>TARA_R100000655_G_scaffold105125_2_pt1 | contig 27639 bp, 21 predicted proteins | sample TARA_R100000655 | Tara Oceans TARA_R100000655 (sample SAMEA2622497) | marine metagenome | biome: marine biome (ENVO:00000447); feature: deep chlorophyll maximum layer (ENVO:xxxxxxxx); material: "saline water (ENVO:00002010), including plankton (ENVO:xxxxxxxx)" | depth 90 m
TTTTCTGATTCTCTAAAACTTTCCATTGCTTTACGTTGTTTATCAGTTAGTTCGCTTGGCATGTAAACATTTACTCTAAGTAACTGATCACCGGTTCCAGAATTATTCAAACCAACTATTCCTTTTCCTCGCATACGTAGAAGTTTACCAGGCTGAGTTCCTTCTTCGATCTTGAGTTTGGCCTTTCCTTTAAGCGTGGGAACCTGAACTTCAGTTCCTAAAACTGCATCAGGTATACTTAAATTCAGATTGTAATAGATATTATTTCCCTCTCTTTCAAAATGCTCATGCTCTTTTTCTTCGATAAGAACAATAAGATCACCGGCAGGTCCACCTCTTCTTCCGGCATTTCCTTGACTGCGAAGAGTAATGTAGTTTCCGTTTGAAACGCCTGAAGGAATATTGATCTTAACGGTTTCTTCACCCTTGATCCTTCCTTCTCCTGCACATTTAGAACACTTGGTTTTAATGATCCTTCCATCACCGCTACAAGTAGGGCATGGTTGAACATTGACCATTTGCCCAAGCATTGTGCGTGTTACCTGACGAACTTCTCCCATTCCATTACAAGTTCCGCAAGTTTCAAAGTCTGAATCTGTCTCAGCGCCAGTACCGGTACATTTATCACATACCAGCTGCTTCTTTATTTTTAATTTCTTTTCTGTACCAAAAGCGATCTCATTTAGCTCGAGTGGCATTCTGATCTTCATGTCAGAGCCCGGTGTTCCCGGCTGACGTCTTCCACCTCTTCCTCTGGATTGACCACCAAAGCTTTGCTCTCCGAAAAATCCGCTCCCGAAAATATCCCCGAAGCGACTGAAAATGTCTTCGAAGCCCATTCCATCAAAATCAACTCCACCGCCGCCGAAACCACCTTGATTACCGTTCACTCCGGCATGGCCGTATTGGTCGTAACGAGCTCTCTTTTGTGGGTCTCTGAGCACATCATATGCTTCTGATGCTTCTTTAAATTTCTTTTCTGCTTCGGCATCCCCTTTATTTCTATCAGGGTGGAATTTCATAGCCTTTTTACGGTAGGCTTTCTTAAGCTCCGCTTCAGAAGCTCCTTTGTCAACTTCAAGTATTTCGTAATAATCTCTGTTTGTCATATTTACTGGCTCACTATCACTTTAGCATGCTTAATTACTTTTTCTCCCATTCTGTATCCTCTTTCAAGAACCTGAAGTACAGTATCACTTGGAGTCTTTTCATCTGTTGCAGGTTGACGTAATAAAGCGTCGTGAAGATTCACATCAAAAGGAACACCGGTATCATCTATTTTTTCAATACCATGCTTAGCTAAAATCTCAGCAAATTTTTGAGAAACCATTTCTACACCAGCAAGAAAATTCTCATCTACAGAGGAATCTTTACTTGCGTCCAAAGTTCTGAGTAGGTCATCATTTAACGGCAGAAAGTCTTGCATAGCTTCTGCTTTAACTTGTTCTCTTAGCTGATAACGTTCTTTTTGAACTCTCTTTCTAACATTTTCAAGCTCAGCAGCTTTACGGAGCATAGAGTCCTTAGCTACAGCCAGTTCAGCTTCCAATTCTTCTATGCGAAGTTCTTTTTCATCCTTGCCCTCAGAAGCTTCACTATCCGCACTTTCATCTGAAATGTCAGAATTTTTCTCTAACACTTCTTCTTCTGAATTTTCTAAAATTTCTTCCTGCTCTTTCTTACTCATTGATGTAATTGATGGATGTTCTTATTTCTATAGCGAGATTAGCAAATATAATGCCACCAAATGCTAAAACTTAAGAATTGTCAATCTTTCGCAGATTAACAGACATAAAAAAAGCCACCTCTTAAAGGAGGTGGCTAATAAAATCATCTAATCTTATCTAAATAATTGATCGAAAGTTAGTGAAACATAATAGATTGCTCCAAGATTTGGACCGCCTCCACTTAAAGAGTGTTCGTTATTCAATAAATTAGATCCACCAACTTTAAAAGTAGCTTTGTAATTTGGTATCAAATAGCTTATTTGAGCATCGATTGTTGAGATAGCATCAACATCTTGTGATACAAAAGAAGACTCCCATCTGAACTCATCTTGCCATCTATATGCGATATTGAATCCAAGATTGTCAGTAACTCTTCTGTTTCCTAATGAAACATTTACCTTATGCTCAGGAGTATTAAAGTCGTTCTGGAAACCATCATCTAAACCATCAATCAGTTTATTGAAATTATAATTCATTCCGATTTTATATCCTTCAGGCAAACTATACTCTAGTCCAACTACCGCACCATGAGCAGTTACCGTTTGATCATTATTGGTATAAATTTGAAACGTATTACTAGCATCTCCTGAAAGAAGTGAAGCTGCAACTGCTGCATCAGCTGGCCCACCAGTAAATGGACCTGATGCCTTTCTTACACGAACTTGCGTGATGAAATCATCATACACATTGTAGTAGTATGCCATATCAATAAACAAATTATTCCCTAACAAACCTTTATAGCCTACTTCATAAGCTTTTATTTGCTCTGGCTTTACAGTTTCATGCGAAGTAAATGGTACTAATAGTCCAGGATTTGATGCACCTGATAATACAGAGTTTGTAAATTCATTTACTGAAGCAATTGTATACGTATTAGTAGTTACACCATATTTATCTACAAATCTTGGAAGCCCACCTAGAAGTCTAGCTGTAACTGCGTTTAAATCTATATACTGTCCTTGAGTTGTTGGATTTCTAAAACCAGTTTGAAATGATGCTCTTATATTCTGGTTATTTGCAACAGTAGCTACAGCAGAAATTCTAGGACTAAACTGTCCATCAAAATTTTCGTTTTTATCATAACGGATTGATCCAGTTACTTTCAATTTTTCATCGGCCAATGATTTTGCACCTTGAAGAAAAGCACCCCATTCATTTATATCAATTCCTCCATTACCATCATCAAAAATTGTACCGTTTGAACGTAGTTGAAATTGACGGAAACTACCACCAACTAATACATCCATAAAATCGATTTCATTTTTAAAATCATACTGAGCATCGGCATGGTAGAACTTTGATTTATCATTGAATAGCGCACCGTTCGGAATGGTATTTTGCAATGCCCCATCAACAGCAGCGTCAAATGCAGCAGTTCCCGGCTCTAGGCGATTAGCATCTGCAGTTCCTCTTGCAGCAGCATGGAATTGCGAAACCAAATTGGGGTCTGACAATATAGCGTTTACAGTTGCTGCATTAAAACTAGGGTCTCCTCCTTGAGCCGCAGTAGCTGCTTGTAAAACGCCTCCGGCAAATACTGTACCGTAGGTTCCAAACCAAGTGTTATTATCCAGATATGCTTCATTTACTGAAAGCCCAACAAAATCAGCTATATAAGAGTCTCCTGAATTTTCAAAAGTTCCATATGCTCTTACCATAAAGTTATCACCATCTAACTGTAGTTTATGCTGGGCGATGCTAAAATTGTTCAAACTGTATCGTTGTGCACCTGTATAAACAGACGTACCATACCCATAATTGAAACTATAACTTGCTTCAATAAAATCTGTGAGTCTATAGTGCAATGACGTATTCACCTTTACATTTTCAGCACCATAATCAATAAGAACATTTTCATTATAACCTGTTCTATTTACTGGCTGAGCAGGTAATGCAGCAATATATTGAGCTGTTTCAGACTGAGGCACTCCTGTTTGAGCAGAAAGAGATGCAGCCAATTGATTTCGAGTTGCAGGGTTAACCCCTAGCAATGCAATATTCAATCCACCATCATCACCATATTTGTGAACACCATCAAAAGCAGGATTTGATGCTAAATCACCTTGCAAAGAGCTATTTTTATCTGAAAAATCTGTTCCTCTCCAATCTTCTGCTTTCATGTAAGAGAAATTTGCTTTAAATGCGAACTTATTATTAAAAGCTTTAGCATAGCGTAACGAAGTAGTTAGCATTGGTTCAATATTCTCAGGCTCACCAACCGCAACATCTCCATCCAAATGATTTATTCCAGATTTAACGGTAAAACTTAATCCTTGGTACTGAAAAGGGTCTTTGCTGTTAACAAGTAGGATTCCGTTGAACGCATTAGGTCCATATAACGCAGAAGCTGCTCCAGGTATATATTCAATACTTTCGACATCAAGTTCAGAAGGACCATTCAAGTTACCAATCGGGAAGTTCAAAGCTGGCGCCTGAGTATCCATACCATCGGTCAACTGAACCATTCTTGTATTACCCGTAGAATTAAATCCTCTAGAGTTAATAATTTGAAAGTTTATACTACTGGTCGTAACATCAACCCCTTTTAAATTTGCAATTGCTTTGTAGTAGTCATCTGAAGCCGTATTCTTTATTGCAAGTACATCCATTTTCTCAATACTTACTGGCGCTTCTAAAACACTTTCTTCTACTCTAGATGCAGATACAACTATATCTTGTCCTAGAATTGTTTGCTCGAGTAACACGATTTCTAAATCAGTAGTTTCATTACTCGTTATGTTTAATTCTTGTGTCTGATAACCTATATATGAAAATTGTAAAGTTATTGGAGGATCCATATTTACTTTAAGTGAAAATCTTCCTTCAGAGTCTGTCGGAGTACCAACAATTGTACCTTTTACAACAACATTAACACCTGGAAGAGGTTCCCCGTCTACATCCAAAATCTGCCCTGTTACTCGTGTATCAATATTTGTTGTTTCATTTGCTGATAAAATATCTGTGCATAATACAGACAAACAAAAAATGAGTGTATATCGTATTAATTTACTCATAGTTTTAATCCTGATTTATTAATGTTGTAGTCTTACTAAAATTTTTGTGGTTTTGATGATATTTTAAACCACACTCTAGCAAAGAAACGTCTGTTTCTCGGATAATGCAAGCGCTTTCATAAATTTAAATTAAAAAGCTATCTCAACGGTTATCCATGATTTAGTTCTTTTTAAATGATATTATCTTGCTAAACAATTCAAAAGAATATCTAATGGACAAAAAATCTCTTTTCCTTATCACTTTTCTGCTCTGCTTTTTTACAATTTCATGTGCTCAAAATAATGGTATTTCCTATTTAGCTTTAGGTGACTCATATACAATTGGTGAGTCAGTACCAGAAGACGAAAGATGGCCGGTCATTCTTTCAAATGAACTATCGGAATCAGGAATTGAGGTAAATGATCCACTAATTATTGCTAAAACCGGTTGGACTACTGATGAACTTCAAAATGCTATTAAAGAGCAGAACCCAGCAAATGATTATGATCTTGTTTCACTTTTGATCGGTGTTAACAATCAATACAGAGGTTATCCTATTGATCAATACAAAAAAGAATTTAAGCAGTTGTTACTTCAGGCTGTAAGTTTTGCGAATGGAGATACTACTCGAGTTTTTGTGGTTTCTATCCCTAACTATGGAGTTACTCCTTTCGGTATGGAAAAAGGTGAGGAGAAAACAAGACAAGAATTATTGGTGTATGATGCGATTGCTGATTCGATTTCATCAGAAATGAATATTCCGTTTATAAATATCACTCCGATTTCTGAAAAGGCAAAGGAAGACTCAACATATATAGCTTCAGATCACTTACATCCTTCCGGCAAGCAATACAAAGAATGGGTTGAACATATTCTTCCGGATGTAGAAATGATCTTAAAAAATGCTTCTCAGAAGCACAACTAACATGAAGATGTAATTACTGTGTTATTACAATCCGTTATCTTACAGATAGTTCAGATTTCAAATAAATATTCAAATATATAACCATGAACAGATTCAATAATATTTATTCAAAAAATATCCGACTTATCCCTGCAGTCCTATTTCTATTCTTTAGTATTAATTGTTCAACAATGGCTCAACCCGTTGCTGAAAACTCTCAAAGGACTATTTCAATTAATATGTCAGCTACTGAATTGATTCCCGCAGATCTTATCATTTTTTCTATTAATATTAACGCTGAAGAGAAAACGCCGGAAGCGGCTTTTGATACCCATAAAAAAAGAGAGGCTGTTTTGGCTTCTCTGTTAAAAGAATTTGATATCAAAGAAGAGAGTATCAACTTCGAACCCATCAGAATAAATAAGCGAACAAACTATAACAATCGCCAGGAAGAGGTTACTGTTAATACTAATCAGCAAGTTTCAGTTAGTTTCTCCGACTTTGAGATCTATGAAAAAATTCAGGTAAGCTTGATCGAGAATGGCTTTGATTCTTTTAACGGAAGCTTTTCGTCCTCAGAGCTGGAAGAGGGAAAAGATAAAGCACTTGTATCTGCGATTCAGCAAGCCAAGGAAAAAGCTACTTTTATTGCTCAACAATCTGGTGTCACACTAGGTAATATCCAAACTATCAACTATTCAGAGCATCAAGTAAATTATCCACCGATGGCTATGGAAGCAGATGTGGGCCGATTTAAATCTGAATCCGCATCTATGATGGATTTTGCACAAACCGTCTCGGTAACTTCAACTATCTCGATTAATTTTGAGATTGTAGAGTAACTCCAAATTGTATCATTCTGAGGTTTCAGAGACTGGCTATTTCAAAATTGGATAAAGAATTTCCCAAATGGTTTCTGCAACAACTTTATGTCCTTCAGCATTGGGGTGAATTTGATCAGGCTGCATAAACTCATCCCTACCTCCCACTTCATCTAGAATTAATGGGATTAAAGGAATATTGTTCTCTTCTGCCAGTTCCGGATATAGTTCCTGAAATTTCTTCGTGTAATCTGTTCCCAGATTCGGAGGAACCTGCATGCCTGCAATAATGATCTCCATCTCCGGGTTTTTTGCCTTAGCTCGGTCTATAATCTGTTGAAGATTACCTTTTGTTGATGAAAGATCTATGCCACGAAGTCCATCGTTTCCACCTAATTCAAGTATCATGATGTCGATATCTCTTTGTAAAACCCAATTGATCCGTCTTAAGCCTCCAGCCGAAGTCTCTCCACTTAACCCTCCATTGATCACCTCATAATTCAATCCAAGAGAATCTATTTTATGTTGAATTATAGCCGGGAAAGCTTGTTGAGGTTCAAGTCCGTATCCTGCAGAAATGCTATCTCCAAAAAACAAGATCGACTTTTTCTCTTGTGAATATACATTCATACTCATGATAAGTGAGAAAATTATAAAAAATGAGTGCCTTTTTTTCATAAACTGTATCTTCAAAACTAAATTTTTATAACAAAATTAAACTAATCAACGTAACTAATTTTGGCATATTACGGAATGGTAATACACACATTTTAGGTTAAGAGTTCATTAATAATAAAAGAACATCGTGAATCATATTTTAAAACTGAATAAACTAAACCGACAATTTAAGAGTGGTGACAAAATTCTCACCGTTGTAAATAATATAAGCTTTGAAATGGAGGAAGGAATTTCCTGTGCCATTGTAGGTCCTTCGGGTAGTGGAAAAACTACTTTGCTAGGTTTGTCAGCAGGCTTAGATCAGCCCACTTCAGGTGAAGTTGTATTGAATAATATAAATCTAAATCCCCTCACTGAAGATCAAAGAGCAGAAGTTAGAAATAAACATGTTGGCTTTGTTTTTCAAACATTTCAATTAGTTCCTACCCTCACAGCTGTTGAAAATGTGATGGTTCCTTTGGAGCTGCGTGGTGAAGCTTCTAATAAAGTTCGTGAAAGAGCTTTAGAACTTCTCAATGAAGTGGGCTTGGGAGAGCGTTCTCATCATTATCCTACTCAACTCTCAGGCGGTGAGCAACAAAGAGTTGCGGTAGCCCGTGCTTTTATTAATAATCCTAAAATTCTATTTGCTGATGAACCAACAGGTAATCTGGATTCTGAAACTGGTGAACATATTGAGAATCTGATCTTTGATCTAAATAGAAAAGAAGGTACCACGTTGGTTTTAGTTACACATGATCTTGAACTGGCAGAAAAATGCGACCGGGTCATTAAGCTTAAAAATGGCGAAGTGGATTCTGATGTATTTAAATCAGAGGAAGTAACAGCGTGAATAAATTGTCCTGGGTTTTTAAAATGGCGTGGCGAGACTCACGCTCGAATAGAAAAAAATTATTTCTTTATCTGGCTGCAATCATTGTTGGAGTTGCAGCTCAAGTGGCCATCAGTTCTTTCAGAGAAAACCTCAATGATAGCATTAACGAGCAATCCAAAGAACTTTTAGGTGCCGATCTTGAAGTAGAAAAGAACGACCCCTTTCATGAAGAGTTAGAAATTTATCTCGATTCATTAGGTGGAGAACGATCAGATGCTTTAAGCTTCACTTCAATGGCTTTCTTCCCAAAATCAGGAACAACAAGACTTTCACAAATAACTGCTTTAGAAGGTGATTTTCCTTATTACGGAGAGCTCAAAACGGAACCCCAATCAGCAGCAAAAACTTTCCAAAATACTTCTGGAGCACTCGTAGATGAGCCAATTTTACTACAGTTTGGACTTCAACCCGGAGATTCTGTTAAAATAGGATTGGTTACTTATGAAATTGCAGGTGCACTTCAGGAAATTCCCGGGCAACCGGTAGCAGCTTCTTTTTTCGGACCCAGAATTTATATCCCCAAAACGAATATCGAAGCAACAGGTCTTCTTCAACGCGGAAGCCAATTAGAATATATTACTTATATAAAATATCCTGATGGAACAGATCCGATACTTGTAGAGCAAACTCTGGATATTATGAACGATTCCGTTCGTTTTGGATATGATGATGTTGCTGAAAGAAAAGAAGAAGTAGGTGAGGCTATTCTTTATCTATCCAATTTTCTTAACCTGATAGGTTTTATTGCATTACTTCTTGGTGGAATCGGAGTAGCTAGCTCGATCTTTGTATATGTACGGCAAAAAATAAGCACTGTAGCAGTTTTAAGATGTGTAGGAGCTTCCTCGAATCAAGCTATGAATATCTTCTTAATTCAAGCCGTATTCATGGGGTTTATAGGGTCGGCACTTGGAGCTCTTATAGGTTCATTGATACAACTCTATCTTCCCGTTTTGGTGCAGGATTTTGTTCCTGTTGATATTGAATTGACAATATCTTGGAGTTCAATTCTTATCGGTATAGTAACAGGCGTTTCAATTTCACTTATTTTCGCTTTATTCCCATTATTGGCAGTTAGAAAAATATCTCCGCTCTTTACGTTACGTTCTGTTGATATTAATCTTTCAAAACTTCTGAATTGGATAACCAGATTCTCTTTGTTTGGTTTAATAGCTGTTTCAGTAATAGGATATGCTTGGTATATGCTTGGTAATTTTTTAGCAGCTTTGTTTTTTACTTTGGGATTAACTTTTTGTCTTGCATTATTAGCCGGTATTGCCTTTCTGATTATGAAAGGTGCAAAGAAATTAAATCCAAAAGCACTTGGCTATGAATTTCGACAAGGTTTAGCAAATTTATATCGTCCAAACAATCAAACATCCACCCTTCTTTTAACATTTGGACTTGGAGTTACACTGATAAGCTCTTTGTATTTAACACAAGACATGCTTCTGGGTACCATAAACTTCGATAATGGCGAAGATCTTCCAAACCTTGCACTTTATGACATCCAATACGATCAAAATGATGGGGTAAATAAGATCATATTAGACAATGGAATGGAACTTCGGCAAAATGTACCCATTGTAACTATGCGCTTACAATCAATAAATGATACTACAGTTGCAGAATTTATGGCTGATTCAAGTCGTAAACCAAGAAGATGGGCCTTAAACCGTGAATACAGATCTACGTACAGAGATTCTTTGATCTCTACAGAAAATATTGAATCGGGTACGTTTATTGGAATTGTTGAAAATTTTGAAACACTTGTTCCGATTTCTGTATCAACTGATCTGATGCAAGATCTTAATGCTCAAGTTGGTGACACCATTGTTTGGGATGTTCAAGGAATTCCGATTTCTAGTTATATATCAAGTACCCGTGCCGTGAATTGGCAAACTCCACAACCTAATTTCTTTGTTGTATTTCCTACGGGAGTATTAGAATCTGCTCCTCAATTTTTTGCTACAACTTTGAACACTCCAAGTAGAGAGGCTTCCTTAGACCTGCAACAAAAAATTGTACAGGCTTACCCTAATGTTTCTGCAATTGACATAGGGCAAGTACTTGAAACAGTGCGTGATTTCATTGATAAAATTACGTTCGTAATTCAGTTTATAGGTCTTTTCAGTATTATTACCGGACTTATTGTACTTGCAGGTTCGGCAGCTACAAGTAGATTCCAGCGTATAAGAGAAGCAGTATTATTGAGAACACTGGGAGCAAAGAAAAATCAAGTTATTAAGATTCAGGTTATTGAATATGTATTCTTAGGAGTTATGGCTGCTCTTACCGGACTTACACTCTCTGTGGGTGCAAGCGCACTACTTGGTTATTTTTATTTTGATATCGACTTTGTACCGAACTTCACAATTCTGGCAATAGAATCTCTAATTCTAATAGCTTTAGTACTTATAATCGGATTATTAAATACAAGAGGTGTACATACGCGTCCACCTTTGGAAATACTGAGAGATCAAGCTGCTTAAGCTCCGTATTTAGTCTTTGGGTTAATAAATGGAACTCATAGCTATATAATGAGTTCCATGTTTAGATAACACTAACAAAACTTAAAATATGAAGACCTTATCTAGACTAAGCATTTTTGCTTTATTATTAACATTACCTTTTCTGGGTTGCGACAGCATTAGTAAAACGGCTAAAGGAACTGCGATTGGGGCAGCCGCTGGTGCATTAGCCGGAGCTGTGATTGGAAAAGCTGCTGGCAACACAACAAATGGAGCTATTATTGGAGCTGCTGTAGGTGGAGCTTCCGGTGCTGCTATTGGTAATTATATGGACAGACAGTCAAGAGAGCTTGAAGAAGATCTTGAAGGCGCAAAAGTAGAACGAATCGGAGAGGGAATAAAAATCACATTTGATTCCGGAATTCTATTCGATGTTAATTCATATCAACTTAAAGATGCCTCTAAAGAAAATATTGCGGAATTATCTGAAATACTTAAGAAGTATGAAGATACAAACATCATGTTTTCAGGGTATACTGATAACACAGGAAGTGAGGAGTACAATCAAAAACTTTCCGAAGATCGTGCTAAAGCAGTAGCTGAATATGCTGCTTTTACAGGTGTAGATGCAGAAAGAATGACTATAATCGGTTATGGGGAATCTGATCCTATTGCTGATAACAGTACAGCTGCCGGTCGACAACAAAATCGCCGAGTTGAGATTGGTATTTGGGCAAATGAGAAACTCAAAGAAGCTGCTGAAAAAGGCGAAATAGAGTAATTGATAAATTTTTTATCACCCATCCCTGCACATTTTTATGTGTGGGGATTTTTTTTGCTTACTTTCAGCAAAATTAAATGAATACCTATGAGTATAAAAAAGAAGCTTTCTCCTGTTAGAATAAAGAACAAGTTTTTCAGAAAAGAGATCGGGAGTGCACCTGGTACATTAACTCATATTGGTGAGAAAAAACTTGAAGATATAATCATTGAAATACATGATTACAGTAATACTCATCTTGATATAACAAAAATTGACTCCATAGAACAATGCAAACCTTATGTTAATACTGCAAATCCAACATGGATACAGGTGAAAGGTTTGCATGATATTGAGTTTTTGAAACAACTCTGGGATGAATTTGATTTCCATCCTTTGATACAGGAAGATATTTTAAACACTACTCAACGTCCAAAAATTGAAGACTATGGAGAGCAAATTTTTATGGTTTTGAAAATGCTTTACATTGAGGACAATGTTCTTCAACAAGAACAAGTTAGTATTGTTTTTACTGAAAAATTCATCTTTTCCTTTCAGGAATCAGAACGGAAAATTTTTCTTCCTATTAAAGAACGCCTTGCCATTGAAAATACCAGAATGCGTAAAGGAGGGCCTGATTATATGTCCTACGCTTTAATGGATAATATCATTGATTATTATTTTGCAGTACTTGAAGATCTAAATGAAGAAATTGAAAATATAGAAGAAGACCTTTGGTCTGGAGAAGATAGCAATGCTTTATCATCCATACATAGAATCCGCAGACAGCTTCTCCAATTCAGAAAAAGTATATGGCCACTTAGAGACAGTATAAACTCGCTCATCCGGGATGAATCCCCTTTAGTTAAAGATGAAACCAAATTGTTTCTCCGAGACGTTTCAGATCATACCATACAAATTGCTGATAGCCTTGATAATAACCGAGAAATGGTATCGAGTTTACACGATATGCATCAAACCAACATCAGTAATAAGATGAACGAGGTGATGAAGGTGTTAACTATTATCGCCACTATTTTTATACCACTTACTTTTATAGCAGGAATTTATGGAATGAACTTTGAATATATGCCTGAATTATCCTGGCAATACAGCTATCCTATTGCTTGGTTTGTAATGATTTTAGTAACCATTGGAATGGTTACTTACTTTAAGAAAAAAAATTGGATGTAATAAAAGAGCCTTAAGTCGTTCAAACTTAAGGCTCTAACTAACTACGGAGGTATTTGGGTAAATTCTTAAAATCTAAATTTTACACCTGCTAAGATGTTCAATCTTTCTTTTTCCTTTGATATAGATTGAACAGTATTTTCAAATTCATATACTATCGAACGATCATTTCTGGTAGAATATTGCCCTGATAAATCAAATGAAATATTCTCAGCGATTGGGAAAGAAATACTACCTGAATAAACATCCTCATCAAAACCATACGTATTCTCTTTTCCAGGAAATAAAGCATATCCTGCTACTATTTTAACATGATTGCTAAATGAGTAGCCAACGTTAGCTTTAAAATTTATAACAGCATTATATGTGTTACTTATTACCTGATTTGTAGCTTGTTCATCTTCTTTGAGAATTGCTACATCACTGGGTTCTAAGCTTTCTGTATTAATTGTGAAGTCTACTTTTGTTGAACTGTAATCTATGTATTCAAGTGAGGCAGATATAGTTAAATTTCTAATTTTTTCTACTGAAGCGCCCACTTTAAATTCAGCAGGTTTTGTAATGGCATATTCAAATTCTCCTGAAAATGTTGTTTCATCACCATCTGTGAATGTATTATCGTCAAACTCTGTTCGGATGTTTGAATAAAAATTTTCAGTTACAAAAATCTTAGATGGAGCTGCAATGCTGGCTCCTATATTTAAAAATGGAATTGGTTTAAAAATCACACCTCCCCTTGCAGAAAAGCCATAGAAATCTGTGTCAATTTCATCATTCAAAGTAATTGAAAAAATATCAGTAGCCGGATCAGACCCACTTGCGGGAACTACGCCGTCATTGTAGAAATTAGACACATCAACTTCCTGAAAACTACGGTCATAGTGTATTGAACCTGATAATATTCCTAAAGAAACACCTGCAAATAAATTCTTCTGGAATTCCGTAGAAGCAAATAATGAGATCTCTCCTATATTTCGCTTTCTTGCTATTTCTGCAAATTGATTTATTCCTTGAAATCCTGATGGTCTACCATCCACTCTGAATATAGATTCTATCTCATTGCTGGTACCATTTCTAAAATCTACGGCAAAAGCCTCGAAGGCAATTCCGTTATAATCACTTCCGGATTGTTTAAATAGATCAGTAATAGAATTCGTTTCATTGAATGCATCTAAGAACGTCTCATCTGAATCATTTGCGATAAGATTATACCCTCCACCAACTACAAAACTTCCTCTATCAGTCGGGACTTTGTAGACCAACCCTAAATTTCCGAAGTTAGTATTCGAAAACTCTGTTTCATTTTGTGTTCCAACATAATTGTTAGTTTGATTATTACTTTGATTGAGCCAACCGATTGAATAAAAACTCATTTTCGATAACGCCATGGAAGCTGGGTTATCCAAAAAACTACCATAACCGTTAAATGTTGAAACAGAAGTTGTAGCTGCTGATGAGGCATCTCCATTTGAGTTCAAAGTACTCATTTGAATGGCCAGACTTTTATAACTAACTGGTGACTCTCCATCTTGTGCTGTTACAGTAAAAGACAGCATAATTCCACTAAGTAAGAGTATTATTCTCTTCATAATTTAAGTTTATAAATAATTAGAGTTGCGTTGCTTAGTTCCCTCTTTTCTTTTTGGAACTACTATTTGAACGCTTGCTAGATGATGTTGACCTTGATTTATTCGAACTACCTGAAGAACGTTTTACACTAGAAGAACCTCTTGATCTACTACTCGAAGATTTAACCTGAGAAGACGATCGGGATCTTGAAACATTCCCACTTCTTTTTGAACTTGAACTAGATCTTTTTACGCTTGATGAACCACTTCTACGAGAACTGGAATTCCTTGTAACAGAACCTGAAGATCTCTTGCCCGAGTTGTTAGTTCTAACACTATTTGACCCTCTTTTTGTTGAAGATCCGCTGGAACCCACTCTTGAGTTACTGTTAGTCCTTCCTCTTTTAGTTACAGTAGCAGATCTGGATCTGGTACTATTGGTGTTACTCCTTACTCTTGTTGAACTTCTTGTACGGCTAACATTTCCTGAGCTTCTTTTGGTGAGCGAAGAACCTGAATTTCTATTTGTATAACGTGTTCTCGAGTTTCTGTTATCGTATTTTTGAGTTAAGCCACTGCTTCTGGCTCCATAAGAATAGTTTCTGCTATTTCTTCTACTGTTATTGTAGTAATAGTTGTTAGTATAGCCATAATAGTAGTGATTACCGTAATAGCTTCCGTAATGATGACTATAGCCCCAACCATAATAAAAAGGATCGTAATAGTGCCCATAGCCATAACCAAATCCTAAAAAGTAACCATCCCAACCATATCCTATAGTGAAGAACGAGGAATGTCTTGGGTAGTAATCATAATACCAGTTGTAACCAACATGATGTCTGTATGGACGGTACCAACCATATCCTAAATTTGTATAATATCTTCCATGCTTCCAATTACTATCGTCATACCCATCATAGTATCCTTCTTCATATCCATCATCGAAACCCTCATCATATCCATCCCAATAAACGCCCTCGAAATTATTATCCTGATACCATTTCTCAGCGTCATAATCTTTGTAGTAAAGACCGGATTCTTCAGCAAGAACGTTTTCCTCTTCCAAAGTTTGAGAGGAATAACTATACGGTTTTGCGGTCTGCTCTTCATCGTCCCAGTAATAACCAGCTTCAGAGAGCTCTTCATCATTCCATGAATAATATTTCGAATTTCTATTCGAATCAGAATACCTATCTATACTACTAAACTGAGTGTAGCATCCTGTAAAGAACATCGAGATTGTAATGAGTAATGAAAGTGATAAAGTATTTGAACGTTTCATAAGTCTTCCTTTTTGGAATATTCAGGTTTCATTAAGAAAATGCACTATTCAACTCACATAAAAAATCACATGATAATGTTAGCCGGGTTTTAAATTTCTCCTCTTAACGACTTAGCTATTACTTCCGCTTTTGAATTTACATGTAGTTTCTTATAAATATTACGAATATGTGCTCGCACAGTATCAATAGAGATACTAAAACGATCTGCAATTAATTTATAGCTCAATCCATCAACCAGGCCGTTTACGATATCCTGCTCTCTGTCGGTTAGCATACTATCAGGATTTTTTTGAGGAGCCTGATCGTTAAAATGAGTAATTACTTTTCTGGCTATTTGTGGAGACATAGGAGCTCCACCTTTCAATAAGTTATCTATGGATTCTTTGATTTCGGGTAGTGAAGTATGCTTTAATAAATAACCGGAAGCTCCTGCTTTTAAAGAATCAAATATTTTATGAGAATCATGATATACTGTTAACATAATTATATCTATATCAGGATATTTTGATTTAATGATCTCCATTCCTTTGATCCCTGTCATACCGGGTAGCTGTATATCCATTAATAATACATCGGGGGCTTGATGCTTTTCCAGATATTCAAGCATCTCTTCAACACTGTCTTTAGCAACCGGACAATCCATGTCTTCCTGCATATCCAAATACCGCTGAATCAGGTCTCTTATCTTAATATTGTCTTCTACAATTCCTACGATTGCCATGATCTGTAATTTAATTAGTATTTAATTTTCCTGATAACAAAACAGTAAAGCCATTTTTTGTTGAAACATCAATATCTGCATTTATTCTTTTAGCTCGCATAACCATGTTACGCAAGCCATGGCCCGTTTTCTTCGCTCCTGCACCTGATGTCCCGTTATCGTGAATCTGAAATTTAAAATCTCCATTTTCTGTAGTCATTGAGATATCTACTTTATCACCATTCGAATACTTAGAAATATTATTTACAGCTTCCTTAAAAATCAGATACAGATTTTCTTTTACAGGTACTTCAAGTTTATTCTCCATTTTCAAATCTTCAAAATCATACCTAACCTGAAAATTTTTGGGTTCCAAAACATTTAGAATGTAATCTTGCATTCTGTCAGTTAGATCGCCAACAGTATCATTTCTAGCATCGATTGACCAAACTATATCATCCAGACTGGTAACAATTTTCCTACATTGTTTTCCTATCTGTTCCAAAGATTGTTTGAATTCAGGATCAATTTTACTGGCTTGAAGAAAGTCTGATTGCAATGCTACCTCTGTTAAACTTGCTCCAACATCATCGTGAAGATCACTGGCTATTCTAACTCTGATTCTTTCTATATCGACAAGTTTTCTTGTTTTATAATAATTATAAAACAGTACAATGATACCAATTACTGCCAAAATTACGACTAAAATAAACCACCATTGCATCCAAAATGGTGCGTTTATTAAAAAAGTGATTTCTGTTTTCTCATCGCTCCAAGTTCCATTGGTATTTCGTGCATGAATGGAGAAAGTATACTCACCATTCGGTAAAGATGGATACTTTACAACCCTGTTCATTGTACGTTGCCAGGTTGGGTCAACTCCTTCCATTTTGTATTCATAAACAACCTGATTTGGAGCAGTGAAGTTTATTCCTGAATAAGTAATTTCTACATAATTCTGATCATAATTTAAGTTAAAGTGCTTTTTGCCCTCATGTACTCGGCCAGCCGCAACCACCTGATCAATTTTTACTTTTGGAGAAAGTGGGTTCCCTTTATAATTCTCCGGAAAAAAGTGACTCACTCCTTCAACTGTACCAAACCAAAGATGACCGTTACTGTCTTCATAAACTGCTCCAAGGTTGGTCTCATCTGAAACAAGTCCCTGTTCCTTCGTGATCAATTGAAAGGATTGTTCTTTTTCATTTGGATTGTCACTTAGAAATAATTCAGCATCAAATTTTACAACTCCATTATTTGTACCTATCCAAAAGGCTCCATCTTTACTTTGATGTATAAAATAACAAACACGGTTAGGAAGACCATCCTCTGTAGTAATGCTTTGAAATTTCAGACCGTCAAACCAAGCAATTCCTCCAAAAGTAGATGCCCATATTCGTCCAACATTATCTTTTATAACCATCATAACCGCGTTATTCGGGAGTCCTTCCTGTATAGTAAAATTCTCTACTTCTCCTTCATAATATCTGCTTACTCCACCGTAAGTTGCGATCCACATACTTCCGTCATCGCCTTCAACAGTACCTAAAATAGTATTATCAGCCAATCCTTCATCTGTAGTAATCTGATTAAACTTTTCCCCGTTATATTGAATAATTCCTTCTTCATAAGTGCTTATCCAAATCAAACCTTTAGAGTCTTCATAGACTTGTCTTACTTTCCTGTATGGAAATTCTTCTCCATCTAACACCGTAAGTTTTTCATTTTCCAGATACGCAAGACCGTTTCGCATTCCTATCCAAATCCTTCCTTTAGAATCCTTATAAACTGAAAACACTTTGTCATCTAACAGGCCTTCTTTTAAACTTACGGTTGTGAATTCACCATTTTTTAAAAGACTTAAACCTCCACCATAAGTAGCTAGCCAAGTTTCTCCGTTTTCTCCTTCAGTAATTGAGGTAACTACATCGTTAGCAAGCCCGTCTAATTCCGTATGGTTTTCAAAATAATCACCTAAAAAGAGGTTGGCTCCTCCTCCAAAAGTTCCAAACCATAAATTACCTTCTCTATCCAAGGTAGAAGAATAGATAATGTTGTTTGACAAACCATTTTCTGAAGTAAAGTTTTTGAAAACACCTCCCTCAAAAACACTTACGCCCCCTTCAGTGCCTAACCATAATCGTTCATTACTATCGAAAACCAGTGTTTGAACACGTATATTATTTAACCCTTGTCTATCATTATACGTGATAAAATTTCCATCACTGTAATGCACCAATCCTTCTCTTGAAGCTATCCAAAGTTCATTATTTGAATCGAATAAGATATCTCTGATTCTGTTTTCAGGCAGGCCGTCATTAGTAGTAAAAGTTCTGATATTTCCGTTTTCCAGCTTGGTTAATCCACCTCTGGTAGCAAACCATAAGACACCTTCCTTGTCTTCTTTAATTCTTCTGATTCTATCGTTTTTGAATCCCTGAGAGATAGAGTACTGAAAAAGCTCTCCATTCTCATCTAAAACCCATGCTCCATCCCCATCGGTACCGAACCATATATCTCCTCTAGAGTCTTCATAAATACTGATCACTCTTTGATTCTTCAATGGTTCTAATTCTTCCACAACATAAATACTGTCTTCAATCCAGTAATTCACGCCGAACTCAGTTCCAATCCAGATCTTTCCATCCGAGCTTTCAAAAAGTGAGTGAACTTTACTGCTGTTCAGTCCTTGATCTTCGAAGTAGTTCTGAATAGTGATTCCATCGAATCTATTTAAACCGTAACCGGTAGCTAACCAAAGAAATCCCTCACTATCCTGAATTATTTCATTTACCACAGATTCACTCAATCCATCTTCAATTGAGTACGTTCTGAAAGGATACAGTTGCCCGATAGCTGAATAGCTGCAAAACATTAAGATTAATAAAAGGGAAATTGTATTTTTCATGTTCTAAATGTAACGCAAAACATTGCAGAATAGTAAACGGTTTTTTAATTCTTTCTGATTTAAATGAGTTCTCAACAAAGAAAATCTTACTCTGATTTAAAAGTGACAACAGAAAAAGGATACTCAAAGAGTATTCAAGATCTTTTGAATAACACTGTACTTGGAACTCCGGGCAAGCTCAGATATAAACATACTGAGACGGAAAAAAACATTGAAAAATTATCCAACCTAAGCTTTATCCAGATAAGAAAGAGAGAGAGAGTTTTAGGTACCGCTGGGTTTATTGAAAGAAATATTACACTTAACGATACTTTTGTAAAGGCTCTCTATGTCAGATATCTTTCTGTTTACAACCCCTTTAAAAATCTAGGTAACTCAAAAACGAATATAAAACCTGATAAGAAACCTAATGCGTTAAGAAGCAGTATTGAAGAAATTTTTAATAGAGAACTTGAAAAGCCTTTTAAATCGGTCAACCAAACCGGCATATATTATGCTTATGTGGAAGCTGATAATCTATTATCCTTCAACTTGTGTAAGTCCTTTGGATTTAACCCTATCCGAATTATAAATACATTTCTATTTAGTCGATTTTTCCCGAAAGAGAAAAAAGAAATTTCAGTTGTTAAAAAAGAAAGGCATTCTGCATTTAGAGAATCTCTTAATCATTTTTACAGAGATCATAATTTTGTCTTTTCGGACTCATTGGATGATTATGGTTCATGTTTCGAATTAAAAAAGAATGAAGAAGCTATTGCCGGCATCAGAGCAATTCCTGTTCATTGGAAAATAATTGAACTACCGGGATTAAAAGGTTTTCTGATGTTAAAAATCCTTCCAAGAATCCCATTATTCAAAAAGCTGTTTAATCCTGAAGAACTCAGGTTTTTAGCCTTTGATTCTTTATGGTATAAAGAAGGGAATTCTGATAAAATTTCAGACTTAATGGAACACGCTTGTTCGCTACTTGATTACAATTTGGGGATGGTATGGCAGGATGAAGAATCATTCACAGCAGAAGAAATATTATCGAGCAACAATCTTGGCTTTCTTCATAAACTAAATGGTAAGGTTTCAGCTCATTTAATGACCAGAGAAATTAATATGAGCAAGGAAAACTACTCGGCCTTAAAAAACAAGCCGGCCTTTGTTTCTGCAATTGATATGATCTGAAAATGTTATTCAAATGAGACTATTTATATAGCTCTTACACCCACCTTGAGATTCTTCCAAATACATTTGCGGAAAATGAGTTTTATCAATTTCAGATGCTTATCAAGCATAAAAAAGCCTCACTCAAAATTAATTGGTGAGGCTTACAAATTCTTTTAGAGTTGTTTACCCTAAATAAGCTCTAAGAGCTGCACTTCTGTTATGATGACGAAGCTTTCTGAGCGCTTTTTCTTTGATCTGACGAACACGCTCACGAGTTAGATCGAAACGTTCTCCAATCTCTTCAAGTGTTAATGAATGCTCGCGACCGATTCCAAAGTACAATCTGATCACTTCAGCTTCTCTTTTAGTCAATTTAGAAAGAGCTCTTTCGATCTCCACTTTCAGAGATTCGCCCATCAATTCAAAATCCGGGTTAGGAATCTCTTCGTTTTCAAGAACATCTAAGAGTCTGTTATCCTCACCCTGTGCAAAAGGTGCATCCATAGAAAGGTGACGACCTGAGATCTTAAGTGTATCTGCTACTTCACCCACGGTCATTTCAAGACTTTCTGCAAGTTCATGAGCTGAAGGAATACGCTCATATTCTTGTTCTAATTTAGAAAGCTCTTTACCAATTTTGTTTAGAGCTCCTACACGGTTAAGTGGAAGGCGAACTATTCTTGATTGCTCAGCAAGAGCCTGAAGGATAGACTGACGAATCCACCAAACAGCGTATGAAATAAATTTAAATCCACGAGTTTCATCAAAACGCTTTGCTGCTTTTATTAATCCAAGGTTACCTTCGTTAATTAAATCTCCTAAAGATAAACCCTGATTTTGATATTGTTTTGCTACTGAAACCACAAAACGAAGGTTGGCTTTTGTTAAATCTTCGAGTGCGCGCTGGCTTCCTTTTTGAATTTCTTTTGCCAGACGTACTTCATCATCTGGTGTAATAAGTTTCTCTTTTCCAATCTCGTGAAGATAACGATCTAAGGATTCTGACTCACGAGTTGAGATTCCGGAACTTTTTGCCACGGTAAATATATTTGGTGAAAATTAGTACTAAAGCTACAAAGGGCGAGACGTGATTAATTAAGCTGAATGGTTGCAACCTTCTTTTCTAAGCTTCAAAATGTCTGCGCTCCTGATGAAAGCAATAACCAATATACGAATTTTTAAGTTCTTTAGTACTTAAAATTTAAGATCTGTGAGTATTATCACTACTAAAAACATTAGAATTTTTATACCTCTATTTCATTTCTCAATAAAACTCTTTTATTAATTAAATGAACAAATATCAGCCTAAAAATTATGTGGTGTTCCTTTAAATTATTTAGATCCACTTTTACATTAATCGTTTGTGGATTTCTTCTTTCATGTTTTACAAACACAATTAAAGCTCAACAAACGTTAGAATATCCAACTCTTGGAATAACAGTAAATGTGCCTATTGGATTTGAATATGAAGAAAATGAAGAGGGGTTAGTACTCTATACTAACAAGTATCCCGATACTTATTTTATTCTGACTCAACATGAATACAATCATATCGCTGAAATAGAATCTATTGCAAACGAGCCTTATGAAGAACCCGAAATTGGATTAAAGCTATCTAAAAGTGGAGATATTGAACGTATAGATGATAATGCCATAGGCGCTCACTTTAAAGGTACATTAGGGAATAGTGATGCTTCGGCTTTCATACTTGCAAGATTAAATCCCTTTGGGGACGGAGTTTCAGTTATTGGTTTGACTATTAATGGTAATTTGAATCCCGAAGTTCTGCGTAGCAATGTAATTGATATTAATAATGGAATAAAGCTAGACGAGATTTCAATGAGTGCAGAAATCATTGAGTGGATTGAAAAACTAAAAAATACAAGACTTGAATACAGAACCAGTTATTCTTCTAATTCATATTCCAGTGGGGGAATTAGTGGTTACTCCAGTTCCTCTGAGGCTATTGAACTTTGCAAAGATGGCTACTTTAATTATTCTGGATCTTCAAGCACCAGTATGAGTTCAGGCAGTTTAGGAGTTTTGGGAAACAGTAACTCATCAAAAAAAGGTAATGGAGAATGGAAAATAGAAGAAAACGGAGCTCAAGAACCGATATTAATTCTCAATTATTATAACGGTTCAACAGAACAATACTCGATGTATTATAAAAAGGGGTATTTGTATCTAAACGATTACAAGTATACTATTGGGAGAGGTTCAGAATATGGACCTTCTTGTTTTTGACTGCTTTAGAAGTTGAATTGAAAATTAGCAGTTACCCCTCGTTCTCCAAATTCATTTATATAATTAACACTTACTACAGGAATAGAGTTTGACAAATTCCTTGCTCTTGTAAAAGCATTAATACCACTTAATAAACGGTTTGCTACCATCAACGTTAAGAGTGTTGGAAGTTGATTTTCAGAATTAGCTATACGATCTCTGGTATCACGAAATTCGAATCTGTCATTATCAGATTCCCAATTCCATCTATTTTCTGGAGTATCGGGAAGAATATTTTGCCATCTGCGGGTTCTAAGTTGAAAATCATTGTACTCTGCAAGGTTATCAAAATTTGCTACAGCCAACTCAAACTCACGGTTTCTATTTGCTAAAGAAACTCCGGCTTTAGATCTTGCTAAAATACTCAGATTACCTTCTAACCGGTTTGCTCTTGCACTTAATCCAAAATAACCTGCCATTAACGCAATTTCTGAACCTAAATGAATTTTTCCTCTGCTCCAATTTTCGTTATCTACATATTGATGACCGAGACCTGGAACAACAAAAGAGAGAAGTAAGGCCGTTTTAGGATTAGGTATTTCTTCCAAAGCAACAACTTTATTCGGTTGATCAAATTCAATTCCTTGAGCGAAACTTCTTTCAATAATCATTAACCAACAAGGAATGATCAATAGCCATTTTAAATATCTATTAAATCCGAATTTATTCTGTGTATTCAACATTGATTATTGATTGTTGGAAATTGGATATTGCTTATTCTACTTCTTCCGTTCTCTGCCCCAATGTCGGAAAATAGAAACGCTAAATCCAATCATCAGCAAAAAAGTACCCAGCCAAACAACGGAAATGAAAGGCTTTTGTTCTGCTACAACTAAGATCCATTCGCTTTCATATTCTTCATCTAATCCCGTAATAGTAAGATCTATTTCACCACTTTCAGGATATACTTTTGAGAAGCTAAATGTAAGATCATGGCCCGGTAATTCCACCGGTGGAGCAAATACAAAAGTTTTGCCTTCTTCGTCGTTGTACAATGCGAACAACGGCTCAACCAAGTATTGCTGACTACTTGCCAAATGTGTTAACTGAATCTGAGCCCGCACGCCAATATTTGTATTAGGAGGCAGCTTAGTTGTGTCTTCCATTGCATAGTTAATGAAATTCATTTCAAAACCGCCTACGGTAATGATCTCTCCTTTTTCAAACTGTATGGTTTGTGTTTCAGGAGTGCTACTATCCATACCATCTACAGGATCAACGTTTGCACGGCGGGCAATCATATCGTTGCGTTGCTTAATGAAAGAACTACCCGCTACATATAAATAAATATCACTTATTAATCCGGAACGAACATCGGGATCAACCGACCACTGAACATTATCTTGTGTAGAAGTAGCCAGCATCGGATACACTTCAGGATACATATAAAATGGATCTCCGCTTCCTAATGGTAATGGCTCAAAAAGAAGTTTGTAGGTTTGTTGACCAGGGCGATTTTGATCTGACAGATCGAAGCCTGTATAAGTTACTATGTATTCATCATTAACAATTTTCGGTTCTTCAAGTTTCAACTCCAAAAATAGTACAGGCTCAGTGACCGTGAATCCCATTTCATCTTTGATCACGCCTTGCTTTACTTGTTCGTTATAGTTGCTGATTCTTTCGTCCAGCATTGGCTTGTTGTAAACTGAAGAAGCCAAAATTCCAATCAATAAAATCCCAAAACCAACATGAGTTACTGAGCCACCGATCAACTTTGGTTTTTTTACACACAGCTGAACAATTACGAAGGTATTTCCAACAACTGCAAAGAAAGCAGTAAACATATATAAAATGTAGTATGGATCTCTAACCTCGCCCAAAAACACAGCTGCAATTGTTAGTGCTGAAGTAATTAACAGTGGGTTAATTAGTGCTGATGCTAAGGTCTCAAAAGAATATTTTTTCCAGAATAGATATTGGCCCAACACTGTAAATACTGCCATCAACATAGCAATTGGCATACTCCACTGGTTGTAGAAACTTATCTCCGGCGGAGTTGGATTTTCGTTAAACAACAATCCTATAATCGGTGAGCTGGTACCTAAAATGATCACCATTCCCAATATGAACAGCAGGATTGCTCCTGTAAAAGTCATGAACTCACGAGACAAGATCTGAGATTCTTTTTCCTGAGAAGGAAGTTCCTTATATCTCCACAGAAACATTCCTAAGCCAAGTCCTGTTATTACAATCATAAAGATGAGTAACTGATTGTATAACCCAAGATCCACGAAGCTGTGAACTGAAGAGTCTGCTAATATCCCTGATCTTGTTAAGAATGTTTCATATACAATAGCTACATAAGCGAGTAATGCAAAAATAAGGGATGACTTCTGAGCAACTGAGCTTTTTCGCTGAATGATCATTGTATGAATTCCAGCCGTTCCGATCAGCCATGGAACTAATGAGGCATTTTCAACGGGATCCCAAGCCCAGAAACCTCCGAATGAAAGTGTAACATATGCCCAATATCCACCAAGGAATATCGCTGTTAGCAAAGCTACGTTTGAGCTTAATGTCCATGGTAAAGCAGGACCAACCCATTCATTATATTTTCTTTTCCATAATGCCGCCATCGCAAAACAGTATGGAATAGTCATCATAGCAAACCCTACAAATAAAAGAGGTGGATGGATCATCATCCAGGGACTTTTAAGAAGATCATTCAACCCACTCCCATCGGGCGGGGAAAAATCAGGATTGTTTTGAACTACCGGAATATTCGGAAATTGTTCAGCAAATGTCCTGAACGGAGAAGCTCCGATCGTAAGGTCTCCAAACTGCCACCCAACGATCATGGATATCAAGAACAATTGAGTTAGTGTCAGGAAAAACATTACCGGAGCGCGATATGGAGCTCGAGTCCAGCGAATCAAACCCAATCCAAATAACCAGGAAAAAAATATCCACAGCATAAAACTGCCTTCTTGCCCACCATAAAAAGCAGACCAGATGTACTTAGCAGAAAGATCTAAGCTGGTATAATTATAAACGTAATAGTATTTGAATTGATGAGTGAACAGCAAATAAACGAGCAAAGCCGATGCTGCGATCATAAATAAGCCTTGAAAACCAAAAAGCCAATTACCTATTTTTAGCTTTTGCTCATTTTCCTGAGAAGCGCTTTTGAAATAATAAAAAAGTGAACCCAACCCTGAAGCAAATGCCAGAGTTATTAAAAGTTTACCAACAATTGTAATCATGATCAGCTCTGTGACGCTTTTTCGAATTCAGGAGTGTCGTTGTATTTTGACGGGCATTTCATCAGCATTTCATTGGCATAAAAAGTCTCGCCTCTCATTTCCCCAATTACTACTAATCGATCTGCTTGCTCAAAGTTGTTTGGCTTAGGTTTTGAGTAAACCACCCTTTTGCTGTTTCCCTGATCATCTTTCATATAGAAGGAGAATATCTTCGTTTCCATGGAAAAACCATACTCCTTTGAATCATCCAAAACTCCGGCCACATGAGCGGTTTTCATTTCGGATGCTTTTTCAAAATTGGTGTAAGTGCTGATGCTCTCACCAAAATTATACATCAAAAGAGAAGTAAATCCGATTATAGCGATGATTCCGATTACTAGTTTAGGCTTCATGATCGTCGGTGGTATTTATTTTTGATTCAAGCTTGCTCACATTTCTATCCACTTTAATGAGGAAGAACAGCAGTACAAACCAAATAATCAGAGTAACTCCAAGTACTACAAAAATGAGATCGTTTGAATACATAAATTGAATGAATACGTTTGATTGCTCTATTTCTTCAGCTCCGCTCCACTTATTTCCATACGTAGAAGTCAGGGTATCAACGGTTGCTTGAGGTGCATCTTGTATGCGAATGTTCATTTGCTAAAACTACGAATTTTCTGAGTGATATTGTACCGTTTTATATCTATGAACTACATCGTAGATCCAAAAGGCAAGTGCGATAAATCCTATGAATGCAGGATATAAAATATACCGTAATTCAGGAGCTGTTATTTCACTGAAAGCAGGATTTCCATCTGCTCCCGGATGCAGGCTTTCTAATTGTCTGGGAACGATATAGAGTAAAAAAGGAATGGTTGTTACCGCAAAAATATTGTATACCGCGGATAATTTAGCTCTCTTTTCCTCATCATCAAATGCAGAACGTAGTACGAAATATGCGTAGTAGATCATAACTGCCAATGCAGCTAAATTCATTTTTGGTTCTGCGAATGTCCACCAGGTTCCCCATGTAAAACGAGCCCAAAGAGAACCGGTAAGTAAACCACATATACCGAATAGGACTCCTACTTTAGCTGCTGATTCCGCTTTTATATCAAAACTGATAGTAGGTGAATTCAAATACCTTACGCTATAATAAACACTTATTGCAAACATGGAAAACATCGCCATCCACATGGGTACGTGGAAGAATATATTTCTGGCTGTTTGTTCCAAAATGGCAATCTTTGGAATATTGATTAAAATCCCGCTTGCAACGACAACTGTCATTCCTCCGGCGACAATGTATTTCCAGATCTTCAAGATGAGTGCTCTTTTCTGATTATTTTTTTTGAAGTTTAAATATACGAAGAAGCTGACTTTATTGAGGAATTTTTACCAATGTTTTCGAATAAAGAAAAGCTAATAGCAGTTAGCTGATAGCTATTAGCTTTTTTCTTTATTCGATACTTACATGTTCTTCTTTTGGGATGTGATTGATCCAGATATCATTAGATTGGTTCCTCGTAAATTTAAACCGAACATATTCGTCGGACGTGAACACCCTTCTAGCTTACATTCAAACACTTGAAATGAATTTTTAAACCAAATATTCATCATTCCTTGTTCATTATTCAATATTCAATTTTCATCTATTCTTCTCCTCGATGTTCATCCCTTCCTTTGTTATTTTAGCTATCAAAAATACATTCAATGTCCAATTCTGAAAAATCTATCATCCTCACCCCTTCCCGTAAAAACTATTTTTGGGGTTATTTGATCGGAGTGTTATTGATTCCTCTTTTCATTGGTGTAGCTGTGATTTGGTTCGTCAATAAAAAAAGAAATAGTATACGGTATCAGATTACAGATACTTCTATTACTAAGATCGAAGAAGAAACTAAAACCGAATTAGAACTGGTAAATATTCTTGAGACTTCTTTTTCACAAACAAGTTTTCAAAAGTTATTAGGTATTGGCACTATAAGACTGAAAGCCAATGTAAGTGAAGTTGTTTTAGATGGAATTGAACAACCTGCTTCTCTTCTGAATAAAATTGATACCGCTATCGCCTATCAAAAAGAACGGTTTAAAGCTTCAGAAAAGGTAAAACCGCAAAAACCCACTC
>TARA_R100000655_G_scaffold24416_7_pt1 | contig 27350 bp, 25 predicted proteins | sample TARA_R100000655 | Tara Oceans TARA_R100000655 (sample SAMEA2622497) | marine metagenome | biome: marine biome (ENVO:00000447); feature: deep chlorophyll maximum layer (ENVO:xxxxxxxx); material: "saline water (ENVO:00002010), including plankton (ENVO:xxxxxxxx)" | depth 90 m
GCATATAAATCACAACAGAAAAACTATAGAAATTCATTGGACAAAATTATATAGATAATAACCATAATTATGACACAAGCTGTTGATTTACAGCAGTAATTTTATCCAAATAAAATTAAGAACTATGAAATATAAAATCACATTACTTCTAACAATGCTTATCACTTTTGGTGCAAAAGCCCAATTGGTAGCGAATGAAACTGAAGAAAATGTTGACAACTGGCCAGAACGGATTTATGACCTTACTATAGATTATAAAACCGTAAACTTTACGGGCAAGGATGTACAGGCAATGACCATTAATGGTGGCATACCTGGTCCCAATCTCGAGTTCAACGAAGGCGAGTTTGCCATTATCAACGTTACCAATAAAATGGATGTGGAAACATCTGTCCATTGGCACGGGATGATATTACCTAATTTCCACGATGGCGTACCGTATTTGACCACACCACCTATCCGTCCAGGGGAAACCTTTCAATACAAATTTGCATTGAAACAATCTGGAACCTATTGGTATCATTCCCATACTGGGTTACAGGAACAACGTGGGGTGTATGGTTCATTACAGATAAATCCAAAGGAAACCGATTTAGAATATGACAAAGATTTGGTCTTAGTGCTTTCGGATTGGGTAGATGAAAATCCACAATCTCAACTTAAAAATTTGAAGCGTGGCAATGAGTGGTATTTAATTAAAAAAGGTCAGGTTCAAAGTCTGGATAAATTAATTGCCCAAGGCGCAGTAGGTGCCAAGTTAAAGATGGCGTGGCAACGTATGCCAGATATGGCTATTTCAGATAATTATTTTGACAAGTTTTTTATCAATGGTGGTACTTCACAGGAATATCCAGATTTTCAGCCCGGCGAGCGCGTGAGGCTTCGATTTGTAAACGCAGCCGCAGCGTCTTATTTCTGGCTCACATTTGGTGGCGAAGACCCAATGCTCGTATCTGCCGATGGACTTGATGTGGTTCCAGTAGAACATAACAAAACTTTGATTGGCGTTGCCGAAACCTATGATTTTATAGTGACGATTCCAGAAAGTGGAAAACTTCAAGTAAGAGCTACGGCACAGGATGGTTCTGGCGAAGCTTCGGCATTTATAGGAACTGGAAATGTACTGGAAGCACCTGTAGTTCCAGAACCTAATCTTATAAAGAATATGAAGCAAATGATGTCTATGGGTATGAAGATGGGCGCACCTGCTTCAAAATTTAATCCTTCAAAAAACGATTCCATTCAAGTAATGGAAAAGTACAAAATGGATATGGGCGGAATGCAGATGAATAGTATGTCTATGATGGATGATAATATGAAAAAGGGTGAAATGGAAATGGATTCTACCAAGATGGCTCACACTAAAATGGACCATTCTAAAATGGATATGAAGGATGATAAAATGAAAATGTCCAAGTCAGAAATGAAGATGAACAAAGGCAAGGCCAATATGAAAATGGATGGCGGTATGGATATGGGCGAAATGAAAATGGGATATATGGTGCCAAAAGATAAAGTGGTAGGCGATAATATGAAAACGGGTGGTAATCCCGAGTTCAATTACAACTACTTAAGGGCTAAAGAACCTACCGAATTTGAAAACGATAAGCCCGTAAAGGAAATGCTTTTCAACCTTACAGGAAATATGAACCGCTACGTCTGGTCTATCAACGGTGTGCCCCTTTCAGAAACAGATAAGATAAAAATCGAGCAAGGCGAAGTCGTGCGTATCACACTTAACAATCTCACGATGATGCACCACCCTATGCACTTGCACGGCCACTTCTTTAGAGTATTGAACGAGAACGGTGAGTATTCACCACTAAAGCATACTGTTAACGTGGCACCAATGCAAAAAGTCGTATTTGAGTTTGCCGCTGATGAAACTGGTGATTGGTTTTTCCATTGTCACATCCTTTATCATATGATGAGCGGTATGGCAAGGGTTTTCAGTTACGATACACCTCGTGACGAACGATTAGAAGGCTACCCACTTACTAACCTTACCAACGAAGCAGACCACATATTCACTTGGGGCGAAATCACGGCTGCAAGTCATATGACCGAGCTTTACGCTACTGCAACAAATATCAGAAATCAATTTGCGCTAAGGGGCGAATATGGATGGAACAAAAATCTGGAAGCCGAGTTTACCTACGAGCGCTATCTCAATGATTACTTCCGAGTTTTTGGTGGTGTAAATGTAGAGAATGAAGGTGAGGACAGCCTTGAAGAAATAAACACAACCGCTATTGCTGGTGTACGATGGTTAATGCCATTGCTCATTAATTCAGATTTCAGAATTGACAGCAAACTGCGTCCACAGATAAGTTTTAGTACGGGCTTTATGATTTTTCCCCACCTTGGAATTTATGGCGAGTATGAATACCAGATGGACTTTGGCTGGGACGGCAAATTACCCGAAGGTCAGGACTTTGAAGAAGAAACCACGTGGCAAGTTGGACTTGAATACGTATTGAGCCGTGACTTCTCATTAATGGGAAGCTATGACAACCGCTTTGGCGCTGGTGGTGGACTCTCATTAAGATTTTAGAACAATTATTAACTTAAATAAATAACAAAAATGAAAACAGTAAAAAGAACAATAGGTACAATGGCACTTGCTGCTATAATGGTGTTAACGGTTTCCTGCAAGGATGGAAACAAAAATGAACCTGCTGCACCTATGAGCAACGAGATGCACCAAGAATCTATGGATGACAAAGACAATATGGCAATGAATGACAACCAAGATGCAAAAGCAGTCCTACAAGACTACTTTAAACTAAAAGATGCACTTGTCGAGACGAATAATGACAAAGCAAAACAATTGGGTGCCACGCTGGCAAGCACTTTAGGCAGTTTTGATGCATCGACCTATTCAGATAACGAGCAACAAGAACTCAAGGATATTTTGGAAGACGCAATTGAACACGCAGAACACATTTCAGAAAGTGATATGGCACACCAACGTGAGCACTTTAAGATATTAAGCAAGGATGTTACCGATATGGTTGCCATTACCGGAACTGAGATGAAGATATACGAGCAATTCTGCCCTATGTATAATAATAATGAGGGTGGTGCTTGGCTTAGTATGAACGAAGAAATAAGAAACCCTTATTTCGGTGACAAAATGTTGAAATGCGGTAAAGTACAGCGAGAAATCAACTAATTGAAGTTTTTAAAAATCATAGCGTGGCTTGCCCTTGTGGCATTTATTGTGATTCAGTTCTTTCCAACAACCCTGAACGAGAGAGATACTGTACCGCAAAGTGATTTTATGGTCGAAAATCAAGTGCCTGCAACGATAAAAAATCGGTTGCAGGTTTCTTGCTACGATTGCCACAGCAATAATACAGATTATCCGTGGTATAGTAAGATACAGCCTTCGGCTTGGTATCTGGAAGACCACATACAAGAAGGTAAGGACGAACTTAATTTTAATGAATGGGCAGAGTATTCAGACAGGCGAAAGAATAGTAAACTTCGGTCTATCATAAGCCAAATTGAAGAAGATGAAATGCCCTTGGATTCTTATACACTCATTCACAGGGATGCAATTCTTTCAGATGAAGATAAGACGTTGATAGTAGATTTTATAACAGCGTTAAAAGACAGTTTGGAATAAAGTCCTGATATGGGAAGGGAACGTTGATGGTTGGTTAGTTAGTAGCCCTTCCCTTGTCAGGCACAATAAAATAAAGATGTATGAATGATTTTTTGAAACAATGGGGCGAAGCCGCCTATACCACCACCGGATTTTTCTGGATGGCGCTTTGGGCATTCATATTGGGTTACATCATCAGTAGTATGATACAAGTTTTCGTGACCGAAAAACGGATGCAGAAAACAATGGGCGAGAACGAGAAGAAAAGTGTACTTCTTGGGACATTTTTTGGTTTTATAAGCAGTTCGTGCAGCTTTGCCGCACTCGCTTCTACCAAGTCCATTTTTAAGAAAGGTGCAAGCTTTGTATCATCCATTGCATTTTTACTTGCATCTACAAACCTTGTCATTGAGCTTGGTATAATCATTTCCATTTTCTTGGGATGGCAGTTTGTAGTGGGCGAATATGTGGGTGGTATTTTACTCATACTCATTTGTTGGGTTCTCATTCGCATTATCAATCCCAAAAAGCTCATCGAAAAAGCACGGAAAAATCTTGAAGGGCAGGATGATGATGAAATGGAAGATTCCAAAGACTGGAAAAAACAGATTCAACAGGAAGATAGCTGGGCAAGGGTCGCCAAGAAATATAAGATGGAATGGCAAATGGTCTGGAAGGATGTAACCGTAGGCTTTACCATTGCAGGTATCGTTGCCGCCTTCGTCCCAGATTCGTTTTTCCAAACGCTGTTTATAAATAGTGGTCAAGGTAAAACCGATTTTACCTTTCTCGAAGTTATGGAACATATTGTTGTGGGTCCGGTTGCGGCATTTTTAACTTTTATCGGCTCGATGGGAAACATTCCATTGGCAGCTTTGTTGTTTGGTAAAGGTGTGAGTTTTGCAGGTGTAATGGCATTTATTTTTAGTGATTTGGTAGTTTTTCCCGTACTACGCATCAATGCAAAATACTATGGCTGGAAAATGTCGTTTTTTATCGTATTCCTATTGTTTACAGCATTGATCGGTACGTCTCTTGCGCTTCATTATAGTTTTGATTTGTTGAGCATATTACCAGATCCATCACAGGTAAAAATACAAGACAAAGAACATTTCAAAATTGATTACACCTTCTATTTGAATATTGCTTTCCTCGCAATTTCAGCGTATCTGGTTTATCTCGGATTTTTCAAGAAAAAAGATGTGGAACACTCAATGAGTGAAATGGCACCAAAGAGCCCTTTGCTTGAAAGTGTATTAAAATATGTTGCTATCGCTTGCTATATCTGGCTGGCAGGTGGTTTAATCACTAAATTTTTAATTCTATGACAATGAAACACACCTATCACATACACGGAATGACCTGCAATGGTTGCCGAAACCACGTCGAACAGACGCTTTCCAAAATCGAAGGTGTAACTAATGCATCTGTCGATTTAGAAAAAGCCGAAGCGACCATAGAAATGCAAGCACATATTCCCATCGAAAAATTTCAAGATGCTCTAAAAGCGGACGGTGGGCGATACAGTATCCATCAGAATGGTGAACACCATCATACCCACGATAAGAAGAAAGTTGAACAACCTAAAGCCAAAGGAACGGGAACGTTCTATTGCCCGATGCATTGCGAGGGCGATAAAACCTATGACCAACCAGGCGACTGTCCTGTTTGCGGAATGGATTTAGTTGAAGAAGTTAATCTAAAGGCTACTTCCAACACCCAATATACCTGCCCGATGCATCCCGAAATTGTAAAAGACGAACTGGGAAGCTGTCCAATCTGTGGGATGGATTTAGTGCCTATGGAACCCGACCTTTCCGCAGAGGAAAAGACCTATAAAAAACTACTGAAAAAGTTCTGGATAGCGGTCGCTTTCACATTGCCCATTTTTATCATTGCAATGTCCGAAATGCTGCCCAACAATCCGTTATATGATGTTTTAGAATTAAAATATTGGAATTGGATTCAATTTGCACTTTCCATTCCTGTGGTATTCTACGCCACTTGGATGTTTTTTGAACGTGCCTATCGAAGTATTAAAACGTGGAACCTAAATATGTTTACGCTTATCGGTATCGGTGCAGGCGTTGCTTGGCTATTTAGTGTGTTCGGAATGCTCGTGCCTGATTTTTTCCCAAACCAATTTAAGACCGAAGCAGGTACGGTTCACGTCTATTTTGAGGCGGCAACGGTCATTTTAACTTTGGTATTGCTTGGGCAGGTTCTTGAAGCCCGTGCTCATAGCAAGACAAATTCCGCAGTCAAAGAACTTTTAAAATTGGCACCGAATAAGGCTGTAAAAGTAGTTGATGGCGAAGAACAGGAAGTAGCCATCGATGAAATCGAATTGGGTGATATTCTGCGTGTGAAGCCGGGCGATAAGATTCCCGTAGATGGTGTAATTACCGAAGGCGAAACTTCCATCGATGAATCGATGATTACAGGCGAACCCATTCCCGTAAACAAATCTACCGATGATAAAGTAAGTAGTGGCACAATCAACGGTAATCAATCCTTTTTGATGAAAGCTGAAAAGGTTGGATCTGACACCTTGTTATCACAGATTATACAGATGGTCAATAATGCCAGTCGTAGCCGTGCGCCAATTCAGAAATTAGCAGATACCGTTTCAGGATATTTCGTGCCAATCGTGGTCATTATCGCTGCTGTGACATTCGGCGTTTGGGCAATTTGGGGCCCAGAACCAGCCTATGTATATGCCTTGGTCAATGCCATTGCCGTATTGATTATTGCCTGTCCGTGTGCTTTGGGGCTTGCGACACCAATGTCCGTAATGGTCGGTGTTGGTAAAGGGGCACAGAATGGGGTGCTTATCAAAAATGCCGAAGCCCTTGAAAAAATGGATAAGGTAGATACCTTAATTGTTGACAAAACAGGAACGATAACCGAAGGCAAACCAACGGTCGAGACGGTAGGTTCTTTTGATAGTAAAATAACTGAAAACGAAGTGCTACAATTTATTGCTTCCCTTAACAGTCAAAGTGAACATCCGCTGGCAGAAGCCACCGTAAAATATGGAAAAGAACAAAACGCAGAGTTTTTAAAAGCAGATGGATTCAACGCAGTTACCGGAAAGGGTGTTGAAGGTAAAGTGAACGGCAATGAAGTGGCTTTGGGCAACGCCAAAATGATGGAACAGGCAAATGCCACGCTTACCGAAGCTATGGAAAATGAGGCACAATCCTATCAAAAACAAGGAAAGACCGTTTCCTATCTCGCCATTGATGCTAACATCGTTGGTTATGTGGTCATAGGTGACAAAATAAAGGAAACGAGCGCAAAAGCTATCAAGGATTTGCAGAATAAGGGAATTGCGGTCATTATGCTTACTGGTGATAATCACGACACCGCCAAAGCTGTCGCAGATGAACTTAACCTTGCAGATTTTCAAGCAAGTATGCTACCGGAAAACAAATTACAGGAAGTCGAGAAATTACAAGAGCAAGGCAAGGTGGTTGCAATGGCAGGCGACGGCATCAACGACGCACCTGCATTAGCTAAAAGTGATGTAGGTATCGCTATGGGAACAGGTACGGATGTTGCCATTGAGAGTGCAGCCATTACCTTGGTGAAAGGCGATTTACACGGTATCGTAAAGGCAAGAAACCTAAGTGAAGCAGTAATGCGCAATATCAAACAAAACCTCTTTTTTGCAATGATTTATAACACGCTGGGTATCCCGATTGCGGCAGGACTATTGTACCCGTTTTTCGGAATACTCTTATCGCCAATGATTGCGGCTTTAGCGATGAGCTTTAGTTCGGTTTCGGTAATCGCCAACTCATTACGTTTAAAAAGTAAAAACATATAATCTAACTAATTGAATACTTATGAAATATAAAATTTTGATAATCCTATTGGTAGTTGCTGTCAGCGGATGTAAAAACGAAGAAAAGAACAATCCCAAAATAGAGACAGAACACAATCATACTCGAAGTGAGCCTAAATCCGAGAACAAAAAAACTTTAAGCCCACATACATCGGCAATGGCGATGATAGGTGATGCACATATTCATATAGATTATTCGTCGCCAGGCGTGAGGAATAGAATTATTTTCGGTGGTTTATTGGCATACGACCAAGTCTGGCAGGCTGGTGCCCATATGGCTACTTGGCTGGAAACAAATAAGGATTTAGAAATTGACGGTAAAGAATTGAAAGCCGGGAAATATGGGTTTTTTGTAATTCCGAATCAGGAAGAATGGACTGTCATTTTCAACAGGAATTGGAACCAACACGGTAAGGACGACTATACTGAAAATGATGATGTATTACGATTTAAAGTGACACCTCAAATTTCCGAAGACATCAAGGAACATTTAGAGTATAAAGTTAACAAAACAACTGAGACTTCAGGAACAATCTCAATGAGTTGGGAAAAAGTCACGATTGAATTTCCTTTTGAAATAAAGTAAAATGGTGAACAGAAAAACAGCGAAATGGATTAGAAAAGCGCACCGCTATTTGGGTATCTTTTTAGGTATTCAGTTTCTGATGTGGACGATTAGCGGGATGTATTTCAGTTGGACGAACATTGACGAGATACACGGCGACCATTTTAAGAAAGCTGCACCTGTGCAGACCTCATTTAATGATTTGCTCGGCACAGCCCAACTTGCTGTAATAGAACCTGTACAATCCTTGGAACTACTGGAAATAGCAAATGAACCTTACTATTGGATTAATGAAGCACAGCTTTACAATGCAAGAACGGGACAAATGAAAAATGGAATTTCTAAAGAAGAGGCACAACAAGTTGCAAGTAGGTATATGTTGAACGATTTAGAAATAGTAAAAATTCAATTAGTCGATTCTGTTGGGCCACATCACGAATATCGCGGTCGCCCACTTCCAGCTTATGAAATCTCGTATGAGACACCACAAAATTTAAAAGCCTATGTGGCGGTTGAGAATGGCGCTTTTCAAACGGTGAGACACAGGGATTGGCGCTGGTTTGATTTTCTATGGATGACCCATACAATGGATTATCAGGGAAGGGATAATTTCAACACGTTGTTGTTAAGGGCATTTTCACTTTTGGGATTGATAACTGTCTTAAGCGGTTTCGTTTTGTGGTATATCAGTTCCCCATCAATCAGAAAACTAAAAAAGAAGATTAAATAATTAGTGACAAAAAAACCAAAAATTATGAATTCAAATGAACACACAAATTCAGGAAAATCTAAAAATCACTATACACGTTTTGTAGCGATGTTGGCTTGCTCTTTTGTAGCAATGTACATTACGATGTATTTAAACACCTATGAATGGGACCACGTTTGGTTTAGCCTAACGAGATTTTATATGGTCTGCCTTGGTATCGCAGCTATGGCCATCATTATGTTTGTGGCAATGCGTGGAATGTATCAAAATAAAAAAAAGAATATCGCCATAGTCTTGGGAAGTATCGTTCTCTTTGTAGGTGCATTGGGACTGGTACGCGACCAAAAATCCACCGTAGGCGATATTCTTTGGATGAAAGCAATGATACCACACCATTCCATTGCAATTCTAACAAGTGAACGAGCTGATATTGAAGACCCAGAAGTCAAAAAATTGGCTGAAGAAATCATAAAAGCACAACGTAGGGAAATTGCCGAAATGAAAGAAATGATTGAACGTTTAGAAAACGAAAAATAAGATTATGAACAAGAACATTTTATATATAGCAATAGCCGTAATAATAGGTTTGGGCGCAGGCTGGCTCATTTTTGGAAACGGGTCAAGTGATACTATGGCAAATAAGGATATATCCGATATGTCCGATCAACACGACCACTCTGGCGAGAGTGCAGACCAGATGTGGACGTGCTCAATGCATCCACAGATTATGCAACCAGAAGCTGGCGATTGTCCTATATGTGGAATGGACTTAATTCCTGCTGAAGCTGGTGCTGAAGGTCTCGCTGCAAACGAGATAAAAATGACTGAAAACGCAATGGCGTTGGCAAATATCCAAACCACCATTGTAGGTAATGCAGAAACAAGCGATGATGATGGGATGATATCCCTTTCGGGAAAAATAGCTGCAAACGAAGAAAACAATACCGTACAATCCAGTTATTTTAAAGGCAGAATAGAACGACTTAACGTCAACTATGAAGGTCAGCAAGTAAACCGTGGTCAGTTACTGGCAACCATTTACGCACCAGACCTTGTAGCGGCACAGCAGGAATTGATTACCGCAGCATCGTTGAAAGCATCGCAACCTGCTTTATACAAAGCCGTTCGTAACAAGCTCAAAAACTGGAAACTATCAGATACACAAATCAATGCCATAGAAGAAAGTGGAACGGTACGTGAGAATTTCCCGATTTATGCGACGGTTTCCGGAACGGTTTCAGAAGTAATGGCAGCACAGGGCGATTACGTAAATCAAGGGGAACCTATTGTAAAGTTGAGCAACCTAAATTCTGTCTGGGCAGAATTCGATGCTTATGAAAATCAGATAGCACAGTTCAATGTTGGGCAAAAAATCAACATTACGACCAATGCCTATCCAAACAAAGAATTTGAAGGCACTATTTCTTTTATTGACCCTATTTTAAATAATACAACACGTACAGTAACGGTGCGAGCAACACTTCAAAATAGAGACGACCTATTTAAGCCAGGAATGTTTGTGACGGGCAAGGTTAAAGGCGCAACGCAAACTATGGAAAATACACTTTCCGTGCCTGCAAGTGCTGTGTTATGGACGGGCGAGCGCTCATTGGTATATGTGAAAACCAATCCTAATGAACCTGTATTTGAAATGCGTGAAGTAACCTTGGGCAATCGCTCTGGCGACAATTACCAAGTATCGGCTGGACTGAATAATGGCGATGAAATCGTTACCAATGGAACATTTACAGTAGATGCAGCTGCGCAACTACAAGGTAAAAAATCAATGATGAATCAGCAGATGATGCAGGATGAATCAGCTATGATGGGCGATATGGAAATGAGTTTCGACGAAGGGTTTAGTTCTGATTTTAATGAAGCATTACCATCATATCTCAAAATGAAAGATGCATTGGTAGAAAGCGATGCTGGTCAGGTTTCCAATTTCGCGAAAGCGACATCAAAAAAATTAAAGGAAATTTCTACATCGGATTTAGGCAAAATGGAAAAGCAACATCTTACCAAAAGTATCGAGATGCTGGATGCCATTGCAACCAATGAAAATCTGGAAAACCAGCGAGCACATTTTGTGATACTTAATGAGAATATCGTGCCTATTGCAATGAGCATAGAAAACTCGACAAATTATTACATTCAGAAATGCCCTATGGCAAATAACAATAAAGGTGCGGTATGGTTAAGTATGGAAGAAGAAATAAGAAATCCATACTATGGCGATGCAATGTTGACTTGCGGAAGTGTGATTGATTCGTTGTAAAAACCCTTTGCAACTCAATTGCATCATTATTCTTTTATCTTTGTAATATATATGAAAGCATTTTGTTCTATATCAATGGCAATCTTATTCCTTTTTCAAGGGGCTACAGCCAATATGGAAATATGTGAACAAATAGAGAAGTTTTCACATTTTTTATCGCATTACCAAATGCATAAAGAGTATGGTGGAGATACGTTTTATGAATATGTAGTAGAGGTAGTTTTCAATGATGAGTCTGATAACAAAGACCATCACGATGGCTCGCACGACGATAGTGCGCCTGTACATTCACATCATCAATGCTGTTATCCTACAGTTTTTTTAACGCCTTCTAACGCATTAACCATAAAGCCACTTCTCTTTGAAAAAAGGGTGACATATTCATATTATTCTTTTCAATTCAATTCCAGATATCTGGAATCTCTTTTCCAACCACCTCGGGCATAATTCAGTTTTAATAGGATAACTATATCCTTTTTGAAGTTTTCCTAACAGGAATACTCAACTATGTTTTTGCTTTTGCGAAAGCGTAAAGTCATTTATTAACTGAATTAATTTTCTAATCTATGATTAACAAAATCATTGATTTTTCAATCAATAACAAATTTATTATTGGCTTGTTTACCTTGACTCTTGTGGGTGTCGGTATCTGGTCAATGGCAACGGTAAATCTTGGGTCTGTGCCAGATATTACCAATAATCAAGTGCAAGTCATCACGCAATCGCCTAATCTGGGAACGGAAGACATTGAACAGTTCGTAACCTATCCTGTAGAATTATCTATGGGTAATTTACCTGGCGTTACCGAAATAAGATCTATCTCACGTTTCGGACTCTCTGTAGTAACCATCGTTTTTGAAGACGATATGGGGACTTATCTTCCTAGACAACTGGTAGGGGAAAAACTCAACGAACTTGGAGAATCTATACCTGAAAAATTTGGAAGTCCTTCGATGGGACCTATTTCCACAGGATTAGGTCAAATTTATGAATACACCATTCAGCCAGGGAAAGGATTTGAAAACAGATATTCGCCTATGGAACTGCGTACCGTACAGGACTGGGTTATCAAACGACAACTTACTTTACTGGAAGGTGTGGTAGAAGTTAACTCATATGGTGGTAGCATTAAGCAGTACGAAGTTGCCGTCGATCCAGAAAAGTTAAATAGTATGGGCATCAGCATTTCACAAGTGTATGATGCTCTTGCTATGAACAATGTCAATACAGGTGGTGCCTATATTGAGAAAAATAAAATGTCAAACTTCATAAGAGGCGAAGGTCTTATTCGCTCTTTGGAAGACATCAAGAATATCTCGATTATCAACGAAGGCAACATTCCCATAACAATTGGAGATGTAGCAACGCGTGTCCATTTTGGGAGTCAGGTACGTTATGGTGCATTTACCCAAGACGGTAAGGAAGCCGTGGGCGGTATGATTATGATGCTCAAGGGTTCTAATCCTAATGCAGTTATTCAAAATGTAAAGGATCGTATGGCAGAAATTGAAAAATCCCTGCCAGAAGGTTTAACGATCGCCCCTATCATTGATCGTAGTGAGCTAATTGCCAGAACGACCGATACCGTTAAAACCAATTTACTGGAAGGCGCCCTAATCGTGATATTTGCCCTTGTTTTATTGTTGGGTAGTTTAAGAGGTGGCATCATAACGGCCACGACCATACCGTTGTCCTTGCTTTTTGCCTTTATATTAATGAAGCAATTTAATGTATGGGCAAACTTAATGAGCTTGGGAGCTATTGATTTTGGGATTATCATAGATGGTGCGGTAATTATTATAGAAGGAACGGTTTATGAGATCCAAAAACGAATTAGGTCTGGCAAGCTAAAATTCAATCAAGGAGTGATGGATAAAGTAGCTTATGATGCAGGAAGCACGATGATGGGTTCCGCTTTTTTTGGACAGATAATTATCCTCATCGTTTTTACGCCTATACTTTTTCTAACTGGTGTAGAAGGTAAAATGTTTAAACCTATGGCATACACCTTTGGCTTTGCAATGATAGGTGCCATCATCTTGTGTCTCACGTATGTGCCTATGATGGCAGCGCTTTTTATGAAACCAGTACAAAATACCAAAAACTGGTTCGGCAGGTTTGAGCGCTGGCTCGAAAAAATAAGTGATAAAATTATAGGTGCTATTCATAGTGCATATATGCCATTATTAAAGGGAGCCCTTAAACTAAAACTTATTGTTTTATCAGCTGCTGCCGTATTACTTCTTATTGCTGGTTTTATCTTTTCTAATATGGGTGGAGAATTTGTGCCCCAGCTTGATGAAGGAGATCTAGCAATGCAAGCACTCATTAGACCAGGAAGTTCATTATCCGAATCTATTGAAGTTTCCAAGAAAATAGAAACTATCCTATTAGAAAATTTCCCTGAAATTAAAACAGTCACAGCTCGTATAGGTGTTGCAGATATTCCTACCGATCCTATGCCTATGGATATTGCAGATATGTACATCATCCTAAACAAGAATATGGACCAGTGGACAACAGCTACTACTAAAGAAGGTTTGATAGATGCCATTAGAGACAAATTAGATGAAGAACTCGTAGGTGTGAATTTAGTCTTTACACAACCAGTAGAGTTACGATTTAACGAGCTGTTAGAAGGTGTAAGAGAAGATATTGCGGTAAAGCTGTATGGCGAAGATTTAGAGGTGTTATCACAAAAGGTTCAGGAAATGGCAGCGATTATACAGACCGTTCCTGGCGCTGGTGATGTGAGTGCAGAACGAACTGCAGGATTACCACAGATGACCGTAAAATATAAGCGTGATAAAATGGCGCAATATGGACTGGATATTCAAAAAGTAAATGATTACATAAGTACCGCATTCGCTGGGGGAACCGCAGGAGTAATTTTTGAAGGCGAGAAACGATTTGATCTCGTGGTACGATTTGATGAAAGCCATAGAAAAAGTATCGATGACCTACGCAATATGTATATCGATCTTAAGGATGGCAATCAGATACCCATTATCGAAATAGCCGAAATTGAATACGTCCCTGGACCTATGCAAATTTCACGTGACAATACGTATAGAAGAACCTACGTAGGTGTAAATGCAAGAGGCAGGGATGTGGAGTCTGTAGTAAAAGATATTCAGCAAAAATTAGATGAAGAACTGGACTTGCCATCAGGCTATTATATTACCTATGGTGGCGAGTTTGAAAATCTACAAAGCGCAAAGGATCGTTTGATAATCGTTGTGCCCATCGCCCTGTTTTTAATATTTATACTGCTGTACTTTGCCTTAAAATCCTTTTCACAATCGCTAATGATTTACATAGCGATTCCCTTGGCGGCCATCGGTGGTGTGTTTGCCCTATGGTTGCGGGATATGCCATTTAGTATTTCGGCAGGTGTCGGCTTTATTGTGCTATTTGGTGTTGCAGTTCTTAACGGACTGGTACTTATAAACCGATTTAATTCCTTAAAAGAAGAAGGTGTGATAAGTATAAAGGATAGAATATTTCAAGGGACTAAAGAACGTATTCGTCCCATTATGCTCACGGCCACCACTGATATTTTCGGCTTTTTACCTATGGCATTTTCCACATCGGCCGGTGCAGAAGTCCAACAGCCGCTCGCTACGGTAGTTATTGGTGGGATGCTTACGGCCACCCTACTCACGTTGATAGTACTTCCTGTACTCTATATCTTTATAGAAAAGCGACGTGAGCGCAAAGACCAGAACAAGATTGGTTCGTTTAATCCGCAAGCATTGACCACGATTTTAATACTTGGTTTTATGTTAGGTGGTACCGCTTTGGCGAAAGCGCAACAAACACAAGCACCTGTGCCAGACCTCATTGTTCAGGATAGCATTACACCCTTTACCTTATCTCGGGCTGTAGAAATTGCCAAAGAGAATTATCCAGCACTCAAGACGAGCCAACTCGAAATAGAAAGACAGAGCGCACTCACGGGCAATGCCTATGACTTCGGTAATACTAAAGTATTTACAGGTGGCGAAGAAGTGGCAGATGGTCAGGGCATTTATACCTTGATAGGTATCGGTCAACAAAATATTGATCTATTGGGAATAGGTGCTAAAAAACGTTTGCAACAACAACGCATCCAGTTAGCCGAAACAGCTCTTGACCTTTCGGAAATCCAGATAGAACGGGAAGTCAAAAAGGCCTGGTCAGAAGCTTTTCAGGCAAAGAAGAAGTTTGTTTTGTACCGAGAACTGGACAGCATTTATGATCAGTTTGCACAATCTGTAGAACTCAATTATGAAGTGGAAGCCATTTCAAGACTGGAATATGCTGCTGCGCGCAATCAAGCACTACAAATTAACAATAAGTTTCAGCAGGCAGAAACAGACTATTTCATCGCCTTGCAAAAGCTCAACCTTTGGTTGACACCAGATGCGATGTACGGCGTTTCTGATGAATTGGGAGCTAGTGAAATTTCAATTTTAGAGTCTGATAATACATTGAATGATCATCCTGAGTTATCGCTTTCGCGAAAGCGTATAGACGAAGCACAAGCAAGCTATGACGCAGCAAGGGCAAATTTACTGCCCCAGTTTAATCTGCAAGGTGGCCTGCAACGTGTCAATGGCGATAGTGGTTTTTATACCTATCAAGCTGGGATTTCCATACCACTGTTTTCTGGACCTGTCCGTAGTCGTGCAAAGGCTGCTAAACTCGATGCACAGATTGCAGAAACCAATGCCGCATTCAAACAACGCGAGCTGCAATCCCAATATACACAAGCACAGCAAAATTATACACGATGGCGAGATACTTGGTTTTTCTATAAAACCGAAGCTCTGCCACTTGCCATAGACCAGCGCAAAGGCGCATTGCTCGCCTACAAAGAAGGTGCGCTTGATTATGCAGCATTCACGCAAATTATACGTGATGCCATACAGACCGAAATGGACGCGCTCGATGCACTTGATAAATATTTAGAAGCCCTGTTTGATTTACAATATTTCCAAAACTAAAAAAGATGAAAACGATAAAATATATACCGATTACCGCAATGTTTTTTGCATTGACATTACTCAGCTGTGGCGACACAAAATCTGAAGATGGCCACGATGAAGCCACCCATTCTGATACAGAAGAAAACAATTCTGAGGGTGAGACCGGTCAAGAAAACCTTAACGAAGGCGAAGCTCAAGAAGTAATGCTCACGGCACAGCAGTTTGATGCCTTACAAATGGAAATTGACACGCTCGCGCAACGCAATATGAGTGGTTATGTAGAAGCAAACGGTACGCTGGAAGTACCACCGCAAAACGAAGCAAATATTACCGCGCTTGCAGGAGCAAATGTGGCATCCATAGAGGTTATAGAAGGAGACGAAGTCAAAAAGAATCAAGCGGTGGCTTATTTATCACATCCCAGCATCATCCAGATTCAATCAGATTATTTGAACGCTTACAGCAATAGTAAATTTCTGAAACAGGAATATGAACGTCAAAAAAGACTTTATGAAGCTGGTGTAGCATCAGGAATGAATTTCCAAAAAGCAACGGCAGACTATCAGTCATCTACCGCAATGGTAAAAGGGCTTGAAGCGCAGTTGCGACAGTACAACATCAATACGAGTGGTGTGCGCAATGGTACAATCTATCAGAGTGTGGCATTGCGCAGTCCCATAGCAGGTGTCTTAGAAAAAGTATTTATAAAGACTGGGCAATATGTGGAGCCACAGACCAACTTAATGCAAATAGTAGATACAGACCACGTGCACGCAGATTTAATGGTTTTTGAAAAAGATGTGGACAAAGTGAAGAAAGGCCAAAAAGTACGTTTCAGTATTCAATCGAGGCCAGGAAAAGAGCTGGAAGCCGAAATTTATTCGGTTAGTCAAACTTTTGAGCAAGATCCAAAAGCGGTTCACGTTCACGCTGAAATTGAGAATAAAGGAGGTGGTCTTATCCCTGGTATGTATATAAAAGGTAAAATTGAAGTTGATTACCAACAGACTACTGCACTACCTGAAAGTGCCATAGTTACAGAAGCTGGAAAGAATTATGTATTTACAGCGCAAAAAGAAGGCGATGCTTGGAGTTTTAAACCAGTAGAGGTTACAACAGGCGAGAAAGATGGCGACTGGATAGCCATACGCTTTTTTGAAACCCCAGATCCTAACACACGTTTTGCATTCAACAATGCCTATTACCTGATGGGAGAAATGAAAAAGGGAGAAACTGAACACGAACATTAATTACTATGGATAAGACAAGAAAAAATAATCTTAAACAAGCCAGAACACTACAGATTTGGAACGTTATTTATGATGTTATTGAAGTAGTGGTCTCGCTTATAGCAGGATTTACGGCCAATAGTTCGGCATTGATTGGTTGGGGATTAGACAGCACGATTGAAGTGGTTAGTGCGGGAACATTAGGCTGGCGACTACACGGCGAGATTAAAGGTATCGATGAAGAAAAAGTAAAACGAAGACAAAAAATCACGTTAAACGTAATTGCAGTTTCCTTTACGCTCATCTGTATTTTCATTTCCTACGATTCCATTACAAAGCTTATAAATAAAGAAACCGCAAACTGGAGCACGATGGGACTGATTATATTATTGGTTTCCCTGGTTGTAAATCCTATCCTGATCTATTTCAAAAGAAAGTATGGAAAGAAATTAGACAGTCCAGCCTTGCTGGCTGATGCTAAAGACACCTTTATTTGCTTATACCAAACCGTGGTCGTACTTATAGGATTGCTATTGGTCAACTGGTTAGGCTGGTGGTGGGCAGATCCTGTGGCGGCATTACTTATCGTTCCGTACGCTGCAAAAGAAGGCTATGAAGCCTACAATAAAGCTAAAAATATCAATTATAACACCGCACAAAATGACTGAAATTGAAAAAACATTAAATGACCATAACGTGCGTCCCACCGCAATGCGCATCTTGATTTATAAATATCTGGCACAACAGGAAATCGCAAAGGCACTGCTTGATGTTGAGAATGCTTTCGCAAAAGCAGAACGTTCAACCATCTTCAGAACACTGAAAACCTTTGAAGAAAATGGTATTGTACACCAAATAGAAGACGGCTCAGGTATCACAAAATATGCGCTCTGTGAGCAAGGCTGTAATTGTGAAATTGAACAAGATTTGCACCTCCATTTTCGTTGTAGCAACTGTAATGAAACCATATGTCTAACCGAACATAAAATACCACACATTAACCTGCCAGATGGCTACGTGGCCGAAGATGTAAATCTGGTTGTGACAGGTATTTGCGAAAAATGTAGTGGCTAATAAATGCACTTCCATTGCAATCTTTTTTATTGCATTTTCGTCATTTAAGAATTAAGGTAATTATGAAAAATAAAATAATAGCTACAAGCATACTAACAGCAATCACAGCTTCATTGTGTTGTATAACACCGGTTTTGGCATTAATTATAGGAACAAGTAGCTTAGCTTCAGCATTTACTTGGATAGAGCCATTTAGACCTTATTTAATTGTACTAACTATTTTGGTTCTTCTCTTTGCCTGGTTTCAAAAACTGAAACCAAAAAAAGAAGTAGACTGCGATTGTGAGACGGTCGAAAAACCAAGATTTATTCAATCAATAACCTTTTTAGGTATTCTAACAGTGTTCGCAATAGCAATGCTGGCATTTCCATACTACTCAAATATGTTTTATCTAAATTCACAGAAACAAGTCGTTGTTGTTGATAAATCAAACATCAAAACAACAGAATATAAAATAAGTGGAATGACCTGTGCCAGTTGTGAAGCGCACGTAAACCACGAAGTAAATAAACTCGACGGCATTGTAAACTCTATAACATCATACGAAAATGGTAACGCCATCATAAAGTTTGATGAAACGAAAACTAATGAATTAGAAATTGAGAAAGCAATTAATTCTACAGGTTATAATGTAACTGACAAAAAATAAAATTTATGCAAACGATATTAAAATCGAAGATTACTTGCCCAACCTGTGGTCATAAAAAAATAGAGGAAATGCCATCAAACGCCTGTCAATTCTTTTACGAATGTGAAAATTGTAAAACGGTTATGAAACCAAAGAAAGGCGATTGTTGTGTGTATTGCTCGTATGGTTCAGTTCCTTGTCCACCAATTCAACAAAATAAAAGTTGTTGTTAATACACTACTAGATGAGAAAAAAGAAAGTAAACTTAAGAGACTTAAAACCAGATTCAGAGACACAACACAGTCATGATGATGGTCACAATCACGACCACGGTGATGGAAGTGCATTCAAAACATACCTTCCTGCTATTGTAAGTTTTATTATGCTTATCATAGGGATCGCGGTAGACTACTTTGATGCAATTCCTGCATTTAAAGGTTGGATTCGCATTTTGTGGTACACCATTGCTTATTTACCTGTAGGTTTTCCTGTTATAAAGGAAGGTTGGAAAAGCATTTTGCGTGGTGATGTATTTACAGAATTTTTTCTAATGTCCATTGCAACTATTGGTGCATTTGTTATAGGCGAATATCCCGAAGGTGTAGCCGTAATGTTGTTCTATGCTGTAGGCGAGCTCTTCCAAAATGCAGCCGTAAACCGTGCAAAGGGTAATATAAAAGCCTTGCTAGATGTAAGACCAAATGAGGCTATAGTTTATCGTGATGGTGATTTTATTTCAGTCAGTCCCGAGACAGTTGAAATTGGCGAAAAGATACAGGTGCGTGTAGGTGAAAAAGTTCCGCTAGATGGTATTCTACTTTCTGAAAAGGGATCTTTTAATACTGCGGCCTTGACAGGTGAAAGCAAGCCTGATACCATTGCTAAAGGCGATAGTGTTTTTGCTGGAAGTATTAATCTCGATGGAGTTATTGAAGTTGAAACAACAAAAGAATTTAAGGACAGTTCCATTGCCCGAATTCTCGATATGGTGCAAAACGCTACAGCAAGAAAATCAAAAACGGAATTATTCATTAGAAAATTTGCTCGGATTTATACGCCTATCGTTGTATTCCTCGCCATAGGACTTACATTCCTACCTTACTTTTTTGTAGATGATTATGTGTTTAGAGATTGGCTGTATCGCGCATTGATATTCCTCGTAATTTCCTGCCCTTGTGCGCTAGTTATTTCGATTCCACTGGGCTATTTTGGCGGATTGGGTGCGGCATCTCGCAATGGTATCTTATTCAAAGGAGCATCATTTTTAGATGCAATGACCAAAGTGAACACGGTCGTTATGGACAAAACAGGAACCGTTACCAAAGGGGTTTTTAAAATAAAGGAGATCAATTCCCTCACATTCGAAGAAGCCGAGTTTATGAAATATCTGATGGCGATGGAAGAACAATCCACACATCCTATTGCAAAAGCAATTCTTGAATACAAAGCAGATGGTTCAGATTATGAGGCGACTAATGTTTCAGAAGTTGCAGGAAAGGGATTAAAAGGAACAGTAAGCAGAAAAACCGTGCTGGTAGGTAACAAAGCTTTGATGACCTCAAACAGCATAGAAGTCCCTTCGGAAACAGATAGCATTGTAGAATCCATCGTTATGGTGTCCATAAATGGAACATTTGCAGGTTATGTAACCATTGCAGATGAATTGAAGGATGATGCCCACCAAGCCATTAAACAAATTCGAGATTCAGGAGTTTCGAAAATTATAATGCTATCAGGTGATAAAGATTCTATTACACAGCAAGTTGCAAAAGAGTTAAACATCGATTGGGCAAAAGGTGGTCTGTTACCAGAAGATAAACTGAATGAGGTTGAAGAGCTCAAAAAACAACCCGAGACGAAAGTTGCCTTTATCGGCGATGGCATTAACGATGCACCCGTTTTGGCAGCAAGTGGTGTAGGTATTGCGATGGGTGGTTTAGGAAGCGATGTCGCCATTGAAACAGCCGATGTTATTATACAAACCGATCAACCGAGCAAAATTGCAAGAGCGATTAAAATCGGTCGTTCAACGCGCCGTATTGTCTGGCAAAATATTGCGCTTGCATTTGGTGTAAAAGTTATAGTCCTCTTTCTCGGTGCAGGTGGATTAGCCACAATGTGGGAAGCCGTATTTGCTGATGTAGGTGTTGCATTGCTTGCTATTCTCAATGCTATACGATTGCAGAAGATGAAGTGGGAATAATTCCAATCTTAAAACAAAACATTTCAGTATGTACTGTAGGATAGCTTTTGTAAAACAATCAGATATCTTCAAAATAAACACCTCCAAAAACTAAGTAATGATATTTACGTAAATATTAATGCCCCAAATTGTTTAACTAAATATTTCAATTATGGAGGCAGTTCCAACAAACCTAGTAAAAGAGTTTAACCGTGAGTTTAACGAATTAGATAAATACGAAACTTTAAATATTGCAGAGGTCGGCATTCGCCTAGATCGATGCCAAGACTATCTTGAACGCCTAAGAGAATACGCCCATTCAAATGCGTTTGAAAATAAAGAAGAAGAAATAGAATTCTTCAATCACCTAAAACCACAGGTGTACGGCTACTTGAAATACTACCTTCATCTTCAGGGTTATTTCTCAAGTAAAGGAAGTGGTTCAATACAAGAACAAAGACGCTACATAGATAGCCAGATAAAAAAACTTAAGAAAGGCCTGAGACCTCATCAGGAATTTATGAGGTATTGTAAACAAGATAAATCTAATCTTGACAAGCACTATTTCACAAGAGAACCTGGCGCATCACTCTGGACAGTAACTCACCAATTAAGTTGTTTATACGACCCAAAATTTTCAACAAGTCACGATGAGTTGAAAGCTAAGATAATTGCCTATGACCTCATTAATGACTTCTACGATTATCAGTTAAACCAACTAAGGCAATTAGAGGCTAACGTTTGCCCTGCAGGTCAACAAGAGTTTATAGAGTTCCAGATGAACTGGACCGCCAAGAAAATTGATTTGGTCGAATTAGTCTATGCACTTCATTCTTCAAGAGCAATTAAGAACGGAAATGAGAGTTTAAGGAAAATTGCTAAAGTCCTGAGTTCTGTTTTTAATACCGATTTGGTTAGTATTTATAGGATTTATCTTGAAAATGAAATCAAGAAAAAAAGACCAAGCAAGATTTATTGATAATCTAAAGCAATCCCTTGAAAACAGGATGCTTTCAGAAGATTTTGAAGTATGAAGCAGCAGATTTAAAATGTTAAATTTTATCACAACTTGTGAAGAGATTGTGAATAAATTAATTCAAAACGATACACATTTGTAAAACGAATGTCAAGTTAGTTTAAGAGCCACTATCTGCGAGCATTCACTTGTAGAGTGGCTTTTTTTTATCTCATAACTTGAATTTCATTGGATATGTAATCAAAGTCTAATTATAAATAATCTATTATGCCTACTTCAATTATTACAACAGATGACCTAAGAGAGTTCAAGCTTGAGCTCATTGATGAACTAAAGAACATTATCAAAAAACCAGCGACAACCAAGAAGAAGAAATATCTCAAATCTGCTGAGGTTATGGAGATGCTTCAAATCAGTCCAGGTACACTTCAGAATCTTAGAATTAACGGTACCCTGCCATACTCCAAAATAGGAGGCATTATCCTTTATGATGCAGAGGAAATCAACCAGGTACTTTTAGAAAACAGAATCGACAATTCAATTTAATTGTCATCCCGTGCTACGACACGGGAACTCTTTAAGCTTTCTAAATGGCCAATGTCAACTACATCCAACACCTCAACGCAGTATTAGAACAATTCCGCAAAGACAATCGGTTAAATCCAACGCATATTAGCTTGTATTTAGCATTGTTTCAGTTCTGGAACCATCATAGGTTTCCAGAATTAATTCAAGTTTCTAGAGATGAGATTATGGGTATAGCTAAGATTGGATCTACCACCACCTACCATAAATGCATTCGGGAACTGGATAAGGGTGGTTACTTGAAATATATGCCCTCTCGAAATCCTTTTAAAGGCTCAAAAGTTAAGATGACCATATTTTGGACAAGTGGTAAACAAGCTCTAATCAACTCTGTACCAAAAAATGGACAAGCGCTGGTACCTATATATAAACATATACAAACTAATAAAAACAGTTATAAACTACCCAAGCCAAAAAATGAAAAAGAAGTTTTAGAATTTTTTAAAAAAGAAAAATGGCCAGAAATCGAAGCACAAAAATTTTACAACCATTATCAAACCATCGGTTGGAAGATTGGCGGAAAAATAAAAATTGAGAATTGGCACGCTTGCGCCAAAAATTGGATGATAAAACATCACGAGCTGTCTGTTCGAAAGAGTCTCATCGAGCGGAGTCGAGATGCAAGAACAAACAACAACCAACTGTCTCAAAATCAGGACAAGTTCATTTCTGGAGCAGGAAATCTGCACACGAAAAGAAATAAAAACTACAATGAACCCCTTTAACCTGTCATTCCGTGCTTGACACGGAATCGCATTAATGCTACCGATATGAGTATTGAAACCACATACAACCCAAAAAAACCAGGCACACTTATTCTTGGTGCCAGCGAATTTAAAGTGGCGGATCTTAGAGATGATGTCTTACAATACGATTTCAAAGCCTCAATGCGTTTTTTGGAAGCAAAGGGAAAAATTCTATTTGGTAGACATTTCAAAATACACGTGGAAGACCACGAACTTCTTTACAAGCTTGTAACATACTTCATCGAAGACAAAAGAGTAGCCAACAAATTCAAAATTGACCTCAACAAAGGCATTTTACTTTCAGGACCAGTAGGCTGTGGAAAAACCACATTAATGCGACTATTACCTCATCTCGTACCACATAAACGGCACTATCAAACCAGTTTGATGCCGTGTAGAAATATCGTTTTTGGGTTCAATAACCTGGGCTATAAAATAATAGAAGACTACGCCGATAACAAACCCTATTGTTTTGATGATCTAGGTGTAGAACCTATAGGTAGACACTATGGTAAAGACTGTAATGTAATGGGTGAGATACTAATCACTAGGTACGATGTGATAATGAATCAAAAGTTGTCACATCGAGCGCAGTCGAGATGTCATATCACTACAAACTTAAACTCTAATGAGATAGAAAATCGTTATGGAGAGCGTGTGCGCTCTCGTATGCGAGAATTGTTTAATTTGATTAGTTTCTCTTCAGTAAGTAAAGACAAACGAGGATGAGCATTCACGAAAATATCCAGTAAATTATAATTTCTGTATAACAGCTTTATTTGCTTTTAATTTAGATGTAGTGTTATTTTATAATAAATACGTTTTTTCAATTACCTATAACTCTAACATAAACATTAAGGAAGGGCAGGTAATAAGGAGTGCCCCAGTTGCTCCATTTTGTTCCATAAAACATATCTGCAAGCGATGAGGTTATTATCAATGTCACCTCGAACGCAGTCGAGAGGCTTTTAAAATTAATTCTAAAAATATCATTGCGGGCGCTTGCATATACCACCACTGCATCCACCGTACGCCATCCAAAAGCAATGGTTTGTGCTATTTCACACATTACACGCCTTATGCACCCGTAGCTACTCTTGCCCCTTTAAATCCTGAGAAATAGGAGTACCGCTTTGGCGGTACGACTAATCAAAAGGGGCAACCGCTACTGCATAATATGCGAGCCTGCGGGTCGCTTCGGGCAAAAGGGCTGTCACACATTTTGCAAGTGAAATAATTGAAGCCTCATCAGTTCAAGTTCGGTTGTCAGCAACGCCACCACTAAAGGGATGGCACTGCTTTCGCCCAAGCAAGTAAGAGCTATAACTCCATTGCACCGCTTCGTACCTCAGCACCTCCATTACGTCACAGCACTTACAGTCAGCATTTAAAAATCTGCAATATCATTAGAAAAGGCAAAACCTCCGCCAGCCCTTTTGTGTAATCATTTCCGTCGGCGCACTCGTGCCTCGCGCTTCACCTACAGCACCCTTGCTCAACTCGCAGTCGGCTCGCGCCTTTGGATTACCTGCTAGAGAAAATAATAGATAGGACAATAGTAGTTTAATAGAGGATGAGAGTGAATCAAAAAGGCGGAAGCAATCAAATAGCGCCTTTGCAAGGCGCGCCAACACGCATCACTTCCGCCTTTTTGATTTCTTATATTTTTTCATCAACCGATGCCATTTGGACCGCTTGTAGTACAGCTTTAAGAGAACAGAGCAGACAAAGCTTACTGTCGCACCAAATATGGCAAGAACAGCAGTAGCAATTAGTTCATCATCGTTCAAGTTTGGAAGGGTAGATAAAACCGTACCTCCAAGCACGGAAACCCTAGTATGTAAATAGCGTATCGACATATCAAAAATTAGCAGTTTAAGGTGTCATTCCGTGCCTGTCACGGAATCCTTTTCTTTCGTTTCCAATATAGTATCAGACTCATTCACATCATCTCCTTTAACAACCGCCTGACTCACAGCTGTCGCAACGGTACCAGCAACGGTGGCGTAAGTAGCAATAGTAATTAGGGTGGCAGGCAATGAAATTGGAGCCGTAAGGATGGCACCACCTGCAGTAGCAAGAGCCAGCCCAATGTTCCGTAATACTCGAAAGAATTTCGGTGTCGGTTTTTTATAACGTTCTACAATAGTCATAGTATTAAGATTTAATAGTGAGTGTAATAGTTTTTTTAAGCTCTAGTGCTCGATAACTGAGCGTCAACAGCTTGTTAAGTGCCTCTCGAGACTTCCAGCCTTTCCCTATGTCAGTTAATTGTGAAACTGGAGCAATACAACCGCGAAGCTCTTTCAAGGCATTATTCGCTGGATGAATAAGAATAAGACTTCGACCTTTCACGTCCTGCACGTGCAAATGATTCTGAAACCGTTTCGAGTGTCTGGGTACAATCTCATAAGTACCTTCAGGAATACAGGAGATATTCCGCTGATTCTCTCTCCAAGGCAATTCAATTGTAAAACAAAGAAACTGCCCGTTAACGAAAAGAGCACCATTGGTGCCCTTTTCAAAATAACTTCGTTTAAGGACAAGTTCCATTACACCGTATCGACTTGCGCAATAGAAAGGGCGTTGAATGCGCCGTTCTTCAGAGAATACATCTGTCCGTTCACTTGCTGGTAAAACTCGATACCTACAACTTGTATGATTGGTAGGTTAGAGTTTTCAGAAAGTGTTACCGCCAAATCAATAGCGCCAGTATTACTACTGTCATAAGGTAAGATGGCAGTTTCAGCACTCTCAAAAGTTGAGTTTTCATTTTCGAAATCCAACTCCGTTGCACCCATCACAACCTTAAAGTGCGTCGTTCCGCCAGGAGAGGCGATACGTACTGCAGGCGCAAAAGAAGCGATATCAAGTCCAACATCGCCAGTGACTCTATCCAATGAGGTAGAGTAAGGCGCAAAAAGCGTTGAGCCAAGTCTACCGTTGAGGTTGAACTCAAAGCCTTGCAAGGTGCTCATATTACCATCTTGGATGGTACGAAGTCCACGCTCATTGACGCTGTCTGTCTTTGTGACCGCAACGAGATCTCTCGTTAATCGACTCACAACACGTTTGTCTTTCGCATTCTGCAACAGCACCCGAATCGCATTTCTAATGAGTTTACCACCTTTACCGGCACGTCCAAATTCAGAACCGTTCTCACGTGTTCTTTGGAACGCTGGGTCATTAGCAATTCTGCTTGCATCGACACCACCTTTGTAACGCGCAAGGTGTCCGTCTGCGCTCTTGTAGAAGGAAATATCACCGATAGTTCCTTTCAGTTTAATAATACCTGTTTGCTTAGCCATAATGCTCTAAAATTTTGATTATGAGCCAAAAGACAGTAGATTTATATAGAAAATCAAAAACAGCCGTACAACCATTCCGATAGATGCCGTTTATGCCAATATGGTATATAGATAGAGTAGAGTTGAGGTATGGATAAAGTATGGATAGTGTATGAAATGAAGATAGTAAGAGCCTGCATATACCCTAAAGATGTTCATTGCCTCACGGGCAGAAGTGAGCGCTATGGCAGGAAGCTTTTAAATACCATTAGAGAGCACTTTGACAAACAACCTCACCAGTTTGTCACAGTGGAAGAATTCGCTGAGTATAGCGGTATTAAAGAAGATGTCATTACTGAATATTTACGGCAAGTTTCATAGTATTTGATGTCTATTAAATAGGTTTAAAACACTACAATTCTTATCTTTAAACTCATCTACGAATAACATTTCGAGGTAACGTTCTTTAGATACTATTTTACGAATAAGGCTACCAAACCTTATTTTCAAATACATAATCATCTGTAAAACAGAAATATAGGGGTGTAGGTTTTCTTCCTGCCACCCCGACTTTTTTAAAAACCTTCAGATTAATTTCTGAAGGTTTTTTTGTATTTATTGTTTCTTAAATTTAATACAGATTGGAATTGGTAGTGGAGT
>TARA_R100000655_G_scaffold26313_5_pt1 | contig 27147 bp, 43 predicted proteins | sample TARA_R100000655 | Tara Oceans TARA_R100000655 (sample SAMEA2622497) | marine metagenome | biome: marine biome (ENVO:00000447); feature: deep chlorophyll maximum layer (ENVO:xxxxxxxx); material: "saline water (ENVO:00002010), including plankton (ENVO:xxxxxxxx)" | depth 90 m
TCAAGGTTTTGTGTGCTGAGAGCATTAACAGCTAAATTTAAATCTTGTTGTTCTTTAGCAAGTCTTTCTTGAGTAGCTATAGCTAAAGCACCTTCTTTTTCTTTAGCTTCTGCTTGAGCAAGTAAAGCAGACACTTGTCCGAGGTCTTTTGTAAGTCCAGGAGCTTGAGCAGTTAAAGCTTGTAATAAACCACCTAAACCTTCACCACCTTCGCTAGCAACTCCTGCTCCAAACCTAGCTAGAGCTAAAGCATTTTGAATATTGGCTTGTTTCTTTACATCATCACTTAAACCTAATGCTTCCCTTTCAGCCATAATTTGCTCTACTGTTCTAGGCTTTTTAATAAAAGGAGCTAAAAACTGTTGTTGATCTGCTAAAATTTCTTCTTTTGTTCTAACAGTTGGTAGGTAAGGAAGACTTGCTTGTACATATTGATTACCTTCTTGCACAGCTTTATTAAGATCTAACAAGCTATAATTTGGCACACCAGAACCTGACAAAGGATACATTGAAGTATCAGGAGTATATGTATTTCCTAAATAATTTTCTCCTAATCGTCGTAAATTTAAACCTCTTTGTTGCTCTGCAAACATTTCATTCATTCCACCCATGTAGAAATTTTTAGGTTGTTCTCCCATTTGTATTCTAGAAATAGCTTCTTCCATTCCTGGAGATTGTACAATCCCACCTTGTAAAGAAGCATCTTGTTCCATGGGCATGGTTTCTTCTTGCATGGTGCTTGGATTCTGTGCAACCTCCATTGCTTCAAACAAAGGCTGTACAATAGTTAAAACAGATTCAGGTGTTTTGCTTGCATCAGTTTCACCTACATATCCTGCTAATTCAGCACGACGTTGATCAACTGTTGCTGAGTCACCCCTAATTAAATCCATTATTTGTTTAGGGTCTTCAGCATTATCTACTTCTTGGTTAAATTGTTCAAAACCTTCAGCTAATTCTGTAAGACCAGAAGTAATCCCAGTACCATCAGAAGCTTGTGTTGTCGGTTGTTGAAGTTTTAAAATTTCATCTAGTCCTGCCATTTATGTTCCTTAGGTAAAAATATTTTTTCCTGCTCCATATAAACTAGCTCCAGTTATACCACCACCTACTAATTGATTTAAAAAGGAAGGTCCTGGGTCAGCAGGAGCTGTAGTATACTGCATAGTAGAACTAGGAGCACCTTGATAAATGTCACTCAAAAAAGCTAAACGTTGATAAGGCTCTTGTTGATCTTTCATTATATTTTTCCTTGCTACGTCTAACTCTGCTTGTTTTTGGGCTTGTTGTTTTGTACCCATGTCGTACAACATTCCTGCATCTTTAAACCCTAAGTCTTGTGTTAGTCCTGCAATCCCTGCAAACTGATTACCTAATCCTGCCATTGCTTTTCCTGCCGCGAGATCTCTACCTCTAGCTCCTTCGAATGCACCAAGAGCCATTTTACTTGCATCACCATAACCTTTATATAATAAGTCTGCAGTAGCTTTACTGGTTCTGTCAGCTACATCTCCTGCCATTTGAGCACCTACAATAGCTTGACGACCACCACCAAATGCGTTTTGGGAAGCAGACCCTAAACCTAATTGATTTTGTAACATAGCATTTTGTTTTAAAGCTTCTTTCGTATAAACATCAATAACATTGGGTGCGTAAGGATTCATAAAGTCAGCAATAGTATTAGGATCAAAATCACCCTGACTTGCTTTAAAAGCTACATCGGCATCATCTAAACTAGCAATACCTTTATCTAAAGAAGTTGTGTAGTTACCTACGTTATCTAATATTTGATTATAAGCTTTTGTTTGAGCAGGATCCATTCCTGCTATTTCAAAATCTGGTATACCACCTTTAGGAGCTTTACTAGCTAACTCTTTAGCCATTTCCATAAGAGATAGTTTATAAGCTTCTACTTCTGGACTTTCTCTTTGTATTACTTCAGTTGTTTCGTACGCCATTACGCCACCTTGTTTTCTAATTGTTTCATCATTTTGTACATCTTCGCGGCTCCTTTTTTACGGTTGCCTCCTCCTGCTCCTTTTACAGCACTTGCAGTAAATACAAACTCACCATCACTAAGCATGGCAGGAATAGAATCACTTGTTCCTGTTCCTGGTCCAGATATTTCTCCACCAGAATCTCTATATACAATAGGCAAGTAACTAGAATCATAATAAGGATTGCCACTAAAAAAATCTTTTCCACCATAGTATTTATCAGGTTCCATTTCCAATAAATCTGCACCTGTCATTGGAATGTACTCTTCTCCCTCTTCAGGCTGATTCATTAAAGAGTAAGCACCAATACCTCCTGCTCCTACCATAGCTAATGGTAAATATTTTTGGAAAGTAGAAGGTTCTGCGTCTTTAATAAGTTTATCTAACATAGCTTTCTTAGTATCTGCATTTATAGTACCTTCACCTAAAATGCCTTCATACTTGGCTACATTAGTATCTAAAGCTTTTTCCAAAGCATCATTACTTACGTTTAGTGATGGTCTACTAGGACTAAGGTTAGTTTCATAAAATTCTTTTCCTACGTTTATTGGTCTTTCAATATACTTTTCATAAAAATTTGCATCGTCTCCTGTAAACATGCCTGTTTTGTCAGGCATACCCATAGATTCTGGTGTGGTTACGTTACCAGATAAATCTACACCATACTTATCATAATAAGCTTGCTCACTAGCTAACTTTTCCATAGGAGTTTTGTAAGTAGGCGACCTACCCAAAAATCCTCTACCACTTGCCATACTTCCAAGTCCTGCAACTCCTCCTGTAACTAAAGCATTTTTCAAAGCATCTTTAGGTTTAGATCCTCCTATCATACTTCCTGCAAAACTACCAATACCAGTTGACAAAGCTAAAGGCATAGCAGGAAACAATATAGGAGCAACCATAGGTAAAACTACGGGAGCAATTTTTTTAACAACTCCTTTTAGTTTTTTAAATAATTTTTTGAAGAAAAATTCTGGTTGACCAGTTACAGGATTTATACTGTTTAACTCATTACCTACAACATATTGTTCAGGGTCTAGCCCCATTTCTTCCATTTGGCTAAACAACATCTTTTTCATTTTAGGATTAGCTTCTAAAACTTTTAAGGGTACGACTGTTTCACCCTCTTCAGCGTGAACAATGTATGTATCACCTTCACGACCAAAGGTTGCAAGGTAGTCTGCTGTTTGTTTAAATTCTGGTAGTGTTTCTATTCCTTGCGTCATGTCACTATCTTAACAGTTCCTGAATCATTATACAATGCTCCTGTCTCTAATCCTGATGCACTTGTGGGTAAATCGGTTAAAGTGAGTTGCGATCCACGCATTATTCCAGGATTGTTTGTCTGCTCTATAAATACTTCTAACGCACGAGTTAAATCTTGTAAATAGATTTGTACATTAAAAGGTAAATCTTCTGGTGGGTTAGGTAGTCTTGGTGGTGGCACATCACGAGTAGGCATTAACGTCTCCCATCTGGTCTTACTTCTACTCTAGGTGAACCTAACTTCCATTTCATACCTAAAGCACTAGAATCAATACGCATTGCAAAAGACCTACCTCTTGCTCGTACATGTAGTTCTTTTGTAAACTGTTCTACTGGCGAGGTAGAAGTTCTAGTTGCTGTGCCACTACTTGTTTCATGAAAATTAATTCCAGGAAAGTTTCGTGTTTTTATGCTAAACTCAGCCGAAGGGTTGCTTGTATCTACAGAGCCATTAAAAGTTAAGTCAGGTATTATTCTACTAATCAAAGTAAATTTATCACCATCACCTATGTCTATTGGTGCAGATTCAATAAAAGAAGTTAAAGCAGAACCATCATCGTCAAAACCAAACTCATGATTGTATAAATAGTTATTTGTTCCTGCACCTATAGGATAATTTTTTACACCTCTATCAAGCCAAGCTGTGCGAGACAATACACCATAATACCAAACTTTTTCGTTATAATTGTAAATAACATATTTGTCATTATCACCAGTACCACCATTAGCTATAGAATTACTTTCTGAAGGATAATACCAAATTATTTCACCAAACTCACTATTTACTCCTGCCACTACTTTTTCTTTTTGGGCTAAATTAAAATCATTAAAAACTTTATCTTTTACAGAGCATGGCAACTGTTGAGTTTGACCAGAGTAAACATAGAAATTATCTATACCCATCCAAAACACTACATCTTCTGTTGCTACAGCAGACTTTGCTCCTGCTATAGTAATGTTAGAAGACAACGATTGTAAACCAAATACTAACGGAGCACCTATAAATCGCATAGAAAATAATGCAGTATCTGTCCATACAAGTATTTCTCGTTTAGTTTCTACAGCTTGTACAAATGTAGAACCTGAGCCTAGTCTTAAACTTCCTGCTGTTGTAGTGGCACTGATAGTCCAGTTTTCAGGTGATGCTTGTTGTGACCAACGAATTAACAGAGGATCTTGAGTACTTGTTCCATAGGTGTTTGTACCAAAACAAATAACATGACGATCGTTGTTACTTATGATAACTTGTTTAGCAACTGTAGGAGTGTTAGAAGCACCCCCTAAAGTGCTTAACTCTACAGCTCTAGAACTTAATCCTAAAGACCTATCCCAATAATAAACAGCACTATCTCTTGGGTTTATAATTAAATCTTCACCAAAGTTATCATGCGACCATGTTCTAAGTTCTGCTGTTGTAGTTGTATTAGAAGGCATACCCCAACCAGTCGTAGCATCAGTTACCGTTGCTCCATTAGAATGGGTACTGGCTGTTGTTAAATACATTCCTCGCACACAACCAGTTAAATTATTTGTGCTAACACCACTATAAGTAATTAATTCAGTACCGATAAGGACAATACCAGAGCTAGGAAAACCAGTAGAACTTGTAAGAGTAATAGTTGTAGCCGTAGCATTTAATCCACTACCCATGTTTATAGTGTTTGTTTGAGCAGAGGTTAATTGTCCACCCCATATTCCACCACTCCAACCAGTACCACCAACACCTGAATCTAGTCCAACATTTATTTGATAAGTAGCTGTTACAGCATTGCCCCCTCCTGCACCACTACTAGATGCAGTAGCATCAACAATAATTTTATATGTACTGCCATCTACTATTTCAGTAATTTGGTGTTCAGCATTTATAACAGAAGCATTGACACCGTTTGTGGTTGTAGCTCCTGCGATAACTACAAAGTCATTTTCTACAGCTCCATGATTTGTGTCACTAATAGTTAATGTTGTTTGAGGAGTACCACCACTACCTGAAGAAACTGTTGTAATAATATTACCCATTCCATTTCCGTGTACTGTACAATAATATCTGTATGGGAAGGGTGCAGATGTTGGAACAACTATAACAACTTGTGAACCTGAAGTTCCTGGAGCATTTGAACTATAGTTATTAGTTACTCCCGTTGTGTAAGAACTACCACCACTGTCTTGAAAAGCTAGAGGATGACCACTATTAGAAGAATCACTTAAATCAAAAGTATAAGTAACCCCTCTAGTAAGAGTAAGTGTTGGAGCAACAACACCGTCTATAGCATATTTGTTGCCACCTGAGTTCACAACAGTAACTGTAAAAGTAACTCCACTTAAAGCATTTGTATTAGTAGAAGTAGCTGTTGTTATGGGATTATTGCCTAATGATTGAGCTCCTCCTCGTGTAGGAGTAATATCATTATATGTGCCACCTTCTTCAATATAATATTTTAAATTTGTTCCTATTCCTAAATAGTTACTTCCATCTAAACTAACCCAATCATGCAACCTTCTAGCTGTTCCCAAATAAGTGTTTTGAGAATACTTTGACCAACCACCTATTTTTTCTGGATAACCAAAACGGAAACGTATTTTATCGCCATCTGTCCAACCACCTTCATTACTGTAAGCAGTTATTTCTCTATTGATTCCTGGTTTAAATTGTAGCTTCGTTAAAGGCATTATGTTTTCCTAAGGGACAGTTACTTCCTTTGAATTTAACTTTTAAAGGCATGATGCACTTGCATTGTTTACAATGTTTCGTTAGTTTTACATATTCTTCACAATTTTTACAAATGTTTAATTTCTTTTCAGCTATATCTGATTTTTCTAAAGCACCGAAAAAAGAAGTATTTATTTGCAAATAGGGATTAGGCATATTCATTACCAGTAAGTGAAGTTGGAGCAGTATTAGGATTACCATTAAGTTCAATGGCTATAGCTCCTTCTAACCATCTAGAAAAATCAGACAAATGAGTTATAACACCTCCTGCTTCTGCAACTCTATTATCTCCACCAAAAAGAATAATACAAGGAAGAACTGGAGGAGCAAAAGTTGGTGGCTTTGTAACGTAAATTTTAAACCATTTTACATTAGGAAAATTAGGCATAACGTTTTCTATTAATTGTTTTTCAAAAAACAAACAATCTGGTTCTTCTTTTAAATTAAGAAAAACTGCATTAAACCCATTAGGATTACTTGTTAAATGACTATCTAGTGATTTTAAAGTAATTTCTTGCATTTTAATCAAACTGACCAGATGTTCTAAAACATAATCTTACTCTTACTGAGCCATAAGGAAATCCTGATTGTCCACAAAAAACTCCACTTGTACTCATAGAATGAATTAACCACGACCAACCAAGTTGATTAGATGTTCCATAATAATTTGTTGTCATGCTTGCTCCAAATAAAGCTGAAGTTAAAACAACAGAACCCGAAGAGTCTGCTTCACTTGTAAATCCTGAAGGACAATCTGGAGGAGCTACACTTCCAGTAAAATTAGGTGCAGACCAACATTGATTACCAAAAGGTTGAGTCATATTTGACTTAACCAAATATAGTTTTGGTGTGCCTGACAAATTTTGTGGATGATGAAAATGCCCTGTATACATTGTCATACCTGAAACACTACCAAGATGTGCATAAACAGATTGTTTTTCAGCAGATGTATTAGCAGGGATAAATATTGTTGATCCCGTTCTATTTTCAAACTGGCAGGAAATGCCCGATAGAGCGGCTTTAGCTATAAAATTTGTTGTTCTATTACCCATCTCTAACACGGGAGAACCTGAATTAGTTGTCAAACTAAAAGCTGTACCATTAATTCCAGTTAAAGTTGTAAAAGTCATTTTTTCAGTTCATCTATTTGTTTTTGTTGATCTTTAACAGCTTCTATTAAAAGACCAATCAAATGTCCATAATTAACAGTTTTAGTATCCATACTATCGGATTGTGCAACAAGTTCTGGAAGTACTTTTTCAACTTCTTGAGCGATTAATCCTATATCTTTTTTACCTTCTTGTGTAGAGTTTTCATTCCATGTATAACTCACACCTCTTAATTGTTTAATTTTTTCAATAGGTTCTTCTATAGTTTTAATATCTTTTTTTAAACTTTCGTCAGAAGAATACATAAAACTTCCTGCAGTGATTGTGCCTGTCGCTGTTAAATGTCTAAACGACCCTATGTCTTTATTACCATCAACAACAACTGCTTTAGAAGCTACGACTGTTCCTCCAGAAGAACCATCAAGAAAGTTTATTTCAGTTGCTGTAGAAGTTATTGCAGTTCCACCTAATGTTATCGAGCCAGAAACATCAAGGTTTCCATCAAGATCTACTGTAGGAGCTACGAAAAAAAGTGTGCCATCTGCAACTAATTTAAGGACACCATCCGCTGACTGGTGTATATATGTGCCACTATCACCAAATTGTAATTGTCTTGAACTGTTTAACAACAAGGCAGTATCATGAACATGAGTTAAGGTTGTGTCACCATCTACACCAAAAGATAAAGAGATATTATCAAGAACTAATTGAAGATTTCCTGCACTTGTTAGTTTTAATTTAGTTGTTGCAGGAGCATCTAAACCAGTTTTAAATTCAAGAGTGGTTGGGTTAGCCGTTGCAGAAAAAGTATTTTCAGCTACAGCTTCTATGGAAGCAGAAACTTCAACAGCATCACCACTATCCGAATCGGCTGAAGATCTATACTGTAATTTACCTAAAACATCATTAGCTGTTATATCTGTGTCACTTGAGCGTAAAGTTAGTACACCACCCGAGCTAGTTGTAATAAAAACATTTTCTCCAAACGAACTGGTGCTTGTTTCTATTACTGCAACATCTGCTCCTGCCCCACCTCCATTTGCAAACACAATCGCAGTTTTACCATTCGCTACTGTAACTGTCGTGCCACTACCTTGTTTAATAATAACATTATGTCCACCAGAAGTAGAGTTTTTACAAAACAATATTTTTTGTTGATCATTAGGCTCTATGGTAACTGTATTATCCCCACTAGGACTACCATTGAAAATAATAAGTTTATACATGCCATCAGACAATGTTCCATCTGTAGTGGTTAGAGTATGAGTTGTTCCTGAAATAGTTACAGTACCAACACCGTTGATTAAACGATCTATTATATCTAAGTTTAAATTAGTAGTTGTTCCCCAAGTTCCTGCTTGATCACCAGTTCCTATTTTTTCTATACCACCGTTAGTTGTATATGTACTTGCCATCTTATTCTCCTACACGTCTAAATTTGTCCAAGTATTTGTATTGGAAGGTGTTACTTCTGTCCATGTTCCCCCAGTTGGTGTTACTTCTGTCCATGTTCCCCCAGTTGGTGTAATAGGTGTCCATAATAATCTACCGTCTGTTGTTACTATAAAATGGGAACTAAGTCCTGCAACTCCAGAAGCAATATATATTCCAGAAGTTGTTTGCGTAAACGTAAAATCTAATGACGCTATTGCTGTCCTTACTCTATTACCAATCGCAGTAGATGTAAAGCTAAACAATAAATCAGCTTCACCTGAAGCTATATAAACAGCGTCCGAATCTAAAGTAAAATTAGTTGATTGTTCAGAAACACCTGATGCAATATACATTCCATCGGCATTTTTGGTAAAACTAAAATCAAGTTGACTTAGTCCTGCACTTTTTATTATAGCATTAGCCGTAGCTATAAAGTTAGCTGATAAAGAAGCTGTGCCATTGTATACTCTGTTGCCTACATTTACTTTCGTAAATGTACCGATCATACTAGAGGAGCCAAAAAATAAAGTGCCTTGTACTCCTATGGCACGTTCACTTAAAGCTAGCTCACCTAACATAAATTATCCTACTCTGGTTTTTTGCTTGCTTCTTTGTTTACTTCTTCAGCAGTTTTTACAACTTTCAAATCAAAGGCTTGTGCAACTTGTGCATCTTCTCCAGTAGCTATTTGAATACTATTTGCATTACAATGTGCTGTGTTAAGAGCAATAATTTCATCTTTAGCTATTCTTGCTCTATTTTTTAAAGCATTTTCTACCCACTCTTGAGTAGATAAAGCACAGTAAGACATAGCCTTATCTTCTGTGTCTGTTAATTTTACTGTATAATCTGCCATAATTTTTCCTTATATTTATTAAGCTATTAGTGAAATACTTGCTCCACCAAAAGTACCTTCATGGAATTGCACATCAGTACCACCACATTGAAAATTAAATCTAATCGTGTCATTAGCACTAGCTTGTATAATTGTACTGCTACTAATATTTTGCCAAGCCGTGTGTACGTCATTATAGGCAGTACATATGATAGTAGAATTATGTTTTGTATACATAGCTACCCAAGTAGACGAAGATGAATAAAATAAACCAAAAAGAGTACAATGATATTTACCAGCATATGGAACTGTAAAAATATTTGATGACACATGATTTCCATTATTTATATAATTACTAAATGGAATTACTTGGTCGGTAGTCATTGTGTAACCATTTGACGTTCTTACTCTTGTTGAACTCCTTTGTGCTGACCACATAGGTGTTTGTGGTGCTATAAGATAACCAGCACTTGTTACATCAAAAAGTGTAGTAGAACCATTAAGTAATGACATTGCACCATTGCCATAAAGTCTAAAACAATCAAAAGCATTACCACTGTTTAAATTTGAGTTTGTTGTTGTAACAGCTATTACTTGTCCATCACCTTGATTTTGACCTGCATTTTTAATATGTAATCCTTGTTTATCTCCAGGATTACCACCTTCACCAGTTTGTTCTAAAACCATTGTTGGTAAATTAGTTGCACCACTTTGTTTTACATGGACAACACCATTTGCTGTATTGTGACCAGAAGAGTTTAAAAAAGTTCCATTAGTGGTATTGCTTGTAGTTGTTGATATTGTACCAGTTGTATTTATAACTTGATTTGCTTTTGTGCTAGTTCCTAAAAAATTAGCAAGGTTTCGTGCATTACTCATGCTTCCTCCAGTGCTTTAACTTTGGCTTCTAGTGTTTCTATTCTTGTCATTGCTTCTTGTAAGGCTTTAACTGCTTTCATGTAAAGAATACTATCTTTAACATTTTTAACATTTGACTTTACTTCTTTAACATCACCATCTTCATTTAAAGTTCCAAACTCCGAACTATGTTTTATTTCTTGTGCTTCTGGTGGAGTTTCAAAAACTAAATTAGGACAAACTTTTTCTACATCTTGTGCAACTAAACCTAGCTGTTTTAAATCTGGATTATCAAATTTAGTAAAGTTCTTAAACTTTAATGCCTTTATATCTTCCCATTGTGATTTAGCATCTACTATATCAGACTTTAATCTTTCATCAGAAAATGAAGTATAAGTTCCAGTTGAGTTTTTAAGTGTTCCACTAGAAAATATTTTCATCCTACCATTACCTTGTGAAACACATGATAGAAAATAGTTGTCAGTATTATTTACGTTTACATTTGGAAATTCTATGTAAACTCCATAAGGTGCTGAACTATGAAGATTTTGAAAATATTGTGCTACTGAATTTCTTGTGTTTTTAAAAATTGAATATTCATTTAAAATAGAAGCTATTGTAGTAAGAGTTGCATTTTGTCCTGCATTTACGTTTGCTGAATATTGATAATGAAAAACTCCAGAAGTATCTATATTAATAGCACTACCAGCACCATTTTCTTTAGCTACCCAACTACTTCCATTATAGTATCTATTTTTAACTATGTATAAAGAACCACCATCATACTCACCATAAAATGCTTGATCACCTACATCTACACCTTTCATATTTGTGTCGTGTGAATAGGTAGCACCATTTTCAACACCAATACCATTAGCTGTAGTTTCTAATTTTTTAACATCATCATAGTAAAGACTAACTGCACCATCAGCTACAGCATTTATCATGGTTTCTCCAGTATACTTGTGCATAGTTACTCGGCTACTTCTTATAAATAAAGAACCATCATCAGCTTCATCTATAAATGAACCAGTACCAGGAGTATGATATATCTGTAAATCATTACCAGTGCCTACTTTAATTTTAGCATTATCCGGAAGGTTAACCCCACCACTATGAGTTGTAGCTCCAGTAAAAGTTCCACCAGTGCTAGCAGGGACTGTGTCAGCTAATTGTACTGTATTATATGCTAATACAACCAACTCATCACTTGTTGTAGCTCCTGATCCTAATACAACAGAAGTACCATTCGTAGCTGTGTAGTCTGTTTGATCTAAACGCACCCCATTTAAAAATACATCAATATCTTCAACAGTATAAGAAAGTGTTAAACCATTAGAGTCTTCTCCTGAAAAAGTTTGCTGACCATTAGTAGCTACGTATCTATATCGTATAATTCTTTTATAATTAGTAGCAACATCAACAGACCTACCTAAATAACGTATAATAATATTATCACCGTTTGCAGGAGGTCCAGTGAAAGTAATTGTATTACCAGAAGCTGTATAAGCTCCTGCTATACCTTGATGAGTAGGTTGTTGAACAACATTACCAACTAATACAATTATACTTTGACCATCAGGAACTGTTTGGTCTAATGTAAAACTTGTAGCAGAACCATTTGCACTCGTTATAATTTGAGTTGCTACTGTTCCTGCGTTTGGTGATACTCCTATATATGCCATTATGATCTTATTCCATATAAACTAAATTTACCTTGATTAATATTACCACTATTAGCTGTGAACTTTAGATTATTTATTTTTGTTCTATCACTGTTTGATGAGCCTATAATTTTTGCACCACCAGTCCACCAGTAGTCGTTGCCAGTATTATGACCACCATCATTATCATGTGCATTATGACAACTAAAATACATTGCTTTAAAACCAGTAGTTTGTCTTAATCCAATAAAATTTATATCTGCACTAAGACCTTTGTTTGCAGTATTTTCTGTGCCAGCACCTATTTGTACTTTAGCTTCACTATTTCCATTTGTTCCTGCAGTACCAGAAGCAAGAGATGCCTTTAAATCTGCATAAGTCATATGTTGCTCAATAAATATATCATAAGTTGAACCATTATTATCTGATGGATGAACAAAAAGTGCTTGTCCATTTGTTACTGGTGCATAATTCCTTATAACAACTTTGTAATCCATATAAGTATCTGTAATATGGCTAGATGTAAAAGTTACTGCAGATTGATTAGATGCAGTTATTGTATGTATTAAAGCAAAGTCAGAAGCAACTTTAGTTGCTTCAATCCCTGCACTTGCATTAACTTCTGTGTTTGTAACAGCTCCTGCTCCAATCTTTGCATTAGTTACAGCATCATCAACTATTTTAGCTGTAGTTATTGAATTGTCAGCTATTAAATTTGCACTTATTGTTGATAATGCCATTATGTTTCTCCTAATTTAAAAAATTGTACATATGTATTATTTGCAGTTGTGCTTCCTTGTATCCAAACATTAGATGGACTTTCAAAATTTACTAAAAATTTAATCTTACAATTTGTTGTATTTGTAACATCAAATTGAGCACTTGTAGAACCACCAGTATGCATATAACTAGAAGCCCATGGAATAGGAAAAGAATGATACATATTTGTATAATAATTTGAATTATCATTTGTAACTTGAGCATACATATCATTTACTCTTGTAAAAGAATTTGAATAAACATACAGATGAAAATTTATTAAATACTTACCAGTACTTGGAAAAGAAAATACACCAGAAGAATTTGTCATTCCAGTTCCTATTTTTTGAAAACTGTTATCGTTTCTTTCCCAACTATTTAATGTACCAGTTATATTATTAGGATTAGTATTAAATCTAAACTCATCAGCTTCAGTTATACCATTGGTAACTCCAGTTAATTTAGAAAAAGCTATTCCTGCACTCGCATTAATTTGAGTATTAGTTATGGCTCCGTCTGTTATACTGTTTGCAATTATCTTGCTTAGTGGCATAATTTATCCTATTGTGCAATTTCCATGACTGTTAAAGTTGATGGAAAATTCTCATTATTTCCTTTATCTCTGTTATAATAAAAATTACCACCATTGTAATTGTTAGCTTGTACAAAATATGATACTTGTGCTGTAGCACCTGGACTATCTATAAATTGTGGTAATACTGAACCTATAATACCATTTACATCAGCACTAGCTGTTCCTCTAATTGCAGTGCAACCTACTCTACCTACATTTGCTCCAACACCAATAACAGTTGTTATATTACCTTGAGTGCGTGCATATCTAAAAATAACTAAATAACTATCTGTATCATGGTCTACACAACCTAATTGTCCAGATATAAGCATTTTACTATTAGAAAGTTTAGGTGTTATATCTACTTGTAAGCCACCTAAATTAAACCATGTATTTGAACTGGTATAAATATGAGCAGTTGTTGCATAACCTTGTTTAACTTGAACTATTGAACCAGTTGGATAAATTCCAGAAGTTGATATTCCTGTCATATAATTTGCCTATATCGCATATCTAATCACCACTATTCCAGAACCTCCATCTTCTCCACTAGTATTATTACCAGAAGAAGTGGAAACTCCTCCTGCACCATTTCCAGTATTTGGACTTCCAGCGATACCAAGTATATTATCACCTCCTTGTCCTACACCACCAGTAGAATAAGTTACATTACTTCCAGTTCTAAAATTATTTGCTCTTCCTGCTCCACCTGTTACTGTCCCACCATTTGCAGTAGCTCCTGCACCTCCTGCACCACCACCAGAGCCACTACCCCCACTCGGGTAAGAACCTCCATTACCACCTACATTTCCGTATCCAGTTACATTGGTAGTTCCAGAATAAGTATCTTGTGTTGTACCTCCACCACTTTCACCATCTTCTGAACCTCCTGCTCCAGAGCCTCCATTTCTTATACCACCTTCGTAATCTCCACCTCCTGCACCACCAGTAGCAGTAAAACCATTAAATGAACTATCGCCACCGTCAGAAGCACCAACAGAAACATTAGTAGATTTAGCACCTCCTGCACCTACTACTACTGTATAATTTCCTGCAGATAAAGATTGTGAAGTACCTTCAACTAAACCTCCTGCTCCACCTCCACCAGTTGAACCTTGATGACCTTCAGCACCTGCTGATCCTCCACCTCCTGCAACAATTAAAAAATCAACAGTTACTGCAGAAGAAACAGAAAATTTATGCTCACCAGATGTTAAAAAAGAATGAACTCTATAATTAGTTGAACCAGATTTATACTCAGTAATTTCACCACCGTTTGAAATAACAAAATTTGTAGATGAAATACCCCCAGTTACAGTTCCAGTAATAGTTTGATTGCCAGTAAATGAGTTATTTCCATCTAATCTAGGAGCTCCAGTATCTGTTCCATGTTGTTGGGCTAATCCTCTAAATATAAAATAAACTGTTCCAGTACCTGAGGGAGTAGTTTCAGTAAAAGTTAAACTTACTCCATCAGAAGCAACACTATAAGCTACGGTAGGCTCTTGTTGGACATTATTTACAAATACCTCAAGTTCTTCTGCACTATTAACTCTAGTATCTAATGTATAAGTGGCTGACCCACCATTTTCAACTTGTGAAGTAGGAGCTGAAAAAGAGCCAACTGCAGGAGCTCCAATAATAGACATTAACTAATCTCCAAATAACTAACTATGGCATCAGAAGCACTTGCTTGACTTGCCCTTATTCTTAATTTATCTCCTGTTTCTAACACAACTTTTTGATCACCACCGACAGGAACTTGACCACCACCTACTGGAACGGGAGCATCTTTTAAAATAAATACTGTAGAACTTGCACTTACGTCTTCATACGCAACATCAATTGTTATACCACTTGATATTTTGTTAGAAATAGTTAAACCTATAATCACAGTACTGTTTGCTCCAGTGTGAACAACTGCGTCTCCGTGAGTAATTGCATTGTTTGTTACGTTTGATTTTATAGCCTTTTTAAATGTATTTGCCATTGTGTTATCCTAACGCTATTGCCATTGCTACACCAGTTCCTGCAGGATCAAAATGAGTTGCTCCTGCTGTGGCTAAATTATCTGTATGAATTATTTTGCTAGCAGGAAGAGTACAAAATACAGTTTTAGTTCCTGCCCCCCAATCAACAAGTTGGTTAGTTGTATTGTTCGGAACATCTTTTGCATCTAAAACAGTAGTCCTAGCTAATAAAGTACCAGAAAGAGTATATGTCCCCACTCCCACTTCAAAACTTGTGCCGTCTGTACATGAGTAAAAAGTTGTATTACCATCACCAACTATTGAAAAAGGTTCAAAACCAGTTAACGCTCCTGCTAAATTAAATGTTCCAGTTCCCGTTGTAGTAGTCGTTTCTTTTATTCTATCTGATAATACAAGTGCCATCTTAGTTCAACTGTATTGTTATATTTCCTGAATTAATTCTGAATATATCGCCACTAGCTATTGTTCTAGGTGAATCTAGTTGTCCTACAAAAAATATTCTATTAGAAGCACCACTTGTAGCAATAGTTCCAGTTCCATTAATTATAAAAACATGAGTAATTGTATTAGACCCACTTGTAGAAGCACTCCATTCAACATTGTTAGTATTTGAAACAATTTGTGCATCTGTGCTTACTGCAGGAAGCGTCCAGTTTGCATGAGCTACTTGTACTCTAGAATAATTTCCAAAGTTAGCTTCTGTAACAGTTCCTGCTTCTATACTAGAAACTGCTGTGGCTAATCCTATATAGATATTATTACCCATTGTTTGAAACGACTCACTATTGTTTTTAAACAAAAAATCAAGTATCGCATGCTCTAGATAAGTCGTCGCTGCATTTGATGTTGCCATCTTTTATCCTCCTAAGTTCTAGGTCTCTTTACAAGACCTTCTCTATAAGCGTCGCTATTCTCTCTAGCTTCACCTAAATCTTTTAACCTCATTATTTCTTCTGAAAATCTTTTTTCATAAGCAGTCATTAAATCGGCTTCACCTTTCATATATGTATACGCTTCTATTAATGATCCGTAAAGCATTGCATTCATCGCATTTTTACTTAACCATGTAGTAGTTGAATCTAAATTTTGTGAAGATATAGTTGTAGTTGCCCCACTTCTAGCTCCAGTAATAGTTTCACCAGTTGTAAAAGCATTTAATGGAGCTATTACATTCATTGAAGTGTTATTATCTTTTGAAAAAATAACTGTAGTAGAACCACTTGTTGATCCAGTAATTGTTTCATCTAATTGAAAACTTGCACTTGCAGGAACTGTAAAAAGAATAGTACTGTCTGCTAAACTTGTTGGTCTATAATAATAATGTAACTCTATTGCATATGCAGAATCGGGTGTTGGGGCGACTATAAAATTATCTGTATCAAAACGACCATAATATTTAGGTGTGCCAGTTGTTCCTGCGTTTGGTCCGTACTCTTGTAAAAAGTTTACATCTTTTTCCAATAAAAATGTTTTTACATTATTGTTAGTTAAAGACATACTAAAAGGTGCTAAAAAATCACTGGGTGTTGAAACATATTCGTCGTTTTGAGTTAAGGCACTTGTAGCATTTTTTCTAAAATTTTCAAAATCAACCAACTTAAATATTCTGTTTTCTGTTGATCTTATAAAATTTCTTAAATTATCATTAAATGTAGTTTCACTATTTTCTGTGTAATTTTGTATAGCCGATCTTAATGTGGTTAGAGTGTAACTCATTTATTTCTCCAAAGTCACTGGTCCTGCTGTAGCTCCTGGTCCCCCACCTTTAGTAGAACCATTAGTTGCTGTAGCTGAAACAGTAACCCTATAATTGTCTGAATCGGTTGTACCATCACTTAATGTTATCAATGATACATCATATCCAGTAGCACTTTGCATCACTGTAGCCGATATTCCGTCAAAAGGAAATACATTTCTAAATCTAACTTTACTTCCTGCTGTACGACTATGACCTATTTCATTAACAGTGATTACAGTCGTTACTTGTCCTCCTGTACCAGTTTTAAAAGCATCAAAAGGTAAAAGACGAGCTACTTGTGGTTCTGTTCTATCTACTCTAGGTTGGTAAAGTGACTGAGGTTCAAAAGGAGGTTTTTCTGGCTGTAGTTGAGGTTGTTTTGATTCATACTCCGAAATGTGTACTACTGATCCATTCCATTCCGTAATGCGTTCCCTGTAAGGAAACTGCATGCCACTTCTATCGGATATAAATTTTGAACGTCTTCCAGAAGAAAATTTCATACTAAATTATAATAAGTAGAACTTGGAGTTAAGGATAAAGTTGACCTATCTCTATCTTCACTCGCGGCTCTCTCAAACTCCTCTTCATAAATTGCTTTTAATAGTTGAACTCTATCAGGTGCTTTTTTAATTGCTAAATAATAAGCAAGTCCTGCAGACAAACATGGATAAAAACGAAAAGGCACTTCAGCAGTGTTAGCATAACCATCTGCATCATCTATTCTTACCATTCTATCATAAACTAACTGATAAGCTGTGCTTGAATCAGGAACTGACCACAATTTTATTACTGGTGTGATTTGTCTGTCTACATAATATTGCGTTGGTCTAGCAGAATTTCGTTTACTGTTTAAAGATAAATAAGCATCTCTACTAATTCTAGAAATACTTATATCTGATTGTGTTGAAGTTCCTGCATTTTGTCTAATAACAGCAGATAAAACATCTATACTAGCTTGTACATCTTCAAAACTAACTACACTAGATACAGTTGTAGTTGCTCCACTTGTCCCACCAGTAATCGTTTCAGCAACAGAAAACGTTCCTACTGGAACGGTAATGGCTAAAGAAGTTGCACTCGGTTTACTCGTAACACTAGCCGTAGCAGTACTTGTACCTCCAGTAATCGTTTCAGCAACGGAAAAATTTGCAGAGTTTGCAACACTTATTGTTAATGTTCCCAAGGGATAAATATCAACACCATTGGCTAAACTTATTGTTTCTTGCTTCATTGTCCAACGATTCAACCCTCTGTTAGCCCAATCAGCAAATAATAAATTTAAAGAACGTTTGGCTGTTTTTAAGTCATATCCAGTTCTTACTTGTAAACCACAACGCTCAAAAGCTTCTTCTACATATTCGTCTACAGCTAAATCGAAATCTTTTGAGCCTGAAGTTGCCATTTACTCCTCGTTATATATATTATCAAAAATCTTATTTACATCTAGTGTATAGTCTAAATCAGATTTTGAATAGTGTATATGTTGTGATGGTAAAAAATCTGGAGCACCTTTTCCTGTTTCAAACCATGCAGGATGTGTAACACGAACTCTATTATTTGGCAAGGCTACAATATTTCCTGTCCACTTTCCTGCATCAACTAAATACATAACATGATTTTGTTTGTGTTGTGCAGGATCATCAGCTATTTCACTTTCTGTATAGTCTACAGTAAATAAATATTTAGCAGGGAAAAACTCCCCATCTATTTTAGCTATCCAAGGACATGGTGTCGCTCTATCTAAAGTATAAACAGCGTGTGTATGAGAAGCACAATCCCAAGGTTGAGCTTCGTGAACAGCCATCGGTTCAGCCCATTTTTCAACAGCAATGTCAGCAACCATAGCTGTTATAGGCATTCTAGCCCACATAGCTCCACCGTGTACGTTGGGATTTTTAGTACCATCTGTTTCACAACCAGTAAAGATAACTTGGAAACTTAAACATCTATTCGGTATAGTTGTCACAGCTATTGCCATAGCGTGTAAAAACTCACCATGATACTTTTGATGATTACAAGTATATTCCCTTCTTACCCAACATTTAAAATGAGGAATATTACTTTGTAGATAAGGCACTACTTCTTTTTCTTTTTAGACCTTAACATCTTCATTTTTTGAGCCATAGTCATTTTTTTGGCTGTTGGCTTTTTCTTCTTTTTCATCAAGCCACCTTTAGCCATACCTTTTTTCTTCATCAAACCACCTTTAGCGTAGCCTTTTTTCTTTTTCATCATAAGATTTTCTCCTTTATTATGATATTAATGTAAACACTAAACCAAATAATTGAGCAATAACTAAAATAACAATTACCCAAATTTTTTGGTTCAAACCTTTTATATCTTCTCTTAAATGGACTAAATGATTAGTCTCAATAATATCTAGCCTTTGGGCTATAAGTCTTATATCGCTTTCCAGACTAGATATTTTTCTTGCAGACATTATGATAGCAATATTGTTAATTCGTTACTACTACCAGTAAAAGCACTAACATACACCCCTTCAGTGGCTAGTATGCCATCATCAGGAATGTATACGTCAGAGTCTCCTGCCTTAAATTTTTGAGTTAAAATTACTTCGCCAGAGTTGCTTCCGTTTTTAAATGTAAAAGCTCCATCTGCATTTCCGTAAATTCTAACTCCTCTTAGCCTAGAACGAGAAGGACCAACTATTCCTGCACTCGTTCCTTGAGCCCAATTATACGCTCTAATTGGTCCTGCCATTATTGACTCCTATTAAGCTAGGTTATTGTTTTGTTGATATAAGACTGTGATTCTAACTTCTCCTGCGTTAGTTCCTGCTGAATTAGTTACATTCATTCTTACATCAGTTGTTCCAACATCTTCCCAAGCTAAAGCTCCCCCTGATTTTGTAGTTGGATATTGTCTTCCTGCAGTTGTTCCGATTGTATGTGCGTTTACAAATGCAGTTGCACTTCCACCTACTTTACCAAGACTGATATTAGTTGATGTGTTCGCGGCAGTGATGACGTCAAATACGCAATCTATTATTTGAGAGTTCGCTGGAATGATCATATCAGTTGCTTGAGCCGCGATAGCACCACCTGATAAATCAATAGCAGTAGTCTGTGCCATTACAACCTGACCTGTGTTTTTCATGTCAGAGCCGACTGTAGTTCCAGTAGTTTCTTTGATAGTTCCTGCTTTAATAGGACCTGAAAAAGTTGTAGTACCCATAATACCTCCTTGTCTGGGTTTAGTCTATCACATTATGCAATAGTCAAGAATACTTATGTTGTACTATAAAAAAAGGGAGGCGACAAGCGTCACCTCCCAATTTTTTCTCCATCGGGTTAAAGAAAAAATTATGCTCCTGGAGAACCAAACACACATCGTGGGTCTGATACGCCAAAAGAATATCTTTCTCTAGCTTTATATCTGACGTTGCCAGTTTCAAAATCACCTTCCATAGATGTTTTGACTGAAGCTCTTTCAAAATGTTTAAAGCCATTTGGAGCATCGGTTTTGATGAAAAACGCATCTGGGTCGTTAAGGAAATGGTTTACAACATATCCCTCAGGTAACATACCCATGTTTTTCATTGCGTTAATATCATTGTCTGCTGTTGCAGATCTTAGAGTAGATTCTAAAATTCTGTCAGCAACAAACTGTAATTGTGGTGGGATAATTAATTTCCTACCTTGTAACGCAATTTTTAAACCACGCTCGTCAATGAAAGCTGAAATATCAATTAAAGCAGTTTCCAAAGAAGTTTCATTTAAATCAGCAGATGTTGCTAATTCATTTGAAAAGTTACCTCCACCTACTGTTGGGTGGTCTGTAGCACAAAGCTCTTTACCATCACCATAAGTAACAGTATTGCTGAAAGCATTATTTAAAATACTCGCGGCTTTGACTTGCTTTGTGTTAGACATGGAACGAGCTAGAGCTTTTGTATAACGACTTGAAAGTCTATCGTAGAGATTATCTTCAATAGCTTCTTCTGTTATAGCAAATGCTAAAGCAACAGTTTCATGAGTATAACGAGCAGTGTATGCTTCGTTAGCATCATCATAAGTTACAGACGCACCTTCACCTTTGGTTGGGGCTTGTCCAAAACCTGACAACATCACTTCTTCCTCAAACGCTCTGTCTGAAGATTCAGTATCAAATATTTCAGCATGTTCGTTATCATAACGATCATACTCAAGACCAAACAATGCGTTTAGTCCTGGCTCCAGTTCTTTCAGGAGTTGACTTCTACTTATTGCCATTATCTATTCTCCTATATTCCTGCACCAGTACCGTTAGCATTGTAACGATAAAAGTGATTGTTTAACATTACGATCGCTAACATTCCTGCAGACGCAGTATCTGAGTTTGAAGGTGTATCTTCTAAACCAACAATTCTCAAATTCAACGTATTAGTGCTGTTTAACGTTCCCTGAGCTAATTCACCAAGTGATAAACCAGTAGTATCATTACCAGTTAGGCAAGTTGCAAAATTAGCGTTCCTAAATACATCAGCTTGTGTTACTCCTGCATTACAATTGATCAAAAATAATTGATCAGGATGATCTGCAACAAGTGCTGTCACTTCTGTACTTGATTTTACTGACGCAGTTCCAGGATACTTATTTGTAAAAACAGTATTTCCTAGTAAGTCAGTATAGTTACAGCCTATAAAGGCTCCAAGAATTGGAACAGTACCACCATTAGCATTTCCACAATAAGAAATCAAACCATTTGCAAGAGGAATAACTGGCTGACCTTGATAGATCGCATTCGCTACTCCTTGTGTGCCTGTAGTTTGAATTTTATATGTTGACATACCACTAGTATTGGCTCCTGAACCAAGCATTTTATATGGTCTAAGACCAAAACTGGCATCAATATTTGCCATACTTAATTCTCCTAATTAGTTACTGGGAGCTTTGCCCCCAAAGGTTACACGAGATTGCCTTTCAGGTTTACTGATCGGCATACTAGGGTGCTCTTCTCTCATCATATCATTATCAACTGCAAGTTGCTGATCTTCAGTTCTTCGTTGAAAATAAGCAGTTCGCTCTTGTTGAGTTTCAATGGGAAAGCGAGCTAAGAGTAATCCTCCAACTCCAATAACTCCTGCATGTTTTCCATCTTGGACAGTAGGAGCTTCAAAATCAGGGTACTCATCAGCACGAACTAAATCAAAGCCTTCGCGTAGGCGAGCAGAGAGGTTCTTTTTATCATCGCGACCCATTATAGATTCACGAATCCATCTATGAACATAGCCTTCTGGGGCTTGTGGAGCGTCTAACGTAGACGGTGGCTTCCAAGGTTTTCTACGACCTTGTTGTTCCCTTGTTTGGGAAGTGCGTGGGGTTTTATCTACCATAAAATATCCTTCACGTTGATTATCTGTCTTTATTCATTAATGCGACTTGTTGTGCATACTGCTTTGGTGATACACCAAGTTTCTTCGCTATTGCAAGCTCTGATTGAGATAATTTGATAGTTTTTCTATTTGCCGTAGCATTTTTATTACTACCAGACATCACAGTCGGTCTTGTAGGGGTTTTAGGCTTTTCTTCAAATTTATGAGGAAATTGAGTTCTCATTCTTGAATCAAGCTCTTCATAATATTGGTCGCTAGTAGTGTCATATCCTTCTTGCTCGACCAATGTTTTATGAATACTAAACGCAGTTAAGGTCATAGGTTCATCTTGACCAAACCATGTATTTCTGCTCGCCCAAGCTGTAGCTTTTGGATCAGGAGGTGCTTTTTGTTGAGCTTGGGGTGTTGTTTGTTCCTGTTTTGGCTCTTCTTTAGATTTTTCTTCCTGTTGCTGTTTTACATAAGATAATCTTTCATTATCGTGAGCAACTTTAGCTAATTGTTTTTGTGCTTCTACTTGAGCATCTACATCACCTGAGTCTATAGCTCTTTTTAATTGATCTTTTAACAGTTGTTCTTGGGTTTTGACCCTTGTTTCAAACTCTGTCATATAAGAAGTATCTAAAGTAGTGCCTTTTTTCTCAGCTTCTGACAATTTTGATTGTAAACCTTTTGCATAATCGATCGCGGCTTGCTCCCTACGTTCGGCTTCTCGCATTTTGGCTGTTAATTTATTAATTCTTTTTTGAACACCTTCGCTGTAGTCTTCAAGTTCGTCAGTTTTTTCTTTTGACTCAACTTTTTCTTCAGTTTCTGGTGGTTTTTCTGGTTTTTGTTCAGTTTCAGTAGATTCTTCCTCTACTTCAACATCTACAACCTCTTCATTTTCTGGTTTTTCTTCTTGAGTTTCAATTTTTTCTGCTTCTGGCATAACTTTTCTCCGTTATGAATGTAAAATGTCTTCAGGATTGTTTATTGTTGCTAAAATTTCGTCGTCGTTTAGCAATCTAACTTCTCCACCTTCTATTTTGAAACGACTTCCTGCGTATCGCCCAAAAATAACCCAGTCTTTTTCTTTGCACCACGCTCCTGTGTCTCCAAATTTAGAGTCATCTTTGTAAGCTAGTGGTCCAACTTTCAAAACATAACCACAAACGGTCGCTAAAGCTTCACGATCAATATGTGCATCTGGTAAATATACGCCAGATTCAGTTTTAGCTTTACCTTTGTATGGCAAAATTAAAATTCGCCATCCAGTTGGTTGTGGTAATTTTTCCAAAGAAGGAGTTTCAGGTTTTGATGAGGGTGAATTTGTTTTTTCTTTAATGTAGCTCGGTAGTATTAGCTTCTTTTTCGTTGTCTTCATTATCACTCACTTTATTTAGCAGGGATTTTAACTCCTGTTCTATTGTTGCAAGTTCTTGATACTTAGCTCTTAACTCTTTAAACATTGTGAAATCTTCTACAATGCCATGCATAAGTTGTTCTTGAACTTGATCTTTTCTATTCCTGATCAATTTAAGGGATTTTTCATAAATGTAAAGGTCTAAAGTCATTATTTTTTCATTTGTCTGTTTTTATTTATCATTTGCAACCCTTGCTTACCAAACCTATATCCAAAACTAGCACCTATAGAAATGTATAAACAATTTTGAAACCATGTAGGACAATGCTCATCTAAGAATATAAACCCTTCTTTTACATACTCTTGTGTCCAAGGGAGAAAACATCCCAGTAAAATACCACCGAATATAATTGTCCAAAACTCATCTTTCCAACTTCCTGCCATTTGGCTAGTTAAGTTTTGTTCCATGAGCATAGAACTCGTAGCTTCTGTTTCGTAAACCTTTGCTTCAGCTTTTGCTCTAGCTACCTTAACTTCGGTTTCTGCTTTTGCTTTATTTACTCTGCCCTCTAGCCAAGTTCCAGCGAGACTAGCTATTGGTGAAATTAAACTGCTTAACATTTCCACCTTCTTCTTGCTTGCCTGATTCTAGAATTAGGATTATTTCTTGTTTTAGCTGAACTTCTTTTCAACTGTCCTAACGACCTAGCACAATAAGACTTACGTCTCTTCGCGGCTTTACTCCCTTTTTTTACTTTTCCAGTAACAGCTCCTTGAAGTTTACTCCCAGGATTTTGCCTACGATAAAACTTTATTCCTGCTTTTGTCATTCCTGCCCCTTTTTCAGTAGGGCGATAATACTTTTTACTTCTAGGAGGGTTAGCCATACTTACTTCCTTTTCTTTTTAGGCTTTTTCTTTATAATGTTTTTTAAAGTTTTAGCTTGTGAAGCATGCAATTTAGAAGCTTTATTTAAACCTTTAATTACTTTTTTCATTTTTTTAACTGCGTGGGGCATTTTACTTCCTTTTCTTTTTAGGGAATCCTGCTTGCATTCTTTTGTATGCTTTTCTAGTTATTGTAGAATTTTTCTTAGAACGTGAAGTGCCAGATTTTTTTCTTCTGTTGATGTTTTCGTATAGTGACATTATGTTTTCTTCTTTCCTTTTCCTAATAAATCAGAATCTGCTTTTCTTGCTCCACCTCTACCAGAAACGAAACTCTTTACACGACCCATAGCCCAAGCGTGTTGAGATGTTTTTGGTCTACTACCAGAACTAAAATACGCTCCTAATCCTCTTTTGTAAACCTTATCTAAAGTTGATTTAGAAAATTTTCCTGCTCCAGGAATAGATCCATACTTACCACTGCTTTTCTTTTTAGTTACTTTTGTAGCCATTAACTTTTACTCCTTTTTTTACTTATTCTTTCCATCATTGCAGGAGTCAGTTTACCCTGTCTATATAACTTAGCTGTTCTTTTTATTTCAGCTTCTCTAGCTTTAGGGTTTTTCGCTCCTTTTAAATAAACTTTAGGAACACCTTTTTTACTCTTAGGTACTTTAGGAAATTTTCGTTTCATACTTAACCTTTTATCTTTTTAGTTATCCACAAAAACATAGCGTATACTGCCAAACCATAGACAGTTGCAATACCAATATCAACTAAATGTTCACGCATGTGATATATAAACTGTATCCCTGCTTCTACATCACTACTGCCACCATCATTAAAATTAACTGTTTTAGTTAAATTTTCTACATCGCTTATTGTTTGTTCCATCATTTTTTCTTACTCTTTTTTCGGAACCGATTTAGGAACGCAATAAGCTTTAACCCAAATTTTGCTGTCCCCTGCGAGGGAAGGGTCATAGTTTTGTGACCTAATTTTCTGTGCAACTCTAAGACACGCGTCCAAATCACTGAAATAGACACTTTCTTGCACCGTTCCTGATAAAAATACAACTAAGAGCCATGTCATTTACCATTTTCTTTTGACCGAGTAAAAGCAGTCGTTCCCATAAATGTTGCAACTATACCCAAGTTTGCCACGACATAAGTAGAAAGTAAAGCTGTAACCATCTCAACTCTTGTATCTGGTATTACTGGTGACATAACTAAAACAATTAAAATAATAGATGATATAGAAGATACCCAACAAAGCATACGTTGTTGGTCTTGCATCTTATCGGAGTTTTCTAAACGTATCATGTGTTCAGACCGTGCCAGTTCTGTGTCGGTAACTACGCCATCACCGTCTAAATCAAACTGTTCGTACTTACTGCCTTTTTCTAGTTTTTTAGACACTAGAAAACTCCGGAAAACTTAGTCCCTCTAATCGCGGCTCCTGTCCCACGCATAACGTTTTTAGTTTTCTTCTTTTTCTTTTTAAGTATTTCTCCACCCTTTGGGCTTCCTTTACTTCTCATTCTTATTTTTCTACCCATAACTTCTCCTTCTTGTGGTTGATTACCAAAATGCAATTGAATCATTGCATCAATTTCCATTACTTTATCCATGTCTCCTGCTTCTTGTGCAAATTTTCTTTCTTCTATAAGCATATCTAAGTTACTTGACATTTATTTCTCCTTTACTTGGGAACACCCATTATACGTTGTAATGCAATTAACGGACTTTCGTAAGCCCTGTTTCTTAGTGTAGAAGCAACTCCCGTTTTAAATAAAGGACTTGTTTCATCTACTCCTGCATAGCCTAATGATCTCATAACATTTGCGTATGGATTATTGGTTACTATACCCTCTACCATATTGCTTGGATTTTGGTAAATATTATCTATAAATTCTTGTGCTGTAGCAGGAGGATTATAACCTTCCAAAGTAATAACATTTCTTATAGGGTTTCCAGTTTTATCTGTACTACCTACATTGATATTACCAGTTCCATAACGTTGAGCATTGAGAGCAGATTGTAATAACGCTCCCTCGTTTTGTTGCAAAAATTCTGGCAACTTATGTTTCGGTCCATATAAAGCAGTGCCTAAACTAAACGGTCCTTTATCTAAAGTGAAACCCTGTATTCCATCAATTGAAAATTCTTTGCCATATAAATCTTTGTTAGGTATAGTTACATTTCTATCACCACTTCCAGAGGGCATAAGACTAGCTATACCTTTTTTTATTTTGCTAAGAATGTTTTCTTTTTGCAAAGCTTCTTTAGGAACTTGGTCTTGCATCATACTTGCAAATTCTTTTTTCTTATCTTTTGTAAGTATGTTTTTATCTCTAGTTTTTTTAGTGGCGATTGTGCCTTTACCACCTTTTTTATCTTTTACTACACCATCGTCAGTTGAAATAGTCCCACTAAAAGTGACCATTATTTGTTACCTCCGTGTGCTTGTTGAGTTCTTTCCATTGCTATCTTAGCTCTCATTTCAGCTATATCTTCAGTGCTATCTATTCTTTCTTTTTGAACTCCAACGTTTTCTTGCTGTTTTACTTTATCAAAATTTAAACGCATTTGATCTAACTGTTGATTAGCCACATTGTCTTGTTCTCTTATAGCTAACTCTTGTTT
>TARA_R100000655_G_scaffold5350_7_pt1 | contig 26941 bp, 26 predicted proteins | sample TARA_R100000655 | Tara Oceans TARA_R100000655 (sample SAMEA2622497) | marine metagenome | biome: marine biome (ENVO:00000447); feature: deep chlorophyll maximum layer (ENVO:xxxxxxxx); material: "saline water (ENVO:00002010), including plankton (ENVO:xxxxxxxx)" | depth 90 m
TGCGCGCCTGGTCACCAACGCCATTATTTACTTCAACTCCAGCATACTCAGCCAACTGCTGACGAGCTTCGAACATCAGAACGACGACAAACGAATACAGATCGTCAAACAGGCTTCCCCGGTGGCTTGGTATAACATCAACCTTAAGGGTACCTATAACTTCGAATTGAGTGAAAAGTTACCGGATCTTGAGGAGCTGATGCTCTCAATTGATGGATATAGGCCAGTTCAGGGAAAGTAATACCCTCCGAGAGGCCAGAAATGACGCTGGATCCAGAGGTTTTTGTCCGTTTACGAGGGAAAATCCCTAGTACCCCTAATAGAATCAATAAGGTGGAATCATCTTTGATTCTGGGGAGGGTATGGTGACTAGAGCGTTATCCTAACCTGGCAAGGGGGTTAAATTGCATTGTGAATGTACGGGTCACCATAAATAAGCAATAACAACCGCTTTTGGATGACCGCTGAACCGAGAACCTGTTTTATAGTGGCTTCCGGTCTGAGAGCCCCTGCCTGTCTGCAATTTCCTACATCATGTTAATCCACCAGCTATTGCCGTCGATGCCTCTGACTTATAGCCTTTCGTGAAAATTGCAAAATGGATTGACTTAAATGAAGCGTTACTACGCTAGCAGAACCCTTTCTAAGGAAGGATTCTATGAGGTTCATCGACAAGGATGTGATTCATTACCAGAAGAAGAGTGTAGGGTTTTCCTAGGGATCTGGACTGCGAGTAATTATGCTGTAGATGTGGCACAAAATTTATTCAAGAGAGTCTGTCCTTGCTCATGCTGTCTGGCTACTGCAGTTGCTAATATAGAAAGCAGTAACCATAAGCAATCATTGAAACTAAATAGGTAATTGCAGATTTCGGTCTAGGTCTGCTATGCGTTCAAGGCAGACATCACTGCGCTAAAGAGCTCGCTTGCATTGTTTGTTGCCTCAAGGGCTCCTCGATCTTTGGCTTGCTGTTTGTATCGCTGAGAATTCGCACCTGCGTAGATCACAAATGGCGTGTTGTTTTTGGATTTTCTTAACTTATCAAGGAGTACATAGCCCTCGGAGCTTCCCTCCTTGCGATTCATATCTGAGATGATAACCCCGTATTGATTACGGTACTTATTTACTAGATCAAGTGCTTCTTCTGTCGATGTTGCTAAGGTGATTTCTATTCCCTGTGCTTCAAAAGCATTTCGCTCATAGATATTATTATCAGGTTTGTCATCCACCCATAAGATCTTCTTCTTTTTGCTCTTATGTAATGTCTTAGGTGGCTTGCTGATCAATTTGTTAACTATTGATTCCAGTTCAGATTCGGCATTTGAGGTTCCAGATTCGTCATTTGTAGCGTATTTCGCTGTCGCTGCTGCCAAGGATACAGCTGAAGCCAGGTTGGCTTTAAGAAAGTTCTCTTCATTAGCAAAGTCGGATGGCCCATATAGCTTGGAGTGATGTTTGGCTACCAGCCAAAGAAAGCCAAAAAAAACGACGAACGGAAATACAAAAAGGAACCAGATAAGGGGAAGGGAGTTATTGCCAAGACTATTGCCAAATCCTACAACAATTGAGGCAAAGCCATAGACTAATACAATGAAAAGCGCAATTATCCCGAGTGGGCTTTTGGTGAATCCTTGCGCTGATTCAGAAAAATCTTTGACGCTCATTGTCTCTTCCCTATGTATTTGGGTCGCTGAATCAATCGAAGAGTTTTTGTACTGCTTTAACCACTTTGGTGACCTTGTCGATCATGTCAGCCGTATCGCTTAGGTTTCCCAAGCATGTGGTGACGGATTCTTTCGCTTCTGATAGGCACTCTATAGCCTCATGGTACTTTATTGTGGCCTTTTGAATCTCGATTGCTTGTTTTTTTGAATGTAACTCAAAAATGCGCTGCCTCAAGACTAGCAGGTCCCTATCACGGCAGCCTTGGTCTATAAGCTTGTCTAGGTCATAAATAAACGACTGGAGTTGATCGGTTAGTTGCTGCATGGATTCACCTCATTCCTTGGTAATAAGCACTTTTAGCGAGGAGGAAAGCGACTTCAGATCTTTGCCTAGCTCTTTGATGTCTTTTGATTTGTAGTTTTTGTCTTTAGCCACTCTGCCTAACTCATCAGCTGAATCTTTCAGCTTGCTTAAGAGTTTGGTTCCTGTGTTGGATATGATGAAGCCGTTGACTTGAGCGTTATGGGCCATGACGTATGCATCAACTGCATCAACGCGAATGGCGTGCTGTAAATTAGTGCTATTACTATCGTCAATTAGTATCTTGGCATTTCGCTTGAGGTTATATGCCGTTGAACAATAAAGATCCAGGATGCCGTCTTCCTTGTGGGCTCCGCTTGTTGGAGCGTTATCTGCACGCCCGTCTCTAAAAGCAGGTCGACATGGAGAGTCCCACTTTAATGAGAGGTCCTGGATCAGCAATGGGGTTACTTGATCGATAACGGTCGCGTATCCTGCTGATATCTCTATCAAAGCCTTCTTTCTTTGCCTTTCGAGGTTCCACCGTCCCGCAACATCGATAAGTGCGGATATCGCATCTAATTGATCGTCTGAGAGGCTGAATTCTTCAGATTTATCTGACGCGGAGGCAAGTGAATCCCTTAAATCGCTTGCTGCTTCAGCGATTTCTTCTTTGTGGTCTGCATTGATAAGCGAGTCAATGGTCTTGCCATAGGCTGCAAGTGCGTCACTAATAGCGATTCTGGGTGCGAGATCGTCAGTGGTCACCCCTTGATCAAGAGGGATTGTGCATGTGCCAACATCTGTATCCAAGCACTCTGCGTTCGGGTTGATCTTGTAGTAAGCAACTTGAAGATCAATGATGTCTCTACGCAGTTGAGCTAGATTTTCGGAAGAGAACTCGCCTGATTCTACAGTTGCTTTGGCAATTGCAGTTGAGTCAGCTTTCTGTTGAATCGTCAGTCCGCAGCCGGTGAGTGTCACCGCCGCAAACAAAATAGACCATTTCATAGACTGGATCCCTTAGTCTGTCGCTCCTTAATGGAGCCAGAGTATCAGCGATTAAAAAAAGCATTGCAATGCAGTCATTTGCTTATCTGCAAATGATGGATATATCCTGCTTGCTCGAAGCCAAATCAAAGGGGAAGGATTCCAGGATGCAAATCGACGGCCACCACGCAATGACCTATGTCGCTGCACGCTGTGCAGGGTATACACACGAAGACTCAGAAATCATCGCTTATTGCGCCCAGTATGTGGACGATGCCACTAATGACGGGTGTATCGAGTTTGATGTGGGGGCGATGTACTCAAGAACGGCTTCCGCGCACAAAATGCTGGATTATAGGAATCTTAAAGAGCTTGCCAACCATAAGGTTTGGGTTCCATTTCATTTTCTTCCTGGTAATGCAGGCAAGCCCGCCGAGTCTGACCACGAAGGAGACTCCTTTGTTCGAAAGCTTGTTTGTTACCCCAATTCGTTTGTGGCCAGGGATATGCTGAAGGCTTGCTACGAATCAGCTGGGAAGCCTTACTTTCTGCATCGAATCGGGATTTGCATGCATGTATTTGCTGACACTTGGGCCCATCAGGGCTTTGCGGGTGTGAATCACGCGATCAATGAGGTCGAGGAGTTGGAGAGTAATGAGCCTGAGGAAGATCAGAGCTTGTTTGGCAAATTGGCAAACTTCTTCTTATCCGAGGCGTTTCCTTTGGGGCATGGAGCGGCATTGAGTCACCCAGACAAGCCCTACTTGAAGTGGCGCTATAAAAATGGTTTGGGTGAGGTAATTGACAGGGATAATCCGGCAATCTTCCAGGAAGCCGTTGACTATATGTGTAGAGCTCTACGGGCCTTTAAGAATAATGATCGGGAATTAGACTTGGTGAATGTGTCTGGGCTTAACGATATGGATTTAAAAGAAGTTAGAAACTTGATTCTTTCTTGCAGGGGAGATGGTGATGCCCGTCACGAGCAATGGTTGGAGGCTATTGCTGAAGGTCGCTTTTCATTTGGTTCTGCAGATTTAGGCTATATACCTAAAGGGGTTGGGTCATGGAAGCATGCGGCGATCGGTCAAGAAAAAGAAAAAGATGAAAAGGATGAGATATTTGAGTATCGACCAGAGTTCCTGATCTCAAACTGGAAATGCTTTCATGACGCACTGCAGGCGGTCAGATTCTCTATCGTGAAGGATGTCCTGCCTCAATACGGAATCTGTGCTGCTTAGATAGGAATCTCTATAAGGTGTTAGGGATGTTGCGTAAATCGTTGTGTCTGATTCTGTTGCTGGCTTTCTCATCTGTTAGCGCGGTAAAGAAGGAGCCTTATTGTGAGTGGGATGAAGGGATAAGCACTAGGTTTATTAAGAAGGTTGATAAACGGTTGCTTACAGGAAAAAGAAAAGGTGCAAGAGAGATTATCCGAGAATCGCTCCCTTTTGAATTGCCGACTCCGAATGTTGAATCTAATAACGAGCAGGTCCTGGTTCAGCCAAACTACATAATTTGGTACGACAGTGATCTTCGTTCACCTTTGTGGGTGGCATATCACCTAAAGGGGAGCGATGTTCGTGATGGCGTTCCCCGTGAGGAATCTTTTAGGTCGGACCCTAGATTAAAGTATTGGGAAAAATCTGACTGTGCTGATTATAAAGAGCCGATATTTGATCAGGGGCACATGGTTCCTTCGGCCGATATGAAGCGAAGCCGAGAAGCAATGGCTAGCACCTATTTGATGAGCAATATGACAGCGCAGCATTGCCAGTTCAATCGTGGTCAGTGGCAGGTGCTTGAGGCTGTAGTGCGTAATTGGGCGGAAAGATACGGGGAGATATGGGTGATAAGCGGTGCAATTTATGATCGCTACGGGGAGGATGAAAGAGATCCCGATCAAATTGCCTGGAGAATGAGCGGAGAAAGAGGGGTGCGTGTAGCAATACCGAGCCACCAATACAAAATTGTGATGCGTAAAGATGAAACGGGACTGTTGGGCGTCGCGTTCCTTATGCCTAATGAGGATAGGGTGGTCAGAACTGAAGACATGAGAGAGTACTTAGGTAATGCATCTGTGGATATTGAAACAGTTGTTTCTAGGTCAGGTTTTGATTTTGGTAAAGGGAAAAAAATAAGCGAGGACGGAGAGGAGTGGTTATTGCCAATCAACTTGCCTTCACCATTAACTTGGCTATGTAATAAAGACTATCCAAAATATTAAGGTTAACCTAATTTAAAAAGGTGGATTAAAGAAGTCTTGCCCTTGCTTTCATGCCGCACCAACAATTACTTTGGTTTGGTGATGGCTGTCTTGGTTGTGCATTGGAAATTCTAATCTAGTGCTATGCTATAAATTGATAGATTAGCCATATTTAATCTTTCTCTCGACGAATGTAACTACTCTGATGGGCCAAGAAGAGCTATAAGTATTAAGTTCGCTGCCTTTTAGAAATTGAATGATTTCTGATTGCGAATCAGGGAAGCAGGAAATGAGCATTTTTAGTGCCCGAGAAATTTGATCTTCGGAAACATCTTCTAAACCAACATGTATTGATGATAAAAAAGTGGCTAGTCCCCTAAATTTCTGCTCATGAAGAGAAAGGTAAGTGTCTATTGAGTATGAGCGTGATGCAACTCTCTTGGCTAGCAAGTAAATGGATTCCGATTGCTGGGCACTTAAATGGCCAGAAGACTTCAAGATTTCTTCTATCTGTATAGAGGCCTCAATGAATGGGGCTGCATCATCCCGAGAGAGAAGTTTGATAGCACTCTGCTTGATGACGCCAAGCATTACAAAAGCTTGATCAGGGTCCTCTTGAGCCAGCCACCCGAACTCACCAAGGATAAGATCAAGGTACTGAGGAAGTTTCGCGCCATAAAAGCCTATCTCAATTGCTGCGAGCAACCTTTCAGGGGCGATGTTGCCGACAGGTGTGGGAAGAGGGACTCCAGAGTAATGGTTGCTCCACACCTGTGGATTTAGTGAGAGTGCTCGAACAGTATCATCCCAGAAAAGAATTCCAACGGAAGACTTTTTTTCTATTGCACGACTCTCTGATAGCCGGCGAGCACCTGCTTGAAGATTCTGATCGTAGTCGTTGGTTGTTGCGATGTACAGGGTTGTAATAGGAATGTCGCTTTCGTCTGACGCCTGTAGTTCCTGTTCAATTAAACTGGTTGATATTTGTTTTTTATAGCATTTGCACTGTATGCCAATTTGTCGTCCAAGGTCATCAAAGCCATAAATGTCAATGCCATATTGCTTCTGGCCACTTCGACCATTCATCGTCAGGTTGCTGCCCCACTTTGTTGAGTATGCATCGCAAACAATGGCTTCAAATTCCTGCCAGTTCTTAGGCTTGGGAAGATTCATGGTGAGCGGGGTGGGCATTATCGTTGTTCCTCGTTAAAGGTAAGCGCCCGATAAACCGCCTCTAGGCAAAGCCCCTTTTGATCTCTAACCTCCAATCACATGATCACTCAGGAGGTTGAAGATGAAATCACGCAAACGCTTGACCCAGGCACAATGGAAGGCCCACATCGAATCATGGCAACAAACCGGTGGCACTCAGGCCGATTATTGCCGTAAGCATGGTTTGACCGACAAGGTGTTCAGCCTGTGGAAGCGACGCTTCCAACGAGAGAACGTAATTGACGCTTCTGACCCCACCCGTTCAAAGCCCAAAGCCACAGATTTCGTACCCATCAAGGTGGTCTCCCGCTCTACTGATCAGGATCAGATCCTGTTACGCCTGCCCAATGGTATTGAACTCCAGCTGGCCGTTGCCACCTTCAATGGCCTGAATGCCAACGTGGTCAGCGACCTATGCCAGATTCGCTGATTACCGTCCCGCCGCACCTGAAAGTCTATCTGGGGGTAAAGCCGGTGGACATGCGTAAATCGTTTGATGGTTTGAGTGCTTGGATACACGACCAGCTGAAACAGAATCCCATGGCTCCGGTGCTGTTTGTGTTCCGCAACAAGCGAGCGGATCGCATCAAGTGTTTGTACTGGGATCGTAACGGATTTGCGCTCTGGTATAAACGCCTTGAAAAAGGCACCTTCAAATGGCCACGAGGTGGCGAACAGGAGCTGTGTATCACCTCACAAGAATTAAATTTACTGCTGGATGGCGTTGATATCGGAAAGTTAAAGCGCTTACCCTCACTCTCGTTCAGTAATGAATTTTAACGGACTAAACCGACGCGCATGCAAACCAAACACACCTTAACCCGCGATGTTGATCAACTGCATACCCTGGTCTTTGAACTGCAAAGCCAGGTGAATGTATTGAAAGATCAATTGAGCCTGATGAAGCATCGGTTGTTTGGTCCCAAGCATGAAAGCGTCGACGTAAACCAGATTCCGTTGTTCGAGTCTGATGAGGTACAACTGGTGCCGGTGGCCTCCGAAAACGAGATCGTGCCCAAAGACACAACCAGGCCGCTCCCGGAAAAACGCTCAGCACTTCGAGTATTACGCAGTCTTCCTGTTAAAGTAGAGATCGTCGATCTACCCGAACACCAACAACACTGTGATTGCTGCGGCAGCAGCATGGCTGATATCGGCCAGGACATCTCCCGGCAAATCGAATACGTGCCTGCTCAGCTGTATATAAAAGAGACCCATCGTAAAAAATACGCCTGCCGGTCCTGTGATCTGGAAATCCGCCGTGCACCCAAACCGTTTCAACCGATCCCCAAGAGCATGGCCAGCCCGGCTCTATTAGCACATTTGATTGTCTCCAAATTTGCAGATCACCTGCCGTACTACCGGCTGGAGAAACGCTTATCCCGTCTGGGCATTACCCTGTCCCGCAACACCATGAGCGAATGGTTAATGCGCAGTGCCGATGCCCTGGATGTCCCCTATCAATCCCTGAAGCAAGCGGTCCTGGATCGTCGCCATCTGTTCACCGATGACACCATTCTGCCCATGCAGAATAGCGATCCCTTACGCAAGACCACCCTGAAATCCAGGATCTGGGTCTATGCCACCAATGATCAACGGGGCCCACCCATCACCGTCTATGATTTCTCCACCGGACGACAACAATCTGCACCGCACCAGTTCCTGGAAGGGTTTCACGGCCATCTCCAGGCGGATGGCTATGCAGGTTACCAAGCCCTGTATGATCGTGGTCAGGTTATTGAAGTCGCTTGCTGGGCCCACGCCCGCCGTCGCTTTGTGGATGCCAGTCGTTTAGTGAAGACACCGGGTCGCGCCCATGAAGGGGTCCGTTGGATCAGAGCGCTTTATCGTATTGAACGACGCATCAAACCACTCTCTATAGAAGAGCGCTTTAAAGCACGACAACAAGACAGTATTCCGTTACTGAAAGCCTTCTACGCTTGGTTATTACAACAGTCCGCATCGGTGCTGCCCAAAAGCCCCTTGGGGGATGCCATCTTCTATGCTTTGAATCGATGGGACGCCCTGACTGAATACTGTAGCGCCGGAGAGCTGGAAATCGACAACAACCGGGCCGAGCGCTTTATGCGTCCCATTGCCCTGGGCCGCAAAAACTACTTGTTTGTGGGTAATGAAACCGCAGGCCACGCGGCTGCCAAACTCTATAGCCTGGTGGAAACCTGTCAGGTCAATGGCATCAATCCACTGGCTTACTTAACCGATGCCCTCAGCACACCCAACCCGGAGTGCCCACTGGCTTGGCGGGAACACCAACCCCACAGCTACGCTCTTTAACATTACGGACCAAACGCCTCCAAAAACGCATTCAGTTCAGGATTGTCACGCAGGACAACCTGCTTGGTGGTGGGCAACGCTGCTGCACCAAACAATGATTCCAACGGACTATCAAAGTCATAACCCTTCTGCTGCGTCAGATGCAGGTACACCTTGGTGGTCTCAATGGATTCGTGCCCCAGGATATCCTTTACCCGGTGGATCTCCAGCCCATTCTCAATGGCATGAGTAGCAAAGGAATGACGCAAGGTATGAGGCCCCACCAGCTTATGGATCTCGGCTCGTTTGGCTGCGGTTTTAATCGCAGATTGAATGGTGCTGGGGTGCAGGTGATGACGACGGATTTTATCACTGCGCGGATCGGCACTCAGCTTCTGGGAAGGAAACACATATTGCCAGGCCCAGGAACTGGCGGCTTTGGGATACTTCCGCTCCAACGCATTGGGTAGGTGAACTTCACCGTAACCCGCCGCCAGATCGGTGTCATGTAACTGCTTCACCATACTGAGATGCCGTTGTAGGGGCAGGATCAGGGCGGGATGCAAGGGCACCACCCGATCCTTGCTGCCCTTACCTTGATGAATATGCAAACGGGCATCGTGAAAATCCAGATCCTTCACTCGAATCCGCAGCGCTTCACTCACCCTTAGCCCAACTCCGTACATCAATGAGGCCAGTAAACGATTATGGCCTTGCAGCTCATACAACAAGGCCTTCATCTCCGGTCGGTTCAAAACCGCAGGTAACTTACGCGCCCGCTTTGCCCGACAGGCATCCAATCCCACCAACGGTGTATTCAGCACATGGCGATACAAAAAGATCAGCGCATTAAAGGCCTGGTTCTGCGTATTGACCGCCACATTGCGATTCACCGCCAGGTAAGACAGAAAGCGTTCCACCTCCGGCTCGGCCATCGTATTGGGATGCTGATCTTGATGAAACTTGATGTAGTAACGAATCCAGTAGATGTAGGTCTTCTCCGTCTGATAGGCATAGCCACGGAGGCGAAGCACCCGTTGCACCTCATTCAAAAAGGGGGATTTATACTGCATCGACCGCCCTCAAAAATGCCCATTTAATGTACATATATACAGTAGACAGGGGCTGCACAAACAAAGACCATAAATTTGGATATACCGGAACTTCCGGTATTTGCTTCCGGGATATACCGAAGGTTTCGTGATTTGCACCGTGGATATCTCGAAGGTTTCGTGATTTGCACCGTGGATATCTCGAAGGTTCCTGCATTTGCAGGCCTGGATATCTCGAAACCTTCGGCTTTTGCCAGATGAATTTATAACCTATACTGATGAATAAGATATTTAAAACAAGGGCTTAGTAGAATGGGACTTGGATATCACGAAAGGTTCGGTTCACTAAGTTGTTATGCGCAAGAGGGGTTATGAACAGCGTCATTAGATATTTTAAAAATATTTCCAATGGGAAATTAGTGTTATGGTGTTATCTGATTTGGTATGGCGTAACACTTTATTATTATTTTGATAGCTCATTAGGAATTTGGCTTAATTCTATTGGTATAAGCATAGTTATTGGTATTGCGCTTATGCTTAGCGTGACGAATTCGAATTCACAACAAAAAGATCATTGGCAAACATTTAGGTTATTCATGATGCCATTTTGTGTTTCAAGCTTTTCATCATTAATAAAAGGCCAAGGTTTTATTCTAATAGTGCCACCAAAATCCATCGAACAGATCACTTCAGTTGGGGCGTGCATAATATTTTTAATTCTCGTGTTTTGTGTTAAAAAGGTTTCAACGAAGTGTTCGCATAACAATCAGCTCAAACGGACTCCGTAATGTTGGCACCTTTGCCGCAAAAACACGCAGCAAAGTCGCCAACATCACTTCGCCATTTAGCTGGGCGTTATGTGCCCAAGTTCCCCAAGAAAAGTAGACACCTCACTACAACCTAATGAGGTGTGTTTTTATGGCCAAGAAGCGAAAGAACAAATACAACCACTACACCGAAGACTTCCGTAGAGAGGCGGTGCGCAGATCAGAAGATCCTGACACCAGCGCTGTGGAGGTGGCCCGTGAACTCGGTATTCATCCTGGCCAGATTTATAATTGGCGCAGGCAGTACAAAAGACTCTCCGATAAGCAGTTCAACAGTATGCAAGGTGTGGATTACTCCAGGCAGGAAAGCGAGGAGATGCGTGCGCTGAAGCGCGAGATCGCAGACCTCAAAGAGGAAAATGAATTCCTAAAAAAGGCGACGGCGTACTTCAGCAAAGACAAGTGGTGAAGTACGCCTTTATTGAGTCGCTACGGGGTCAGTATCCGGTCGCCAAGATGTGTCGTTGGGCTGGCGTCAGTCGCTCGGGCTACTACAAGTGGCGAAATCGTCAGCCTTCGCAGCGACAACTTCGGCAGTTGGAGGCGGAAAGGCTCCTGGTGTCGCTCTTTAAGCGCTTCCGGTCTCGTTACGGAGCCCCCCGGATGACTGTTGAACTGAAGGAAAGCGGCTGTGAGATCAGTGAGAATACCGTTGCCAAGCTGATGGCAAAACAAGGGCTTAGGGCGAGAAATGGGAAGGGGTACAAGTACTTCCCGGACGTCATGGCTCACAATCATGTCAGCGACAACTTGTTAAGACGAAACTTCACGGCTAGCCGCCCGGATGAAAAGTGGGTATCCGACATTACCTACATCAAGGTGGAAAAAGGGTTTGTCTATCTGGCAGTAGTGATGGACTTGTTCTCACGGAAGATCGTAGGTTGGTCGCTTGATACGACGATGACCAATCAGCTGATTATCGATGCTTTTAATATGGCTCGAGAATCCAGAAATGTTGAGCCAGGACTGATTCTCCATTCTGACAGAGGTGTTCAGTACCGCTCGGGTGAGTATCAGGCATTGTTGATGAGTGAAAAGATCCGGCCTAGCATGAGTCGAAAAGGGAATTGCTGGGATAATGCGGCAATGGAGTCCTTCTTCGCACGTTTCAAGGTAGAGGCGCTTTACGCAGAGGATGTCTCTAACAAGCAGGAAGCATACTCCTGTGTCTTCGAGTACATTGAAATGTTCTACAACAGCCACCGACGACATAGCGCATTGGGGTATAAAAGCCCAAACAGATATGAGCAGGAATACCTGAAGATGTGCGCGTAAATCAGTGTCTACTTTTGGTGGGGAAGATCAGTGCGGTCAAATTGAAACCCAACTCTTAATTTCATAAAAGCTCATATCCTGCCTCAGAAGGAGCCACCACAGATACGAAGTATATGGGTTGTGCACTTCTGTTGTGCAAGCCATGTACTTGATTAGTGTGCGCTATTACAATATCGCCAGCTTTTATCTTAAACTCATTTCCTTGCTCATCAATAACATAGTCACCCTCTCCTGAAAGTATTGTCCATGTGTCTTGACCTGCGGGGTGTCTGTGAGGCTTAATTGATTGGCCTGGTTTGACATGCCAAGCAACAATGACGGCGTCTGTTGAAGATGCTACGACGCTCCTGATGGGCTCGCCATCTGAGGGCTCGAAGTATTTATAACTATCAAAAATTCTATTAAGTGACATACTACCTCTCCATCTGTTTTACAATAAAATAACGCAATCAGTATGCCAATTGCTTGATGGATTTACAATTAAAGAGTGAGAGTATGCACATAACAAACAGCTCCACCGGACTCCGTAATGTTTGCACCTTTCCTGCAAAAATACGCAGCAAAGTCGCCAACATTACTACGCGCGGTGAGCTGGGCGTTAAGTGTTGGTGTTCGATTTCCGCTTAAAGTCCGGGCCGCCGCGTTTAAAAAGTTGGGCAAAAGTCGCGGTCGGTAAGTTGGGCAGGTGTTGCAAGTGCGGTTAGCGGCACGAAGGTCGCAGTAAATTTCGGCAGCAGTTTGGTAAGCCGCTAACCCTTATCGCAAAATTCCCGGCCCAATATATCCTGAACAGCGTGCTGAATGGCCTCCACTTCCTCATCGCTGGCTTGCGTATTCCCTTCGTGTTCGACCGGGATAAAAATAACACCGGCTTCCTTATTTATTACACCAGCATAGCTCGCAGGAACCTTGATTACCTGTTTGTCATTATCTGGATGTGAATGCAGTTTTCCTTCGTAGATGGCCTCGCTAATGAACCGGTTAACCGCTGAGTGCATCCGATAGGTTGTTTCCAGGAACACACCTCGGTCTTCAGAGATTGTTGGGGTGTGGTGAAGCAGATAGTCCAAGGTGGACAGGCCGCTTTCCCCCGGATGAGTTCCTTGCGCCGGTTGCCCTAGCTGCATCTGATCACCCATAAGGATAATGTTGCTGGTTGCACGACTCATAGCAATCAGGTTGGCCACTGAGACTTGTCCAGCTTCATCAACGAACAGGTAATCGAACTGTCCCTGTAGATCATCCCTGGAGAAACCCCAGGCCGTGGTGCCAATGACGCAGGCCTGTCTGGTATAGCTTGCAATATCCTTGTTCTGAAGTACCGAAATCCCCAACGCCTGAATTTCATCGTCAGTATCTTTCGTGCAACCGAAGAACGCCTCAATCCCCTGGTCCATGCAGTATCTGGCGGTTCCCACCAATAAATTGTTAATTGCCTTGTGGGAGTTTGAGCTGATACCCACCCTTTTTCCTTGCCGTAGAAGCTCGGCAATAACGTGCTTACCTGTGTAGGTCTTACCGGCACCTGGTGGACCTTGTATTGGCAGATAGGAATTATCAAGGTTGGCAATGGCCTGAACGATTTGGGTCAACCGTTCTTTGGGGTCATGGCTCGACGCGATCGGCTGACCAGGTTGAAGGCCTTTGATTCGTGGATAATCGCGCTTCAGAAAATCCACGATCGCACACTGGCTCAGCGAGCCTGCCTCATACTCTTTGACTACAGCCTCTATGGACTGCGGGATTGGATCAGGTCTTACATATTCATCAGGAACCAGGGTAATAATGGATGGTGGCTCAGCCTTGGCCTGAACGGTGATAATACCTTCCCCAAGATTGGTAAATTCAGGTAAGAGTGTCACCTTCAAGCGCTCTCCCTTGTCGTTTTCCTCTCCGAGGACGTAGAAAGAGGTTGTATTGGCCAGCTTGAATTCCTGGTTCGGATTGAATTGGTACTCGTAAGCCAAGTTTCGAGCCCTCGATGAAGGCTTAAACGGCTCCGCCTCTGATCGTTCACCGTTAAAGGCCTCGATGGTCATTGGTTTTTTACCTGAAAGAACAGTTTTGATTGCTGCAGAGCATTAAGCTCCAGGTTCTCTAGCGATGGTCAGATAAAAGACTTTGATATTGGTGTTAGGGTTAAAGGCGTGGTTTGGCTAGGATTATCTTTTTGAGCGCTTTTGAAAGCAATGATAATTACTTGTTGCCGTTTATTACTGTGATTTCGGCTTCTCTCATCTTTTTGTTGGGCTGAAATACGGTGGCCTTAATATCCATTTTGTCTCGTGAGTCTGATCTGCAAATCAGTAAAAATGCAAAAGTGGCATTTTGCTCTGGGTCCATGATAAGTTCAGTCATGCTCTTAATGTCAGCTTTACTGGGGGTTGTTGGAAACGATGGATGCGAATGCCACTCACCTAAATAATTAAACCGCTTGTAGTTGTGGTTGGTTTGCTCGAAAAATTCATTAAGAAACTTATGGTGCATTTTGGGGTCTCGATTGAAATGGCATGCTGATCCTCCCTCATGCTGTATTGAGAAATTGACAAGTTTGAAGATGCAATCGCCGATATGCTCTCCCACCATCACCCCCCCTATCTCATTCTCTCCAGCTTGTGAGACTTCTGTGTTTAGCTTTTTCAGTAAGTCATTCGGGATTAATAGCTTTGGCACGACTTGTCTCAATTATTTCTAATAGTTTTGTCTTTCCCTGGTGTTCTTTATCTTTGTCCGTCTCGTGAGGTGGCGGTAGAGGGTGGCCAAGATCAATTGGGGCTGTGTCGAATGGCTGGCTAAATATCCATCCCTCCTGAAGTCCAACCATATATGCTGAATTGGGGAAATGGGAGGGTGTCCGGCAAAGTAGCGTGTCTATAGCTAGGCGCGTTGCATGGGCTGACATCACACTAACGTCAGAGTCATCTGCAATTTGTGGTGAGCTCCCACTATTGTCTTCATAATTGTTGCTGCTTGATTCTGGCGCTGGTTTTCCCTGATCGGTACACCACTGCAGTATTCTCTCTCTTGCCGTCTGTGGATCAGGGTCAATGTCTGTTCTTGATCTGGCAATGAGTCCTCCAATCCCGCCGGAAAATACCTCGACCCAAACCATCGAAATTTTGTGTAGATTGGATATTGCTGAAAGGTAATTGAATGCCGAGCCCGTGGCTGTTGCGTCGATTAGCAGGTTGCACTTTGATAGTGCAGCCATTGCGTCATGCAGTGTGCTTCCTGATTCCTGTCCTCCTAAGGATTGTCGGAGGGGGGTTGTCTCAATGTCAGCCCGGATCATCTTTAAATGTCTTGATAGCGCATCTACTTTGTGAGATCCAACTGAACGCCAGTCCAGCTCATTACGGTCAAGGTTGCCTTGCTGAAGGATGTCGTCGTCCACTAATACAAATGATGGGATTCCAGATCGTGCTAAAGAGGCTGCTATTTTAGAACCTACAGATCCGCATCCTACAATTCCTACCTTATATCTTCTGAGATCAATGTGATCGGGGTGGACCCTTTGTTCTGTGCTTGGTGATACTGTCGAAATACTTATCGCTTTCTCGTTATTATCCAAAATGAATAAGGCCTCTATCCCCCGTTCCTCAGTGAAAATGATGATTTTAGGCTGCGGCGGTAGGTCGGCAGGAGAATTCTCAGCAAGGAAACGTTCAAGCTCTGATTTTGACTTCTTTAGGCTTTCTATAGATGTTGCGCCAGGGTGCGGAATTATAAGCCCTGGCCATGTGACGGTGTTGGATTTGAGTTGTTCGGGTACGGCAGTGTCCGTCCACTCGTTATCGTCAATGGATGAAATCAAAGTGGGGAATGCAATAACTACATTATCTTCTATTCTGGCGCTCAATGTCGCGGCCGTAGGGGCGGAAATTGTACTTATCTTGCTTAAGAAATCAGGCGTACATACCAAGCGTGTGATCTGGCCTCTCAGATTTCGTCCAATTGTACTTTTTTCTCTGCTCGTAAGGGGGGAGATTAAGCCGATTGATCCGGAGTTGTGGATAGCCTCCCCTTCTAATAACCTAAATGAACTTTCAAGCATGTCCGCGCCGGTAAGTCTGCTCACCCAGTTATCTGGTCCAAATTCTAAGCAAAGCTCGCCAGAACAATATTGATGCGCTGACCACGCTTCTTTATTTCGTGATAAAACAGATGGGGGGGTGTGTGGAAAGGCTTCGTTGTATCTAAGGGATACTTCATAACACTTTCCGTTAACGATAATGTCAGCATCACAAGTTAATCTGGCATCATCTTGTATGCGCCATTCCCTCACGGTAAGCCATGTTGAATGCTCCGAAAGCAGGGTGACGCCTTCAATCTCTGAATTGAGGCGCTCCAAATTATCAACATACCAAGTCACGCAAACCCCGCGGGCTTAACTGGGCCGCCAGGCTTGTCAGAGAAAGCAAGGCCGCTGGATGTGCCTGTGGATGCGGCAGTAGCTGAACGGAGAAGGGTGTTGGGATTTTGGGGTTTTTGGGACGAATTTTTTTTCTCAGAAGCTGATTGATATGTAATGCCAGATTTTATTCTGGTTTCGTCAAACCACTCTGTTATCCATTGAGGTGAGTTTCTGTAAGCCACTGCGCCAATTGCTGTTTGTGTTCCTGTGCACCGAAGCTGTTCTTTCTCTGAAGTTAAAACGCCGCGACTAATACAGCATCGAACCATTTCTCCCTTGATTCCAAGACGAGTAAGCGAGATAGGGCCATACTCAATACCAATTGCGAGTCCTAAGTTGCAGTCAATGTCATTCTTTACAAGAATGTTTTTAGCTAAATCAAAGCTGCTTCTAAGGGCGCCAGCGCAAAGGAGTGCTGTTTCTATTGTTTCTTGGGTGTCGGTATTGCCTGCGGTTCCCTCAACTAGTGCTCCATGAATGCAATCGCCAATAAAACGAACTTTTATACCTTGAAAGTCTTTGGTTAGTACTTCATGAAGCTCGCTGCGCAGAACGTGTAGGCAGCGAACGACATCCTTTGAATTCTCAATGTTATCGATGTTTTCAGTAACATAATCAGTAAATCGATCTATATCGGCGTATAAGGATAACGCATCTTGGCGTCGTGAATTTCTAGGGCTGAGTTTTTCTAAGTCCAGTGTTGAAAAAGGTGGGGTATGGCTACTGAATGTAAATTTGCCGATTGGGTTGGCATGTAAGTCCTCGCGCCAGGATTTCAGAACATTGGAGGCTGTGGTAGTAAGTTTTGCCTTCTCCTGTGAGGCTCGTATCTCACTTAGACTTAAGGAGCTCTTGTCTTCGTCCAAAACTTTTCTAAGGCCAATTATGGTGCGGGCTGAGTTCGTCATGAATATTCCTGGCTCTTCCCCGCCACCTGCACGTTTAGCGGCTAGGTTAGCTGGGCGGCCAAGAAATAGTGGTTCTCTATGTCCTCTGCGGCCATTGTTTACCGCTAAAGCCATTCCAGAGTCTATGCCCGCCCTTACTACTGCTGGAGGGAGCTTGTCGTCTGTTTGTTCGACGGTTTCTTTGAGTACATCAATTATGAGTTGAGAGAGAGCAACCCCTCTATGAATTCTCTCTTGTTCGTTTCCGTAAGGCTTGGTGATTACGGCATGCAATCTTTGATTATGAAAATCGACCTGGATTGCATCAATGTCACTGAGAATTCGAGCAACAGCTCGGTAATGCAGGTTTAGGAAGCGAAGTGTGCGCCTGTGGCATGTCTCTCCTTCTACGTTAGTTGTTCCCAGCATCTCTTCTAAATTGAGGATGTCAACATAGATATGTACGCCGCTGACTCTGTATGCTGTACTTGTCGGCAGGTTATTTAGGTTGGTGTCCCTGACATAGTCTTTGACAATGACAGACTTAACTTCCTCCAGCCGAGACTGAATTCGATCACTGGCGACCTTCTTTTTCCATGAACGACTTGACATGCGTTTTTCCTGCTTGGGAAGTTAATCTAGTGGACCTAGTTCGGTAAAAATCTTACGTAGCTTATTACAGGCGGGGGCTAATGATGCTGCCGCATTCCCTTCTTTTTCATACCGGTAAGGAATCGTTGTAATGCCTGATAAATCTGATGGCAGGCCTGTGTTGGCTCCGTGTGGTTCCAACAGTAAAGCTCTTCTCCGACCAAGTCGTCCCATAAAATAACCAAGCTCAAATATCACGTTATCTCTAGGAGTGTCGGATTGGCTCCCTCGTTTGGTCGTGGTGTCATCAGGCTGAGCAATCGCAATCGCAAAGTCGGCAATATCAAGTTGATTTTCAAGACTTTCTATTGGGTAGCTGGATGCTTTAAATACTCCATCTGTCCAAGCGATCACATTAAAGTCGTCATGTTCGAAGGCTTCTTGTATCTCAAGTGCAATATCTTTGGCTTCTACAGATGAAATGATAAATACTTGGATTTTCTCTCGAGCGTCTGCTATGTGCTTGTTTCTTTCCATCAAGCGGCGAGCAAGCTCCTTAGCGAACCATCGCCATATTTCAGGGAACTGCTCTCCGATAGCATTCAAATTCGATTCGGGGAGTTTGGCTACCACGGACTCTTCAACGGCGATAACGCTTGCTGACCGAGCTTGTGTCGGCTGGATGGCTGCCATTTCGCCTACGTGGCTACCTGTTTTTCTCTGAGCTATGCGTCTGCCATTAATCGTGACGTCAAAAACCCCTGTCAAAATTATGTAAGTGTCGTTTTCGTGGTCGCCCTGCTCAATTAACACATCTCCTGCATGAATCTCTAAAACTTCAACGTTTTTGGCGATTGTTTCCGCAAGAGCGGGATTGCCACCAACGATCGAGAGGCCCATTAAAACCTCAACTAGGCGCCTTCGCCCATCTTCATCGGCTTGAAAGCGATCAATCATTTTTGTCATATGCAAATTCCCTTCCCGTATTTTGCTTGTTTGGGGGATGGATTTGGCTTTTCAAGGTTAGAAGGGGGACTTTTATCTGAAATTATTCATCATTGCTCAGGACTTAAGAGCTTCGTATCAGGTTGGGGGGGCTTATTAAGTATTAATTATCGGTGGGACTAGTGCATTGCCTTAATGCAGAGAGGTTCAAGCAGAGTGCACGGGGGTAAGAGAGTCTCCGTAGGCGAGCCCCCAGCTGCGGTGCTTGACTGCATTAGATCAGACTAATGAGCAGCAGGAGTAGTCTTGGATCGATTTCGATCCTGACATTAGAGAAAATGATTTTCATCTACGCTTCCTCTCTACTACCTGGGGAAAGCCAGGCCTCGCCATACTCACTATTGAGCTGGGCGCACCTAGTGCAGAGGGGGCTCAGAGTAATCATTGGGCGATCGCTAATAAAATGCAACTACCCTCATATTGATGTGGTGAGGATGTAGCTTTATGGGGACATCTCCAGATTTAACATCAGAGGAGATTGAGGCTTACAGGACAGAAGCCGTTACGACGACTTAGGCCTTCAGTTGTAGGTTTAGCCTTTGTTTTAGATCTTTAGTCGGTAGGCCGCAGGCCATGTGTCTTGGCAAGAAATATCGTGCTGGGAGTTCACCATAAGCTGCCGTTTCCACCATAAGTTGGCAGTTTTCGCCAACTTATGCCGAACCGCACATCCGCAGAACAGGCAACGGCAGGATTGATCAAAAAACAGCCTGCAGTAAACTTTTGTTGCCTCTATCAGGTTGACAGGTGTCATGTTGCTCCCTAGCCTGCTTGGATTCCCGAATGGAGAAGAAGCATGCCCGCAACCGCCAGCCCCGCCCAATCGCCAGCCTCTGACGTTGCTGTACGCCATGACTGGAAACGCAGTGAGATCGACGCCCTGTTTGCCCTGCCGTTCAACGATTTGTTGTTTCAGGCAGCCAGCGTGCACCGGGGCCATTTCGATCCCAATGCCGTCCAGGTGAGCACCTTGTTGTCCATCAAGACCGGCGCTTGCCCGGAGGATTGCAAATACTGCTCCCAGTCCGGTCACTACAACACCGAGCTGGAAAAGGAAAAGCTGCTGGAAGTGGCGCGGGTGGTGGAAGAGGCGCAAGCGGCCCGCGACAAGGGCGCTTCCCGTTTCTGCATGGGGGCTGCCTGGCGTAGCCCTCGCGAGAAAGATATGCCCTATGTGCTGGACATGGTGCGGCAGGTAAAATCCCTGGGGCTGGAGACCTGCATGACCCTGGGCATGCTGGATCAGGGCCAGGCGGATGCGTTGGCGGACGCTGGCCTCGATTACTACAACCACAACCTGGATACCTCGCCGGAATACTACGGTCAGGTCATCACCACCCGCACCTATAATGATCGGCTCTCCACGCTCGCCAATGTGCGCGATGCCGGCATGAAAGTGTGTTGTGGCGGTATCGTCGGAATGGGCGAACAGCGCGATGACCGGGTCGGTCTGCTGCAGCAGCTCGCTAATCTGCCGCACCATCCGGAATCCGTGCCCATCAACATGCTGGTGAAGATCGAAGGCACGCCGCTGGAGGATGTGGATGACCTGGACCCGTTCGAGTTTGTCCGCACTGTGGCGGTGGCGCGCATCCTGATGCCGCAATCCTATGTGCGTCTGTCTGCGGGTCGTCAGGAAATGAACGATGAAGCCCAGGCCCTGTGTTTCCTGGCCGGTGCCAACTCCATCTTCTACGGCGAGCGGCTGCTGACCACGGATAACCCGGAAGCCAACCACGACCAGCAACTGTTCAAGCGTTTGGGCATTCATCCCCTGGACTTGCGTCATGAAGCGTCCGACGAAGCCCATGAGGATGTGATCAAGGCCCAGGTGGCTGAACAGCAGGCAGAAGAAGCCGGGCTGTTCTACAACGCCATGTCGCAGAATGACGGCGGCAAACGCCCCGCCAAGCATGTGCTGGACAAGGACACCGGCCGTCCCGCTGCCACCGAACATTGAGTCATGGCTTTCGATCTGGCCGCCGACCTGGCGGCTCGCCATGAGCAGCACCGTTACCGCCACCCCTTGATTCAGGACGGCCCCTGTGGCCGTTATGCGGTGGTGGACGGGCGTCAGTACCTGAATTTTTGCAGCAACGACTATCTGGGGCTGGCCAATGATCCGGCGGTGGTCACCGCCTTTCAGGAGGCAGCGGCAGACTGGGGCGTCGGCAGTGGTGCCTCCCATCTGGTTTGCGGTCATCAACGCCCTCACCAGCAACTGGAAGAGGCGCTGGCCGATCATGTCGGTCGTGAAAGAGCGTTGCTGTTTTCCAACGGTTATATGGCCAATATGGGCGTGATGACCGCCTTGCTGGGCAAGGGCGATGCGGTGTTTCACGACCGCCTCAATCATGCCTCCCTGCTGGATGGTGGCTTGCTCAGTGGTGCCCGTTTTCGTCGTTTTTCCCACAACGATTCATCTGCCCTGCGTGGCCAGCTGCAGCGCAGTGACGCGCGCCGTAAGCTGGTAGTCACTGACGGGGTGTTCAGCATGGACGGCGACGTGGCGCCGTTGGCTGACTATGCGACTGCCTGCGAAGACAATGATGCCTGGCTGATGGTGGACGATGCCCATGGCTTGGGCGTACTGGATGCACAGGGGCGTGGCAGTGTCTTTGCGCAGGGCGTCAATAAGCGGGTGCCGGTACTGATGGGCACGCTCGGCAAGGGGCTGGGCACCGCCGGTGCCTTCGTGGCTGGCAGCCACGCCTTGATCGAGACCCTGATACAATTCGCGCGCACTTATATCTATACCACCGCCATGCCGGCAGCGGTGGCGGCGGCCACCCTGGTGAGCCTGTCCAAGGCCCGCGAAGAACAGTGGCGAAGAGAAAAACTGGCGGCGTTGATCCAGCATTTTCGTCTCGGCGCCGAGCAACTGGGTTTCTCCCTGATGGACTCGACCACCCCGATACAGCCTTTGCTGATCGGCGCCGATCAGCAGGCCCTGGCGCTCAGTCAGCAGCTGCGCGAGCAGGGTTTTCTGGTCATCGCCATTCGGCCGCCCACGGTGCCGGAGGGCCAGGCACGATTGCGGGTCACCCTGTCGGCGGCCCATGAGGAAAACGACGTGGATGCGTTGCTGGTGGCGCTGGCGCGGTGTCAAAGAAAAGACGTTTAACCACAGAGGACACAGAGATCACTGAGAAAAACCGATAACAGCGTAGGGGGGGGGTTCTGGTCGCCCTCACCCTGCTGGGCTGTCTTGTTTTCACTCTGCGATCTCTGTGCCCTCTGTGGGTAAAAAAAGGAAATTGAATGGCCAAGTTGATCCCTTTCCACAACACCTACAAAGCCACTGGCGTCCCGGATGCGGATGCCCAGGATGTGGTGCTGATCCATGGTTGGGGTCTGCATGCCATTGTCTTTGACGACATTGTGCCGGCGTTGCTGGAACGGTTCCGGGTCACCGTGGTGGATCTGCCGGGCATGGGGCAGAGCCCGTTGCCCAATGATGACTACACCCTGGACTTTCTCGCCGACCAGGTGTTGGCGATCATGCCGGAACAGGCCCATTTGCTGGGCTGGTCCCTGGGGGGGCTGGTGGCACTGGCCATGGCAGAGAAGGCGCCGCAGAGAGTGGAGTCTGTCGTCACCGTGGCCACGTCCCCTCGCTTCACGGCGGCAGCAGATTGGCAGCCAGCCATGAAGGCGGACATCCTGGCCAAGTTTGCCGAGATGTTCGACGAGGATTACGAGGGCACCCTGGTGCGCTTTCTGGCCCTAAACTGCAAGGGCAGCGCGGCCATGCGTGAAGACACTGCGCGCTTGAAAGACATTCTTTATTTCTGCGGCTTGCCGGCGCGCCGGGCCCTGCGTGGCGGTCTCGATATTCTTCGTGATGCAGACCTGCGCGGCACGCTGAAATCCCTGCCCATGCCGGTACTGATGGTGTTCGGTGAACAGGATCATATCGTGCCGGCCGCTGCCATGGCGGCGGTGGAGCCCCTGATTCAAACCGGCCGCACCGCCTTGATCGAACAGGTGGCCCATGTGCCTTTCCTGTCCGCCCCCGATACCTTTACCCGGGCCGTCTATGACTTCTATCGCGACCATCGACTGGTTGACTGAGCCGACGATGGAGTCGCCACTCAAGACTGCCGTCAGTCAGCATTTCAGCCGCGCCGCGCGCAGCTACGATGCGCATGCTGAGCTGCAGCTGGCGGTAGGGCGCTCGCTGGTCCAGCGATTGCCCAGCCAACTGGTGACGCCGGCGGCTCTCGATCTGGGCTGTGCCACCGCCCCCTTTGCCCGTGCCCAGCAACAGGCACTGCCGGAGGTGTTATGGCAGGCGGTGGATCTGTCGTCCGAGATGCTTAACGAAGCCGCTGAACGGGGCCGACTCAACGACCATTACCAGCCCCTGTGCGCGGATGCGGAATCCCTGCCGCTGGAAGCGTCGTCCCAGGGACTGGTGTTTTCCTGTTTTGCCTTGCAGTGGTGCCACCCGGTCAGAGTCATGGCGGAGGTGTGGCGGGTGCTGGCGCCGGGCGGCCGGTTGTTGCTGGCGGTGCCCCTGGCTGGCTCCCTGCAGGAATTGACTCAGAGCTGGCAGGGGGTAAATCACCGCCCCCATGTGAATCCCTTGCCGTCGCTGAAGGACTGGCAGGACGCTGCCCTGCAGGCCGGGTTTGCCGATGGGCAATGGCAGCAACAGGTGATGGTGGAATACTACGATTCAGTCAAGCAGATAGCCCGCCGCCTCAAGGCCACCGGTGCCGATCATGTGAATGGCGCCAGCGGCCTCACCGGCAAGAATGCCTGGCAGGCCATGGTGGCCGAATACGAAACCAGGCGTACCAGCCAAGGGCTACCGTTGACCTGGAATGTGCTGTTCCTGGAATCGGAAAAGCTTGGAGGTTCGCGGGGGGTCTGAAGTTTCTACAAAGCCGCTTGTAGGAGTTCCTCTTGAGGGACGAATCGTGCGAAGCACGGAATCGACCGAAGGGCGATCAAAGCGATAAGCTCAACTCAAGGATAACTATGGAAAACCAAAAACCCCCCCTCCCCGTCCTCAAGGGCATTTTCTTTGTCACCGGCACCGACACCGAAGTCGGCAAGACCTGGGTGAGCTGTCGGCTGCTGGAGCGCGCCCGCGAAGCGGGGTTGAGTTGCTACGGTCTCAAGCCGATAGCCGCCGGGTGTGAGGAAACTCCAGAGGGTTGGCGCAATGATGATGCCTTACAGTTGATGGCTGCCAGCTCGGTGACATTACCCTACGAGCTGGTCAATCCGGTGGCGTTGAAAGCGCCGGTTGCGCCTCATATTGCTGCTCAAAAGGAGGGGAAGGCCATTACCCTGTCACGCCTGGTGGGCTATGTGCGCGGTGCTTTGAGTGCCCACAAGGCAGATCTGATTCTGATCGAAGGCGCGGGCGGCTGGCGGGTGCCTCTCAATGACCGGGAAATGCTCTCCGGCCTGGCCAGTGCCCTGGAGCTACCGGTGATTCAGGTAGTGGGCATGAAACTGGGTTGCATCAATCATGCACTGTTGACCGCAGAAGCGATTGAAAAAGATGGGCTCCATTATGCGGGTACCATGGCCAACTGCTTCGGTGATATGGACGTGCAGGAGGAGAATCTACTTACCCTGCGCCAGCATTTGCCCGGTGCGTTTGCCCTGGTGTAGCGCGTTTTTCCCGGCCGATTTCACGGCTTTTTTAGCCGTTATTCATGCCTCTGTCACCTTTAACTGGGCGGTTACAGGAGGCTACATAGTACTACAGTGCAACTACCCAAGGCCCACTGTGCCGATGCAATTTCCTGCCTAATCTTGAGTCGTCATCGCGTGAAGCGATGGCGTTCAATCAGGGGGAAGTTCCATGGATCGCAAACGACGTCGCCTGGTACAGGCGCTGGGTGCAGGCAGTACGCTCGCGCTGGCGGGTTGTGGGGGCGGTAGCAGCTCGTCACCGACACCGGTTAATACACCGACACCGAATCAGCCCGAGGTTCCGGATGAGCCTGATGCACTGCCGACTGCGTCTTTTCTGCATGGAGTGGCATCCGGGGACCCATTGTCCGACCGGGTTATTCTGTGGACGCGGGTAACACCTGACCTTGGCAATGGTGAGGATGTGGCGGTGGCAGTTACCGTGGCCAGTGACCCGGCCATGCAGCAGATTGTTGCTACCTATGCGGCAACGGCCACGGCAGCAGCAGACTACTGCGTAAAGGTGGATGCCTCGGGCCTGCAGGCAGACCGCTGGTACTACTATCAGTTTGCGGTGGCGAACAGGACCTCTGCGGTGGGGCGTACCCGGACCTTTCCGGCATCCGACCGTTTTATTGATCGAGCCCGCTTCGCGGTGGTGTCCTGCTCCAATTACCCCAACGGGTTTTTCTCGGTGTACCGGGCCGTGGCCAATCACCCGGACCTGGATTTTGTCCTCCACCTTGGGGATTACATCTACGAATATGGCGCGGGAGAGTATGGGGATTTTCCCGACCGTGACCCGCTGCCTGCCCATGAAATGGTGTCGTTGAGCGATTACCGCCAACGCCATGCTCAGTACAAGACCGATCAGGATCTGCAGGCGATCCATCAGCAATTCCCCATGATCGCTGTCTGGGATGATCACGAATCCAGCAACGACAGCTACCGCGACGGTGCCGAGAATCACCAGCCGCTCACCGAAGGCGACTGGGAAACCCGCAAACAGATTGCCCAGCAGGCCTACTTCGAATGGCTGCCCATTCGCCCCCGCGAGCCGGGCAATCACAGCGTTATCTATCGCCGTTTCCAGTTCGGGGATCTGCTGGATTTGACCATGCTGGACACTCGCCTGGAAGGCCGTGACGAGCAACTGACGATTCCCGCTGACCCGGCGCGCAACGATGAAGACCGCCACCTGATCAGTGCCGAGCAAATGGACTTTCTGCTCGACAGTCTCAGTGCCTCCACCAGCCAGTGGCGTTTCATCGGCCAGCAGGTCATGTTTGCCCAGCTCAATATCGCCGAGCTGCCCAGTCTCAGTGAAGACCAGGCGCAACTGCGCGGCAATCTGTCGGCCATCAATATGGATCAATGGGATGGCTATGCGGCGGACCGGCTGAAAATTCTCAACCATATCGACGACAACAATATCGACAATGTGGTGATTCTCACCGGAGATATTCATACCTCCTGGGCCAGTGAAATCTATCGCAATCCGGGCTCATTACTCGGTGACCTGTTCGACAAGCCGCTGGCAGCGGAGCTGGTCACCCCGGCGGTGACCAGTCCGGGCTTCCCGGAGGGCGCCGCAGAGGTTGCCGGTGTGCTGATTCCAGTGGTTAACCCGCATATCCGTTATGTAGAAGCCAAATCCCGCGGTTTCATTCTGGTGGACGTGGATCGCCAGCGTACCCAGGGCGAGTTCTACTACGCGCAGAGCATCGAATCCTTCGATCTGCGTGGCCAGATTGATACCAGCAAGACCAAGGTGGTGGCCGTAAAAAGCGGCGATAGCCGTATTGTCGAAGACCTGCCCCCGTCTCGCCCGCGCACCCTGCGCACTGCGGTGTTCCATCCTCCTGTACCGAATTCCGATGAGGTGATGTCATGACTTTTCCCTGGAAACTGCTGCCGTTGGTTGCAGCACTGGCGCTGACGGCCTGTGGCGGCGGGGGATCTTCCAGCCCTGCCAACAGCGCCAATGATGAGGGTAATGGCGCTACCCCCAATTCCCCCTCCGAACCGGGAGGCGAGGGTGGTGATGACGGAGATGAAGGGCCGGTGACACTGAATTCTCCCGCCGCATTACGGTTTATCGTGATCGGCGATTCCGGCAGTGGCTCCGCCGGTCAGTATGCGGTGGGTGAAGCCATCGCCGAAGTCTGCCAGCGTAAAGATGAGTTCGTGGACGACATGGCGTTCCCGGGCTGTGATCTGGTTGTCGGGTTGGGCGACAACATCTACGAGTCCGGGGTCACCAGTGTGGATGATCCCCAATTCGCAGAAAAATTTGAGAAGCCTTTCGATCCGGTGCAGCTGCCGTTCTATATGGTCCTGGGCAACCACGACAATACGGCCTATGTGGGCGGCGACGGCGCGGGAAATTCGCGTGGTGAATTCCAGGTGGATTACACCTATTTCGACGGCAAACTGTCCAACCGCTGGAATATGCCGGACCGATATTTCCTGCATAGTGCCGGCACCACCCACACCAATCCCCGCTCGCTGGTGGATTTCGTGGCACTGGATTCCAACCCCATTGCCGGTGGTTTCGGTGATCCGGATATCGCCTATGCCTACCACAC
>TARA_R100000655_G_scaffold38409_2_pt1 | contig 26867 bp, 14 predicted proteins | sample TARA_R100000655 | Tara Oceans TARA_R100000655 (sample SAMEA2622497) | marine metagenome | biome: marine biome (ENVO:00000447); feature: deep chlorophyll maximum layer (ENVO:xxxxxxxx); material: "saline water (ENVO:00002010), including plankton (ENVO:xxxxxxxx)" | depth 90 m
CATGATGGGATCAACAAGTAATGCATTAGATAAGGGTGGAGATAATTTTAAAAATCTATACTATGATTCAGATGTTACCAAGCGAAACAGAAATGGACAGACTAAGTCAGGGTTATATTCTTTGTTTATTCCTATGGAATGGAATTACGAGGGATTCATTGATGAATTCGGACAACCTGTATTCAATACTCCGAAAGAACCAGCACTTGATCCACATGGATTAGAAATAGATTGCGGAGTTATAGATCACTGGGATAATGAAGCTGAGGGATTAAAAGATGATCAAGATGCTTTAAATGAATTTTATCGTCAATTTCCAAGAACAGAGGAACATGCTTTTAGAGATGAGACTGGTAATAGTTTATTTAACTTAGTTAAAATATATGAACAAATAGATTATAACGAGGGTAATAGAAATTCATCTGTACTAACGCATGGAAATTTTCAGTGGATTAATGGTATTAAAGATACTCAAGTAACATTTAATCCAGATCCAAATGGTAGATTTAAAGTAAGTTGGATACCAGGGCAAAGATTACAAAATAACGTTATTTTAAAAAATGGCGTAAAACATCCAGGTAACGAACATATGGGTTCATTCGGTTGTGATTCATATGATATATCTGGAACAGTGGATGCTAGAGGATCGAAAGGAGCTTTACATGGATTAACTAAGTTTTCAATGGAAGATGCTCCAGCTAACACATTCTTTTTAGAATATATAGCTAGACCTCAAACAGCTGAGATATTTTTTGAAGATGTATTAATGGCATTAGTATTTTACGGAATGCCGCTACTAGCAGAGAATAATAAACCTAGGTTGTTATACTATTTAAGAAGAAGAGGTTATAGAGCTTTTAGTATGAATAGACCAGATAAGGTTTGGAATAAATTATCAATAGCAGAAAAGGAGGTAGGTGGAATACCTAACTCAAGTGAAGATATAAAACAAGCTCATGCAGCTGCTATTGAAATGTATATAAACGATCATGTTGGATTAGTACAAGATGGATCATATGGTAACATGTACTTTAATGACACTCTGAATGATTGGTCAAAGTTTGACATAAATAAAAGAACAAAGCATGATGCTTCAATAAGTTCTGGATTAGCGATAATGGCTTGCAATAGGCATTTATACAAACCAAATCCAGATAAAACTAAAACACCGTTAAACCTAAAGATATCAAAATATAGTAATAAAGGATTTCAATCAACAATAATAAAACAATAATATGGCAGAGTCTGTTATAAATTTTCCGTCACAAGCGGTTAGTGATTTAGAAAAACTTAGCGAGAAGTACGGTTTAGAGGTTGCTAGAGCTATAAAGCACGAGTGGTTTTCTGGTGCTACATCTAAGTTTACTGGTAATATAAATAATTTTCATAAATTAAGGTTGTATGCTAGAGGTGAACAACCTATTCAAAAATATAAAAACGAGTTATCTATAAATGGTGACTTGTCTTATCTTAATTTAGATTGGAAACCAGTTCCAATTGTTCCAAAATTTGTAGACATAGTGGTAAATGGTATGGCTCAAAGATCATACGAAATAAATTGCTTTTCTCAAGATGCATATGGAGTTAGTCAGAGAACTGAGTATATGGAATCTATGCTTAGAGATATTAGGGCTAAACAGTATAATGAATTAGCTAAGGCACAATTTGGAGTAGATTTATATGAAAACGATAGAGAGGTTTTACCAGACACAGAAGAAGAGTTAGCATTACACATGCAACTAACATACAAGCAAGCGGTGGAATTAGCGGAGGAGCAAGCTTTAAACGTTTTATTAGAAGGTAGTGATTATGACTTAATTAGAAGAAGATGTCTATACGACCTGTGTACTATAGGTATAGGTGCTACAAAAACCACGTTTGATTGGAGTGACGGAGCTAGAGTTCAATATGTTGATCCTGCAAACCTAGTGTATTCGTACACTGAATCTCCTTATTTTGACGATATATATTATATTGGTGAGGTTAAAGAAATTCCAATAAATGAATTAGTGAAAGAATTCCCTGAGTTAAGTGAGGAGGATATAAAATCCATAACCAACACATCTAGTGATCCAGCAAGCCCAAGAGCTAGTAGAGATAAAAATAAAATACACGTTATGTATTTTAACTATAAAACTCATTCAAATAATGTTTACAAACTAAAAAAGACAGGCACTGGAGCTGAAAAGGTTATTGAAAAAGATGAATCATTTAATCCACCACCTGAAATGGAAGGTGAATTTAGTAAATTAGAAAGAGTTATAGAGTGTTTATATGAAGGTGTTTATGTTCTTGGAACAGATAAGTTGTTAAGATGGAGAATGGCACCTAATATGATGAGATCGGAATCTGATTTTAGTCGAGTAAAAATGAACTACCAGATGGTTGCACCTAGAATGTATAACGGTAAAATTGAATCTGTAGTTAGTAGAATAACTGGTTTTGCTGACATGATTCAATTAACGCATTTAAAATTGCAACAGGTTCTATCAAGAATGGTACCAGATGGAGTTTACTTAGATGCTGATGGTTTAGCTGAAGTTGATCTTGGTAATGGAACAAACTATAATCCACAAGAAGCTTTAAACATGTTCTTCCAAACTGGTTCTGTTATCGGTAGAAGTTTTACCTCAGAAGGTGATATGAATCCAGGTAAAGTACCGATTCAACAAATTCAAAGCGGAGCTGGTAGTAATAAAATACAAAGTTTAATTACAACTTACAACTACTACTTACAAATGATAAGAGATGTAACGGGGTTAAACGAAGCTAGAGACGCTAGTACACCAGATAGAAACGCTTTGGTGGGTGTTCAAAAAATAGCAGCTGCCAATTCAAATACAGCAACTAGACATATACTGCAATCATCTTTATTTTTAACAGCACAAGCTGCGGAGTGTTTGTCTTTACGTATAGCAGATATAGTGGAATACTCACCCACAAAAGATGCGTTTATAAGAGCTATTGGCGCTCATAACGTAGCAACGTTAGAAGAACTAAAAGAATTACACTTACATGATTTTGGTATATTCATAGAATTACTTCCCGATGAGGAGGAAAAAGCTATACTGGAAAATAATATTCAAGCTGCACTAGCTCAACAATCTATAGATTTAGATGATGCTATAGATTTACGTAATGTTAGAAATGTTAAATTAGCAAATCAACTTCTTAAAGTTAAGAGGAAAAAGAAGATGCAAAGAGATCAGCAGATACAACAGCAAAATATACAAGTTCAATCTAACGCGAATATACAAGCTCAGCAAGCTGCAGCTCAATCTGAAATGGAAAAGAATGATCAGAAAGTTCAATCCGAAATAGAACTAGAATCTACTAAGAATAGTTTAAGAATACAATACTTGAGACAAGAAGCACTTGTTAAAAAAGAATTAATGAAGTATGAATTTGATCTTAATTCTCAAATAAAAACTTTGGAAATACAGAATAATAGTTCTAGAGAGGCAATGAAAGAAGATAGAAAAGATCAAAGGGTTGATAGACAAGCTAACCATCAAAAAGACTTAATGGAGCAAAAAAGAGAGGATGATTCACTTAAAAGCTTTGAATCATCAGGTAATGATATAATTACGGGGGATGCCAACATAAAGCGGTAATCTCTTAATTTTTAATATTTTATAAAATTTTATTATGGCAAAAGAAAAAAAAGAGACTGTTAAGGAAGCAGTCGAACAACCTAAAAAAGAGGTTGTTGAAAACAATATAGATGAATCTAAATTTGAAAGCGCTGGAGATGATAGCGTTATAAAGGTAGATTTAAGTAAACCACCAGTTAAAAAAAGCGAAGAGGTTGAAGAAGAACCCGCTAAAGAAGACGAGGTGGTCGTAGTCAATGAGGAACCTAAAACAGAAGAGGTTGTCGAGTCGGTAGAAAAAGCTGTAGCAGAAGAAGTTCCAGTTGTACAAGAGGTTACTGATGAAGAGGTCGAAGAGGTTCAAGAGCAAATTCAAGAGGCAATAACTGAAGCCGAAGAAACAGGAAATCCTTTACCAGAAAAGCTACAAAAAGTTGTAGAATTCATGGAGGAAACAGGTGGAGATTTGCAAGACTACGTAAATTTAAACAGAGATATATCTAAATTAGATGACTCTGAGGTATTAGATGAGTACTATAGAACTACAAAACCTCATTTAAATCCAGAAGAAAGAAACTTTATATTACAAGAAAGATATGGTTATAATGAAGACGAGGATGATGCTAATGATATAAAGAAAAAAAAGATAGCCCTCAAAGAGCAAGTTGCCGAGGCTAGAGCCCACTTAGACGGGCAAAAGTCTAAATACTATGAAGATATCAAAGCTGGTTCAAGGTTAACACCTGAGGCTAAAAAAGCTATGGATTTTTTCAATAGACACAATAAAGATCAAGAGAGACAAAAAAAATTAACTGAAGCTACTACTAAATCTTTTAGACAAAAAACTGATAGTGTTTTCAACAAGAATTTCAAAGGTTTTGATTATCAAGTTGGAGACAAGAAATTTCGGTTTAATGTTAAGGATGCAAATAAAGTAAAGGAAACCCAAAGTGATTTAAATAACTTCGTAAACAAGTTTGTTGGAGAAGATAAAAGAACCATTAGCGATGCCGCTGGTTACCATAAGTCTTTATTTACTGCTATGAATGCGGATGCTGTTGCCAAGCACTTTTATGAGCAAGGTAAAGCTGATGCAATCAAAGGACAGGTTGCTAAAGATAAAAATATAAACCTAGATCCAAGACAAACTCACGGTGAAACAAATGTTGGCGGAGTTACATATAAGGTTTTAGGTAATACCTCTGATGATCTAAAGTTAAGAATTAAAAAAAGAAAATAACAATTTAAAATAATTAGATATGGCAATTAGTACAGGGGGTAATATTAATAGTGTGCCTAACCCAATTAAACAAAAATCAGTTACCGATGGAAACTATATAGATTTCTCGGCAAGTGGTAATGCGTGGGCACAACAATTTTTACCCGATTTAATGGAAAAAGAAGCCGAAGTGTTTGGTAATAGAACAGTTTCAGGGTTTCTTGAAATGGTTGGGGCTGAAGAGCCTTCAACTGCAGATAGAGTAGCATGGTCTGAACAAGGCAGGTTACACTTAAAATACACATGTCAACTGAAAGCAAATGTTGTGGCAGCTGAAGCTGGTGATAGCGCTGCGAACTCAGAGGTTGATGGCCTAGGAACTCACGCGTTGAGAGTTGGAGATATGGTGTTAGTATCTTGCGCTGCAAAAAACAAAACTGTACCAGCTTACGTCGCTGACGTAGCAACAGCTGGTGAAGCACATCTTATACCTTACGGTGGAGTTGCTGCAGAAGGTTTAGGTGAGGCTTTTGGTTTTACCAATGGTCAAGGTATAAATACGGACTTAGTGGTAATAGTAGTTGGTTCTGAATACAAAAAAGGTGATACAGGTAGAGCAGATTCTGTTCAACCACAGTTCAAATCATTCTTTAACAAGATGCTAATCATGAAAGATAAGTACATGGTCTCTGGATCAGATGCTTCTCAAATTGGTTGGGTTGAAGTTTCAGGTGAAGATGGACAAAATGGTTACTTATGGTATTTAAAAGCTGCTGGTGATACAAAAACTAGATTTGCTGATTACTGCGAAATGGCAATGATTGAAGCTCAAACAATGAACGAAACAAACACTGTAGCTGCTGGTATTGCTGGTAGTGAAGGTTTATTTGCTGCTATTGTAGACAGAGGAATTATGACTGACGGTCTTGATTCTAGTAGTGGTACGCCAGCTGTGGATAACATGAATGAGTTTGACTTAATCCTAAAAGAATTTGATAAGCAAGGTGCTATTGAGGAATATATGATGTTCTTAAATAGAGACACGTCTCTAGCAATAGATGATATGTTAGCTGAGCAAAATTCTTATGGCGCTGGTGGTACATCTTATGGTGTATTTGACAACTCTGAAGACATGGCATTAAATTTAGGTTTCTCAGGATTTAGAAGAGGTTCTTATGACTTCTACAAATCTGATTGGAAATACTTAAATGATAGCCAAACAAGAGGAGCTATAACAGTTGCTGATAACACAAACGTTATTAGAGGTTGTTTTGTTCCTGCTGGAGTAACTTCAGTTTATGACCAAATGTTAGGTAGAAACTTAAAGAGACCATTTTTACATGTTAGATATAGAGCATCGCAAACTGATGATCGAAGATTTAAAACATGGACAACTGGTTCAGTTGGAGCAGCTACATCTGACTTAGATGCGATGGAGATGCACTTCTTAACAGAAAGATGTTTAATAGTACAAGGTGCTAACAACTTCTGTTTAATCAAAGGATAATACCTTACTTAAGATTAGGGGAGCGCAAGTCGCTCCTCTTATCTTTTATTTATTAATTTTTATTATATTTTATATTATGGCAAAGAAAAAACAATCAGCGTCCACAGAGACGCAACAGCAAGATACGTTCGTAGAAGAAATTCAAACAGCTGATATTCCAAAAACTACAAAAAAATCTACCCCAAAAGATAAATGGGAAATAAGAGATAGAGTTTATTATTTAATGAATGGCCAACAGCCTGTTTCATATATAATGAAGAGCGCACGTTTATTATGGTTTGATGAAGAAGCTGGTTATGAAAGAGAAATGACACTAACAGCTAATCAAAAAAGTTTATTTGTGGATGAGATGAAAGGTGTTAAAAGATTAGAGCATATTATTTTTAGAGATGGAGAATTAAGAGTTCCTAAAAATAAAGTTAATATGCAGAAATTACTTTCTCTATATCATCCAAAAAAAGATATTTCATATTTTGAGTACAATCCTAAAAAGGATGCAAAACAAGAAGTTGATTGGATTGAATTGGAATTAGAGGCAATGAACGCTGTTAACGGGTTAGATATAGGTATGGCTGAAGCGGTATTGAGAGCAGAACAGGGATCAGGTGTTTCTAAAATGTCTTCAAAAGAGATTAAGAGAGATTTATTAGTTTTAGCAAAAAATCAACCTGGAATGATAATGGGATTGATTAATGACGAAAACTTATACTTGAGAAACGTTGGAATTAAATGTGTTGAGCTTGGAATACTTAAATTAAGTAGTGATAATAGACACTTTACTTATGCTAGTTCTGGTCAAAAACTAATGACAGTTCCATTTGATGAACATCCATATTCAGCATTAGCTGCTTGGTTTAAAACAGATGAAGGAATGGAAGTCTTGACAGCTATTGAGAAAAAGGTAAGTTAATATATCTTTTTAATCAGATAATTATAGCCACTCATTTTGGGTGGCTATTTTTATTTAGGGCTAATCTTTCACTTTAATATGTAACTATAATAGAGTAAAATATATTAATATGGAATCAAAAGGTCTAGGAGACGATATAGAAAAAATAACAACAGCAACAGGTATTAAAACATTAACTGAGATAGCCGCAAGAGCTATAGGTGTAGATGACTGTGGTTGTAACAAACGAAAGGAGTGGTTAAATAACCAATTTCCTTATAAAACAATAAGCAATGATTAACATAGATACTATATATCAACAAGTTTTATCCCTATCTAACAAAGAGCAAAGAGGTTATATAACACCTCAAGAATTTAATCTATATGCTCAAAAAGCTTCAAACGAAATATTTTTTAGTTATTTTGATGATTTCAAAACATTGGCATCAAAACCCAAAACAAATAAAAAATACTCTGATGAACAAGAGATGTTGAATCAAAAACTTCAATTTCATAAAGCTACTGCGGTTTTTAGTAGTATTACTACGACAGCTATAGTGCCTCATGAGGTTGCTTTTATTGATGCAATGTATATAGGAGGTTCTTTTACAGACGATGGAAATGATGTAAGAATTGATTTAGTTGATGACAAAAGCGATTTACTTCGTTTAGCAAGGCATCCACTAACAAAACCATCTGATGCAGATGATACACTTCCAGTTAAACACAAACGCGTATACGCTTATTATACCGCTGTAGGTAGTACTGATGGAACAAGAAGGCTTAATTTTTCCCCAGCTCTACCCAATATTAATGTTAATTGCTATTATTATCAAGAACCTCAAGTTCCAAAATGGGGTTATGTGGTTGTAAATGATAAAGCACTATTCAATACAACCGCCTCTACGCACTTCTTCCTACATCCTTCTGAAATGCAAAATTTAACAAATAAGATATTAGGATATGCTGGTATAACATTGTATAGAGCGGATTTAATGCAGGCGGCAGCACAAGAGAAACAAGTTATGAACGTAGAAAAAAATAATTAATTATGGGATTACTAGACGGTCAAACTCAAAGAGCCTACTATAATGTAAGTGATAATTATGGTAAGTATCAATTTGTTACTTTACAAAATATAATAGATGCGTTTACAATTCTTTATGTTGGTAATAATAAAATAATTCAAAAAGCAGAAGATCATATTATTAGATTTCACGCCTTACGCGCAATACAAGAATTATCTTATGATGTCTTGCGATCATTTAAATCTCAAGAGATAACAGTTCCTAATACATTAAAAATGGTACTCCCTCAAGACTATGTAAACTACACTAAAGTAGCTAGAGTGGGTACGGATGGTATTGAAAGAACTCTATATCCAACGGGTAGGACATCTAATCCGTTTCCAATAAAACAAGATGGTGAACCTGGATCATTTTCACATAATTATGATTTTGGGTTTACACCTAGAACCGTTAGTATAACTATACCTGTAGAGGCTTTGATTACAGATGGTGACTACTACACTTTGTATTACAAAAATGCTAGTGGAGCAGATGCTCAAATACACTTTAGGTTTGACAAAGATAGTACGAATCTTAATCAATACACAAACCCCACTGGAGAGGGATTTGTTGTGGGAATAGATGTAGATGGTACAACACCTGGAGGATCTGCACTTAGATTAGCTAACGCTATAAATGAATTTGGTCATCACACGGCTACATATTCTGATGCTGGTACCACGGCAACAGTTACTATAGTTTATAAAGAAACTATGTCTTCTACCCCTACCGAAACTGTTAGAAAAGCTAATGGTTCGAATGGTAGTGGAACGGGTAGTATTGTGGTGGCAACATCTAGCTCTGGTACAGCCTCTGGTAATGATTTACAAGAAGAAAATTCAAGCACAACATGGACTGGTTATCAATCACAAACTATAAATGATACATTTAAACAAAATGATTCAACTGACGTTGAAATAGATATGATGGGTAGAAGATATGGATTAGATCCACAGCACGCTCATACAAATGGTTCTTTCTATATAGATTCATTAAGAGGAATGATTCACTTTGGATCTGCATTAGCTGGGGAAACAATCGTGTTAAAATATGTTAGTGATGGAGTAGGGACAGATGAAGAAATGGTTGTTCATAAGTTTGCTGAAGAAGCTGTATACAAGTGGATAGCTCATGGTATAGTTTCAACTAGATCAAATATACCAGAGTATATAGTTCAAAGATTTAAAAAAGAAAGATTTGCTGAAACTAGAAAGGCAAAAATAAGATTATCTAATATTAAAATGGAGGAATTCACTCAAGTTCTTAAGGGGATAAGTAAACAAATAAAATAATATTATGCCAGAGATTAAACATACTTTTCAGGACGGAAAGATGAACAAAGATCTCGATGAGAGACTTGTTCCTAACGGTCAATATAGGGATGCTATGAACATTCAGGTCAGAACTACTGATGCTGATAGTGGAGGCGTTGGAGAGGTTGGTACCATACAAAATCTAAAGGGTAATATAGAAGTTGGTAAAGCTTTTACTAATGTGGGTAACGCAGCGAATGTTTTACCTTTATCAAATATTATAGCTAGTGTCGCTGACGAAAAAAATAACAAATCATATCATTTAGTAGCTGGAGCAAATTTATCAGCACTAACAAACACTCAGATGAAAGCTATTGCTAAAGACGATAGTGTTGCTTATTTTGTTAATAGTATTATAGAAGTTGATTCTGGTTTTGCAACTGGAGCTGCTACATCAACGCCAGTTGTTGTTGACTGGTATGGAACTGTAACAAGTTACAACATGGTATTTGGATCTACTAGTAGTCCTAATGGATCACTTCAACCTCTTGATGGTGGTTGGGATGAACCTTGGCAAAAACTTAGGGTTTTAGATGCAACTCTATATGAGGTAGGAATGAGGTTTCAAGTAATTGATATAACAAGTGAAATTGTACTTGTTGATTCTGTTATACAAAACATACAATACTCTGGAGCAAATCAATCGATATCACTTTACGATGTACAAGTTATTAATCTTCCAGCTAACGCTTCTCAAGGTTTAGTTGTGAAAACGTCTAGAGATAGTGTATTAAAGTTCAACTCCACGGACCCTAAAACAAATAGACCTCTTATTATAACAGGTATTAATATTATGGATGGTATGTTGTTTTGGACAGACAATATAACAGAGCCAAAAAAGGTAAATATTAAAAGATGTAAAGAGGGTAGTTCTTATCAACAAGGAGAATCTGGATTAAGAGCTCACACTAGATTAATGTTGAAAGACCCTTCGTCTGGAGACAACTTGGTTGAATTAACAGATTTAGAATATACTATATCACCAAGTGTTAATAGTGCTTTAAAAGAAGAGCATTTAACAGTTATACGTAAAGCGCCTAGAACGGCTCCAACTCTAGAAATGAGTAATACAACTAGAGAAACATCAACAACATTTCAAAACATACAATTTGATTTTACGTCAACAAATGATCAAATTGACGATGACACCCCTATGGTAGAGCAAGGAGTTGAGTTAACAATAAATAGTATGGTGTGGGCAAACGCTGATTATAGAATAAATGATATATTAACATTCACCCAACAAACAACGGGACCAAGAGCTGTTATCGTTGGAACTATTGACAACATATCATTAGGAGATTCTTATGGAACAATTGCTAATTCAGGAAACACCGCTGGTGGTGGTGGTTTGTCTATATCTTTAACTATACTTTCTGTTACCGGATCATTAGAAGCAGCCCCAGAAACAGTTCCAATGTATACTGTTTCACTACAACAATCTAAACCACTATTTGAATTAAAACTTGGTAGATTTGCCTATAGGTATCTCTATGAAGATGGTGAGTATTCTAGTTTTGGTCCTTGGTCTGAATTAGCTTTCTTGCCTGGTAACTTTGACTATACACATAAAAAGGGTTACAATCTAGGTATGGTAAATAACTTGAGAGAGTTAGCTATAAAAGATTTTATACCACATATTAGAACAAGGCCAGACGACGTTAAAGCTGTAGACATATTGTACAAAAGAGCAAATGAACCTAATGTTTATGTTGTTAAAACTGTAACTAGAAAAAGAGATCCAGAATGGGATTTATTTACACCATCTAACGTAAACACTAATAATGTTTTTGGTAAATTTTCTATAACTTCAGAAATGATACACAAAGCTTTGCCAGCAAATCAAACACTAAGAGCTTGGGATAATGTTCCTAGATATGCTAAAGCTCAAGAAATTGTTGGTAATAGATTGGTTTATGGTAATTATACTCAAGGTTATTCTATAAGGGATAGTGTTGGGTTGGGGCAAACAATAAAAAGTTTGTCAACAGCATCAATAACAGCTCCTCAAAAATCAGTAAAGTCAATTAGAAAATATAAATTTGGTTTAGTATTTGGAGATAAATATGGTAGAGAAACACCTGTTGTATCACCAAGTTACATTAATGTAGATAATCCAGATGATTACGTAGTAGCTGATCCAGATGTTAATATACCCAAGTCTTTAGCAGACAAGCAAAACTTATTTGAATTAACACAAACGTGGGAGAGTCCAACTGGTAGCGCAGGTATACCTGAAGAATGGATGGATTACGTTAAGTATTACGTTAAAGAAACATCTAACGAATACTATAACATGGTAATGGATAAGTGGTATGACGCTGAAGATGGTAACGTTTGGGTTTCGTTTAATTCAGCTGATAGAAATAAGGTAACACAAGACACCTATTTACTATTAAAAAATGAACATGGCACTGAAATACCTGTTTTAGAAGATGCTAGGTATAAGGTTATAGCGATAGAAAATGAAGCCCCAGATGATATAAAGATAGATAGAAGAATAATGGGTAAAGTTCCATTGTTAGAGGGTTCCTGGGAGTTTATGTTTTTAGAGGCTTCACCCACACCAGAAACAACATCTCCGCTAAAGTTAATGGAAGAAACATCATTAAAAATCCCAGCTGGAGATTGGGACGGGTTTCTATCAACATACGAAAAACAAGGAACTTTATATGTTAGAGTTGTTGCGAGTATTGGAGATGATGGAGCTGTTAAGCATAGTGGTTGGGTTGTTTGTACACATTTTAAAAATAAAAAATCAGATGATGATGGTTGGGCTAGGGTTCACTGGAGTAAACCCTTTGGTGAAGACGCCGACATGTATGACAAGTTTGTTGCCTCGGGTTTTGGTAATACTGTTACTGGTATAAAGTATTTTTTAGAGTTTAAAGAAGATGTAGTAGAAAATAAACCTGAATTTGATGGTAAGTTTTTTGTAAAATTACAAAGAGATGATGTTTTAGAAAAGAAAGTACTAAAATATACTGAAGGTAGCGAAGATTACGATCCTATAGCGACATACAATATAGCTTATATAGATACAGTTGGAACAAATCCTGGCTTAACAGGTCCAAGAAAAGATTATACATGGGGAGACGATAGTGGTGTTGCAGCACAAGGAGACGATACCGGTGGTAACCCCAATGGCGCAAATATAGCTGCTATAACAAGCAACCAAGATAACGGTATTGAAAACGAAAACCAAGTTAGATGGTTTGCATTGGGTTGCAAAGGTGGCGACGAGGGAACAACAACCGCGGGAGACCCAACTACAACATGGTTGAATAGAGCGGACGAAACAAAAGAGTATTGGAGGTGGTTTAAGCAAAACGCTGGACCTAGAATTAATGCAAGGATATTTATCGATGGAGCTAGAGCTAGAAAAGTAGTAATGAGTGTTGGCGGTAGTGAGGGCAGTGATGATTTTATTGATGATGGAGATGCTGTCAGATCATCAACGTATTACAAACCAACAGCTTTAGATCAAGGAGACCCAAGTGGTTGTGGTAATATTCCACCTGTAATAGGTGGAGACTTAGGTAGAATACAATTTGGAGTTCAAAATAAAGATGGTTTTAACTACGACTCAACTGATGTTAATGAAGGAGGAACATTTGCTAATTATATATCTCAAGAAGGCACTGAATTTAGCTTTGCGGACGATCCTGATGCTAATGTATATAGAGTTGTAACAACTGGTTCAACATATGAGTACTATCGAAAAGGACATAGTTTTAACAAATGTACTGGTGATGGTAATGAAGACACGGGTCAACAGGCCACTATAGATGACAGTAGTATATATAATATATTTTCCAACCAACCGGTTGGCGCTGGTTGTGGTGGACCTTGTTTTAATGAAGACGTGGTAGATACAGGGTGGTTTGGCGTAAATTTTTCTACCAATAACGACCAAGAGCAAGAGCCTTATTGTAAAAGAGATGGTATTAGAATAGAATTTAGATTAGTTAATAAAGCAAACGGTGAGCTTGTTGATAATGGTACTAGAGGTATTGATCCTAATATATTTGATCCAAGAGGTCAAATATGCCATGATGGTAGAGAAGTAATGAGATTACAAATTGTTAAGAAGGCTAAGAGTGATGGAGAAAAATATATCCCTACAGCAAGTGGAGCTTGTTGGGAGACAGAACCAAAAGAAGATGTTGGTTTAGATATATATTACGAAGCATCTAATGCTATCCCAATGGTATTGAATAGAGAAAATACAGTTCAGTTTGCACCATATAATGCTAAGGTTACATGTAGAAAATGGTACGATGGAACACAAGTCAACCTAAACGCCGGCTTAGCAACTTATTCTACATATGGACCTGAATATATTGGTTTTGTTAATAAAACTTTAACAGAGGGTTATGTTGATCATCATGTTTCAGGTATTGGGTATACATCTAATTCTTCTATTATAGCAATTAGCTCCACTGATGTGGAACAATACAACGACGTGATTTTACACGCTAAAGATTTTCTTATTGGAGACTTTATAGTTTTTCACCATCCGGATGGTACACTAACAACATCTAAAATAACAGCGTACGTACGTCCACACCAAGACACACAACTTTTATCTGATGGTTCGGTTTCTAATATAGAAGAAGCTATTTACACTAGAGCTAACTCTATAAGCTCAAACATATCAGTTCAAAATATAGGTGGATATGCAGCTATAGTTATACAGAGTGGTGATGGTAATGCGACACAACAGAATGCACTTGGTGAGACTATAGACCTTATAAATATAGGTGATTCTGTTGTTGGACAAGGTGTGCCACCTGGAGTAACAATAACTTTCAAAAATCAAAATATAATAACGTTGTCAGACACATCCTGGATTACGGGTGATGGAGATTTAATGGATTTTGTAAACAATGTATATCCAGTAACTTTTGGAGGAAGTCCAACTGGTTATTATGAGATAGATTCCAATGTGTATAAATATCCTATAAGATTGGGTTGGAATAATTGTTATTCTTTTGGAAACGGTGTTGAATCAGATAGAATACGAGATGATTTTAATGCTCCACAAATTGATAACGGGGTGAAAGTTTCTACTACATTTTTAGATTATGGTGAAGAAACAAAGTCGAATGGAATGATATATTCTGGTATATATAATTCTTCATCTGGAGTTAACGATTTGAATGAATTCAATATGGCTGAAAAGATAACTAAAGATATTAATACGTCTTATGGTTCTATTCAAGCTTTAAAAACAAGGAATAACGATGTTGTTGTATTAACTGAAGATAAGATATTAAAAGTTATTGCTAACAAAGACGCTGTATTTAATGCAGATGGTAACCCACAGTTGATAGCTACAAATAGAGTTTTAGGAACTTCAATTCCTTTTGCTGGAGATTATGGAATATCTAAAAATCCAGAATCATTAGCTTGGGATCAATATAGATTATACTTTACGGATATGCAGCGAGGAGCTGTTTTAAGGCTATCTGGAGACGGTTTAACACCTATATCGAATGTGGGCATGAAAACTTGGTTTAGAGAAAACCTAGATAGATCTAAAACGCTCTTAGGAACTTTTGATACTATCAACGGTGAATACAATTTAACATTAAAAGATACAGAGACAACAATAGCATTTAACGAAAACTCTAAGGGATGGGTTAGTTTTAGATCTTTTATACCACAAAATGGTGTTAGTGTTGGTGGTAAGTATTTTACAGGTTTAAATAATAAAATATACGAACATCATGCTAGTGGTGTTGGTAGAAACACTTTTTACGGAGATTTTACACCAAGTAGTTTTAAGGTTATATTTAATGATATGCCTAGCACTATAAAGTTATTTAAAACTATGAAGTATGAAGGGTCTCAATCTAAGGTTATAAAATCAACTCAAGAATATGTAGATACACCTAATGGCGCTATAACAGTTAGTGATGGACAATTTTATAATTACTATGATAAGATAGGTTGGGAGGTAACTAGTTTCAAAACAGATAGTAATGATATTGGTTATATTCCTGAATTTATAAATAAAGAGGGAAAATGGTTTAATAAGATAAGTGGTAAGACAGATAAGGCTAGGCCTGATTCAGCTGAATTCAACACGCAGGGTTTAGGAATAGCAGCTAACAATAGTACAGTATCAACATCTGCTACTGAGGTTACAGTAAACGTAACCGGTGATATGATTAACAATCCAAACGATTAACACATGGCTGTAAACTATATAATAACACAAACGAACGAGATAAAAGACTCGCCTAATGATTTTGAAGTTGCAGGTGTTTCTAATGCTCTACTAAGAATTGAGGCCTCAACATCATCACACCATGTTCAAGCTTCTTTCTTTAGCATTAGTGGAGGTGAGCCATTTTTCGAAACAACTGAAGTACTTGGGGAATATACAGTAACAACTAGAAAGTTTAGGACCTTAGATGACGGTATAAATCTACCCGATGAAGTAGATGAGGTTTGGTTTCAAGATAGCGATGGAATAGGGGTAGAGAATAACACTGTTAAAGTAACTGTTATTTTTAAAGATGACTACGTTCCCTCACAAGACACTAGTATTGTTTTAGATATAGATGGTGATGCCCAAGAGGCTATTAACTATACTCAAACAAATACTCCAACACACTTTCAAGTTGCAATATGTGGAGCATTACCTACAATGACAGGTATAGATATGCCTAGCGATTATAATCAAATTAACGCAGCTATGAGCTCACAGCTCGCCCAAATACCCCCACTGGGTGTTGAAACTTGGGGAAGTGGTGACTTAAATCCACCCTCATACTGTCATTTAAAAAATTGGACCGTAAGCGGTGTTATGGGATCTGGATCTACAACTGGCACGAGTAATTTAGATAACGGTGCAACGTATTGGAGTGTTAATAAAGCGTTCATGACATCCCCTGACGATACAGATACGTGGGTTTTAGGTGAATCGGGTTATCCAACCTCTGTTGCTGGTTTAGGGGTAAGAACGATACTTACTTTTTGGTTTGGTGGTGTAATGGGTGGTGGTACTCCACCTCACTGGGGTAGCGCACTAGGAGATGGATTCCCAAGCAATGTAGGAAATACAGCGGGTGCTATGAGGTTTATATATTCTCCCGCAACCCCTCTTCAAGGGGGAAATCCACTACACTCCCTATCTAGACATAATTTTTCATATCCCGGTAGTATTAGTACCACTGACGAAACAAGTAAATCTACAACATACTCAAACCCAATAGTTTTCTTGGGTTATGAGAATGGTTATGTTCAAGTTAGTGATATTATTAGCTCTCTTGTTATAAGAGATGTTATTTCAGAAGCTAATCCAGGAAATGTGGGCTCTAACCCAACCTTAGTAAACTACGATGTTCCTGATGTTGCACAGGATGATATAGATAATTTGTCAACATATGGATTATCTCCGTATGATTGGGTTAATAATAAAGTAGAGATTACTGTTAATGGGTTAGAAGATTATGTACCGGGTGATAATCCACCTGATATATATATACTAATGGATATTAAACCTATGTTACTAGAGGGTAACGTAACTGATCCAAGTGTAACATATGATTTAAATATTAATATAAATGGAGAAACAACCTAATTATGGAACTAACTAATCCTTCACTTACACGCGGTCTTATTGCTCCTGATAACGGAGCTTTAATTGAACTAATAACTCACTACACTAATGCGCCTGTGATTGTTACTATTACTGGTGTTAATACTATTAATGGTGGTGTTAGTAACCATGTTGTTGAGAACAGTGGTAATCAGAATCAATCGAATATAGTTAGAATACAGGGTAGAGTACCGTATAATAAGTTTTTTAAAATAGCTACTTTAAAAATAGAACAATTATTTGATGGCACGGGTTCACACGCACCGTCTTCTTTTACCTCATCTCCATCATTATCACCAGAAGATATTTTTTCTATACCAGAAATGGATGTTAGAAATTGTTTAAAAATGGAGTTAGTAAAAACCACAAAAGACCCTAGTACTGGAAAAATATTGTCATTCGAATACGACTTAAAATATAAAGCAGATAGAGGTGTTACGAAAAGTGATAATTTAAGATTTAATATTTCACCAAAAGAGCATTTATTACGAAACCCTGATCCGATTAAAAATAATCTAAATTGGAGAATTGGTTTTGTTGATGCTGGTAGTAGTCAATTATCAGCTAACGGTGAAATCAGAATATTAAAAATATACGGTGACGTGGGTAGAGAGTTTGTTGTAGAGGTAAATAAACTAACAGAGTATGTTGATGCTAATGGAAATGTTGTTAATACTGAAGAAGAGTCTGTTTTAAACAACGTAAACGCTAATGGTGGTTATAGGCACAAAAAACCCCTTGAAAATCTTAGTACCGCAGATAGTCCAGATGTTGTTACGTTTAATGATGGAAGAAAAATTAAGGCCCATAGAGGTGTTATACCAAGTAGCGGTTTTGTAAATCTATCACAGAAGTTTGGAGAAACATCAGCTGAACAGAAGCATGTTGTTAGGCTTCATTCGATAACTAGAGACGAAGATGTCTACGACTCATTCGTTAATCCTAATCCTTTGAAGTACTATCTTGAAACACAAGAGGAGCATGTATTAACTCAGTTTAAGAGAAATATATTAACAACACTTAGGTTTACAGTTGATTATCCAGGTCGTAATCACACCGTGAAATATGATACGTCTATTAGTGGTGTACTTTTTAATGCAGCTAACCCATTTGATCACTGGAAGCTTGAAAATGGTTTAGCTAATTCAAGTTCTGAGAAATTTGATAAAATTAGAAACATAACAACAACATTGGATTTTACTGTAGAGGTAACTACTGATGGAACTGTGTCTGCAAAAGGAGGTGGTAGTATTATACCTGTTTGGTCAAACACTGATAGCACTATTTCTGATTGGACAAACTCAATTCCAAATGATAATGGTGGAACAAAAATCAAAATGCACAGCCTCACTGGTGTTATATCAGGTGGGAACCATATTTACACGATCACCGGAACAGCTGCTGTTGATTCCTGGGGAACAAAAGACACTATAATGGTGTGCGACTTAAATGAATTAATAACAATATCATAATATGGCACAAGAAGGAGTATTAATAATAGAACAAATATTTTCATCGACAGAGGGTGGTGTGAACACGTCTTTGCAAGTCGGTGATACTATGTATTGGCAAAATTTATCCCAAGCTGCGGATGGCCAGCAAGTCGCTACAGGTGTGCCAAATATAATTGGTAAGGTTAAAGAATTTGAATTCACTAGACAGGACACCCCTTTAAATGACTTTATTAAGATTACATATATACTAGATGAGCAGGACGGGAGTGATCCACCACCTGGGAAATTTATATATTTTAATAAAAGTAGAGCTGTCAACGTTAGTTCTGTAACGGGTTATTATAGTGAGGTTACTTTTAGTAACTCATCAAATAGAAAAATAGAATTGTTTGCAACATCTTGTGATGTTGTGCAAAGTAGTAAATAATTAGTAAAAAATGTAACTATATAATAGTAAAAACAAAATAAATATGCCGTACTTTAATAAAAACAGAGGATTTAAACTAGGTGGTTTTAAACCTCACAATCATTCTAATAAAAAATCTCCATACGAAAAGTGGAAAAGCTACAACGTAGACGAGTCTACTAGAAGCTTCATAGAGAGGATGAGATTTACTAATCCAGATGATATCGCTCATCAAGAGAGATTCTTGAAAGATACTAGTGGTATAAAGGAGGGACAAAGAAAAACATTATCATATGACACTCAAGGACACGGTATAACCGGTCGACACGAATCACATAGTCCGGACACAGACAGATGGTACACAAGCTCAAGTACAACACAAAGTGGCGGATTAAAAAATAAAGCTTATAATGAGTTTCTAGAAAGAACAACTGGTATAGCTACTGAAAAAATGAAACCTAAAAAGGAATTAGTAGGTAATGTTACAGTTGACTTCGATGAGATGGATAGATTAAATAGACCACAGGCTCAAACTACTAGTAGCAATAGAAAACCTATCCAACACGCTACTGTTACATCAAATGAAAAAGGAGAGACGATTGTTACTCCTAGGGATAAAGATGAAACTATAGTTGATACCGCTAAAGAGGGTGGAAATTTTGTTCAAGAGGTTGATCAAAGAAATTTAACTACTGCAGATGCTGGTAAAAAAGAATACGTACCTCAGTCTCAAAGAGGAAAAAACAAAACTAAAACAACAAAGAAGGTTAATGTAAAACCAAAAGTAGATCTTTCTGCGAAGTTAGATGAGTATATACCACAATCGATGCGTAAAGCATAACAATTAAAATTAAGTAATATGGATCCAATAAGTGCAGTAGCTGGTTTAGCGGGTGGAGCGTTAGGTTATTTTACAGCTCGTAAAGCAGAAAAAAAAGCTAATAAAAGAGTTCGTAAAGCAAGAAACGAGGCAAAGCTTCAGAAAGAGGCTTTCTCCGCTATAGATACTAGCAATCCTTATTTAAACATGGAAAACACAATGGAAGACCTGACTGTTAACACGCAGGCTGCAGATATGCAGGCCCAACAGTTTCAGCAGAGTCAAGCAAATATTTTAGATAATATGAGGGGTGCTGCTGGAGGTAGTGGTGTTGCTGGCGTGGCACAAGCGCTTGCACAGCAAGGTCAATTAGCGGCTCAACAATCATCAGCTAGCATTGGCGCTCAAGAATCAGCTAACCAAATGGCTGCGGCTCAGGAAGCTGGAAGATTACAGGGTATGGAAAGACAAGGTGAGCTTATATCAAGACAACAACAAAGAGATAAAACAGGAACATTACTAGGAATGGCTCAATCAGAACTAGCCGCAAATAGAGAACAACAAGCTCAGGCGAAACAAGCTAAAATGGATGCTGTTCAACAAGGTATATCAGGTGTTGTTAGTGCTTTTTCAGATAGAAGACTTAAGAAAAACATTGAGCACGTTGGGGATTCACCTAGTGGATTAAAAATATACAACTTTGAATACGATCACGAGGAAGCTCGTTTGTTAGAAGGTAACGTTTATCAAGGTGTTATGTCTGACGAAGTACCAAGTGAAGCTATTGTAACTAATAATAGTGGATACGACATGGTAGATTACTCTAAAATAGATGTAGAATTTAAATGTATTAAATAATGGGTATTGAACACAGTTTAATAGAAGGGGCTTATAAAGCTGCTAAAGCAAGATCTTCAGGTGCGTTAATGCAATCAAAAATGTGGACCGGTTTAACTAAAGAGATAACTGATCTTTCAAAGAAAAAGCAAGCGGAAATTGATGATGCGAAAAATAAGGTTATTGAAGATGGGAAAGATCTTGGAGCTAAGGAAAAGGCAAACTTAATTGACATTCTTAATGGTGGTAAAGACAAGTTCTTAAGTCATTTCTCAAAAAAGAAACAACAAGAGGAGCTAGCAAGACAAGATGAGATGGCTTTATCTACACAGAACTATGTAGAAACCTTAGATTTTTTAGATGCACTCAAGTCTGGTGGATTTGATTCTGATGGAGATGGTAATATTGATATGATATTAAGTGATCAGTGGAAAGAATCACCCATAGGTGTTGAAATAATGAGTTTAACAAATAGAGATGGTGATGCTAGATTAGTTACATATACATGCCCTGATGGTACAGATGATTGTACGCAAGCAAATAAAATGGGTGTATACTTACATGACCAACAGAAATATGAAGCTTACACAAAAGCTGCTAAAGATTTAACTGAAAAAACGACAATAATAGAAAACATGGAGGCTCTAAGCGATGATGATCCTAATTATAATGTTGATTTACTAAATAAACTTAAAGAAGAGGTGATGGCGCATCAGCAAATTGTAGAGGCAGAGGATACTAAGAAATTTATTCCAGTTGAAAATATTCAGAATCTAATAAAATATAAAAACAACGACGCTGTGTTGAAGCTTAGACAGCTGACAGATAAGTGGAATGGTGTATCTTCATCTCTTACGGCTGATACAACCGTAACATACGAAAGTATTCGATCAAGAATAGAAGATGATGTTAGGGCACATATTGTGGATATTGCTGATGAAGATGGAATTATGTCTTTAGCTAAAGATAAAATCATACCTGGTAGGCAATCTAGTCTTTATACGGACTTGTTAGATAATATGACGGGTAAAACATATAGGTCTTTAGGTGTAGATTTAAACAACGACGGTTTGATAACAGCTGACGAAACTGACAATATAAAAGCAACTGAGTTTGCGAGAGAGCATGGGTTTGATGAATTTTTAGCTCCTGATAGTGATGGTGGAAGATTAGTATCTGATGAAGAGTTAGCAAAACTAGATGAACATAGATCAACTGTTTTAAAAGCAAACGATGAGTACACTAAAAGTTTGGCAGCTGATTACGTAAATCAATACAAGACAACACAAAAAACAGTGGTCAATAATAATGGCGAGACTGTAGACAACCCTCATTATATGCCTGGCTTAGATTTAAATCCTAAAGGAGAAAACGATCCTGGTATAGATCAAGAAGAAGCTATAGTCATAATAGAGGCTATGATGAATAATAAGGACTACGTAGAGTTCTTTAAAGATGAGATAACATATTACTACACTGAAAACATAGGTAAGTCGTTTAAAAAGACGGCTGGCGATAGGTTTCTTTACGATCAAATGGATCCCAAAAGATTGAAGAATAGACCTACGAAAAAAGTAGATGTAGTAAATGTAACTACAGACAACATCGACACTATACAGTAGATGTAAAACAACCATAATTTTAACGGGTAACTAACGAAACAGTAATGGATAAACAATATGTAGTTGATGGGAAGACGTATAACGTTCCGTCAAACTTAGTAAATAAATTTTTAGAAAAAGTAAAAGGAAAAGATGTAGTGGTTCGACATGTTTACAATGGTAAGCAGTATAATGTTCCACTAGATTTAGAGACTAAATTTTTAAAAAAAATATCTGGTATAGAAGAAATACCGGGAAACCAACCAAGCTCTACAGCGGATGCGACTGTGGAGCAGAATACTACAGCATCAACTCAAACAGAGGAACAAGATGGACAATTCTTAGAAGTCCCAGATCAGAAGCTGAAAATAGATACACAAACTGGAGAGGTTATAAAAACAGAATCAAAAGGTGGATCTTTAGCTTCACAGATAGATGAACCAAGTGTAGAAAAAGGTTCCTTACAACAAAAGAAAAATTTAATAGAAGATTTACTAAAAGATATAGAATCTAAGAACTATGAGAACATATTGGATGGTAAAAAATCCAAACTAGATCTCAGGGGTGAATCTGACTTTACGCCTTCATCTCAAAATGAAGCTAATACTTATAATGCTATAACTCAAACAATGGTTGATGATTATAACATCAGCTTAGGTGATTATAAGAATCTAGTCACTGATTATAACAGCGCTATAAAAGATTATAACGAAAGTCTCCAAAAACACTTTGACAACGAAGAGGGTTATTTTTTACAAAACGAAGTTGATCTAGATGAGATCAATAAAATAGATTATATAGATAGAAAACCATTAGAATACAAATTAGACGAAGGTGGAAGAAGATTATATTTTGACCCTAGAACACAGCAGTTTGAAAAGGAGGTTAAGTATGAATATGATAGATCTAATGGTATAAGATTTGCTAGTGATTCTTATGGTAGAATGCTTGACAACGTAGCGTATTCAACACAGAATATATTTACAGCTTTACCTGGTTTGAAAGACGAGAAGATGAGAGCTAAAACTATAGAGCTTATTAATAATAGAGCTAGTAACTTTTGGAGTAATGCTTTTTCAATTCCATTGCAAAACTTTATTCAAACGTCAGCTGATATTTTAACAACTGATATTGATGGACTATTAGGCACAGGAGAAGTTGAAGCGAGAAAGAAAGGTGAGGAAATAATGATGAAAGCTTTTGAAAAAGCTGAGGAGTTGAAAAAAGCACAAGCTTATGCTGGTACAGGTATAACAGGTGGTGGTGATGCAGCTGATGTTATTGCTGGGGGATTTGGAGCCGTTATGTCTATGGGTGAAACAATGATTCCAGCTTATCTAACTCGTGGAATAAGTTTACCTATTCAAATAGCAACACCAATGTATGTTGATTATAATAAAAATAAAGCTAAATCTCTATACGGTGATGACAAGGAAATGTATAACGAGAACGGTACGTTTAATTACGAGAAGGCTTTACAAAAGTTAATACAAGAAGACAAAACAGAAATAGCAACACCATTAGCTTTGGCTATACCAGCATCAGCACTAGAGTATGTTGGTTACAAAGGTATAATGAAGGCTTTTAGTGGGTTTTCTAAAAATACACAAAGATTTAGTTCTATAGCTATTCAAGCTAATAAAGAGGGTTTGACTGAGGTTGGTCAATTATTTTTTGAAAAACTTAATTCATCTCTTGGTAGCGGTTTATCTAAAGAAGAAGCTACTAAAGTAGCGTTTAATGCTATGACGGGGCAAGAGGGTTTAGAAATGTATTTAAACGGATTTATTGGTGGTGGTGTTATGTCAACCGGTGGTAGAGCTTTAAATAGAGCTTTAAGAAGTGATAACGCTAGTATAAAGGAGATGGACGACATGATGAAGAACATATCTGACAAGTATGTGGAGAGAGCTAGATCTAAAGACAAAAACGTTAAAGAGGTTATAAGCAAAGAGATACAGGAGTTAGAAAAGAGTTTAACTGAATATATAAAAAATAAAAGAAAGGTATCAGAGTTTTTAGACGATAACCAAAAGGATGCTTTATTAGATATTCTTAGTCAAAAGGATAATATACAGACAAAACTAAACTCATTTAAAAAACAATTAGACGAAGGTCTTCTATCAAGAAGTGAATATGGTTATGCTGTTAGAAGCCTAAACAATCAAAATAAAAAACTTAACAACGAGATGTTAAGTATACAGAAGGAGGCTATGGAGACAGCAGCTAGGTTAGCAAAAGAAGCTGTTGAAACTCAGATTGTTGAAATGGGATTAAAGGGTAAGGTTACAGAAAAATCAGCTGAAGCTATATCTAGGATGAAAGAAAAGGGTCTTGATTCTAAAAGTGCTTCACGATCTTTTGGTTTTATAAAACAAAATCCAGATGGAACATTTGAGATTATATTAAATAAAGACAAACCAATGGTTGGTACAGCTGCTCACGAATTTATGCATGCTGTATTATTTCAAACACTACAAGGCAACACGGACCTGCAATCATCCCTTGGTACCGCACTAGAAGAACACGTTGCTGGGTTAGGTGGAGATCTAACTAAGGTTGGACAAAGACTAGCTGGTTATGGCACTTGGATTAAAGACAAAGACGGTAATATAACTGGGTTTAAAAAAGATTCTAATTTTGGTGAAGAGGTTATAACTATATTGTCTGAATCTATTGGTGATGGTAGTTTGAAGTTTAATGAGGGCTTGTTTACAAAAATAGGTGATATACTCAGAAGATTTTTTAAAGGCAAATTAGGTTTAGGGAAATATAAATTTGATACAGGTAGAGATGTTTATAATTTTATAAAAGACTTTAATGTTAGTTTAAAAACCGGTAAGATAAACAAAGCTATTATTCAGGTAGCTAAAGAAGGTGCAGAAGGTAAATTGCTAGATAAAACAAAAACAAAGAAAAAGAAAAAAGTAAAAAGATCTTATTCAATGTTTTACGAGTCTAGAGATGAGGCTCAAAAAAGAGCACCGCTTATTGATGAAATAAACAACATGCAGAAAGGTGCTAAGACTAGATCTGAATTCCAAAATGAAAAAGTATTTAATCCGATATTCGATTCTGTTGTTAACGAAGGAGGTGCTATAAACAATTACATAAAAAGCTTAGGCATGAGTCCCGAGAAAACAAGGGGAACAATTAATGCTGTTGCTAGTAGATTGGCGAACTATAATCCAGAAGCTGTAAGAAAATCTAAAACAGGGGATCCAATAACACTGGGTGAGTTTATAATGGCTAATGTTGGGTTTGGAAAGAGAGATACCGCTAAACAGTTGTTTGAACAAGGTAAAAAGAAACAACAAGAGGTTAGAGGTGATATAACAGATGATAGTGGTAGAACAATATTTGAAAGAACAGAGACTGAAGGAGACATGTCTCCAGAAGAAATCTTAATAGCTAAAGAAGAAGCGGAGGCTGCTAATAAGAAATTAAATAAGATATCAAAAGAGACTTTAGAAAAGAAATTAGGTTTAGATGAAAAAGCAGATAAGGAGTTTGAAGAAGCTTTAGTTACTGCGTTTGGAACTAAGCTGCCAGAAGTAAATAGTAAAAAATTAAGAACTGAGCTTCGTAAGATTGTAGCAGACAAACTTAGACCTAAAATACAAAAAATATTTGGAAGAGAAAAGAGCTATGATAACTTTGTACAAAATGATTTGTCATCGTTATTAGGTTTTATAAAAGTAGACGATCTAATCCAAATAGAAAGGATGGTTGGTGGTAAAAAATTTCCAAATGGTAGAAAAATACTAGCTTCAAGTAAAAGAATAACTAGCGTTAAAAGGGTTAGAGAGTTACAACAAGAAGGCTTAATAGATAAAAGAATAAAACCTGAAACAGGACCATCGCTGAAAACAAGATTAAACCCAACTTCAAAAGAATTATTAGCAGCGTTTAGAGGTGTGGGTGCTGAAAAAATATTAGGTTATCAACCGCCTGGTTCTATAGACTCTGGAATGCTTGGTGCTAGAAAAGATAGGTTGGCTGAACTACTAACTGGAGAGATAGCATTTAACAAAGCTATACAAGTAGCAGAGCAGCAACTAGAAAAGATTCAAGCTATAGAAGAAATACAAAATAGAAATATAAAAGAAAACTATATAGCTGAACTTGGTTTAACAATAGATAGAGACCCAACTATTCAGCAATCTAAAGACACTACTATTGAAGAGATTGATCTTTTAGAAAACTTAGTATCTGAACTAGGTATTGAAAATGTTTTAAAAGGAGGGGAGTTATTACCTGGCTTTCCTGTGATGTCTAAAGCTGCTATACAAACTGTTCAAAAGTTATATGATAACAATATAATAGTAGATGAACAAGTAAAGGGTTTTAAGCAAAGTATATATAAGTCCAATATAGTTCCAGAGTGGTTAAAGGCTGAGTATAAAGCTGTTGGTAACTTAAGGTATAATAAGAAAATGCTAGATCAACTACATCGTGACTCTAGTGTTATAGCAAAAGAGCTAGGTCCAGAGGTGATGTCTATTATTAAGTATGAAATACTTGGCTACAAAAATAGAGTAATGGATCC
>TARA_R100000655_G_scaffold99933_1_pt1 | contig 26863 bp, 48 predicted proteins | sample TARA_R100000655 | Tara Oceans TARA_R100000655 (sample SAMEA2622497) | marine metagenome | biome: marine biome (ENVO:00000447); feature: deep chlorophyll maximum layer (ENVO:xxxxxxxx); material: "saline water (ENVO:00002010), including plankton (ENVO:xxxxxxxx)" | depth 90 m
TTTTTAATGCTAATAATTCAAGCGAATATACTTTTGTTGCACAAGAAACTTCATATGTTAATAATTCTTCAATATTAAGAGGAATGCACGGAGGTGGAGCTTACAAAAACGCAGTTGCTACAAAAGGAGTGCAGTTTTATATGAATAGTGGAAACATAGTAAGTGGAGAATTTAAACTTTATGGAATCAAAAAATAAATTATGTTATGCTAATGAAAGGAAAATATTATGGCAATTAAAACAATAGAGGAATTTAGAGTAGAGGCAACTTCTGAAATAGAAGCTCGTAAGCCAATGAAAGCTCAAGTAAATAATGATATAAGAGAATTTACTGACGCTGAATATGACCAAGCTATTGAAGATTTAGCTCAATCTAAATTAGACGAACAAGATAATGGTTATAAAAAATCTAGACAACAAAGTTATCCGGCAATACCAGAACAATTAGATATGTTATTTTGGGCAATAGACGCAGGCAAAGTTGATAAAACTAGCGACTTTTATAAAACATTAAAAAAAGTTAAAGACGATAATCCTAAGCCTGAATAATGAAACTTGATGTGATCCGCACGCAGTTTGGCGAGGACGCAACTAACGGTATGTTATTTATTAATGGTGTATTTGAGTGTTATACCTTAGAGGACGAAGTTAGAGAAGTTAAAGTTTATGGCGAAACTGCTATACCTGAAGGAACTTATCCTATTGAATTTAGAAAAGAGGGTGGTTTTCATAATAGGTATTCGGCTAGATATAAAAATGCACATTATGGAATGCTTGAAATAAAAGATATACCTAACTTTAAATGGGTGCTTTTTCATAGTGGTAATACCGACGAAAATTCGGCAGGTTGCGTTCTAGTTGGCGATACACAACAAGACTTAGATGTAAGTAAGGACGGTTTTATAGGGTCAAGTCGTAATGCTTATAAAAAAATGTATGATAAGATTGCAGTTCCTATGGTTAATGGCGAAAAAGTAACATTAACTATATCAAGTATCAATTGTGATCCGCAAGTTTCCAATAAAAGTACTGATGATTTAATGCTAACGCAAGTAGTAGATGATAAGTTTAATAAAATAATTAAAGATTTAAAACAAATAAAATCAGCAGTTTTAAAGAATAAAATAGTATAACTTCCAACCGAGTAACTATATTGCTAAAATTATATAAAAAGTAATTTTAGGAGAAAAATGAAAAAAAATAATTGGAAAGCTTATTGGAAGTTTATGTTTTCAAAAGCATTTAGAACAGGATTACAATCTGCAATATCTTTATACCTAGCAAATAGTACAGGAATAATTGACGCAGACTTGTTTGAATTATTAGGAGTGGCATTTTTAAGTTCATTTATTACAGTAATTCAACACGCATTAGAACAGTATAAGCCTAAGGCAACCTTTGAGGATTAATGGAAGCTAAGGTAAATTTAGGACAAATATTACAAGGTGGTTTAGCTGCCTTAGTAGCTTGGTTATTTAAAACAGTAAATGACCTACAACAAGAAGTAGCAACTTTAAAGGCTCAAGTAGTAGCTTATCAAGAAAGTATTGCAGGCTTTAATCAAAATTTAACAATAATAGAAGAAGTTATAAGAGAGATATTGTTTAAAGTAGGCGGTTAATGCTTAAAAAATTAAAAGATAATTTAGCTTTAGTAGTAACTGGTATTACTTTATTAGGTTCAATTGGTGCTGGTTTTCAATCAGTCTCAAATATAGTTAATACTTTAACTGGTATTGATGAACGTATGAATAATATTGAATATGAATTTTACCAGTTAAAAGAAAGTACTATGGTATCAAATGATATAGCAATACTTTATGAAAAAATATATCAATTAGAACAAGTTGCATATAATGCCGAATATTTAGAAAATGAATTAACAATATTAAGGGCAAATTACCAAAATTTAGAAACAGAAGTAAGGGATTTAGAGTGGAAAGTCGATGACTTTCAAAATAGGTATATATCTGACTTAAATAATCCAAGTCAAGATAGTCAATCATATGAACTTATGAAATGGGAGTGGCAAGATTTACAAAAAAAAGTAACAATATTAGAAACTAACCAACTTGAAACATGGCAGTTAGATGATATTAAAAATAGAATTGCATATTTAGAAGCAATGAATCATGGACATTAAGGAGATTTATAATGGAAAATATTTTTATGAGTATAGTATCGCTTTATTTTTTAATAAAAATGATATACTTTATACTACAAAAGGTCGATAAAATTGAAAGAATTACGCAAGAATTAGAGTGGGATTGGATTACAGGACCAAACGAAAATGAGCGATAACGGTTATACAAATAAAGAAATGCTTAACTTGCTCTTAAAAGGGCAAGAGGATTTGCAAAAAGAAGTTAATCAGCTATTTGATTTAGTTAATACAAGACCAACTCGTATGGAAATAACAGGTTGGATCACTGCATTTGCAGTTCTTTTTGCTAGTTTTAGTTCTTTATTGAATTAAATTGCTAACATAACCTTATGACCGATAAGGTTAAAAAGTTAATAAAAAACAAGAAAGAAGTATTACACAACGACGAATTAGGCAATAATTACTATCCAAGTGGTTGGAAACCTCAAAGAAGTTGGGATAATAATACGAATAGTGGCGAAGTAACGCACATACAACCTGAAACAGATAATTTTAAATTTAACTCACTACTTAATAGTTGGGGCTTTAATCCTGATGAATTTTATATTGAAGAAGAAAGTATTAAATTTAGCACTTGGGACACGCAATTAAAAGGTGGCCGTATAGAGCAAATGTATGCTTTTAAGGCAACTATAAGAAGAAAAAAACCTAAACACGATAAATACTTTAAAGAGTTACAAAGGTATGTTAAAAGTAAAAAACTAATACAAATTAAAAAATATAAAGGCACACATGCATACTTTTATATTTGTGCTGATTGGCAATTTGGTAAAGCTGAATATAACGCAGATTGGGGTAGCGATGAAACTGTTGCATATATAAAACAAAGCATAAAAAAAGCACAAGAAGAAATAAAACACTTAAATAAAAGCGGATCACTTATAGATGAGATATATATTATAGGAATTGGGGACTTAATTGAAAATTGTTATGGATTTTTTGACCACCAACCATTTAATGTTGAGCTAACTAGGACCGAACAAGAACATATTGCAAGGTTAATGGTAATTGAAATATTAGACGGCTTTATAAAATTAGCACCAAAAATAGTTATTGGCGGTGTTATAGGTAATCATAGTGAATATAGAAGTGGTAAAACTTCAATTAGTACTACAAGATTAGACGGAAGTGATACTGCAATATTTCAAATAGTTGGCGAAATAATTTCAGGAAGAGAAAGATATAAGCATGTTAAAACTGTTATACCTGATGATTTTTATTTAACTTTAGAAGTAAAAGATAAAAGGATTACTTTTTATCATGGCCATATGACTGGAGGTGGAGGTAATGCTGAAAATAAATTAATTAATTGGTGGAAAAACCAAGCTATGGCTAGATTACCTGCAGGAACTTCTGATTTATTAATAACTGGCCATTACCACCATTTAAGAGTATTAACTGAAAGAGGTAGGACTTGGATCCAAAGTCCAAGTTTAGACACTTCAAAAGAATTAGAAGCAAGATTAGGTCTAACTACAAGTCATGGAGTATTAACTTTCACATTATCTAAACAAGGTTGGGATAACTTAAAAATTTTATAAATATCTATGGTAACTTGTACCATACTTAAATTTACTTTTGTCTGAGGGCATTCTCAAGGGTCTAAATAGTCAATGTTTATGGGCTTTTAGAAAAGGGGCCATAAAATACCATAAATTTTATAACTATGTTATACTTTTTATATGGTAGATAAGAAAATTGTCGGTATTGAAAATACTGGTAATGGACCAAAAGTACTTATAGAAAATGGCGATATTATGGAAAGTAAAGACCTGCCTCTAGGTATAATTAGATTAAATTTAGAGTATGATGACATTTTTACTTTCGCCAATAATAACATGCCTATTGTTAGTTGAACCTACACCAACAACAATAGTCGAATATCGCAATTGCAAAGTAGTTGAGCACCAAATAGAAGTGGTGCAAGTTTGGCAACCACTTATTGAAAAACATTTTTACGAAGAAGATATTATTAAGGCTTTACAAATAATATATTGCGAGTCAAGAGGAAAAAGTAAAGCAGTAGGAAATAATACTAATGGAACACAAGATATAGGACTTTGGCAATTTAATGACAAAACTTGGGCTTGGCTGAAAGGAAAATTAAAATTTGACGGAACGAGATTGGATCCGCTTTTATCTACTAAAGTGGCGCGTTGGTTGGTATATAATGACGGCTGGCATCATTGGAATAGTAGCAAGCATTGTTGGGGTCCTAAATGAAAGAAATAAAAAATAGAAGTTATTGCACAACTTATGTTAAAGATAATGGTACATTTATAACAATATGTAACTATAAATATGGACACGCACACCACAAATGATATTTGATAATCCTATATTAGACGATTTAGATGATGAGTTAGATAATTATGGCTTTGGAGAAGTAGATGAGGACTATTGCAAAGCATTATTAGTAAGTATTGACGATTATAAAGGTGGATCACTAAGCAGTAAAAGTCATTTAAAAAATGCTATTTATGACTGGAATATAGAAAAACAATGGAATAGTCCTAATGCAAAAGTACTACATTTAGACCAAAAAGCATTTATGTTTATTAGTTTTACTAAACGAGAGCCGAGACATTGCACTTTAAGACATTTTTTTGTTTTAGAAAATTATAGAGGAAAAAATATTGGCTCTGAAATGATGAGTTACTTAAGTAAGGAAATTTTAGATAACAAAGTAAGGTACCTTAGATTTTTTGCTAATAAACCAAGTATTGGTTTTTATGAAAGTTTAGGCTATAAATGGCACGGATTATCTAAAACTGGCCTGCCTTTTACTTATTGGGACTTATTATTAGAAGACTTAGCACCTCTACCAAATTCACAAAAACGCTACATAGTTTAAAATTAACTGCTATATTTAATTAAAAGTACTAGACAACCTTTAAAACTAGGAGGAATAATGGCTAATGAGCCTGAATATACAAAAGACCTAACTATATTAGGCAAAAAGACACGAAATCCTATGGAGCAATTGGAAACTTTTCCAACTCCAAAAAATACTAAAACAGTAGAGTTTTGGACAGACGAATTAACAAGTTTATGTCCAATGACTGGGCAACCTGATTTTGGCCAATTAACGATTTTATATGAACCAAATGAGTTATGTATTGAAAGTAAATCTTTAAAGCTATATTTATGGACATTTAGAGAAGTTGGTCATTTTTGCGAAGCATTAGCAAGTGATATTGCACAAAAATTATTTGATACTTTGGATCCTAAATGGGTAAAAGTTACAAATAAACAAAGTAAAAGAGGCGGTATTGAAACTACTTCAGTAGGATATTGCGAACAATGAAAAGAGCAGTATTAAGTTTAAGTGGTGGTATGGATAGTACGGCTTTATTAGTGTCATTTTTAGCTAATGACTATAAAGTAAGTGCTTTAAGTTTTGATTATGGACAAAAACATAAATTAGAACTGGAAAGATTAGCTGATAATTTAGTTTATTTAAAAGAAAAAGGTTTTCAAGTTGAACATACTATTTTAGATGTAAGTCAATTAGGTAACATATATGAATCTGCTTTAGTCACTGATAATATTGAAGTACCTGAAGGTCATTACGAACAAGATAATATGAAAGCGACTGTTGTCCCAAATAGAAATATGATATTTTTCTCAATGATAGCCGGATATGCCCTGTCTATTGCAACGAGAGAAAACTGCCAAGTAGATATTGGCTTAGGTGTTCATAGCGGAGACCATGAAATTTACCCTGATTGCAGACCAGAATTTTATGTCGAAGCTATGAATGCTTTTAGAATTGGAAATTGGGATAACGAATTAGTGCAATTAAAGTTGCCTTATATTGACGGAGATAAATTCACAATACTTCAAGATTGTGATTCTAATTGCAATAAGTTAGGTTTAGAATTTAATACTATTTTTGCTAATACTAATACAAGTTATGCTCCTGATGAAAAAGGACGTGCTAATGGTAAAACAGGAAGCGATGTCGAAAGAATATTAGCCTTTTGGAAATTAGGTCGTAGAGATCCAGTTGAATATATTGACGGTTGGGATAATGCACTTGAAAATGCTCTTAAATTAGAAAAAGAGTGGACCGAAAGCAAGTAAATAAATGTTTACAATTGGTAAAGTATTTGAATTTGCTAGTGCGCACCAATTACATGGTTTAGAAGAGGGTCATAAGTGCGGTAGGTTGCACGGCCATAATTATAAAGTTGAAGTTATATTAAGTTCAAATGAAGTTAATAATGACGGCTTTGTATTCGATTATGGAAAAATGGACTTTATAAAAAAATATATTGATAATGAATTAGACCATAAAAACTTAAATGATATATTTGACTTTCAAACTAGTGCTGAAAACTTAGCACAATATTTATATCATTATTTTAAATTAGCTTTTAGCCAAATAGATAAAAATTTATTAGTACAAGAGGTAGTAGTTAGCGAAACACCAAAGACTTTTGCTAGTTATAAACAATAATGACTAATGCAGTTAGGTTGCCATTAATTAGGATTAATGAAATATTTGGACCTACTTTTCAAGGCGAGGGACAAACAGTAGGTAAGTTATGTGCTTTTATTAGGACAAGTGGTTGCAATTTAACTTGTAGCTGGTGTGATACTCCTTATACATGGGACTGGAAAGGTAAAAATGGAGTTATATATGATCCAAAAAAGGAAACTATCGGTATGTATCCTGAACAAATTTTATTTCAAATTAGTCAAATGAAATTACCTAAAGGTAGTCATATTGTTATAAGTGGTGGCGAACCAATGGTACAACAAACTAAGTTGTTAATTATTATGAAAATGCTAAAACAAGAAAAATATAAAATAGAAATTGAAACTAATGGAACAGTACAAATAAAAGATGAAGAGTTTTTTAAATATGTTGATTATATAAATTGCAGCCCTAAGTTACCTAATAGTGGTATGAGTTTAGATAAAACTATTAAACCTAAAGTTTTGCAACAATATCAAAGTAACGCAAAAAATTGTATGTTTAAGTTTGTAGTAAGTGATCCGCAAGATTTAGACATAGTTAAAAATATAGTAAAAGAAAATAAATTAAGAAATATTTATATTATGGCAGAGGGTAGTAATAACAAAGACCAATTTATAAATATGTATAATTTAGCTCCTGAAATATTAAAGGCAGGTTTTAATTTAAGCCCGAGGTTGCATACTTTATTATGGAACAAGGAAAGAGCAAAATGAACCAAAAAAGGATAGAACAACTAATAGTTTCATTATTAAGAGAGTTAGGCGAAAATCCAAAAAGGGACGGACTATTAGAAACACCTAAAAGAGTTGCTAAATATTGGAACGAATTTATTAATTACGAACCAGGAAAAATTGAAACAACATTTGAAGCAGTAAAAGCTGACCAAATGGTAATAGTAAAAAATATAAAAGTATGGTCTTTATGTGAACACCATTTAATGCCTTTTAATTCAACTATTTCAATAGGTTATATAACAAAAAAGAAAGTCTTAGGTTTATCTAAATTTGCTAGAGTTGCACATAAACATGCACATAAATTACAATTACAGGAAAAATTAGTACAGGATATAGCAGACGAACTTGGATCACTTGTTGAAACAAAAGATATTGCAGTTTATGCAGAGGGGCAACATTTATGTATGGTTGCAAGAGGTATTAAAACAGACGGCCAAATGATTACTTCCGTAATGCAAGGAGCCTTTAGAAAAGAGCCCGAAACTAGGGCTGAATTCCTTAGTTTAGTTAAATAAAAAAATATACAAGAAGTTGTTGTTTTTCTTAATATAGGTATATAATAAACTTATATTAACGAGGAGTAGTAAATGAAAGTATATAAAGCCAAAAATGATAATGATATGTTACTTACTGGCAAAGAATATGTAGGTTATATCAAAGGTGCAAGAGTTTTTTTAACTCATGTAGCTAGTTCCGATAGAATAGTGCAATTGTATAGTCCTATTATAACTGACCCTATTAACTTAGAGTTAATTAGTGATAGTGCTGAAATTGGTCTTAACCATAATGCAAAGCCTATTCCTAGAGGTAATCGAGGTGTTAGATAATGGAATTAGAAAATATATTATACATTATAAAAAACGCTAAAAAATTAGATAGAGATGATTTGCATACAATTGCTAAGTGTGCAGATGATATTATTGTTGAACGATTTATTAAAGGAGAAAAGTAATGAAGTTATTTATTAAGTTAGTAATAATTGCAATAACAAGTGCAAAATATTTGAATTGGCAAAAAGTTAATCAAGATTTAGCTATGAGTTTAGCTAATTCTAGATTAATGTTTCATCCTGAAACTGAAGAGGCTAGAAAATATCTTACTAATGATGAAGTAAGACTATTAGTAGAGGATATATAATGGACACTTTATACAATGGTGCAAACTTATATGAGTGGATAATGATGATATTTATGACCATAATGTTTGGATCACTTATATGGGAGATACAAAAATGGTTAGAGCGAGAACCAAAAAAAGATTATACGGACTTTATTGGCCGTATGCAAAATGGCGAAACCTTACATAGTACTAATATGTTTGGCGAAAATGAAGAGAGGATATAATTATGCCTATTTTATATAAAACTGTGAAAAGACAAGCGCATAGAGAAGTTACTGGAGTTAGAAAAAATCAAGGTCATTATCCTCTAATTAATAAAACTAAAAATGTATGGAGATATACATTTTATTATCAAGTAGAAAAAGGTGTAGGAGATTTATTTTATACACAAATTGAAACTGATAAAGGTTATCAATATGCAGAAAGTGCTGCAATAGGTAGAGCAAGTTGGGACGATTGCAAATATGTTTATTATATATCAAAAAAGAAAGTAGCATAATGGCCAAAGAATTAAGCACTTGTTGGATATGTTTAAAAACTATAAGAGGTATTCCTAATAATGCGGATCCGGTAAGCATAGGAGTATGTTGCGATAAATGTAATAGAACAAAAGTAATACCGGCAAGATTGGAGAAAATAAAAAATGAAATTTGACGATGAATATTTTTTAAATAGTCATAAAGATGATTATCGAGAATTAGTTCAATTTAAAAGGAACTATTTACGAAAAAGTAAAAGAAAATTATTATGGGCTAGAAGTTCAATTGCAGGTTTTGGTGGCGATACTATGCAAACTTGTGCAAGAACTTTAGTTGAGTGGGATATTTTAGATAGTCCAAGCTCAGTAATTGACTTTTATGAAAAGCCATGGAAATGGGAGCACGAACTTTGTTTATTGGTACAAATATTAGATTATGATGATAAAGACCAATTTAGTGATAAAGTAACTGAAGTGATCCGCAGTTGTTTAGATAATCAATCCGATAGTTATTATTCTGTTATTGATATTGTTAATGAGGCTATAAAAGACACTAAAGAAAGTATTGCTTATTATAAAGAGCAATTAGAGGTGGCTTAAATGGATTTAGCTGATGATATTTTAGAAAAATTATTTAATGACTTTACTGATAACTTTATGACCGCTACTGATATTGCAAACTTACTTAAAGTAAAAGAAAGAACTATTTGGCAATATAAGGCAAGCGAGAAAATGCCGGCCCCTTTTGGTTATATTGATAATAAACCAATATGGGCTAAAAAAAATATAACTGATTGGGTAAAAACAGGAAATCTATCCCAAGTAACTAATATAATATCGATTAAGTAACTAAAGGAGTTCAAATGAACAAAGAAATTATGGTGCAAGTAGCACTAAAAGGGGCTGTGGAGTTAGCAGTAAATGATAAAATTAAAGTAGGAGATATTAGTTCGGAAACTAATACTTTGTTTCAAGCAATGATAAGAATTGTTGGCGAGGATAAAAGTAGTAGTTCTGATTACACTTCTCAACCAATTCAAACTGGATCCGGAGGAAGTGTACCTATGACTGATAAACAGGAATATTTGTTAAATAAGTTATGCGAAGAACTTAATATAACTGAAAATATGTCTAATTATACTTTAGCTCAAGCAAGTGCAAAAATAACTGAACTAAAGGCATTACAAACAAGTAAGTAATTAAGGAGATTGAATATAATCTCCATACGTACGGAACACCTTTTTAGCTTCATTTCAGCCCTTTAGTGAAACGCAAGCTAGAAAGAAAATTGTTAGGCAGGAAAAGAATTAACTACTCCGCACCTGCCTAGCAGTTAAAAAATAGCCTATTTATAACAACTTTAGAAAAAACATACCTGAGGTTGCCCTGAGACAAGAGGAAAAATAATTCAGGCATAAACGGTAAGACCTAGGAGCTTATAATCATTAAGGATATAGGAGTTAGTAAAATTGGATAAATTAGATATAGATAATAGATTTGTAATTATACCTGAATGGATTTTATTAAGTAATATTTCTGATAAGGCAAAAGTCCTTTATGGTGCTTTATGGAAATATGCAGATAGAAATACTAATAAATGTTTTCCAAGTCGTAAAAGATTAGCTAAAGATATTAATTGTCATGCAAGTTCAGTAGATAGGTGTTTAAAAGAATTAGTTAAAATAAATGCGATCCAAATAACAAGACGGCCTCCAAAAGAAAATGGAGCTAATCAAAGTAATTTATATACATTAAAAACTATACCTACTAGTACCAGTGATGATACCCCTGCTAGTGTCAGTAATAACACCGATGTTAGCCTCAAGGATGACCTAACAATAACCAATAGAACAAAAACCAATATAACAAGCGGATCACAAAAAAAGGAAAGGAAAAGAGATTTAATTTTTGAAGAGTTATGTAACCAATGCGGTATTGACTGGACTAGAGCACCAAGAGGAGAATTAGGACGAGTGCAAAAAGCTACTAAAGATTTAAAAGAAGTAAAAGCTACTGTTGATGAAATTAAATTAGTTAGCGAGTGGTATAAAACTAATTGGAAAGATATTGATATTACTCCTACTGGTATTGCAAGTAATTTTGGCCAAATATTGAAAAGAGCAGAAGTTAAAAGAGTTAAAAAGCATAATTGTGAAACTGACGGCCATAGATTTATTGATTTAGATGTAATTTTTTATTGTAATCATTGTAAAATGGAAAAGAGTAAATAATGATAAATGCACAAGATATATTACAACCTATAAATTACAATTGTAGTTTTTGCAATACATTATTAAAGACAATTTTTTTTATGCGATCTCAAATAATTCATAAGGAAACATATTTTTTTAATTTAGGAGAATATTTTGTAATAAGTTGCAGAGAGTGTTATGAGGAAAGGACTAAAAATGATAGTCGAAAAAAAGACAGTAAAACTAACAGAACTAAAACTATATCCTGATAATCCAAATCAAGGAGATGTAGGAGCAATTGCAACTTCAATAGAGGAATTTGGCCAGTTTAGAAGTATCGTTGTTAATAAAAGGACTATGGAAATACTTGCAGGAAATCATACTTATTTAGCTATGAAAATGCTAGGCAATAAAACAATAGAGGCTGAATTTGTTGATGTAGATGATATAACTGCCAAAAAAATAGTATTAGCAGATAATAGGCTTGGCGACATAAGTATGTACAATAATGATGTTTTAAAGGATTTATTAACTGATATTGCTAAAACTGATACATTAATTGGAACAGGATTTGACGGAGATGATTTAGACGCATTATTAGCTGAACTTGAAACACCTCTTGATTTAGATACTAATAAAGCAGTAGATGATAGTAAGCCAAAAAACTTTAAAAGAAAATTACCTTTAGATTTAATTTATAGTTTTAGTCCTTATGCAACTACTACATTTGTTGCTAAAGAATTTGGTTGGCTTTGCGGATCCATTAGTAAAGAGTGCCATAGATATGTTGATAAGCCTGAAATAAGAAATAGATTTGACTGGAGCCATAAAATTGAATTTATTGATAACGAGTGGAAAGGTTATAATCATGAAAGACATATTAAAGCAGTTTCGCATTTTAAACCTAAATATGCAACAACTAGAGATATTATGTCATCGGACCAATGCAGAGAAAATGATATTGAATATTATACTTTTGAACAAATTATGGACTTTGCAGAAGAAGTTGATGAATATGCTGAAAACACAATTTTAATTCCTAAATATGATTGCATTGATAAAATTCCTGAAAAATATGTATTAGGTTTTTCTGTTCCTACTTCTTATGGTGGTACTGAAGTTAATTATGAGGCATTTAAAGGCCGACCTGTTCACTTATTAGGTGGTAGTTGGAAATTGCAATTACAATATTTAGAGTTTTTTGGAGATGATGTAATTTCAATTGATAATAATTATATTTATAAAATTGGCGAATTTGGTCAATATGTTTTAGATGACGGAACTTTAGCAAGATTAGACAAAGAAATGAATTATCCTGTTGGATCCGTTAAGAGTCATGTAACATTATCAACAATTTTATCAATTACTAATATAACCAAAAAAGTGTCAGAGATGTTTCCTAATATTGAAGAAGAAGAGTAACTACTACAAAAGTACTTGATAAAGAAGTTGCCCTTTCAGAGCATAGGTATATAATTATCTTATATTAGAAATTGAGGAGTAGTTAAAATGGAAACAAAAGTAGTATTTAGGAAAGACCTAAATAAAGTCCAAGGAATACCTACAAGTATTCAAGTTCAAAATGAGGCAGGCTTTGGAGGATTTACTCACAAAGATAATTGCACTAAAAGAAATAATATAACTGTAAGATTGGTTAAATTTGATAATAAAAGTGCAATTGAAAAAAGAACACCTTGTTGTAATCATTTAAGTGGTATGACACTAAATGAATATTTTGAATTGGTAAATTAAATATGCGTAATCAACAACATAAAGTTTATAAAGCCGAAAGGCAAGTTCCTAGAACTCATAATATTTTTCCTAATGTTAAAAAACTTAATGCTAGAAAAATAGATATGGTCGAAAATCAGCAATTAGTTTTTAGTGTTGGATCACAAGGCGTAATTGAAAAAGCATATAATCCTAAAAAGGATAAATTTGAAGTTCCTGAATTTCATAATGAGGAAAGAGAGATAGACGGAGCTAATGCTAATTATGTTATAAAGTACTTTGGCCATTATAGTCGTAGAGGTAATGCAGTTTATTTTAATCATAATGAAATAAATTATGCACCTTTAGGTAAAAATGATGACACTGACTATTTAGGTTGGATTTGGGAGCAAGCCGAAAGACTTGCAAAAGAATATCCGGATCACAAATTAGAAATTGATATGAGTTACTTTGTAAGTAATGGTCGTAGTTATGTTGATAAAGAAAATGTACCTTATTTGAGAGCAGAGGCATATATTGATTTGAAAGTAATTGAAATGCAAAATGTAAATTATTGGGATAGAGCAGTCCATAATTTAAGAACTAGACATTATACAGTTAAAAATATGGACTATAAAACTACTAAAGAGATTGAGGCTTTAGTAATTCAAAGAGTTAAGGAAAAAATATTTAGTAGTTATTTTTATAAGGCTTACTTTGATAATAAAATTACTATTACAATTCCAAACTCCTATAACGGAACTTCTCATTATAAAAAATGGACTAATGAGATAGTCCTAAAAAAATGGGGAGACGATATGACTTTATTGCACGAGTTATCGCACCAAGGTAGAGGTTGCTCTAATAATCATAGCGAATACTTTACAAGCCAAATGTTAATGTTAGTTGGTCAATTCATAAGTCATAAGCAACAAATATTACTCCTGAAATCTTATCAGGAAAATGATGTTCATTGGTTAGGTAACTTCTTTCATACGCAAGAGTGCTTAGCTAAAGCAGGTATAAGTGAAAGTGATCCAATGTTTAAAAATGCTAAAGGCAATAGGACTTGTGCAAATGGTAGTACAAGAATGACTAAAAAGTTTAAGAATTGGTTAACTGAGGAAAATAGAAAGGCTAAAGTATGACACAATTAGAGGAAGTTAGAGCTTTACTTAAAAATAATCCTAATGGTGTTTGTACTACTACTTTTCTTAAGCACCATATACCAAGATTTGGTCATCATATTTGGACTTTAAGAAATGATAATTGGGATATTGAAACTCATAAATGTGATTTAGAAAATTGTTTTCATAAGTCCCAACAATATAAATATGTTTGGTCTGCAATTTATTTAAAAGAAGATAATATTCCAAACGATATTGTTATTAAACCTTTAGAAAAAGAATTAGAGGAAAGTCCTAAAGAAATAGTTCAGGAATATAATAAGCAAGACCGAAAAGAAAAAATAAGCGATATAAATAAAATGTTTGCTGAAAAAGGATTAGATATAAGGTTAAAAAATGGCTGAAAGTATTACAACAAAGCAGGGGAAAGTTAATTTATTAGACGAATTAAGAGTTGGTAATGATATTTGTTCTTATATTAATCCAAATATCCGTAGAGTAGTTTATGAGTTTAGAAAATGGGGCTTTCCAATTGAAACTATGCAATGTATGGACTCAGAGTGTATTAGTCGCAGAAAGCATGTATCATATTACTATGAGTGGGCAAGAGAATTTAGAGCCGAAAATTATAACAGACATTTTCGGAAATGAAGTAGCAATAGGTAAAGCCGAACATTTAGGCCAAGTAAGTATTTATATTTGGCATAACTTAGCACAAACACCAATAATGATTAAGTCAGAAGAAGTTGATTTAATTATTGATGAATTAATTGACCAAAAGGTCGAAGCGTTAGAAATGAAAAAAGAGATTTTAGAAGTTGATGATATGCACGTAAGTGAGTGTTGTTCAAAAATAATTTATGGTAATCCATATTCTAATTGTCCTTATTGTGATCCGCAGTAATTATGCCTAATGATATAACTGATTGGAAAGATGATGAAACTTATTCAGAGTTTAAAACTCGTAAGCACGCTGAAAGAGGCTTGCAAGGTATGGGACAAAAAAATGTTAAAAATAAAGATAATTGGACACCTAAACAAAAAATGGGGCTTAATAATAAAAATAAAGGCAGAAGAAAGCAAAATATAGCACGAAAAAAGTTAGGTATTCCTGATACTAAATTTAGAAGCCAAATGGGTCATGAAGAAAATTGGCGAGGTGAAATAAGAGCTGAAGTTAAAGCAGGTAAACAAGTACAACCTTTATGGAATAAGTATCTAAAAGCTAAAGAACAATCGGATCACAATACAAGAATAGGCGATAGTAGGCCATTTATATATATTGCTATGCCTGACGGAACAACAAATGGGCTTATTTGTTTTGAATTAGATAAGTTAGATGAAGTGATCCAAGCATTTATTGAAACTTGGCATAAAGCAGATAACCAATAAACATAAGCTTTTAGTCCTTAACAACTATGGCCGAAACATTTTTACTACCGTTAGAACTTCATCTGCGAGGTGTTTTTTTACCAATATATGGTAATGTATAAGTAAATATGGTTAATTGGGGCAGAAAGGGTATTTATGGCAAGACCAACTAAACTAACTCCTGATATAATTTCTGAAGTTAGAGGATTAGTTATATTAGGTTTAACTTATAAACTTGTATCAGAAAATTTAGGAATAAGTGAGGAAACTTTCCGTAAATGGCGTAAACAAGGTAATGAACTTATTGAGGAAAATAAAAGATTAAATACTCCATATGAAAACTTATTAAAGGAACTAGCATTAACTGTAAGAAAAGCTAATTCAGAAGCAGTAAGTAGGCGATTAGCAAGATTAGATAAAGGAGCTCAAGAGGGCAAACATCAAATAGATATGTGGTTTTTAGAAAGACGCTTTCCTGATGAATTTGGAACAAAGCAAATTGTAAAAGTTGGCAATGATAATGATGAACCTCTAAAAGTTAAATTACAATGGCCAGACCAGAAATAGAAATTGAACTACCTGACTTACACGAATTACAAAGGCAAATAGCTGAAGACGATACAAGATTTAAAATAGTTGTAGCAGGTAGGCGTTGGGGCAAAACAAGATTAGGTATTGCTATGGCTATTAAATATGCACTTGAAGGTGGCCGTGTTTGGTGGATCGCACCTACTTATCCTATGGCAATGGAGGGTTGGCGAGATATAAGGCAAATGATATATGATATTGAAAGTGCTGAATTACAAGAGGCACAAAAGTTAATTAATTTTCCTGGTGGTGGCCAATTACAAATAAAGTCAGCAGATAACCCACAAAGGTTAAGAGGTGCAGGACTTGACTTTGTTGTATTAGATGAGTGCGCATATATAAAAGAGGAAACTTGGGCTGAAATAGTAAGGCCAACCTTAACAGATAAACAAGGACACGCTTTATTTATTAGCACACCTAGTGGCTTTAATTGGTTTAGTAGGCTATTTGAAAGAGCTCAAGATAACGAAGAGTGGAAAAGTTGGCAATTTCATACAAATACAAATCCTTATATACCTAAAGATGAATTAAAAAGTGCAAAAAATGAAATAGGAAGTTTTTTATTTAGTCAAGAATATGAAGCCCAATTTGTTGAAGCAGGAGGAGGATTAATTAAACCTGATTGGTTAAGGTATTATACAATACAAGATAAAGTTGAATATAACTTTAGAGGTAATGAGGAACTAAATACTTATTATAAATTTGGATCACAAGAAGTAAAAGAAAAAGAACTTACAATATATACTTGCGTAGATTTAGCAACAAGTACAAAAGAAACTGCTGATTATACTGCAATAGTTACAGTTGGCGAAAGTAAAAATAATGAACTATTTGTTTTAGATGTTACTAGAGCAAGAGTAGAGGCACCTGATATTATTCCATTAATAGGAACAGTTATTAATAAATATAAACCAGTATTTGTAGGAATTGAAAAAGCAGGCTTTCAATTATCAATTATTCAAATGGCAAGACGGCAAGGAATACCAGTAAAAGAATTAAGAGCTGATAAAGACAAAGTTAGCAGAGCATTGCCTTTAGGTGCTAAGATGGAGGGAGGAAGTGTCTATTTTAATAGGAGTGCTAGTTGGTACTCTGAATTGGAAAGGGAGTTACTGCAGTTTCCTTTAGGCGAACATGACGACCAAGTAGATGCTTTGGCGTATGCAGTAGCGGAAACGATAAGGAAAAAGAGATATGTCGCTTACTAAGATTTGTGCAATATGGGGTACTACTCCTTTAGTAAGTTGGGACAACTCGCTTAGCCTCGTATTGCACTAAGGAGATTATGGCAGAAAGACGAAGTTTTAGAGATATAATAAACCAAGTTAGGTTTAGTAATAATAGGGATCGCAAATATTATACTGGTAATTTTTTTGCTAGTGATAGCACATATGGTAATAACAATACATTTATTCAAGGTTGGAATACTGCAGCAGGCGAATTTGATTTAGACGGATTAGGAAATGGTCAAAGTAATTCAATAGCAGTTGCTTGTTTACAAGTATTAGGAATAAGTTTTTCAGAAGCAACATTAAAAATAGTTACAAAAGATATTGAGGGTAATACACAAGATATTCCTAATCATCCATTTAGTTTATTAATGAGAAGACCAAATATGTATATGTCGGGAGATGTAGTGCAACAATACATTATCAATGCTATGCACGTTTGTGGCGACGCTTATTTATTAAAGCAAAGAAATGAAAGTGGCGAATTAGTTGCACTATATCCTTTAATGCCTGAACAAGTAACACCAAAAGGTAATGAAGAAGAATTAATTACTCACTATATTTACGAAATGGATAGTGGAAAAGTTATTATACAAAAACAAGATTTAGTCCATTTAAGATTAGGTTTGGATCCCAATGACCACAAAGTAGGATTTAGTCCATTAAAAACAGTATTAAGAGAAGTTTATGGCGATGAAAGTGCTGGCCAAATGGCAACTGCATTATTAGCTAATATGGGTGTTCCAAGTGTAATGATTACACCAAAAGATGAATACGGACCAAGTGCAGAGGAAGCTGAACAAATTGCTAAAAAATACCAACAAAAAGTAGGTGGTAAAAATAGAGGTAAGCCATTAGTTATGAGTGGTGCAATGAACGTAGAAAAATTATCATTTAGTCCAAAGGATTTAGATTTAGGATTATTAAGGCAATTACCTGAAGAAAGAATATCAGCAGTGTTAGGTGTTCCTGCTATATTGGCCGGATTAGGTGCAGGTTTAAGAAATGCTACTTATAGTAATGCAAAAGAACTAAGAGAGTTTTTTACTGAAAATAAACTTATACCTTTATGGCGTATGGTAGGAGAGGAACTAACACAACAAATATTAATTAAGGAATATGAAGTAGATAGTACAACAAGTGCCGAATATGATTTTAGCGAAGTAAGGGCATTACAAGCTGATGTTAATGATATGTATCAAAGATTAGATGTAGGAGTTCAAGGCGGTTGGATCACTATTGCTGAAGCAAGACAAAGTGTAGGACTACCAACAACTCCGGACCAAGAAGTTTATTTAATACCTATGAACGTAAATATAATACATGGCAAATTAGAGCCACCTGCTAATCCTGAACTACCTCAAGCACAAAGTGATCCGCAACCAATTACAGAAGACGACGATGAAAGTTTAGATACAAGTAACAGTTCAATTCATACAATTGAAAAAGTAGAAAACCAATTTTGTGTTTATGATAACGAAACAGGCAAAAATTTAGGTTGTTATCCTACTAAAGAGTTAGCAAAAGATAGATTAAACCAAATTAGTCGTTATGGCTTATGATGACTTAGACTTTACTATTCCTCAAGGTGCTAAAGAGGAAGCACGAAGAGGACTAGATTGGGTAAGCGAATATAACAGAGGTGGAACTTCAGTAGGTAGGAATTCAGCTAGATATATACTTAATAATTCAAAAGCTGGACCTCAAAAAGTAAGACATATAGCTAAATATTTTCCAAGACACGAAAGCGATAAGACAGGTCAAGGTTGGAGTCCGGGTGAGGACGGATATCCAAGTAATGGCCGAATAGCTTGGGCATTATGGGGTGGCGAAGCAGGTAAAAGGTGGAGTAGTAAATTAGTTAATGCTATGAATGCTAGAGATGAAAAAGTAAATACTGCTTTAGAGTTAATTGATAGGCGTAATCATTTAAGGCAAATAGAAATAGATAAAAGAACTACAAGGTTTGAAAGTTTTGAAGTTAAGGAAAAGATTTGGACTAGTTATGATATGTTACTTGAAAATTGGGACTTTACATTAGGTCAAGAATATTATCAATTACTATCTAAACAGGTAAAAGGTATAACTAAAATATTTGCTGAACAAGGAACTAATACAAGTGGTGTTATAAGTATTGTTAATTCATATATCGATAGAAATACAACTAAAGAGTGGAGCGATAAATTAATAGATTTATATATAAGCCAAATAATTGACTTTGCATACTTTGAAATAGAATTATTAATGCCTAAAGAGTTAAAAGTAACAGTTGATAATACAGTATTTAGTCCAAGTGAGCAGGAACAATTAATGAGAGCAAGGAGGCGTAAGCCAAGAAATGAAGTGATTCAAGAGGGCTTTTATCCTTTAAGAAAAAGAGGAGTACCTTTACCAATTGATACAACAGTATATAACAGAAGTGCAAATGCGTTTGTTAAGGATAGGTTAGATACTTTATTGCCAGAAATGAGTAAAACTATGAAAACAAATGTAAATAGGGCATTAAGAAAAAGTTATGATGAAGCAATAAAATTAGGCTTAACAGGTAGAGATTTTGAAAGATATGTTACGAAAGGAATAAGTGAGGTATTAGGTAAAAAGAACTTAGGTAGGGCTATGAATATAGCAAGAACAGAAGGAACTGCCTTATCTAATTGGGGTATGGAACAATCTGCTAAAGCAACTAATTTAATACTTGGTAAAGAGTGGATAACTCGTAGGGACGGATTAGTTAGAGATGCGCATTTGTTTATGGATAATGTTAGAATACCTCAGGACGATGTATTCAATGTCCAAGGCTATGCTATGAAAAGGCCGGGAGATAGTAGCGGAGGAGCACCTGCAGGACTAGTATGTAATTGTAGGTGTACTTTAGTTTTTCATGAGGAGAAAATATGAAAAAAGATTTAAAATTTAAAACGGCACAATTGAAAACTACTAATGAAGTAGAGGGTAAAGTTGAAGCAGTTTTTTCTAAATTTAATGAAATTGATAGCGATAATGATGTAGTACTTCCGGGATCCATTAAAAGTGGCTTTGGCGATAAAGGAGTTGCAATGGTATGGGCTCATGACTGGAAAGATGTAATTGGGCGTGGCGAAATAGAACAAGATGATGATAAAGCAGTTTTTAAAGGCCAATTTATAATGGACACTGAAAGAGGCAGAGACGCTTATAACACAGTTAAAGCTATGGGAGATTTACAACAATGGTCTTTTGGTTTTGAAATTAAAGAGTCTGAAAATGGTATGTTTAAGAAAGACAATGAGGAACAAGAAGTAAGATTTCTTAAAGATGTCAGAGTTTGGGAGGTTAGTCCAGTATTAGTTGGTGCTAATCAAAACACTCGTACATTAGCAGTTAAAAATGAAAATAAGGAACTATTAGGAGATGACCTTTATACAACAATTGAGGAGGCCGAGGCTAGAGCAATTGAGTTAGGTTGTAATGGTTATCACGAACACGAACAAGACGGAGTAACAGTTTATATGCCTTGTAATAATATGGACGATTATACTGCAGCAACCGAAAGAGAACATGAAGACGCAGATGAGGGCGAATTGACCTTAGTATCTGCTAGCAATACAAGTTTGGAAAGCGGATCACAACAAAAAGGTCTGACTTTTCAAGAAGAAGTAAATAAGGTGCTAATCACTTTAGTTGCTTTGGTAAAACGAGCTAAGGAGCTTACTGCCTTGCGAGTTAAAAAAGAAAAGACATTGTCAAAACAATCAGTTGAGGCATTAACGGAACTACAAGATGAAATACAAGGAGTATATGCAGATATAGATACCTTATTAACAGTTGCAGGACCTGAAATAGACGAAATTGATAGTACGACATTGTTACTGGAAACAGAAAAAGTACTAATGGAAACATTAGACGAGACATTATAGGAGAAATTATGAGTGAAAAACTTAATGCAATGAAAAAAGAACTCAATGCACTTAGGGAGTCCACTATGAACGAATTCAAAGAAGTCGATACAGTAGATTTTGACTCTGAGAAAAAAGAAGAGTGGGCAAAGCGTAATGAAAAAATGTCTGAATTAGTACAATCCATAAAAGAAGCTGAAAAAATAAATGCTGAAAAGAAAGAGATTGAAGACGCAATTGAAGCAGGAAAAACAGTAGAGCCAAAAGCAATACATTTTGAAAAGCAACAAGAAGCACCTAAAACTCTTGGAGGTCAGTTTTTAGATTCAGACGCTTATAAGGCATTTGCTGATAACGGACAAAAGAACATTACATCTGAACTCTCATATAACTGGGGTACAAAAGCTGATACAACTGAATCAACAATGCCACCTCCAGTAGTAAGAGCTCCTCGAATTCAAGAGAGCGCACAAGATGATCCTTTTGCGATCCCTAACTTAATTGATACAATCACAACTGACCAATATCAATATAAGTATCTCGAGGAAACAACTTTTACTAATGCTGGTGGAGCAATTGCTGAAGCAGGAACATATCAAGAAGATACTTTAGCATTTACTGAAAGAACTGAAAATATTAGAAAATTAGGTTCTTTCATACCAATGACAGAGGAACTTTTAGCTGATATGGCAGCTGCCCAAGGATATATTGATTCAAGACTAAGATTTATGGTACAAGCTAACATTAGCGACCAAATCATTGGTGGATCAGGTTCAGGAGCAAACTTAACAGGTATCTTGAATAAAACTGGAATAAATACATTTAACTATTCCTCTTTTTCAGGAAACCTAAAAAGAATTGGCCAGGTATTTGAAGCAATCACTGAAATTCAGAAAGATGCATTCATGCAACCTGACGCAATTTTATTGCACCCTAGCGACTGGTATCAAATAGTAACTGAAGTCAATGCAGTAACAACAAGTGGAGCTTTAAATCCATTATTTGTTGGTGCAGGAAACTTTGGTGGCGGAGTTGCAGCAACCCTTTGGGGCTTGCCAGTAATTCCTACTACTGAACTATCCGCAGGAACTGCATTAGTAGGTGTATTTGGTGGAGGACAAGCTATTCATATTGTCGCAAGACAAGGTATGGAAGTTTCAATGTCTGATAGCCATGACGCAAACTTTGTAAAAGATATTGTTGTAATGAAAGCTTCTGTTAGATTAGGACTACCTATCTACAGACCAACTGCTTTCTGTTCAATAACAAATATCTAAGATAAACTTAGATTATGGTAACTCGCTTGGACTGGGCAACTAATTCAGGCGAGGCACCATTAGGAAAGGATAAAATGGCATTTACATTAAAAAAAGATGTTTGGGTAGATGATGAAGGCAAAGTAGCCGAGTCAAATGGCGACATACCTAAAGGTTGGCGAAAAGGTAAATTACTTGGCCGTGCAGGACAAGAAGTATCTGATATGCAAGCTAAAGAGTGGGGACTAAAAGACACTAAAGCTAAAAAGCCAGTTGAAAATAAAGGTAAGTAATAAGTAATGGCTATCGTTAATGGCTATTGCTCACTTGCAGAATTAAAAACATATACAGGCATTAGCGGTAGCGGACAAGATGAAAATTTAGAAAACGCAGTGGAAACTGCAAGTCGTGAAATAGATAGAATATGCAATCGTATATTTTACCAAACTAGCTCACAAGATAGGTATTACACACCTATTGAAAAATATCAAGTATTAGTAGATGATATAAGTACAACTTCAGGTTTAGTAGTAAAAATAGATGATAATGATGATGGATCACATAATAAAACTTTAACAATTGATACTGATTTTTATTTAACACCAGTTAATGTAACTGATACTAATTTACAATATCAACCTTATACTTGTATAAAAATTTTAAAAGATAGAAGTAGTGAAAGATTTGACCCTCGTATAGTTAAACAATTAAAAGTAACTGCTGCGTTTGGTTTTTCCTCTCCACCTGACGCAATAAAACAAGCTACATTATTACAGGCTACTAGATTATTTAAACGCAAAGATAGCCCTTTTTCAGTTTATGGTTCGGACCAAACAGGCAATATTGAATTGTTGAATAGATTTGATCCAGACGCTATGAAAATAATTAAAGGCTATATTAAAAGAACTTTATAATGGCCGGTACTGGAACTTCAGTTAAAGTTACTGGTTTAAGTCAATTAAAAAAGCGGATCGCATTAGGTGGATTAGCTTATACACCAATTAGAAAATTTTATAACGAATATGGCAAAGCAGTAAAAGATGAGGCTAAAGCAGTATTAGACCAATATGATAAAAATGATACTGGAGCTTTAAAGTCAAGTATTAAATATACTCGTAGAACTGCACAAGTTGGTGCTTTACCTAAAGGTGTTAAAGTAATGGCTACCGCTAAACACGCAAGTTATGTTCATGGAGATGTTAAAAAAGCTTTTGCAGGAAAATATAAGGAAAGTCCTAATTGGACTAGAACTAAGCCTCATTTTCCACCAGTTAGGGCATTAAGAGGTTGGGCTGAAAGAAAAGGAATTAATCCATTTTTAGTTGCTAGAGCTATAAGTATAAAAGGAACTCCAATTGTTCCATTTTTAAAAATTGCTTATGATAATAGCGAAGATAGTAGAAAAACATTATTGTTATTAGCAAGTAAAAGAATTGAAACAAATTTTAAAAAAAGTAGAAAAGGTAAAATATAATGGCTAGTTTAACTGATATTAGAAATGGTATTAAAACTAATTTAGCTAACATTACTTCATTATCAGTATATGGATATGTTCCAGATAGCATTGAACCACCTACTGCGGTAATTGGTGTAGTAGATAATGTTAATTACGATAGTACCATGCAGAGAGGTGCTGACACCTACGAAATACCTGTTTTCCTCTATGTAAGTCGTGTTGATGCACAAGATAGCCAAGAGACTTTAGACGCTTATTTAAACAGTTCAGGGGCCAGTAGTATTAAAGCACAATGTGAAAGTGATTTAACTTTAGGTGGCGTTGCAAGTTCAGTTAGAGTTATTGAGGCAGACAACTACGGTGTGTATAATGTAAATAACATAGATTATTTAGGTGTAGAATTTACAGTAGAGGTAATAGCATAATGTTTGAAGTTAAAGTTGGTATTGAAATAGGAAAAGAATACTTTGAAGCTGGATCACTTGTGCCGGAAAATAAAATACCTAAAAAAAGTAAAAAGTGGTTATTAGACCAAGGAATAATTGCAAAAGGTTTTGATAAAAAAGAATTTGTTAAAGAGGAACTTAAAAAAGATTTAAAAGTAGATGATTACGATACAGAATTTGAGGAGGAATAATGCCAAAAGGTAGTTATGGAAGTGGAAGTGGCGGTCGTCGTAGGCGTGGCCGTAGGAGAAGAAGACGAGGTATGAGATAATGGACTGTTGTGGTCAAGGTTGTTGCGGAGGTAGATAGTGGCATTTGTACATGGTAAAGATGTAGTTATTTATGTTAATGCAAGTAATTACTCAACATATTTTAATAATGCAGATAGTACGCAAACTGCGGACATAGCTGAAACAACTACATTTGGTAATAGTAATAAAACTTATGTACCTGGAGAAAAAGACGGAACAATAAGTTTAGGTGGATTATTTGACGCAACTTCAGACGGAGTATTACAACCTTTATTAGGTGGAGCTGATTTTAATTTAGTTATTGGTTTAGACGGAGTAGCAACAGGAGATAGAAATACATTTGGTAAAGGTAACATAAGTAATTATGCAGTATCTAGTCCAGTAGGCGATGTAGTTGCTACAAGTATTGATGTGCAACCTGATAATGGCCTTTTTTCGGGAGTTGTTATTACTAATTCTGCTTTTACAACAACAGGTGCGCAAGGAAGTGCAGTAGATAATACTTCAAGTACTACCGCAGGTGCAGGAGCTTTTTTAATTGTTACTTCAGTTAGTGGGACAAGTCCAACTGGAGATGTAAAAATACAACATAGTGCAGATAATGTTACTTATGCTGATTTGATTACATTTACGCAAGCAACTGGGGCAACAAGCGAAATAAAATACGTAGATAAAGGAACTACTATTAATCGTTATGTAAGAGTACATAACACTATTGGTGGTAGCTCAACACCTACTATAAATGCTATAGTAGGATTTGGAAGAAACAATTAAGGAGAAATATGGCATTTGTACATGGATCAGATTCGGTTTTTAAACTAGACAATGGTTCTGGATCACTAACTGATGTAAGTTCGTATGTAAATAATGTTGATTTTCCTCAGACCGCAGATGTTGCTGAAACAACAACTTTAGGGGCTAGCAATAAAACCTACATTGTTGGACTTAAAGACGCAACTATCTCATTATCAGGACTATGGGACGCAACAGCAGACGCAATATTCGGTGCAGTTGTTGGCCAAAGTGCAACATTATCATTTGAATACTCTCCAGAGGGTACTGCAAGTGGTAAAGTTAAATATACTGGCGAAGCAATAATGACAAGTTATTCTAAGTCAAGTCCTGTTGGAGATGTCGTAGGATATTCAGCAGATTTACAAGTTACAGGAGCAGTAACACGCGGAACTCACTAAATTTATAAATAAGGAGTAAAATGAAAAGATTAAGTGTAGAGGGCATTAAAAGTTTGCCTGACGTCCCAACAAAAGAAGTAAAAATAGACGAGTGGAATTGCACTATTGAAGTGCAAGGTATTTCTAAAGCTATGCAAGTTGAACTTGGTAGGCAATTAGAGGACGGCGATACTGACGCATTTGATTATCAAAAAGAATTATTAAAAGTTTGTGTAAGTGATCCCAAATTATCTGATGATGATATTGATGAACTTTATAAAAAAGATAGCAAAGTAATAGATAAAATATTTTTAATAATTAACGAGGTAAACGGCATAGGAGGTTCTGCGGAAGCAGATAACTTTCCTAACGAATAACGACAACTTATTTCAATTTAAACTTGCTAGAGAGTTAGGCATGACTGTGGGCGAACTAACTACTAAAATGAGCAATAAGGAATACAACCAGTGGATAAAATATTACAACTGGGAGATTACGGAAAGAAATAAGGTTATAGCTATGCAAGAAGCTGAAAATAAGAAAAGGAAACAAAAATAATGGCAATGGCAGATATTGCTATAAATATAGTTACCAAAGGTGCTGAATTAGCAAAAAGACAACTTGCAGGTATTGGATCTCAAGGTGGAAAATCAGGAAAAAGTTTAGGTAAATTTAGTGCTGCCGTAAAGGTTGCAGGACTTGCGTTAGCAGTAGGTTTAGCTAAAGGTTTAACAAAAGCTACTCAAGAATTTATTTCTTTTGATGATAAGATGACACAGTCATTAGCCATTATGGACACAACAGTAGTTCAACAAGAGGCTATGAAAAAGGCTGCACTTGAAACTTCAAGGACTACTCGTATTAGTGCTGACCAATCAGCTGAAGCATTTTTCTTTTTAGCGTCAGCAGGTTTAAATGCTGAACAATCTGTAGCTGCCTTACCACAAGTTGCAAAATTTGCACAAGCAGGTATGTTTGATATGGCTACTGCTACTGACTTAGCAACTGACGCACAATCTGCTTTAGGTTTATCAGTTGATGACGCACAAGCTAACTTAAATAATTTAACAAGAGTAACTGATGTATTAGTAAAAGCTAATACCTTAGCTAACGCAAGTGTGCAACAGTTTTCTGAAGCATTAACTACTAAAGCAGGTGCTGCCTTAAAAGTAGTTGGTAAAGATGTTGAGGAAGGTGTTGCAGTATTGGCT
>TARA_R100000655_G_scaffold43782_1_pt1 | contig 26721 bp, 19 predicted proteins | sample TARA_R100000655 | Tara Oceans TARA_R100000655 (sample SAMEA2622497) | marine metagenome | biome: marine biome (ENVO:00000447); feature: deep chlorophyll maximum layer (ENVO:xxxxxxxx); material: "saline water (ENVO:00002010), including plankton (ENVO:xxxxxxxx)" | depth 90 m
TACAACTACAACGTATAATACATATCACAGTACAAGTCATAGCACAACAACAACTTTTAATACTAGTTCAAATACAACGACTACGTATACAACTTATTATGTTTCTTCATGGAATACAACACGTAGCACATCTCACACTACAACTACAACATACAATACGACATATGCTACCAGTCACAGTACTACAACAAGTTATAATACAACTTTTAACACATATCATAGTACTTCTCATTCAACGACGACAACATATAATACAACGTATAACACTAGTAAATCAACAACTACAAGTTATACCACATCATTTAATACAACAACAACGTATAATACTAGTCGTACAACAATGACTTCTTATGCAACTAGTCATACAACAAGTACAACATATTATACAAGTAAAAATACTACTACAACTTATAATACTAATAGAACAACTACTACAACTTGGTCAACAAGTCATCAAACTGATACGTTTACCACAAGAAACACTGGTACAACAATAACAATGTGGAACACTGGTAACTACACAAGTAGAACAACATTTACCGCTGGTGGTGGAGGCGGTGGCGGTGACTGCTTTAGAGGTTGTATGTAAATTAAATAATTATGGCACATAGATTTAGAGATTCATACTTAAACGCAACATTAACATTTGCAGATGATAAAATTACCTGGTTTTGCCCAGAGATGAATGATGTACGAGAAGTTATGATGTCTTGGGAACAACCTATTATGAATAAAATGGCTGAGGTTGCTGTATCTTCTGGCGATCATGTTTTAGAGTGTGGTTTTGGTATGGGTATATTATCTACAGCTGTTCAAGCTAGAAACCCAGCATCTCACACTATAGTTGAATGCCATCCTCAAGTACTAGTTAAATTAAATGAGTGGGCGGCTGATAAACCAAATGTAACTGTAGTAAATGGTAAGTGGTTTGATTTATTAAGTGAACCAGAAAAATACGATGCAATATTAATGGACACTTATGTTGATGATGATTTACATCCTAAGTTTGCCGGTTTTTGTCAAAAGAAAGCTAAAGATAATTGTAAGGTTAGTTGGTGGAATTTTAGTGGTGGAACAACAGATGAGTTTATGAAGTTTTATTGGGATAATGTAACGTTTACAGAGGTTACAGGTTTAACAGTACCTGAAAATACTTATTATAATAGAACAAATTATTTTGTGCCATTAAAAGTTTTAAATCAAAAAGCAAAAACATATGGTATAGTTGATTCATCAAATGTACATACATCTACTAGTGAAACAAGAAATATTTATAAGTTCGATGCTGATCAAGATGTATTAACGTGTGCAGATCCATCTAATCCTAGTCTAGTGGTTAAAAAAGGTATGTTATCATATGGTGTTAAATGTAAAGGTATTTATAACATAAACAACGGTTTATTAGTTGTTACTGGAAACCACCCAATGATAGTTAAAAGAGAAGGATCTTGGATTGAAAAAAATATGAATGAATTAGTTATTGGTGATAAGCTATATAAAGTAGATAATACTGAGGTTGAAATTACAAATTTAAACTTTGATAGCTCTGAAACAATATATACTGTTGTAAGATTAAATTCTGATGACAATTATTTTGTAAATGATATATTAATTAAAAACGGAGGAAAAGATGCCTAATACTACTACAACATGGTTTACCGCTTGGGCAACAAGTAGAGAAACATATCATGCTACATCGTACGATTCGTATTATCAAACGTATTTTAATACTAGTAAAAACACCACTACAACATATAATACATCACATACGACAAGTACATCATGGAATACTAGTCATAATACAACCACTACGTATAATACTAGTCATAATACAACTACTACTTACAATACTAGTCACTCTACTGGTACATCTCGTAATACGTCCCATAGTACAACTACGGTATATAATACATCTCACTCTACATCTCACAGTACTACTACAACGTATAATACTACTTACGCGACTAGTCGTGGTACTTCTCATAGTACTACCACAACGTATAATACATACCATAGTACGTCTCATAGTACAACTACAACGTATAATACAACTTGGTCAACTAGTTCTAATACGTATAAAAGCACAAGTCACACAACAACCACGACCTGGAGTACGAGTAATAGTACAACAACCACGTATAATACAACGTATGCTACAAGCCATAGTACAGCCACTAGTCATACTACTTCAACAACCTGGCAAACGAGTCAGAGTACGTCTCATACAACTGAGACTACGTACTATACGTCTCATAACACAACAACAACGTATAACACGTCTAAAACTACTACTACTACATTTAATACTAGTCAGAGTACTACTACAACAACTACGTATAACACGCAAAGAAGTACAACTACAACGTTTAACACTAGTTCAACAACAACTACAACGTGGCAAACAAGTCATGGTACATCTCATAGTACTACTACGACATATAATACTTCAAGAGATACAACGACTACTTATAATACAAGTAAAAGTACAACAACTACTTACAACACTAGTCATACAACTAGCACGACTACTACGTATAATACTACAAAAACCACAACCACGACGTTTAACACATCGCAGTCAACAACTACAACGTTTAATACGTCACAGTCAACTACTACTACCACTACGTATAATACAAGTAAAACGACAAATACAACTTTTACTACAACTTGGTCAACTAGTACTAACACAACAACTGTTTATGCTACAGCTACAACAAGAAGTACTACTACAACCTATAATACTAGTAAGAGCACAACTACGACTTATAATACGTACCATAGTACAACCACAACATTTAATACTAGTCAAAGCACAACTACATCTTGGAATACAACCACTACGACAATGACGTCTAGATATAATACAACAAGAAAAGATATGTCTACTATGGTTGATTATTTAAATAGAAGTACTTGTACAGCTTTTTCAGCATCTTCAGTGCAAGTATTTAGTGCTGTTTGTTCAGCATTTACAGGTGAAACTTATTATCACGATGGTAGTGGCACTTGGCCAGCTGCTGGAGATAAAGCTTATAGTGATGCTTCTTGTTCAACTCCTTTAGCTGCTGGATATTATAGACTTGGATTAGGTTCTCCTGCAGATGAAGATTATATAAGAATTATGTCAAGTGATGGAACTATCACAAGCGTTGGTGACTGTGCTTAGAAATAAGTGATATTGTGTAACTATATATAATAACGAATTAAATTTAATAATATGGAAATGTTTAATAAAAAGGTTTTAGACGGAAGAATAGGACCATTAAAGAAAAATACAAACCTAGATGACTTAGAACAAGTTGAGGGTTATGTAATTAGAAAAGCAAGTGAAGCTGGTTTAGAGACTAGTTATGATGTTATGGCAGAAGAAATGCCTTATTTTAAAACCATGGGTTATACGTCATATGGAACTAGTTTTATAATGCAACCCTTGAATCTTAAGTTTAGAACTGAGCAGATAGACGATGCTTATGATGATAAAGATATTGATGTTTTAGATTGGGCTGGATATTTAAATAAAAATATTCAAGAAAAACAAGCTAACAAATATCAAAATAGAAGAAAGGTAGATACAAAAAAATATCCTTATAAAGATTATTTAGTTGTTTTACCTGGATCTAATAAGTTAAAAGAAATAGTGTGTTTAAATAAAATGATAGCAATATCAAAAAAATATAAACACAACATATGGTTTAAACCACATCCTATCACTAAACATCAGTTTATTGGTGAGCTACAAGATTTATTTGGTGAAGAAGCTATATTACATAGAGATATGGATTTATATCATTTTTTAGTTAAAGCTAAGAAAGTATACACAACACATGTGAGTGAAAGTGCTTTATATGCAACTATACTTGGTAAAGATATAGAACCAATAGATGTTTGGCAGTTAACACATAAAGGATCTTTTCATCATATCAACGCTAGATTATACGATAATAAAAACATTGAATGGGTTAATAAAACGTTTTCTAGCCCTAAATCAGGTGTTATTAATCCAAACGTTGATAAAAATTGGAAAGAAAAAGTAGATAAATACTTTGAGTATATTTTAAACAAAAGATATTACTACAAAGATTGGTTTATAGACAATAGAAAACCAAAATCTAAAAAATAGTAAAAAGCGTGACAATTGCGTAATAATATAAGAGTAAGAAGTTTAATTAAAATTTAATAAAATGGCAAAAAAGACAAAAGATTTAAAAATCACAAAAGACGAACTAAAGTCTATACAAGTTGTAGTAACTGAAATTAATCAGTTGCAAATGCAAATAGGTGGCTTAGAAGTACAAAAAGACATAGCTTTGAGCAGATTAAAAGAAGGTCAAGGGATGTTAAGAAAACTACAAGCTGGGCTTGAAGATAAGTATGGAAAAGTCTCTGTTAATTTAGATACAGGAATTTTAAAACCAGTTGAAGATGAGCAAGCACTTAATAAGAAAAATTAGTATAGGCAAGGATTATAAAAACGAAGCTATGCACTATTCTGTAGGCCAAGAGGTTTATGGAGGACATATGATAGATTGTATTGTCGAAGAAGATGAAAAATATAGTATATTCATTATAAAGAATAACGAAATTTTACCTTGGAAAGACTTTAACAAAAACATGGCAATAGCAGTTGAATATAATTTAGAATATTAGTGAAATCACTACATGATTTCGTTGTTGAACCTTTTGGTGGTAGGTATACTAACCAAAAAAAGGTAGGTGATAAGACTTTAATATTGAATAGTGAAATAACTCACCATCAATATGTTAATAGAATAGGTGTTGTTAAATCACTACCACTAATTGGTAAAACAAATATAAAAGTAGGAGATCAAGTTGTTGTTCACCATAATATATTTAGAAGATGGTATAATATAAGGGGTGAAGAAAAAAATAGCAAAGGTTATATAGATGACAATAGCTATCTATGTACATATGATCAAATATTTGCTTACAAAAGAAAAGACAAATGGAAAGCTGTTGAAGGCTACTCATTTGTAAAACCAATTGAATCTAATGATATATTTAGTTTAGATAAAGAACAACCTTTAATAGGTGTTTTAGTATATTTAGACGACACCAATGATGAATTAAAAAAAGGTGATCTAGTAGGTTTTACACCCTCTAGTGAATACGAGTTTATAATTAATGGTGAAAGATTATATAGAGTTAGATCTAAAAATTTAACTATTAAGTATGAATATCAAGGAGAGGAAAAAGAATATAATCCAAGCTGGCTATAAAGCTGTTGAAGAATTAGTAAAAGTTGCTAAAGAACCAATAGTAGATAGTGGAGATGATATAACAGCTGATAGATTAAAAAACGCTGCGGCTACAAAAAAGTTAGCTATATTTGATGCGTTTGAAATACTTACCAGAATACAAGACGAGGAAAATATATTAGAAAATAAACCAAAAGAAGAAGAGAAAACTAAAACTTTTTCTGGGTTTGCTGAAAGAAGATCCAAATAATGTATAGTCAAGATTTATATCAAATAATAGAACCTGTTAAAATAAACACTTTAAAAAGATTAAATAAATCAAAAAAGTGGCAATATGGATATAATAAGGAGCATGATCTAGTTGTTATATCTAAAACAGGTGAGATAGGTGATATATATGAAATACAAAATCTTAAAATAGCTTTACCTAAAGCTCCTAAGAATATACATAGATTTAAAAGTGATAAGTTTGAGGTTGTTGAACAACCAAAAGCTTTACAAAGAATTAAAACTATATTTGATTGGAAAGAGTATCCAAATGATTTTAAAAATCAATATATAGATTACATAGAGGAAGAGTTTAAAAGAAGAGATGAGGGTTTTTGGTATTACAATAAAGGTACACCAACATATATAACAGGAACACATTACATGTATTTACAATGGAGTAAAATAGATGTAGGACATCCAGATTTTAGAGAAGCAAATAGATTATTCTATATGTTTTGGGAGGCTTGTAAAGCAGATAAAAGATGTTACGGTATGTGTTATTTAAAAAATAGACGATCTGGTTTTTCGTTTATGGCTTCTGGTGAACTTGTAAATATGGCTACATTAGCTAGTGATTCAAGATTTGGTATATTATCTAAAACAGGTCCTGATGCTAAAAAAATGTTTACTGACAAGGTTGTGCCAATATCAGTTAATTACCCTTTCTTTTTTAAACCGATTCAAGATGGTATGGATCGACCTAAAACAGAATTAGCATATAGAGTACCAGCTTCTAAATTAACTAGAAGAAATATACAAGCAAGTGATAGACCAGAAGAGTTACAAGGATTAGATACTACTATTGATTGGAAAAATACTGGAGATAATAGTTATGATGGTGAAAAACTAAAACTATTAGCACATGATGAAAGTGGTAAGTGGGAAAGACCTAATAATATATTAAATAACTGGAGAGTTACTAAAACTACATTAAGATTAGGTAGCAGAATTATTGGTAAGTGTATGATGGGTTCAACATCAAACGCTTTAGATAAAGGTGGTGATAACTTCAAAAAACTTTATAAAGATTCAGATGTTACAAAAAGAAACCGCAATGGACAGACTAGCTCGGGATTATATAGTTTGTTCATACCTATGGAATGGAACTACGAAGGATTCATTGATTCTTATGGCTTACCTGTATTCGACACTCCAGAAACAGAAACAAAAGGACCGTATGGGGAATACATTGACACAGGTATTATCGAGCATTGGCAAAATGAAGTAGATGGTTTAAAAAACGATGGAGATGCTTTAAATGAATTTTATAGACAATTTCCAAGAACTGAAGAACATGCTTTCAGAGACGAAACTAAAAATAGTATATTTAATTTAGCTAAAATTTACGAGCAAATAGATTTTAATGAAGAATTAAATAATAACAATGAAATTACAAGAGGTAATTTCCAGTGGATTAATGGAGCCAAAGATACTAAAGTTACTTTTTATCCTGACGCAAGGGGTAGATTTTTAATTAGTTGGGTTCCTAATCAAAGACAACAAAATAATATTATATTTAAAAATGGTAGAAAACACCCAGGAAATGAACACATGGGTGCTTTTGGTTGTGATAGTTATGACATATCAGGTACAGTAGATGGTCAAGGTTCAAAAGGATCTTTACACGGTTTAACTAAGTTTAGTATGGAAGATTGTCCACCAAGCCACTTTTTTTTAGAATATATTGCAAGACCAGCAACCTCAGAGATGTTTTTTGAGGATGTTTTAATGGCTTTAGTATTTTACGGGATGCCATTACTTGCAGAAAATAATAAACCTCGTCTATTGTATTATTTAAGAAGACGTGGTTATAGAGGTTATTCGATGAATAGACCTGATAAAGTTTGGAATAAATTATCTGTAGCTGAAAAAGAAATAGGTGGTATACCAAACTCTAGTGAAGATATTAAGCAGGCACACGCTGCCGCGATAGAAATGTATATACAAGATCATGTGGGATTAAAACAAGATGGTACTCATGGTAATATATATTTTAATAACACATTAGGTGATTGGGCTAAATTTGATATTAATAATAGAACAAAATTTGATGCTACTATTAGTTCGGGTTTAGCAATAATGGCTTGTAATAAACATTTATACAGACCTAATGCTGAAAAAGAAAGAACAAAATTAAACATAAGCATAGCTAAATATAAACAAAAAGGTATGCATTCAAAATTAATAAATTAATATGGCTGAGTCAGTTGTTAAAAGTTATTTCCCAAGTCAAGTTGCTAGCGACGTTGAGAAGATCCAAGTAGACTATGGATTAAAAGTTGCTAAAGCAATTGAAAGTGAGTGGTTTAAACGCGACTCTGGTGCTAATAGATATTATGGTAATCAAACAGAATTCCATAAACTTAGACTATATGCACGTGGTGAACAAAGTATACAAAAATATAAAGATGAATTATCTATTAACGGTGATTTATCATATCTTAACTTAGACTGGAAACCAGTACCTATTATACCTAAATTTGTAGATATAGTAGTAAATGGTATATCAGAAAGAGTATTTGATGTTAAAGCATATTCTCAAGATCCATATGGTGTTTCTAAAAGAACACAGTATATGGAAGCTAAAATAAGAGATATGGAAGCTAAAGATCTAACTGATTTTGCTGAGCAAGCTTTTGGTGTAGATTTAAGAGAAACTAAAAAAGAAGAGTTACCTGATAGCATAGAGGAGTTAGAATTACACATGCAGTTAAGTTACAAGCAGTCTATTGAAATAGCAGAAGAGCAAGCTATTAATACTATAATGCAAGGTAACAACTATGATTTAACAAGAAGAAGATTTAATTATGATTTAACTGTTCTTGGTATTGGTGCTGTAAAAACTAACTTTAGTAAATCTAATGGAATTACTATTGATTACGTTGATCCTGCAAATTTAGTATACTCTTATACTGATTCGCCTTATTTTGAGGATATATATTATGTAGGTGAAGTTAAAAGTATACCTGTTAACGAGTTGAAAAAACAATTTCCTGATTTATCAACAGAAGAATTAGAAAATATACAAAAACAAGGTTTTCAAAACTCTGGATATTATAACAGAAGTATAACAGAAACAAATCAAGAAGATAAAAATCAAGTTCAAGTTTTATATTTTAATTATAAAACATATGCTAACGAAGTGTATAAAGTTAAAGATACCGCGACGGGAGCTAGCAAAATATTAGTAAAAGATGATCAATTTAATCCAGCTATGGATGAGATGCTTGAAAGGAAGTATGGTAAATTATCAAGGTCAATAGAGGTTTTATATGAAGGTGCTATGATTTTAGGTACTGAAAAAATGTTAAAATGGCAATTAGCTAAAAACATGATGAGACCTAAAAGTGATTATACTAAGGTAAAAATGAATTACTCTATATGTGCGCCAAGAATGTACAAAGGTAGAATTGAATCTTTAGTAAGCAGAATAACAGGTTTTGCTGATATGATTCAATTAACTCATTTAAAGCTACAACAGGTAATGTCTAGATTAGTACCAGATGGTATTTATTTAGATGCTGATGGTTTAGCCGAAATAGATCTTGGTAATGGTACTAACTATAACCCACAAGAAGCATTAAACATGTTCTTCCAAACAGGTAGTATTATAGGTAGATCATTTACGTCTGATGGTGACATGAACCCAGGTAAAGTACCTATTCAAGAAATACAAAGTGGATCTGGTGGTCAAAAAATGCAATCACTTATTCAAACGTATAATTATTATCTACAGATGATAAGAGACGTGACCGGATTAAATGAGGCTAAAGACGCTAGCTCACCTTCTAAAGATGCTTTAGTTGGTGTACAAAAAATAGCAGCTGCAAATAGTAACACTGCTACTAGACATATATTACAAGGTGGTTTATACTTAAGTGCTGAAACGTCTGAAGCAATATCATTAAGAGTATCTGATATTATAGAATATTCTCCTGCTAGAGATGCTTTTATACAATCTATAGGTGCTCATAACGTTGCTACTTTAAGTGAATTAGAAAATTTACATTTGTATGATTTTGGTATATTCTTAGAATTAACACCTGATGATGAAGAAAAACAAATGTTAGAAAATAACATTCAGATGGCGTTAACTCAACAAAACATTGAGTTAGAAGATGCTATAGATCTTAGAGAAATTAAAAACGTTAAATTAGCTAATCAACTTCTTAAAATAAGACGTAAGAAGAAATTAGAAAGAGATCAAGCTAATAACGAAAGAAATATACAAGCTCAAGCAGAAGCAAACGCTCAAGCTCAAGAAGTTGCAGCACAAGCTGAAGTTCAAAAAAATGCAGCTTTAACAGAACAAAAACTTCAATTGGCACAAACAGAAGCTCAAATAGAGTTAATGAGAATGTCTAAAGAAGTTGAACATAAAAAAGCTTTGATGAATCATGAATTCCAAATAAATAAAATATTAAAAGGTATGGAATTTGATAACATCACGGGTAAAGAGAAGATGAAAGAGGATCGAAAAGACGAACGAACTAGAATACAAGCTACTCAACAGTCTAAAATGATCGATCAAAGAAATAAAGATAAGTCCCCAGAAAACTTCGAATCCAGTGGAAACGATATAATGGGTGGCGGTTTTGGATTAAATTCGTTTGATCCAAGATAATTGTTTAATTATATAATATTATATTATGGCTAATAAAGAAGAAAAGGTAGTTGAAGAAGTTCAACCTACCGAAACTAAAAATGAATCTACGGAAGTAGAAAAAGAAGGTGGTGACATGAAGGTCACAGAAGAAACACCTGAAAAGGTTGAAAAACCTGAAACACCTAAAAACGAAGCTGGTGATTTTAAATTAGATTTTTCTAACAAACCAGAAGAGGTTGTTGAAGAGAAAGAAGATTTAATGGATAACACTGAAGCTAATAAATTCAAAGCTCCTGAAAAACAAGAAGAAGTTGTTGAAGAAAAAGCTGAACAACCTATTTTAGAAGAGGTTGAGGTTTCAGAAGAGGAAGTTCAAGAAAAAGTAGAAGAGGTTAAAGAAGATGTTGAACAAGCTGTAGAGCAAGCTCAACAAACCGGAGAACCTTTACCGGAAAACATTCAAAAAGTCGTGGACTTTATAAATGATACTGGTGGTAGTTTAGATGACTATGTAAGACTTAATCAAGATTATACTAAACATGATGATAAAGCTTTACTTAGGGAATACTACAAACAAACAAAACCTCATTTAACTGATGATGAAGTTCAATTTATTATGGAAGATAAATACTCATGGACTGAAGAGGAAGAAGAAGATGAGAAACTTGTTAAAAGAAAAAAATTGGCGTTAAAAGAGCAAGTTGCAGACGCTAGAGCCCACTTAGACGGGTTAAAGTCTAAATATTACGAAGAAATCAAAGCTGGATCTAACTTAACGGAAGATCAACAAAAAGCTGTAGATTTTTTCAATCGTTACAACGAAGATGCTAAGGTAAACGAAGAGCAATCTTCTATATTTATAAAAAAGACAGATAATGTCTTTTCAAACAAATTCAAAGGTTTTGAATATAACGTGGGAGAAAAAAAATATAGATTTAATGTTAGGGACGTTGATAAAGTAAAGAAAACCCAAAGTGATATTGGAAATTTTATTAGTAAGTTTACGAACAATAATAATGAAATGGAAGACGCACAAGGTTATCATAAATCTTTATTTACAGCAATGAACCCTGATTTAGTTGCTAATCACTTTTACGAACAAGGCCGAGCAGATGCTATCAAGGATAGTGTTGCAAAAGCTAAAAACGTTGATATGGACCCTCGTAAAACACACGAGAAAGTTCAAGATGTTAGCGGTTTTAAAGTAAGAGCAGTACCTTCAGGTGATTCTTCGAGTGACTTTAAATTTAAAATTAAACGTAAATAACTTTTTAAAAATTAAAAACAATGGCTTTAGGAACATTTTCAGGCGGTGCATCAACTGCACACCTGACTCCCAGACCGGATAAAAGTTTATTCGCTGGGAATTACCTGTCAATAGACGGTAATGATTTTAATTTCACCAAACAGTTTTTACCAGAAGTATACGAAAAAGAAGTTGAAAGATTTGGTAACAGATCTATTAGCGGTTTTTTACGTATGGTTGGCGCTGAAATGCCAATGGCTTCTGATGAAGTTGTATGGGCTGAGCAGGGAAGAATTCACGTAGCATTTGACGATTGTAGTCTTGCTGCTAACTCTGACGCTGCGACGAACAAAATCACTTTCGCTAGTTCTGCAAATCAAGATTATGTAAATATTGGAGATACTGTAATAATTAGCAAAGGTGGTAAAACTACTAAGTGTTATGTCCAAGCTAAACCTTCTGCAACTACTATTACTGCTGTGCCTTACAAGGCTGATCAGTTAATGGATGCTGCTGCTGGTGGTTGGGATAATACTGGTGCAACAACAGGCATTAGCTTGTTTGTTTACGGTTCTGAATATGGAAAAGGATCTAAGGATGTTGGTAATTCTATAAACGCTAAAAGCGAATTTTATAAGAATTCTCCAGTTATCATTAGAGACAAATATTCTGTAAACGGTTCTGATACTGCTCAAATTGGTTGGGTTGAAGTTACTACAGAAATCGGTACATCTGGTTACTTGTGGTATCTAAAATCTGAGCATGAAGCAAGAATCAGATTTGAAGATCAGTTAGAAATGGTAATGATTGAAGCTGAAAAAGCTGCTCATTCATTTACTGCAGACCCTGGCGCTGGATCTAACAGTTTTACTGTTAAAGGTTCAGAAGGTATGTTTGCTGCTATCGAATCAAGAGGATTAGTTTATTCTGATGCTGATTTTGGTGGTTCACATGCTGACGATGGTTTAGCTGATTTTGATAAAATTCTTCAAGAATTAGATAAGCAAGGTGCTATCGAAGAAAATATGTTATTCCTTAATAGAGGAGTTTCATTAGCTATCGATAACATGCTAGCTGCTCAAAATTCTTATGGAACTGGTGGTACATCTTATGGTGTATTTGACAATTCTGAGGATATGGCATTAAATTTAGGTTTCTCTGGTTTCAGAAGAGGTTCTTATGACTTCTATAAAACTGACTGGAAATATCTTAACGACTCTACTACTAGAGGATTAGTTAAAGATGTTGAAGGAGTTTTTGTACCAGCTGGAGTATCTACTGTTTATGACCAAATTCTTGGTAAAAACATCCAGAGACCATTCTTACATGTCAGATATAGAGCTTCAGAAGCTGATGACAGAAGAATGAAATCTTGGATCACTGGTTCAGTTGGTGGAAACTATACTTCTGACGAAGACGCAATGAACGTTCATTTCTTATCTGAGAGATGTTTATGTGTTCAAGGAGCAAATAACTTTATTTTGCTTAAGTCTGGTGACGGAGTAATCGGTGATGCTGACTAATCAACACTAATTAAAGGTTAAAGGGAGCTTCGGCTCCCTACACCTTTATTTTTAATAACTTTTTTAATTATATTATATCATGGCAAAAAAAACAAGCACCCCAGATACGTGGGAAATGAAAGATAGGATTTATCATTTAAAATCAGATAGTAAACCTGTCGTTTATGTAATTCCAAGTAGACACACTAGAAGAAAACCTTTATTATGGTTTGATGATAATGAGAAAATACAAAAAGAATTACGATACGCAACTAACCAAAGTTCACCTTTTGTGGAAGAACAAAAAGGAGTTGCAACTCTAGGGCATATAGCCTTTAGAAATGGAACGTTAGTTGTTCCAAAAAGAAGACAAAATCTTCAAAAAATGTTATCACTATATCATCCAATGAAAGACATTATATATGTTGAACGTGATGAAGTGAAAGAAGCAACAAATGATTTAGGTTACATGGAAATGGAAATCGAAGCTTTATTAGTTGCTAGAGAAATGGACATAGATCAAGCTGAGGCAATACTCAGAGTTGAAATAGGTAGTAGCGTAAATAATATGACCTCTAACGCAATAAAAAGAGATCTAATGCTTATGGCTAAGAAAAACCCTTATATGTTCTTAGAATTAGCTCAAGATGATTCTGTGGAGCTAAGAAACATTGGTATTAAAGCTGTCGAAGCAAATATACTAAAAATTTCACCTGATAACAGAACATTTCAATGGGCAAGTAATGGTAGAAAACTATTTACAGTACCATTAGATGAACATCCATATTCAGCTTTAGCCGCTTGGTTTAAGACTGATGAAGGTATGGAGGTTTTAACATCAATACAAAAAAGATTAAAATAATTAATCACTTTATAGAGTAGTCATCTCTATGGGGTGACTACACTATAAATAAAAAAACTATGGCAGTTAATATCGATACAGTATATCAAAGAGTGTTAGCAATAGCTAATAAAGAACAGAGAGGTTATATAACACCTCAAGAGTTTAACTTATTGGCAAACCAAGCACAAATGAATATATTTGAACAATACTTTTACGATTGGAATCAATTTGAAAAAGGAGAAACAGGTAATGATAGTACATATTCTGATATGCTAGATTTGCTAAACGAAAAAATTGATATTTTCGAAAAATTTAGAGTTAGCTGTTTATATACAACTAATGTTAATCAAGCTGGTATATGGGAATTACCAGATCATTATAGAATGGGTGAAATATACTCTTTATGTAATGGTCAATATGTTGAAATAGAAAAGATTGATCAAAATCAACTTCATCATATACAAAACTCTCCATTAACAGCTCCAACAATAGACAGACCTGTCTATGTTAGAACATCTAATATACTTAGAATTGGATCAACAACAGATCTATTAACAGGTATACCTTTAGAAAGAACAATACAAGTCTTTCCAACAATCACTACAGGAGTCGTGTGTAATTACATAGATCACCCATCAAAGGTATCTTGGGGATATACAATAGTTAATGAGAAAGCTTTATACAATGCTGATAGAACAACTCATTTTGAATTACACCCATCTGATGAAAAGAATTTAGTTATTAAAATATTAGAATTAGCTGGTATTTTAATAAAAGATCCTGGACTATATCAGTTAGCTGGTACAGAAGAGGCTCAATATTTACAACAAGAAAAACAATAATAAGATATGCCACTATTTACAGGAACACAACAACAATATTACGAAAATAGTCAGAGTTTCACAACAACAGCAAATCAGGCAAATGGTTCTGGTCATGGTGATGAGGGTAAATATGTATTAAGTTTTGATCCTGCACCAACAGCCGAAGAACAATTTACTGTATTTGTCAACGGAACAGAGGTTAGTAGTGGAACATATACTTATGCTACAGCTGGTACACCAGCAATTGGTACTATAACATTTACATCTGGTAAACCAGCATTAGATGATATTGTACTAGTTAAACAGTTTAACTTTGACGAAAATTTAGGTAACTATCAGTTTATAACTGTTAAAGATATTATAAACAACTTTATGGTTGGTTATGTTGGACCAAACAAAATAGTTAATAAAGTTAGAAGAGCTGATGTAGCTTTTCATGCACAAAGAGCAATACAAGAATTAAGCTATGATGTATTTAGATCTAGCAAATCACAAGAAATAGATATACCACCAAGTTTAACAATGGCCTTACCTCATGATTATGTTAATTATATTAAATGTAGTTATATAGATAATGGAGGTTTAGAGCATATTATATACCCAACAGGTAAAACTAGTAATCCAAAAGGTATTATACAAGCAGATGATTTTACTTACATGTATGATAGTAATGGAGATGTATTAGAATCTTTTGACTCAGAAACATGGACTGCTTTCAGATCAAAATCAGAAGGTACAACAGTTAATGGATCTCCTGAAAATTTATATGATTATCAAAATGATACAGGTTCTAGATACGGTGGTAACCCAGAGAGTTTACAAGTAAACGGATTATTTTATATAGATAACGCTAGAGGTAAAATACATTTTAGCTCAAGTTTGACTGGTAAAACAATAACATTACATTACGTGAGTGATAGTCTTGGTACTGATGCTGAAATGATAGTTCATAAATTCGCAGAAGAAGCCATGTATAAATGGATAGCTCATGCTATCTTATCTACAAAATTTGATACACCTGAAACATTAGTTCAAAGATATAAAAGAGAAAGGTTTGCTGCTATAAGAAACGCAAAACTAAGATTATCTAACTTGAAAATAGGAGAGCTAACTCAGGTAATGAGAGGTAAGTCGAAACATATAAAACATTAATAAAATATGGCTGAATTGAAACAAGATTTTCGTTATGGTAAAATGAATAAAGACCTTGACGAAAGATTAGTTCCTAACGGTGAGTATAGAGACGCAATGAATATTGAAGTAGCTAGTTCTGAGGGTAGTGAAATTGGTACTGTACAAAACATATTAGGAAATCAATTAGCTTATAATGGTTTAATAGGTATATCAGGTTCAGAATGTATAGGAGTTGTAAAAGATTCTGCTAAAGACAGAATATATTGGTTTATAAAAGGAAATACAGTAGATGCAATAGCTGAATATGATCCACTAAGAAGATCAGTGACACCTGTGATAGTTGATACACAAGGTATTTTAAATTTTAGTAGAGCTTATGTTTATAGAATAACTGGTGTAAATATAATAGAAAACTTATTATGTTTTACTGACAATCTTAATGAGCCTAAAATGATCAATATAGATACATTTAAAGCTGGTAGTAGTAACTTTAGTACACATACACAGTTAAGAGATCATAACAATGCTCTTTATAATTTTGAAGAAAGAGATATAACTGTAATAAAAAAATCACCAGTACAACCTCCAACATTAGCCATGTCAAATACTTTGACAGATGGTCCTACCGAAACTACATTATTACAAACAAACTTTACACATACAGTAGACGCAGAAGTTGTTCCATTAAGTACGGGAAATTATACTGCTGGTAGTGGTTATTTAACATTTACCACACCTGCAATTGATTTATTAGAGTGGGACGGTAAAAAATTAAAGTTAACATTACTAAATGATGCTGATGATGAAGAAATAATATTAACAGTAACTGATGTTAATTCTACTCAAAATAGAATTTATGTTCATATTGATGCAATATCAACAGAGATATTAGCTGGAGCTCAAGACTGGAAAGTGGAATTAATAGAAGATGAAAAACTTTTTGAATTTAAATTTGTTAGATTTGCATATAGATATAAATACAAAGATGGTCAATACTCAGCTATTGGACCTTTTACAGAAGTAGCTTTTTTACCTCAAGAATTTGATTATGCACCTAAAAAAGGTTATAATTTAGGTATGGTAAACGAACTTAAAAAATTAACAATATCTAATTTTAGAACAGCTCATAAACCTAAAGATGTTGTTGAGATAGATATATTATATAAAGATGATGTAAATACAAATGTTTATACTGTTAAAAGTATAAAAGGTTACTACGGTAACAAAGATGATGAGTGGACTAGTAATAGTTTAGAAATAACATCTGAAGTTATACATAAAGTTTTACCAGCAAATCAAATGATTAGACCATGGGACAATGTTCCAAAAGTAGCAAAAGCTCAAGAAATGGTTGCTAATAGATTAGTTTACGGTAACTATAAACATCAATATAATGTTGTAGATGGAAATAATCGTGAAATAACTCCTTTGTTTAAAGTAACTGCACCAGCTATAGTTGGACCACCGGGTGAGCCTTCTAAATCTATAAAATCACTTAGAACTTATCAAGTAGGTATAGTGTACTTAGATGAGTATGGTAGAGAAACACCTGTGTTAACAGATCCTAGTGGATCTATACAGTTAGATAAAGCTGCTGCAAGAAGATATAATAAATTATCAGTTAGGGTTTTAAATCAACCTCCACAATGGGCAACTCATTTTAAATTTTTTATTAAAGAAACATCTCAACCATACTATAATTTAGCTATGGATAGACATTATAAAGCTGAAGACGGTAATGTTTGGTTGGCTTTTCCTTCATCAGAAAGAAATAAAATAGATGAAGAAACGTTTTTAATATTAAAGAAAAGACACGATAGTGATATATTTGTTTCTGATCCTGCTAAATATAAGGTTATTGCTATTGAAAATAACGCACCTGACTTTTTAACAATTAAAAAAGTTTCAAAAGGTTTTGTTGAGCATGATGCTGATGGTAGAATGTTTTTAACAGGTGGTTATCCGGAAGCAAACACAGCAAGAGTAAGAATATCAAAGCTTTTGTGGGGTCGTGTTTTTGGAGGTATAACAGGTAGTAATGACGATGCTAATTTAACTAGTGCATCGATACATCAATTAAGCGATTTAATGTGTAGAATTACTAGAGGTAAAAGACAAACTAAATGGTATAATATAGCTAATATAATTTATGTAGCAGATAACGGTGGTGCTGTTACATTTACCAACGGAAATGCTAGTGATGCTGGTCAGCATAATGGTAAATATTGGCAAGTAGATATAGAAGATAAATTTGACGAAGGAGATGCAGGTTGGTTAGGATCTGTTGCAGCTGGTACACATTTTGATAGTGGTTGTAAGTTTGAAATATGTCAAAGGCAGAAAAAACTATTACCTGAATTTCAAGGTAGATTTTTTGCTAAAGTTTATAGAGATGCTGTATTAGAACAAAACATAACAAACTTTGATAATGAAGATGATTATAGAATAGTAGCTAGTAATCAATTTGGTCAAATAGATAGAACAATACAAAATTATAATAGTGGTAATGCGTGGACAGGTAAACCAAAATCATACAAGTTTTGGAGAGAACATGAAAAAGGTAACTTTATAGGAGGAACAGATACATGGAATGAGAAAGCTGCTGGTTGGTTTATATATAAAACTCATAAACCATATTGGTTTAAAGATATAGGTGGTGAAGGTGATATAGGTATGTACAGAAACCAAGGATCAGAAAATGCTGGTAAAAATAAAGCTGAAGGTTATGGTGCTCAGACAGGATCAGATATAATAGAAATAGGGTATCATAGTTTTGGAGAAAAAACAAATAATAGTGAGAATGGTCAAGATGAAGCTTGGGTTGATTTTTGGCAAAAGTTTGGTAAAGCTAGTGCTAATAGTGAATTAAAACCTGAACACTCTGATTTTGTAAAAGGATTACAACAATTAGAAGGTATAATAAGATTCGCATCAGATCCTGATGAAAACAGAATATATAGAATAAAAGGTTATAGAAGAAGCGCTTTAGCTATGTACGAAGGAAGAAGTAGTGGTGGTAGCGGTAGAACAGCTACTTTTGCTAGTAGTAGAGTTGTTCTTTGGACTATTAAATTAGATAGACCTTTAGAATGGGCTCCTGAAGATACTTATGATGCTTCAGCTCCTGAAACAAGTGGTATACAAAATTTTGGAAATGGTCAATCATATAGAACAGAAATACAATTAGGTAGCACATTTATTGATGAAGAAGAAAACGATGGTTTTACATCTGATAATCCAGCTATTTGGGAAACAGAACCAAAAGAAGCTCCTGAATTAAATTTATTTTTTGAAGCAACTGAAGGTTATGCGTTAGATAATGCTCTTAGTAATCCTCATGGTGCTGCTAGACAATTACCTTATTCAAATTGTATTAGTTTTGCTAATGGTGTTGAATCAAATAGAATACGAGATGATTTTAATGCACCGACAATATCTAAAGGTGTTAAAGCATCTAGCACATTAGCAGAAAAATATGAAGAAGAACATAAAACAAATGGATTAATATTTTCACAAATATTTAATTCTTCATCAGGAATAAATAGATTAAATCAATTTATAATGGGTGAGAATATAACTAAAGATGAAAACCCTGCTTATGGTAGTATACAGAAGCTAAACGCAAGAGATTCAGACATGACTGTTCTATGCGAGGATAAATGTTTAAATATATTAGCTAACAAAGATGCTTTATTTAATGCTGATGGAAACGCAAATGTAACATCTAACATGGCGGTTTTAGGACAATCAGTTCCTTATGTTGGTGAGTTTGGTATAAGTAAAGATCCAACAAGTTTTGCAACATATGGATTTAGATCTTATTTTACAGACAAAGCAAGAGGTGTTGTATTAAGGTTATCTAGAAATGGTTTAGAACCTATATCAGCACATGGTATGCTAGATTACTTTAGAGATAAATTAGCAGAAACAGATATAGCTATTGGAGCTTTTAATGATAAAAAAGGTTTATATGATATATCATTACAAAGTAGTAGTGTTAGAGGTTTAGATGATACTATTTCATTTAAAGAAGAAGTACAAGGTTGGCCAAGTAGAAAATCTTATCTTCCAGAAGCTGGTATATCGTTAAACAACTTATATTATACATTTAAAAACGGTGAAATGTATTCCCATGATAATGAAGTTAGAAATACTTTTTATGGTGGTAGTGCTGTAAATTCATCTGTTAAGTTTATATTCTCTGACGCACCTGATACAGTAAAAAGCTTTGGAACATTAAATTATGAAGGTAGTCAAAGTAAAGTAATACAAGATTTAACTGATGGTGAATACTTTAACAATGCTACTAAAGCTGGTTGGTATGCTAGTAGTGTTGTAACTGATTTAGAAGAAGGTAATGTGTATCAGTTTAAAAATAAAGAAAACAAATGGTTTAGTTTTATACAAGGTAATACTTTAACCTCACCTACTCTTGCAAATATAAATTCAGATGAGTTTAATATACAAGGTATAGGAGAAATGAAAGAAGCAGCTAGTGGAGATACTACACCAAGTGATGTAACTATAACAATAATTGAAAATAACGACTAATGGCATTAACTAATTGCACTATAACATCCACAGTGGTAGACGTAACCTCAAATCAAGCAGTGGGAACTACAGCTAGTCAAGTTTTAGTTATTACTCCAGATGTTGGTTATGTTGTTAAAGCTACTGATTTTTCAAAACAATCACCTCCAACAGGGATTGACACTATAACATTAAGTGATAGTACAACCGCTTACGCATTAGATAATACAGTGTTAGTAACTTGTGATTTAACTAACAGTTATAACCCTGGTACAAATGATGTAACCTTAACAATAGATATTGATGGAGCTGCAGTTTTATCTCAGGATAAAGGAGAAACTAGATTAACAAACGTTACAACAGTTGAAACAAACACAACATCATCAAGTGGAACAAATAGTTATACTGTAACAGGAACTTATGATGGCGTTGGAGATCCAGTTTCTGTAGTAACAAAAACTATAACAGCTACTTCAGGTAAGTATTTTACATCTGAACCTAGCCACGTGGTAACAACTGGAACAGCTGATCATTATACGATAACCTGCTCAACAACAGTACATGCTACATACACCGATGCTATACTGTCTAAAACTTTTGAAATAAAATATAACTTTCCAGATGGTGAAAGCACAAACGCTTCTGCAGACGTAATTACTATTACAGCAAACGCTGATGGTACTTTAATAACAGATGATGGTCTTAAGCTTATTAATAGTTATACAGTTGAACCAAGCTCTATTTCACAGAATAGAACAGAAGGAACATTAAGAGTATATGGTGAAAGCGGAGCGCAAGTAGATTTAAGCATGGTTAACGAAGATAGTACAGCTTATAACTTTACAGATTTAAATTTTACTGGTGGTGGTTCAAAAGCATTAACAATACCAAGTAATGGTTATATAGATGTAGACGTTGTTTATCCAACAACTGGTGATCCAGATCAGTATGACTTTACTTTAAGTACCGCTGCTTACGCAGGATCTGATTTAGCTAGTGGTATAGACCCTGACAATAATAGTATTGCTACTTTTAACGTTATATCATATGGTACATGCGGTTATACTGTTAGTACTAATTCAGCTAGTGGTAGATCTTATACAAGTACACCATCAAAAACACATTCAGGTGTTGCTTTATCTGTACCATCAGGAAGAGCTACATTTGCATCTTCTTTAGTATTAACAGATAATGTTAATATGGTTTTAAGAAGATTACCAATAGGTAGTGATTTTGTCGGAACAAACGTAGATGGATCAACTTTAACTTCTGGCTCTATGTTATTAGACACAGTAAGTATTAATCCTAGTACTATAGGTGGGGCTGGTGTTCAATCTTATACAATAACTGTTTCATCAGAAATAGATAAATTTGGAATAGCTAACTCAACACATATTTTAGCTTTAGATAATTTTATAAACGTACCAACTGTTGCTGCTAACGCAACTTTTGCTGGTAATGAAGATTCTAACTTAAGTATTGATTTAAGTTCGCATGTTACTAATCCTCAAGGAAATACACTAACATATAGTGTTGTAGCTGATAACAGTAGTTCTAATGGTACTTTAGGTTCTATAAACGCTTCTACTGGAGCTATAACTTATACACCTGCTGCTAATAATAACACGAATGTTACATTTACATGGAAAGTTAACGATGGCTTAGAAGATAGTAATACAGCAACAGCTACATTAAATATAGCCGCTGTAGCTGATGCGCCTACTGATATAACAATGTCTAGTCAATCAATAAATGAAAATAATTCAATAAATGATGTGATTGGAGCATTCTCTTCAGTAGATCCTGATGGTAGTGGAAGTTACACTTATACTTTAGTTTCTGGTACCGGTAGTACTGATAACGCAAGCTTTAATATTAGTGGTTCTAATTTAAGAGCTAGTGCGGTATACGATTACGAAACTAAAAACTCTTACTCTATTAGAGTTAGATCCACCGATGCTGATGGTAGTGGTAATGTTGAAAAACAATTTACAATATCTATTGGAGATCTAGCTGACGGTGGAACAGGAGCTAGATGGTTAATAGAAAGATATGATTCTTCTGGAAACACTACAAATGTTCAGTACTATGTTAGTTCTACTCAATATTGTAATGGTAGTAGTTTAGCTCTAATACCTAACAGTTGCTTTGGTTTAAATAAATTTGTTAGATTTGTAACTTCTGCTGGTGGATGTGGTAGTACTGAATATGCAGCTGGTAAAATAATAAATGTATCAGTTTCTGATGGTGCTATTGGAGCTTACATAAGTGGTTCAGGTGCACAATGGTTTAATACAGCTCAAGATGCACACAATGACACTAATGCAGTAAACTGTTAAAATAAAAAAATATGGCAACTATAAACTTAGCTTTTGATTACCCAATAAATGATTCAGTTCAAATAGGAGATACAATATATTATTGTGCAACAGGTACTGTTGGTGGTTTTAATACAGCTAACAGTATGGTTGAAATGGGTACAGCTACAATAGTAAACGAATACTCGTTGACTACTAACATAGGTAATAGTACGCCTAGACCTGCAAATGGATCTTATATAATGTTTAGTAAAGATCCTAGAGCAAACCAAGCAGGTTTAAAAGGTTATTATGCTGAAGTTGAAATGCAAAACAATAGCACAGAAGCTGCTGAATTATTTACGGTTTCCTCGGAAGTATTTGAAAGTAGCAAATAATGTGTAATTATAACTAATAAATAAATATATAATATGGAATGGTTAATTGATTTTTTAATTGGTCCCGCTAACGCGAACGTTCAATATGGTATAGCGCCTTTATTACTAGCTGGAGCTGGTATAAAAATAGGAGCTAAACTAGCTGGGGGTTTAATAGGTAATAGGGCTAGAAAAAGAGAACAAAGAAACGCTCAGGCAGGATATGACAAACAAATATCTAGATTAGAAAACTTAGATGCTTCTAATCCTTATGCAAACATGCAAAATACGTATGAAGACGCTACTGTTAATCAGCAGCAGTCACAGTTTCTTGCTCAGCAACAACAAGCTGCGCTAGCAAACACTATGAGTAATCTAGAAGGTGCTGCGGGTGGATCAGGTATTGCTGCGTTAGCTCAATCTATGGCTAGTCAACAATCAGCTAACTTACAACAAGCTTCAGTAGATATAGGTCAACAAGAGCAACAAAATCAAATGCAAACGATGGCTCAACAAGCTCAATTAGATCAACTAGAAGTTAAAGGTGATATGATGAGTAGACAAATGGAAGCTGCAAAAGGTTCTGGTATGTTAAAAAGAGCTACACATAGACTTGGTATGGCTACCGCTGATACGATGAGAGCTAAAAAGAGTATGATGGCTGGTGTAGGTAATTTAGTAGGTTTTGGAATGCAAAGAATGAAAGGTGGAGCTTTAGCAGGTAATTGGCAAAGCACTCAACATGGTGGTAGTGTTGATAATATAGGTTAAAATATAAAGACATGAATTTAAATAGTACATTTTTAAACAATTTAGCAGGCGAAGGAGTTCTAGATATTGTAAACAACTTTAGAAAAGAATGGAGAGAAGAGGATAGATATAATGAAAAACAAAAGTTATTACAAAAAAGACTTGACGAACAAGCAAGGTCTAGAAACAACGCTATGGTTAATAAATACCTAGACAAGCTACCTGAAGGTGTTGATATTAATAAAGTAGGACCAAGGTATAGAGACCCAGTAACACAGTGGGGTATGCAACAAAAATCAGCTTACACTAAAGCTGCTGCTTGTGTTGCAAACGCACCAGCTGGATCAGAACAACAAATGAGATGTAGAGAAAAATTAAACTCAATTGTTTCTTCTTTTGAAAACTTAAACGCTAAGTTAGAAAACTTTAAAGGATATAAATCAGATTATTTAGAAACAATAGCTGAAGGAAATTTAAGTAGAGCTAATTCTGAAGATAAAATGGGTGTACTTTCTCAAATATACACAGACGGAATGGATATAGCTATTAGCGAAAACGGTGATGTTAGTTTTTATAACGATAGTGGTTATATAAACTTTGATGATTTACCAGATTACAATGTTAAAGCAAACAACGCAGCTACTAGTATATTAGAGATGAACGAAGCTTTATATAAATCTGGAATAGCTTTTAGTCCTTCGCAAGAAAACCTATATAGATTAAAACTACAAAAACTAATGAATCAAAGAAACATTGTGCAATCACTAGCTTCAGATGATTTTATTATACCAGGTGGTCTAGGTTTACCAAATGATTTATTATTAAATGATCAACGAGTAGATGAATTAAGAGATGTTGTTATAAACTCTTATTTAGACATGTTTAAACAAACAGCTGCGGCAGGTGCTCAATTAAAACAAACTAGAAATCAAGCACCAAGATCGCAAGGTACAGCTAGTGAAAGAAAATACAACGCCATGATGAATAACCTATTACAAGGTTGGAATGGATTATTACAAGGTGATGCTACTCTTATTAATCAATATTTAGTAGGTACTGACCAAATAATAGCTGGGCAAGGAGAAGCAGAAGGTTTATACGAACTTTGGCAAGGTAACAACGTGCAATATTTAGATCCTACTAATCCTTCAGATTTAGCAACTTTATTTAACGCTCAAAACATTCCTCAAAATTTATGGCCTGACTTTAACCAATTGGGTAATACCCAACAAAATACAACAGCAAGAGATGCTGATTACTACTTAGATCAAGTAACTTTAGATAAATAAAAATTATGGCTGAAATAAAAGATGTCGTGCAACAAATGATTGACGATGGTAAGTCACATGAGTTCATACAAGATGTAATAAACAAATATAACACTTCTTTGGGAAAGGAAGTCGATCCTGCCAATGCGGAGACCAATGTAGGATCGGAAAACGATATGGTCTCCAACTCGGAAATTGGTTCTTCGGATTCAGCTGAAGAATTAACCGCTTGGCAATCCATAAGTAACTCAATGGAAAACCTAGGTGAAATGATCTGGGATATTGGCGAGTGGTGGTTTAGTGATGATGGTGCTGGTTCTGCAAAAGATTTAGCGAGTAATGGAATATATAAAATTGTAGCAGGTAGACAAAAAAAAGGTAAAGATGGTTTTCTTGGATTTGAGGTTGGTGATGAACACACAATACAAGCTATAGAAGCATATAAGAAAGAACAAGAAAAAACAAAACAAACACTTGGTGTTGTTGAAAGTTGGAAGAAAGGAGATGTTGGTGGAGTATTAGCTGGATCGTTTAACGCTATAACAAATATGTTAGGTAGTGTTGCTTATGGCGCTGGTACATTTGGTGGTGGTTTTTTATCTGACTTTATAGCTAATAACTATGTAGAGTATAATAAACAAAAAGCACAAAATTTAGGTATTAGTCTTGAAGAATTAATAAAAACTGATCAAGCGGACGCTAAAATACCAGTAGCAATGGGTGTTGTTAATACGGCTCTAGAATCAATAGTTCCAGCAACATTAATAGCTACTAGAGGTAGAGGAGCACCATTCTTAAAAATGATACCTAAGCAATTAACTAATAAAATATTTTATAGTAAAAACGGTAGAGATGTAATGAATATGCTTGGTGGTGGATTTGCAGAATTCAATACGGAGATATTACAGCATGTCGGTGATGAGGTAAACTCTGAAATGGGTAGGGTAGCTGGTACAGGTATAGACGCTAATCCAGTTGATGCTGCTATAGAAGCTCTATTTAGCGAAGAGGGTTTAGAAGCTGGTATACAAGGTTTCCTTGGTGGTGGTGGTATTGTTGGTGGTGGAAGCGCTGCTAAATCACTAAGCAACATAAGATCCGTTGTTGATGGAAAAAAGGTTAGTGAAAACATAGATAAAATAGGTAATTTAAGAATAAAACTTAAAGGCACAAAAGACGCAACTACCGCTGAAGGTATACAAAAGCAAATAGATGTATTAGAACAAGAGATTGCTGATTCTGTAAGAAAAGGAAATAAAATATATAGTAACCTAAGTAATGATCAGTTAAATGAAATAAATAGTTTATCAGATTTAGCTGATGCTGCTGCATTTAAAATAACTGAATTACATAGGAAAAAAAGAGCAGGTGTAATATCTGAGTCAGAATTTGAAACTGCTAGAGTAGGTTTTGAAAAAGAATATAAAGACGCTAGACAAAAACTTCAAGATATGAAGTTAGAAGACAATATTAAATTTGTAAAAGATACAGTGTCTAAAGAAGATTCGGCAAAAGGTTTAAAGACAACAGTTTTAAATACAACTAAAGACACTCTGAAATCAATGGAAGGTCTTAGTGAGATTGATAAAAAGAAAAAACAAGAATTCAGAGATAATAGTGGTAACATAGCTGGATTTACTGTTGGTGGTAAAATATTTATTAATAAAGAAGTAGCTAGTGAACAAGGTCAAGTTGGTGTAGCTGGTCACGAATTCTTACATAAAATATTAAATGCTAAGGTAGGAGATAGAGTAGCTCAAGCTAAAATGGTTAAAGAGTTTAGAAGATCTATGACATGGGCACAAAGAGCAGCTGTTGATCAGGAAATGAAAGATAGAGGGTACGCAAACACCG
>TARA_R100000655_G_scaffold64360_1_pt1 | contig 26616 bp, 36 predicted proteins | sample TARA_R100000655 | Tara Oceans TARA_R100000655 (sample SAMEA2622497) | marine metagenome | biome: marine biome (ENVO:00000447); feature: deep chlorophyll maximum layer (ENVO:xxxxxxxx); material: "saline water (ENVO:00002010), including plankton (ENVO:xxxxxxxx)" | depth 90 m
AAAAGTGAATCAACAGTTAACAAAAGATATGACAATTAGTTCATTTATCGAGTCGATGGTAGAAGATGCATTTCAGGAAAATTTAAAAGCAATACTTGAACATGCTGCACCAAATAAAGTTATGAGTTTAAAAGAGATAGAGTCTGAATATAACATTAAGCCCAGGACAATAAGAAGAGCTATTGATGATGGTGAGTTGCCCTTCGTTTCAGGGAAGAGCGAATCTAAAACAGGTAAGTATTTTGTATTAAAATATGAAATTGATAATTGGAATCAAGCTAGGCAACGTAAAATGGGGGTAATTCGATAATGATAACCCGCTTTAAAAAGAAAAACCCCTTCGGCAAAAGGGATTTATCATCTAAATTGTTAATATCTAGACTTAATTATAGCAACTTTTACAATAAAGATACAACCACATCTAAACATATCTTGTGTGATCCTGGGATTTTAGGGTGGGTCAAAAAGTGTTAATTAAATTATCCCATAGCGCTCTGAATGACTTTTCTACTTGCCCTAGAAAATTCTACTTTAGTTCGATTCACCGCATCAAAACAAAACGTTTTATCGAAGCTCTAGGGCTAGGTAGTCTATTTCATGAATGCGTCGCTATGCTTTATAAAACATCTGACTTAGATGTTGCTATTGAGCATGTTAAAAAAGAAGAGAAAAGGATTGAGCTAACATTTAGCTGGATTAACAAACAAAAAGACTATGACAGTCTGGAATATTCATCCACCGTTGTTCAGGCTGCATTGCATGCTTGGTATAAAAAGTTTTATGTATCTGACATGCATAACGGTTTAAAAGTAATAGAGCTTGAAAAGAAATATTCTGGGCTAAAGATAATTAATCCTAGTACAGGAAAAACTAAACGTAATTTTAGGTGGTCTTTTATCGCGGATATGGTTGCAGAGGTTGAAGGTGAGCTATGGTTAGTTGAATACAAGACGACGAGAACAGTTAATGAAGACTATTTTGAAAGGCTTTCTATAGATACTCAAATATCTGGATATATATATCAGTTACAAAAAATATATAATCGACCTATTAAAGGTGTTATTTACAGGGTGCTTAAGAAGCCTTCTATTAGATTAAAAAAAACGGAATCAAGAGCTCACTATATAGAGCGAGTAAAAGAATTATTTCAAGAAAAGCCAAATGAGTTTTTAATTGAAAAAAAGATTTACCGCACTAATGAAGAAATAAGTGAATTTGAAATTGAACGCTGGGAAAAGATACAGCACGTTGCATTCATAAATAAGAGGGGAGTTTACCCAAAAAACACTAACTCTTGCACCGGTTCTAGAAAATGTGAATACTTCACTTTATGCACAAAGAAAGAAGGCGCTGAGAAATATTATGAACGAAAGTGATATTTATCAATACGACAAAAATAGAGGTAAATACGCATATATATCTGAGCGTACAAACTTTGGAGGTGTTATTGAATCAATAACGATTGATGAGGCTAAGAAAAAAGTATTTTACAACATATTGCTAGATGGTTATGGAATAACCTATCCATTTGATGCAAAAAAAATAACAATCAAGGAGACTTATTAGATGGAATTACCAAAAATTAAAAATAAAAAATGCTCAGACCCAGCGAAATTATGCTGGCTTGTTTATGGCCCACCTAAAATTGGCAAAAGCAGTCTTTGCTCTCAGTTTGATGACCCCCTATTCATCGCTACGGAAGACCGTTTGAAATTCTTAGATGTATATAAATTACCTACAGAGGGCGCAGTACGATCTTGGCAAGAATTAGGGTCTATATTCCAATTGGTAGATCAATCAATAAAAAATGGTTCATTTAAATTCAAAACAGTAGTCATTGATACCCTAGATAATATAATTCCTTTATTACATGACCATGTGTGTAAAGAGTTATCGGTTAAAACACCTGGAGAAGCGCCACATGGTCAGGGTTGGGGTGCTATAAATAAAACGTTTTCTAAGTTTATCAATAGCTGGTTATCGTTAGGCATTGGTGTTGTCTTTATCTGTCACAGTGAAGAGAAAGTCGTAGAAACCTCTAAGATGCGAAGTAATAAGATTGTACCAAATATAGGAGGTAAACCGCGTCAAATACTGAATGCTGCTGCCGATGTTATTGCCTACGTTGACATAGACCCTGAAACCGAAATTAGGACTGTATTCACTGAGAGAACTGAGCTTTTTGAAGCCGGCGATGGATCGGATAAACTGCCTGGAAAATTTGAATTAAATAAAGGTTATAAATTTGTTAAAGAGTGTTTTAAAAAAGGAGATAAGTAATGGAAAGAATTGGAGAGATTTTAAATGACGATGAAGCCAACATTATATTGAAATCCATGAATGAGGCACCAAAAGTAGATTTTAAAAAGCAAGACCAAGATCGAGTTGATGCTGAATCTAAAATGAAGGATAAAGAGCGCCTTGTAGGTCGTTTTATATCGGCTCAAATCAAAGACACGGTTAAAGGAAAGCAGGTAATTGTAAAGATATCGATTATAACAGATGAATACAAAGATATCGTTGTTACTCTGTTTTTTCAAATTGAAAATGAATCAATTAAATATCTGCAGTCTTTCTTAAAGAAATTAGGGAAGCTAGAAGCTGAAAACACGCTTGAAACATTAACTAGAACTCTAGATTCATTAGTTGGAAATTTTTGTGAATTAGAAGTGAGAAAAACACAGAAAGGCTACACAAATTATTACGCTCGTCGTTTTGTGGATTCAGAAGAAGAAGCATTGGCGTTGAGTAAATATATTAAAGCTGACCAAGATGCAGTGAATAATGCTGTAAGCCCATTTTAAAAGGAGATAAAAAAATGCAGCAATTTAGCAGCCCAGATGAGTTTTTCAATGCGATGAAAAAAGATATATATCAAGATCTAGAAGCAATGGATTATGGAACATTTGAATCGGATGATTGTTTATTAACGGAACCAAAAAGACATGGAATATCATATATATCTGAAATTGATATTAATATAGATAGTGTCAAGCATATACCAAATACACAATTAATCCATTTTAGTGTGTTGCCTAGATGTGAAATAAGCTATAACTAAATTATAGGAGTTAACCCATGATAAATATTGCTAAAGGATACCATTGCAGTAATGATTTATTATTAAAGATTAATGAGGTTAAAGAACTCTTGAGGAAAATTAAGAATGGTAAATAAGGGTGATTTACTTAGTATGTTTTTTAATTTAGCTGAAAAAGTTAGTAATAACGAAAAAGAAATTGCACAACTTAAAAAAAGAAGGCAAAAACAAGATCGGTTAGCTGATAAACAAGACCAGATGAAAAAAATAAAAAATAAATATGCAGACGATGTCTATATGACAACTGAGGAATATCAAAAGTTAATCGATAAATTCGGAGAGGTTTTTACCGAAAAAGCGGTGGAACTTTTAAGTGGCTACATTGGCTCCTCAGGGAAAAAATACTACTGCCATTATAAAACAATATTGGGTTGGGTAAAAACTCGGTTGGAATCTGACGGTGTAAAACCAATGCCAGGACAGTTAAAGAACAGTAGTAATGTTGTTAGAAAAAACGAAGCTTACTATATGCTTCCACAAGAGGTTAGAGATGACCTTGAAAAAGATAAAGGCAGGCCTGTTGACGAGGCGACACGTATGAAAGTGAAGGAAATGTTAAAAGAAAATGGATACAGGAAGTGTTGAAATGATAGAGAGGTACTTTGTTGGTATAGACCCAGGTAAAACTGGGGCTATATCTATTATAAATAAAGATAAGTCTCTAGTTGAATGCTATAGAATTCCAGACAGTGAAAGAGAACTTGTTGAGATTTTCAGGGACCTAGAAGGTAAGGTGTATTTATGCTTACTAGAGAAGGTTAGTTCAATGCCTGGGCAAGGAGTAAAATCAATGTTTACCTTTGGAAAAGGCTATGGCTTCTTAAGAGCATGTTTAATGGCGTTTAACATTCCATTTGATGACGTATTGCCAAACACGTGGCAAAAGGCGTTGAATTGTCAAACAAAGGGGGATAAGAACGTTTCTAAGAATAAGGCGTCACAGTTATTCCCTACAATAAATATGACTCACTGGAAAGCAGATTCTTTGCTAATAAGTGAATATAACTGGAGGACTTACCATGGAAAATACTGATAGGCTTATTGCTGGGGCTATAAATGATCTTGAAGGGTGCCGCCAGGTATTAGACCAGATAGATAGAGTTGTAACCGAAGAATACGGGTCAGAAAATTTCGATAAAGCAAATGAGTATTCTGTTTCAGTAAAAAAGCTTCGGAAGACCATTGAGGTTTTTAAGGAGACTTATATTGATGAATAAGAAAGGAGTATAAATAGATGCAATCAATGTTTAAATATTTCTGAAGAGACACACCCTCATGACCTAAAACCTATTATAACCTGTGGTCAGTGTGGTGGGGCAACGACAAGGATAATATCAACTATGAATTTTCACTTAAAAGGGTCTGGGTTTTATAGTAATGATAATAAGAAAAAAGAAGGAGTATAGATAATGAGTGGAGTAAAAAAAGAGTTAATGGATATCACAAAATCTGTAGAATGTCGTGAAGAGGCAATAATTACAATAGAGAAAGGAATTAAAATAGCCAGAGATAAGAAAAAATTAATCAAGAAGAAAATTGATGACGCTAACGCAGAAGCTTTGGTTGATTCATGTACTGATTTAAAAGATTTGCGGAATGCCCTAAAAGCAGTACGTGACAATAAAAAAAGCATAGTAGAGATTGATTCCTACATAAAAGAATTGATTTGGGCAACTGAAACTTTAAGAGACTCAATAAGTTTTCTAATGGATACAAAGCTTAAAGCCAATAGTAACATAAAAGACATATCTTTGGGCATTCTTGAAAAAAGGATGAAGCTAGAAAAAGAAGCTGTTGAGTACTTACATCGCGGTAAAGATATACTAGAATTGTTACGTCCATGGACTTATGATAGCCCAAGGTATACCGATGCACCATTGGCAAAAGCATTAATCTATTATACATAGGGGATGTAGATGCCGTTATATGATTACAAATGCAAAGTGTGTGGATTTATAAATAATGTAAGACATCCTATGGATTTAAGCCCATTAGTTTCATGCAACAAATGTGGGCAAGAGACTTTTAGGATGATATCTGGGAGTGCCGTAATATTTAAAGGTAATGGGTTTTACTCAACTGATAATAAGAAAGGAGAATAAAAATATGGATGTTGCAAAGCAAGATCACTACGCTAGGTTTAAGATTGAACCTAAGGATTTTATTTTAAAGAACAAGTTGAATTGGATACAAGGAAATATCATTAAATATGCGTGCAGGTATCCTTATAAGCATAAGAGTGCTGAGGGTAAGAAGCAAGATCTTGAAAAAATTATAGTCTATGCTGGTTATGCAATAGAGGAATTAACAGATAAAGAATCTGCTGAAGATAAGCATACAGATGAATTTGAGCCTATAACTAAGTGGGTTCCAGTGAATAATAAACCTAAAGGATACGGGGTTTTTGCACCGGACTTTGATGTGAAATTTAAATCCTCTTTGTGGGGGGTAATTAATTAGGATGAGTATGTTGGATATCAAGACTAATACAAGGTATAAAAATATGGAACCCACTTTAGATCAACTTAATAAAGAGATAGAAGAAATTAGTGACTGTTTGCTAATGATGCAAGCCGAGGTAGTACGGAATGGCGCGATATGCTCAGCCGAAACATACAACAACAATCCCTACCTAAAGAACCCAGAGTTGTACGATAGATGGCCCAGAGTTGGACGATAGATGGGGGAAATAGTGATCATAATATTTTGATCTGAAAATATTGATAGCTTATAATTCAACACCGAATAGGTTTAATTTAATGTTCCCATTGGTTGGGTTATAAGCTATCCCTGCAGGTCCTACTGACGCTGTAGCAATTTTCTTTTTACAATCAAAATCAACTTTTAAATCCTTAATAGCCCCACTCATATCATCATTTAAAATCTTTGCTACTTGTTTTTTTGATTCATCATTCATATTTGCAGTTACTTCGTCAAATTTGGTAATAATATATTCCAGACCTTTATCGTCTACCTTTGTATTTGTTAACTTAGCTGCTTTTCTTGAAACTTCTAGGCCAATTCTAAAATACTTAAATGCTATTGCTCTATTTCTTTTTACAGACATCCATCTTATAAAATCCACAATAAAACCACCTAAATATTGAAAAAACATAACAATATAACTCATTTACTTATCTCCTTTATACTTAATATAACCATTTGTTGTTTTTATTAAAGCCTCTTTTTTATATGGCCTTCCAAACCTATTACACGATATGTGAATAAAGCCTTGCTCTGGGTAGTAAATTACCTGCCTATAATAGATATTAGACTCTTCAATTATCCAGTGAAACACATCTATTTGATCTTTGATTTTAACGCAATGAATATCACCAGCTAAGCAATATAAGTGATCAGAGTCTTGTGACCCACCTATAGCTTTATTAAGCTGGTTTGATCTTTTACCAGACAATACCTGGGTTGGTCCAAATTTATCTCTTATAGGCTGGAAACATGTTGTTGCCCATAACTGCAATGATACAATATCGAACTCATTAAATAGGATATTTGCAGCCACATCAGGATGATCCTTTGAGACCTTCATTTCTTTTAATGTTAGATTTTTAGATAGCTTAAACTCTTCAATATTCATTTTTCTACCCTGCTTAATAATTCAACGATATGGTCTAGTTTGGAAACAGTAATCGCTTGCTGAATTTGAATAGATTTCTGAGTGTCTTTTATTTCTTTAACGATAGGTTGTATAGCTACTGGTGCTTCTTTAATTATCATCTCGCTTACTTCTGTACGATCTGGCTTGTCTAATTCATAGAATAACAATTGAACCAAGACTAAGACAAGTGCCCCTAATCCAGTGGCAGCGGCTAACCAAACTCCAGTACGAAAAGATTCGTTTTCATTCCCATTTGTCATTATTCATCCTCCTGTCGACTTATTTGCCTTTGCCCTAACTGACTGCCCCCAAGCCGTGTCCCATACAGTGAAAGCCCCTTCGATCTATTTACAGCATCTCCCAAACTACGACCCCCTCTTGCTACCTTAGCCCCTCCTTTAATGGCTTGCTTATAAAGTACTGGGGATCTTGCGATTAAGGGAGTTATCCCTCTTGTCGTTCCTACTGCAGTAGCCGTAAGTATTTCTCTTGCCGTGCCAGAAGAATCTGAAAGGTAGTTCTTAGATGACCATACTCTACTTAATGCATTAGCTATCGTCCCGTTCTCAATATCTTCCATAAACTTCAAACCTTGTGGAGCTAAATTATCTATTTTTTGCAACACATCTTTTTGTGCTTCACCAATAGTGCCGTCACCTAATTTTTTCACACTTTTTTCAGCTGAAAATTCTTTAAGCATCGTTTTTGACATATCTTCTAAATCTATAGCTTCTGCGTATTTTTTTGTAAAATTCCTATAAGATTCAGAAGAGTCTTTTAATACGTCCCCAATATCTTTATGTAATTCCCACATAGCTGCGGTACCGACATTGTCAGATTTTAACCTATTAGCTTCGTCTCTTAAATTTTGCTTAATGAAATTTAATTTTTCCAGAGTTACTTCCCCCGCGTTAAGCTTTTTGAAAACATTTAACAGAAATAAAGACTCTTTTGGATTTAATTTTGTTTGGTCTATATCAAGATCTCCATTAGCAGCTTTTGTTAAAATGTTTTGAATTGAATAACGTTTTTGGTCTGAAGAAACTTTTTGTTTAATATTCTTTTCGAATGCACCTAGAACAGACTCACCAGTATCAGTAAGCGGTTTATTTAAGTCAACTTTTGTTTTTGTTTTTGATAGAAGTTCCATTTCTTGTTCAGCTATATCTTTTGCATTTTTCAAAACTTCACGCATAGCCTGTTTAGCACGTTTCCCCAAATCCAGTACGTCTTTATTAGAAAGCTCCTTTAAAGGCTTACCAGCCATTTCAGCGTCAATATATTTCTTAAACCAAGGCCTAGGTATTTGAGTTAACTGCTCAGTAACAACGCCTGCAGGAACACTTAATATTTTGCCTAGATATTTCGCTGCGCCAGTGATTCCTTTGCCACTTAATGCTAAACCAGAAACCATAGCTCCAGTCGAGGCCCCAGCCACAGTTGCAGACTTTGCTGCAGCGTCAACATCGCCTGATTGTGTTAGTCCACGTATGAACTCACCAGACATAACTTGGACTGCATTATCCAAAGAGTCTCCTAATACACTGCTCATTTTATTAATAGGTTTTTTTGTTACAGCTTCAACAATTTTTTTAGTCGCATTTGGGACTATTTTTCTGAACCCAGGTATCTTAGTGGCACCTAACGCTAAGTTACGCCCTAGCCCTGCAGGAGAAACTAGTAGTGCCGCATCTACTGCTGTGTTTACTGTATCTTTAGCTCCTGCTTTTATCTCATCAACTATAACGTCTTTCTTTGAGGCTCCGGTGGCAATTTGATCTACACGCCTTTGCAATTTACCCTCATAAAATTCTTTATTTGATTTACCAGGGGTTACTACGTCTGTTACTGCCAAAACAGTATCTGCAACTTTTCCAATTGTTGATTTGGGGCCATATAGCTCTTTTTCCAACTTTTGAACCCTCTCGTCTGCTACTAATTTCTGTCTTACTTGCGAGCCTTTTTTAAACTCTTCAGGGTTTAACCCTTGAGAATTAATATATTTTACAATATCTTCGTCACTTGCCCCGTCGGCATGCATTGCTTTTGTTTTCATAAATGTTTTAAAATAAGATACCATTTAGCGCTCCTTTAATGAAATAGTGATTCTCCCGGGGGTTGAGAGTTACCCTGGGTGCCTTCAGTTTCACTTTCAGTATTATCAGGGTAGTTTTTTTCAAAGTCATTAACAGTCATGTTTTTAAGCTTATTTGGGTCTATACCCATTAAAATTTCAACACGCCTCATCTTGTACAGTATAGTGTTTTTATTATCGTCTATAGTCAAACCATAAAGCTTCATAAAAGCCTTCTTCTCGTGTTCCGGCATAGCAGCACCAGTGAGTCTACGACTAAGTAATTCAGTAATATTAGCAACATCGCCTGTGAATTCTTTTGCTTCATCACTTGCGAACTTACCACCAGTTTTAGCTAAGGCCTTTAATTTAAGGTCCCCCCAAAGCCCTTCGGTTTCATCGAGAAAAGACTTCACGCCTTTAACTGAATCCATAATCGATTTGTTTTGTCGTTCCAGATTTTGTTCAGCAACGCTTCTTGGTTTTTCGCCAAATGCTGGTATAAACCTTCGGCTAATTTCTCCATTATTTAAATTCTCCATAGTTACTACTCTTACAGAGTTATGCCTATCAAAATATCTCTCAGCGTCTTCAATAGACAGGTTATGTTTTTTTGCATATGCAGCTATTACATTATTAGACAAGGGAACAATCTCTTCATGTGTAGCCATGTTTTCTTTTGGGTTATATTTTATATCATTTACTAGGTTAAATAAGGCTTTATTATCATTAACATAATCTACTGCTGCTTCATAATCCCCCAAGCTTTGTAATGTTTTTATAGTCTCCATAGCTTGTTTCTGTTTTTTTGATTTTTGCTTTTTTTCTTCATTTATTCTATTCCATTTTGAAGATACTGCCTTTTGCTCTTGATTAAATAAGTCTTGTTGTTTTCTGATATCTAACTGTTTGTTTTGTAAGGCGAGTCTATTTTGTTCTTGCATTTCTTCCTGATCTAAAGCCCTATCTTTTAAACCAAGAGATACCCCTGTGCTATAAGCATTTAACATTATTAATAACCCCCTAATATGGAACTACCCTGTCCCTGTCTGGCCGAACCTCTACCACTCTCAAATAAAGCTATATCACTTAGGCCTTGAAAAAAATCAGCGTTTGCCCTTTGATTTGCTGTTGTTGCTTGCGCATCAAAACCTGCTGCTTGTAAACCTAAATTTGCCTGAGGCATGATTGGGGCTGTTGATAGGTCAGCTTGATTTGCAGCTTGCCCAATCCTTGCGTTTAATATATTTGTATCCCTAGCTGACCCTAAAGCCCTTCTTGTCTGATTAGCTTGGTTTTGTGCATTTAACCTTGCATCAGAATATCTTTGCCCCATATTAAGTCTTCTGTCTCCAAACTCTTTTTGTAGGCTTAGACTTCGATCATTAAATAAATCTCGGTAACCCACGTTCCTTTCCGTAATAGCTTTTTGTTGATTAGCTTTATCTAACATTAAAGCAGCTTTCTGAGGTCCGTATTTTGCTTCAAGATTAGATAAGCTAGTATTAAATAACTCTGAAGCTGCAGTTTCTAATTCTGCTCTATCTCTATTAAGATTTTGCATAGCGATATTCTGTCTATCTCTAATATTAGCTATCTGTTCCCCTTGTCCTCTTTGAATACCTGCAACTTGTCGAGTCTCATCACCTATGCTGTTTGCTAATTGGCTTGCGGTGTCTCGTTGAATGTTTGCTACTGATTGAGAAGTTTGCATTCCACGATTCAGCCCCTGTTGATTCATCTCTCTTAATGCTTGTGCTTGATCTGATGTGATTTGTAGATTAGCTCCTTCCAATATTTCACGAGCTGCAGCTGGACTTAAACTATAACCTTGTGCGCGCTGAATTTTTTGTAATGCATCAGTAGCTTGGTTTATTCGATATTCATATATAGGGTCTGTTTCAATGCCTGCAAAATCATTATTATACTTGGCCAACTCTTCTGTTGTGGCAATCCCTTGAAATACTTTGTTTTGCAAAATATTACGGTCCCTCAAATCTTGAAACCCTTGATACTCTAACAGTGCATCTTCTGCGCCTTGAGTAATGTAGTCTCTACTTAAAATTCCACCGTCTCGAAGTTCTTGAATTGCTATTTCGTTCGCATCTAGTACTGCTTTTTCTGAGTCGTCATAAGCATCCTGTATTTCCTCTTTAGAAATAGAATAATTGGATTCAATAATGTTATAAATGTTATTAGGGTCAAGGCTTCCGTCTTCCAAAACTCTATCTGAATCATCAGCTGAAAAACCTTTGCGAAGCGCGTCTATAGATCCGTCATGCCCATCTTCAAAAGTTTGTATAGCATCATCATATTGCTCTATAGTAAGCTTGCCTGACTGAACTAACTCTTGCATTGAATTATCAAAATTTTCTTTATCCTTTTTTGCAAGATCAGCTTCTAAATTATTAAGCTCTTCAATTGCTCCTGTTTCGCTATTGTTTAGATCTCTAATTGTTCCGGCTAATTGCTGATCTACTGCATTTTCACGTGCATAAGCGTTCCATTCGTAATCTTCCAGTGCTTCATTTACCGTTTTCTCGTATTTTTGCTGAGCATCACGATAAAGATCTGATATTAATTTTCTTTGTCTTCTAGCTTCCTCTGCTTGAATTTTGGCCGCCTGTCTGTCGGCATCTGCTGTAGCCTGGCCCCCTAAGAATGACAATCCTGCACCTAAACCAAGTGCCCCTGCTAAAGCTATACTGATTACCATTAAATTACCTCCTTAAATATATTCGACAATAATATAACCTCTATTTAACGTTGTCGATGAATAGTCAGACCCAAATCCACCTCTTATGATCAGAGTCGTACCCGATCGGATAAAGAAATCATCTATTGTTTTATATTCACCCACAGTCCCATCATCTTTAAACAAAATAAATCTTAGGCTAAATACATTAGTTAAATTCAAAGGGGGATAGTCAGCTAAATCTTTTGTTTTAAAATTTGGACTGCCACCACCTGGGTAAACAATGTTAGCACTAGCCGCATCCCATGGACCTAATTCTATTAACTTTCGTTTCAACGGTGTGTCGCCTGCATAGGCCATAAAAAATCTACTTAACCATGTTAGAAGTGGTCGAAAATCATTAATCGACCTAAACTCAGGTAATTTTTCTGTTTTAAAAATCATACTTATAAAAGTCCTCTATTACAGTACTAATCGACAATTTAACAACGCCTTGATATACAATACGAAATTGCCTTGAATAATAACTACCCAAACCATATATTTTTTTTATAGACTGTACACCAGAAGACGCATTTCCTTGATTCATAGCCCGTATTTCATCTGGCTGCAATGTTGTATAGTTAACTGGAAAAACCTCTGTTAAATCAATAGACTGAGTATTCTCAAATAAATTTTGATTTAAATCATCCCTGTATGACAACATGACTCTTGGAACATACTCAATTTGACCAGCCCATGGACTATAGTTTTGAATAGGACCGCTTTTAATTATCATTGATATGCTTCTTGAAACCTTTCTAATGGTACTATCCCCATGATCAATATTGCCTGTGACAAGCTCTAACCTAATGGGTTTACCATTATCAGTAAAAGTATCATCGTCAAAACGCATGAAAGTATTATCAAATGCGCTACCAAATATAGTAGCGTTAAAAGACCTTCCGAAGGCACAGCAATTACCAACAAAACGGGATTCTTTCAAAGAAATACTATCATAGTAAGTCCACTCAGCAAAATAACCAAGCTCTACGTCATATACTAGAGTTTTATTTTCTGATTCAAATATACACATGATAAAATTTTTGCCATTAAATGAAAAATCGTACATCCTGCAATCACTAACATTTTTAAAATTCTGTATCTCAAAATCATAATTAGTATTTAATTGTATTATTTGATATCCATTTATGATACTAAATTTCCTATTACTATCGAATATATATATATTATCAGAAGAATTTGCCACAGAGTATCTTGACATTAGGCCTACGTTTAGAGTGGTACCGGTTATGCGCCGAAAATCCCCTAACGAGTCTAAATCCCAAAATTCAATAGTATTAGTACCAAACACGTGAATAACGTTTCTAAAAACATGCATGGCAATAACATCATCGGGGGCCGACTCAGCAATAAAATAATGTGACGCGTCCCATGACGTTGGCGCTGTATTAGGGGCAAATGGAGCCCAATGTATGCGAGAAGTATCACTATCTAATGCGACTATATATTGATTTAAAAAATCAATATGTGTAACAGATGTTGGCGCATCTGTGTCAGTTACTTTATAAAGCGAATACCCTGAATTTAGAATATAATAAATAGAAGATCCTTTTGCAATTGCCATATGACTTCCGTTAGTACAAAAAGAAGCAAATTTATCACCTTCTAATTTTGTATTCATCAATCGAGCAGCAAAAGGCAATGATTTTCCATTAAAGCTAGCTGTACTCATATAAATGGCTGCCACTGTACCATCCTCACCAACAAATATTAACTCTTCCGGATTGTCCCACCATACAATCCCAACAGAATGGTTTATCCCAGGGATTGCCAACGCTGAATTTCCATTTGAGACACCAGGTCTAGAGACTAAATTAGAATTATCGCCTTCGATATTAAAATAGCCATTTTTTAAAATTTCAGAACTACCTTGAAGTACCTCAGAGTCAACGTTTTTATTTGCTGGACGATTAAAGAACAGCTTTGCCTTAGTCATTCTCTAAAGCCTCTATTCTTTTGTGTAATTCAGAAATATAAATAAATTGAGATTCAACTGTCTCCCATAGTTGATTTGTTAATTCACCAAGAGAAGGTTTTCTTCTTTGAAACGATTCCCTTCCTATAATTGTGGATAAATGCAAGTGTTTTTTAGTGAAGTCAATCTCTTCTTGCAATGATTTTAATTTATAATCCTTATCATTATCATCTTTGGGAGCCCCTAAATAAACATATTCAAAAACCTTATCTAAAAGTTGAGTTCCATCATCATATACACCGTTTTCTGCATTAACCGTCCCATTGCCCATAAAGCCACCACTTGGATTGCCGTATATGGCAGCATTAGACTCTCTTATTCCTGGGTCGTTAAATCGTGAACTAATTACCGGAAAATAATTAGTATTAATAATACTACCCCATATATCATAAGGTACATTATCACCACTATGATATAATCGCACCGATGCGCCCGCACCACCCGTAAAGATTTCTCTTTTTGGGGCGATTACTTCTCCATTAATATGTAATATTTTTCCTGCCGCAATATCAAATTTAGCACTACTGCCAGCATCAAATAATAATGTAATATTGCTTGGGATAGTTGCTTCGTTTTCAATTGTCACGTTCGTATCACCTGTAATAACTAATGTCTTAGCATCGCCACCTGCAGATAATACAGCTGTATCAAGCGCTACCTTATTATAGCCATAGCTAGTAAGATTGATTTCATTGCGTAAGCTTTGAATCTGATCGACATTTTGAAATGTATTTATATTAGCCCCTGTTGAAGTTGATATTTTTACTGTATATCTACCTGAGCCATACAGAACTATTCGTCCAGAAGAAGACATAATGGTCGGGTTTGCTGAATATCCTGTTGTATCAGTATAATCTGGGGTAGTATATACATTTTTTAATGTACTCCCATCAGGCTCATAAAAACCAACGATAGCCCCAGCCCAGTCGCTATTACCTGATGCTAAGAATTGAAATAAACTAGCCTTACTCATAATGTATACTCCTTACTAATCAAAATCATATCCTTGAGGAATGAACCGCACAGGCTCATTTTTCATAGAAGAATATTCTATTTTTTTCTTAGAAACATCTGCAATCGATCTTAATTGAATAACTCTATCCATGGGAACCCCTTGAGAAATAGCTAACTTAACGGTTAAACAATCAACCAATGCTTCTCCCCATTCAATTGGAAATGATATTAGTCTATTTCTATTATCACCATCGATATTTATATCCATTGATGATGTTGTTGTGATATTACATTCGCACTGATATTCATTTTTATCTGGGTATGGAAATAGATGCAATCTACCCATTAATTTATTTTGAACTGGGCTAGTTAATGAGCCACCCCCCTCTAAGAATTTTTCTATATAATAATGAGAAGGCTTGCCTGTGGAAAAATAATCAATTTTCTTAAAGTATTCATCACGACCCATCTCTTCTAACATTAAACCAGAGTCATTTTTTTTAGATTTATCTTTCAATTTAACCCCGTTTACATCAAGTAGGTAGGGTATGATTTTACTGTTTTCTTGCTTTCTAATAATACCTGAAGCGCTATTCGGTATATCTAAAGATCGAATTGTTTTATAGTATGTATTAGGTAAATAGACATTTACAGTTGTATTGTTTTTGCCTTGCTTCCAAAAAGATCTCCAATTATTAGTCGACAAGCCGCCTGGCGGGCCAGGCAAGTTGTACCCGCTTTGCACACATTCAAAATTAATATTCCCAGTAGTTTCGCCTTCAGGAATTCCGGTTATTATACTAGAATCTTCTAATCCAAGTACTAATATATCATTCATCCATAAGAATATACCTTCGGAGTACCATGACTTTACCAGTAAATTTAAATAATCTACACCAATACTTAGTAAGTCGTTTTTAAGCCCTGCAGAGGGGTCAATATAAGATGATACATTAACAGTTATACCCAAATTTCTATAAGCCAACTTAACAATTTCTTTTATCTCTAACTGAAAACTACTCATGTTACTCTCCGTCATAAGGTTCAATATTGAATCCGTCTGCTATTAATTCTGACCTTGTCCAATAGTCACTTGTAGTGGAGTTTAAAAAACTCGAATAAGTACTATTAGTTTTAGGGTCAAATGCGCTTGGCATTAAATCGTCTATTTCAAACATATACTCACTCAACCATGGATGGTTTTGTAATATTGTGTAAGGAATAGACACTCCTAAATAAGTTGTTATTGCACTATCCCATTGCGAAAACAATAAGGTAGAAGTAGTTCGCCCATACTTTTCCATTATTCGCCCCCCGTGTTCCCCTAAATCAAGTGTTAATTATTTGGCCAAGGGCCCCATCCCGTCGATAAATGCCCCCAAGGCACACCCCATTTTTTAGCCAAGTATTGCCCTTCTATATACTCTGCTATATCATCAGAATGATCATCTTCATATACAAGCACTTCTGAAAATCCGTTGTACCAATCGGCATAAGCGGTTGGGGTCGGGTCTGTCTTTCGCCCGAATGAAATGTGATCCAATCCAACCGGAAACGCTGGTGGTGCTTGAGCAAAAGTCCTGCATAAAATGCCATTGATATACACCTTCATTTCATTGAGACCAATAACACATCTCAGTATTTGAAAGCATTTACTAACGGAAATGTTATTTCGCAGGCCTTGGTTTGATCCTAGTGTAATGTTATCTGTTATACCCGTAGCTGTACTATATATTTGAAAGCCCAGACCTTTATTTGAAGAGGAATCATTTCGAATTGCTATTTGATCATTACCTGTGCTACTCCCAAAGAATATATATGTGCCAAACCATGAGCCTACTGGGTTATTCTGATATCCAAATACAACGTAAAAAGTCATAGGCCAACTTGTCAATGGATACGGCGTTATTGCATTAGAGCTCATGACGTCTCCATGAAACTGCAAGAAATCCCTTCCGTCAGACATACCTGGTCCTTGGATGATCGCATTATAATTTGAAAAACCACACAACCTTGGGCACTGATTAACTGATGGAGACGTTAATTCTATACTTTCATTATCAACATCACGCACTTTTAATACGCGATCTGTCTGTTTCGGTTGTGAATTTAAAAAATCCCAAGTATAATCATTTGATAAGTCAAACCATATTTTTCTACCATACGAAGGAGGTGAGGTTAATCTCATAAGTTATTACCCCTTTTTAATACCGATAATAATCTAATACAACATTCCAAGATGCAGCCGTTCCTCCAGTATCAAAGTTTGCATTCATAACGAGCATGCCGTATAAGTTAGCATTAACGCTTGAGCTCTTAACTACCCAATCAAAGGCGTTTGACTGCAAGTGCCATCCATCCGTTGTTCCAGTGCTAGATAAAAATTTCTTCTTCTCTACAAATGGGATAACCGCTACTAATGGAGTAAGCGCTGCCATAGTGTTGCCCACTGTCATCCAATCCCCATGAGGGGGTATTGTTGCTATTCCACTTACATCATTAAACAACCATAAGGATACGTTTGGAGGAAATTGATAAGCCCCGTTTGTAATTAGTCGTGCTCCATGAATAGTATGGACTCGCTGTGAAGAAGTTGCATCAAAGAAGTTAGTAAACGTGACCCAGTTACCTGTAGTTGTGGAAGAACTAAAAACTTTATTCGTATCCACTGTTGTTGGCGTTACGGGATTGGTAAACGTGCTATCTAAAGTTAAGCTTGTAGGGTTTTTGTATAAACTATCCAGCTTAGTATTCATAGAGGTAAGAGGTACTGTGTTTGTTTTAATATCTGACAAATCGTCTAACTTAGTATCTGAAGATAACGCAGAAGCTTTGATTGATGTGGTGTCAGAGCTGATATCAGTTGTATTTGTAGCTGTTGTGGCAGTAGATGTCGACATAGAATTAGTATCTACCAAAATATCAGCTGTATCAGACTTCATTTGAGCAGTATTAGCTTTAACGTTTGCAAGGTCAGTTAATTTTGTATCACATGAAGACACGCTAGAATCAATGGATGTGTTAGTTGTAGATATGGTAGTTAATGTAGAATTTGAACCTGCAGTGTTTGTTTTTACATCAGCTAAATCACTAGCTAAACCGCCGGTATTAGTTGCTGTATTAGAAGTGTTTGTAACAACCGTCGCAAGAGCTGTATCGCTAGATGCTGCACTGGCCTTAATAGCAGTTGTATCAACTAATATCGCTGCGTTTGATGTTACTAAAGTTCCAGTATTGGTTGCAGCGGTAGCTGTCGCTGTGTCAATATTGTTCGTGTCTGCCAATATCCCTGTTGTATCTGAACTTATTGCTGCAGTGTTGGTTGCTGCGTTCGATGTATTAGTAACGATAGTCCCTAAATTAGTATCTGAAGAAGCAACGGAGGCTTTTATGGCTGTTGTATCTACAAGCATAGCTGCGTTGCTAGTAACTAACGTTCCACTATTAGTGGCCGACGTTGCGGTAGCTGTATCAATGTTATTCGTATCAGCAAGTATAGCCGTTGTATCAACATTAATAGCTGCAGTAGAGCTGGCCGTATTTCCTGTGTTAGTCGCTGTAGTTGATAAGTCGGAAGCTAAACCGCTTGTGTTAGTATCTGTATTAGCTGTGCTAGTTGCAATAGCTGTCAAGCTAGTGTCTGAAGATGCTACCGAACCTTTTATCGCTGTGGTATCTACAAGCATAGCAGCATTACTTGTAACAAGTGTTGCGCTATTCGTTGCTGATGTACCTGTGTTCGTAGCGGTAGTTGACAGGTCTGATGCCAATCCAGATGTATTAGTAGCTGTGTTAGAGGTGTGAGTTTCAATTGCCGTTAAGTTTGTATCAGAACTTGCAGTAGACGCCTTAATGGCCGTGGTGTCTACCAATATTGCCGCATTAGATGTAACAAGTGTCCCAGTATTAGTAGCTGACGTGCCTGTATTTGCTGCAGTAGTAGAAAGGTCTGAAGATAATGAAGCAGTATTTGACGCAGAGTCTGCTGTATTAGTCTTGATATCAGATAAATCTCCAAGCTTTGTATCCATAGATGTTGATGAATTAGCTATAGATGTTGTATTAGTTGCTGATGTAGCAGTGCTCGCCGCAGTATTAGAAAGATCTGATGCTAACCCCGATGTGTTTACGGCTGTTGACTGAGAGCTTGTTTTAATGTCAGCTAAGTCGTTCATCTTTGTATCCATAGATGTTACAGCTGTTGCTGTCGTGCCTGTGTTTGTTGAGGCTGTAGTGGTAGCGGTATCGATAGATGTTAATTTATTATCAGCTGACGCTGTTGACGTATCGATATTCGTTAACTTAGAAACACTATCGCCAGTGTTTGTTGCGACTGTATTTAAGTCAGTTGCTAAGCCGGCAGTATTTGTTGATGTATCTTCTGTAGCAGTTTTAATATCTGCTAACTTTGTATTCGCCCCTGAAACAGAACTTGCAATAGCTGCCGAGTTAGCTTCTTCACTTTTATATGGACTGCCCGAAGTACCATCTCCAGTAGCAGACAAATATTTCTTATTGTCATCGGCATCGATAAATTCGAAATTTGGCATAAATTTTCCCCCTAAAATTTACTTATATCATTGCTAAATAAACGCTGTTTTTCTTTTGGCTAAAATCAAAACTATGGTCAGTGGTCGGGGATGGTGCTGGATGGTCTTCCTCTAGAGTGTATGATATACCATTTACAAACTCTTTTTTTAGCCCAGCCTCTCCTAGCCCGTGAACCCGTATAAGCATTAGACGCTCACCACTTTTGAGTTAAACTCTATTGTCGTAGCCTCATTACCAGGTAGCCCTGTATAATCAACGACACGTATTCGATACCCATTCGGTGGCCAACCATAGTTGCCGTCAATATTCCCAGATACTGGGTCGTCTGCATTTGATGTGATAAATGCGTCATGCGTATTAATATTTCGTGGCTCTGGATGCCCCTTTCCAAGGGCAGATAAGGTATGCTCCAATAAATATGTACAGACGTTTTCAGTCCCTTCAGTGTTATATGAATTTATATCCCAGCTAATCCCGTTAAAGCCCTGCTCAGAGGGTTTTATCCATGTAGACACACACTTGCCTGTAATATTGCCTGTGATATTTCCTGCGCCTACCATATTTGATCTAAAAACTCTTAATATCTTATTGAAGTATTTAACTGATTCTCGTGTGTTATTATTTGGGGCTGCAATGTCTTCTGAGATAGTATTTCCGTATTGGTCTTCTCCAAATATAGTGATCGTCCCCGTTTCTGCTGTGGTCGATGTTAAGGAAACCTTGTAAGACAAATCGCCTCCATTAAATTTGCCACCTTCAACTAAAGACCCATCTAAGGGGATGACCCCTAATGTGGATTGCGCTGTAAACAAACCGTCTGTTGCTGCGTACTTTGGTACTAATTTTAAATTAGGCATATGCCTTCCCCCTATTTTTTTTAATGTAATTGTTTTGAGACTTCTTTCGTAATAAAAAGCCGCATTGAATTACACAGCTAGTTTTTTTGTGACGCTAGAAGGGGCCCCCCCCTGGGCCCCCACTGCAATTAAAAGAGTAGGTTATGCACCTAGAGACCCACAAATCGATCTCCAGTCAGCACAGCCAATACCATAACGCTGTTTTGCTACAAACCGTCTAGATAGGTTACCTGGGATATCTTCATTAGTAACTGAAAAACCGTCTCTTATTTGAGAGATTAATCCTTCAGTGCTATTTCTTAAGAAATAAGCTGTATCAGAGGTTAGGTAAGGTGAAGCAACATAGCCTTGTGGAATTCTTGACTTGAGAATATTAATATCATTGTTATTGCCGCCAGCTACCTGGTTTGATTCTAACAAGCGTTGAGCTAGCGGTCCTAATGCGGATGGGACTAGTAACATTTTTGGTAAATTATTTACTGGCATACCGGCTCGTCTAAGAGTCTTGCTTGCGTTAACGATTAATGCTTCCAATGAAGTATTTGATAGCGCTGCAGCTGCAAGTTCATTAGAGTAGGTACCACCACCTGGTAGGTTGTGCGCGCCAATGATTGAAGCTTCGTCTTGAGCGGTTGAGCCCGTAAATGCGTTAGAAATAAATAACATATGGTCGCGTTCAAACGTTTCTTGAGAACTCATGCCTAAGTTTAAGGCTCTAGATTTTATTTCGTCCAATCGAGCATCATCTAGCGCCTCTTGTGAAATTACGTATTGAAGTGCAACCGTTTTATTTACAATAGTCTTTTGGCCATCCTGGATTGGCTGATCTTCAAATACTGGTTGAGCCTCCATCTTATCTTGTGCATACCCAAGTCCAGTAGCTAATGAATAATATTCACTTTGCCCTTTGCTCTCTCGTCTATCAAAAAATTTACTAGCAACTGCTGGAACGGACTCTTGTCCCCTACTAGCAGAAGATCTTACGCCATCTACATATGCTGGATTGATGGTTGAGCGTGTAATAGTCATAATTTAATCCCCCTTATTTTAATCTATTATATTCCTGCAGTGCCCTTATCGTCAGATAAGTTAAATCGTACAATAAGATCTTGATTCACTCCTGTATTATCCGAAACGTGAACCTTTCCTTTAATTTTAACGTCGTCAGCACCTGCTGCTGCAACAGTTGATAAATCAATCTCTTGCTGAGAGACTCCTGTGCTGGTATCCCCAACAGCGTCAACAATATCGCATATTTCAAACGTCATGTTTTCTACAAAGTCCGCGGCTGCAGAAGCCTGGGCAATGAAATCATTGTCAGTAGAATATAAGGTAACATGTGCACGCGTATTTGCTGGTGAATATGAGATAGGTACCCCATGCTCATCTGTTAAGCCTTCAACTACTCCTGTGCACAAACTTGCTTCCCCTGCTGCCAGTCTTTCAACGTGGCCATTATTTGTGCCTTTAACTGCGTCGCCTTTGCATAATACGCCGGCATATGCGTTAGATTTTATAAAATACCCTGTTACGCGTTTGATTTCGGTTCCCTGTGGTTGGAAACCTTTTGGTGTGTCATTTGCCATTTCATTTTCCCCCTTGGCTTTATTTTATGTGTAAATTACTTCTGAAAAGCCATGTTCAGAATAATTACGACTTTGTCTTGCTGGTGTGTTCTTATCGATCATCGATTGATGTTGTCGATTAGCACGAACCGTATTAGTCATATATAAAACTAGATCTCCATTCGTATGCATGATTAAGCCTTGCTCATCACCCATATAAGTTCCAGGTCTATACTCTGATAGTTCTTTTGCTTTCCTATAGTGCTTTACGTGTTCAGAGGTTGCTGGAACCCATCCACTTGAAATATATTCAACGGCTTGTTCCGGCCTAATCCATCTAAATGTAAGTCCCAACTCAGGATTGGGCTCTGCTAATAAGTCTAATATTTCCAAATGATGAGACGCATCAATTGCATACAATTCTTCTTCATCTGGCTCTTGTAAAGCTCTCTGCAATAAATTACTATCTGTTTCGGGTGTTTTTTTTACGTCTGTGTCAAGACCGTTTTCTTGATTAGACTGTGTGGATAATTTTACGTCATTATCTTGACGATATCTCTTTTTAGCGGCCAACTTACCGTGAATACGACTAGTTGTTGCTTTATCTAGATTACAGGTAATATTATCTCCTGTCTCTAGACATATATCATACAAACCTTCTTCATTTTTGTCAAGGCTTACAATATTGTCGAAATGCACGTTCATACCGTCATGCTCAAAATAATCTAATTTCTTTTTCTTTTTTGACATTTTATAGTCCTCTCGATTGTCGCCATGCAGGCTGCTTTTTAATAAAATCTTTCACTTGTTTTGTTGTTTTACCTGCTAGTTCGTTAGAGAAGACTTCTTTGTAGCTTTGGATATCTGATTTTGTGGGCTCGTCATCTTCATCGACAAAATTTGATGCCTGTGAAACACCTTCAGTTGCAGGGGGTGCTGATTTTTTATTTTTCTGATAAGTCTTTAACTCTACTTCTTTTGAAACAAGATCAAGTATTTGTTCAGCTGTTAAATTGCTATATTTTGGATCTTTATCAAATTTTTGCGACAATTCAATCGCAAGGTCTGTTTTCTCTTTATCGACCTCATACCAACTGTTTTTTGACCTAAAATATTCATCTGCACTAAATTCAACGGGGGTTTTTCCTAGATATAAATCTCTTAACTGCTTATCATATTTATTGAACCCATCCCAGTCATTATTCTTCATGGCTTCGGTTCTTAGGTCTTCAGTGGATTTGATATCTCTTTTTTTCGCTTCATTTTTAATTTTATTTAACTCTGCCTGAGTAGCATGTAATTGCTGTTGATAGGAGGCTTCTAGATCTTTTTTTTCTGCAATAATTTGCTGTATACGTTCTTGAGCAGAGCGTTTCTTTTTCTTAGGTTGTTCTTCAACTCGTTCTTCAACCTGTTCTTCTGCTTGCTCTTCTGCTTGCTCTTCAATGGTCTCCTCGACATCAGTATTATTAATGCCGTCTTGAGCTTGATCAGATACAATTTCTTCGCTTGAATTATCTTCTATCATTTTACAACTATGCCCCCTGATAACTCTGTATATGACATCAAATCAGTACCCGTCGGAACTTCTCTTAACACATATTGACTATTATTTGTTTCATAAGAATCTTCAACAATACTTTCTCGTAAGGTAAGGCATTGCGAGTTAACTAAAACAAATTTTTCATCACCGTAATTCTTTCCAGTTGTCATAGCAGGCGGCCAAGATACAAAATCGCCAACTTTAAAGTTCGAAACTTGCGGTCCTATAGCTAAAATAGTGCCTTCAAACAAATCGTAATCATTAGATGTTTGACTTAATATAATACCAGACTGTGTTTTAGTTACTTCTTTTTGTTTTATTAAACAAACACTTTTTCTTGTTTCAATAATGTGCTTCATAATTTCTCCTGTATCATTTAATTTCTTTTAACTCTTCCAATAAGTCGGCCAAACAGCCTATTCTGCCTGAAATGTTATTAAAATCTCTAAATAATTGGTCTTTGTCATTTGAATTTAAATCGCACATAATTGATTTTTCATCTTGTATAATTGTCTCTATGTATTTATAAAGAATTTTACTTTGTGGCATTGATATCCACTGTTTAAATTCAACTCCCTCTAAGAGACTTTTCTGTTTATTCAAACTACCTCCTTTCCACTATCCATATCTTTCTGTACTTCGTCAGCTATTCTTTGCTCCCTCACCTGAGCCTCATTAATATCAGCATCAACTTGGCTAGCTATAGTATCTTCATAAGTTTGCTGTTCTGCTTGCTTTTGCGCTTGTTCTTGCGCCATTTCTTGTCTCTCCTGCTCTTTATCAATTTGTGCAAGTAATTCTTGAATGGTATCTTCATCCTCACCAATGGCATTTAACCTAGACTCTAAATCTAGCTTTTGAGCCTCAAGATTGTTTGCTAATAAGGGGTTTTCCATAATAACCTTGTGCAAGTACTCTGCCTTAGCCAACGCCTGTCTTTCTGATATCTGATTTGGATCTGCTATTAGTTCTATTTTAGAAATAGCCTCTATATCTTGAGTGGCAATCACTCCTTCATAAACCATTTGCATAGTCTTAAAATAATCATCCTCTATTAAGTAACGCTCCATCAGATCTTTCATAATCCCAAATTCTTTTGTTATTGCTAAATGGATAGATCTTTGTATTGATGTAAACATCTCTTCGGATTTTTCTATAGCAATTTCTGCAGCGGTAGCTGTGGTGTCACTTCTTGGGGCTTGACCATTTGCAATTTCTGTTTGCGAGGTAAATTCATTCATACTACTTACTAGAAGCTGAATAGAATTATATAACATCGGACTAGGTGCCGGAAAATTAAGTACAGAAAATGCTTTTTTAACCTCATCAGCTCTTGTATTTACATGGTTTATTTTGCCTGGTGAAATTGGATAGTCCCCAGATAACCCTGTTCTTTTATCTAAAAACATTGGTGGCATCAAATTAAGTGTTTGAGCATCAATAATCTGGCGCATAATGGTATTAATAGTCTTCTGCGAACTGTAAAATAAGTGGCCAAACCCATAGCCATATATGCTATTAGGATTAGTCACACAGCTAACAGTTACGAAATAATGTATTGGATCATAGCCTTTTTCATCTTTCCAGCGAGGCGTTATTCGATATACTTGGCCAGTACTACGATTAAACGTGACTATTCTAGGCTTTCTACAATCATCCCCTTTGAGCTTGATATAAGTATGACACTCTACGACATCAATTACATCTGCGTAATCATTTGAGTTTAAAGTATTTTCAATACCTCTATTTCTCATTGATTCTTCTAACAAACTTCTGTCTTGATTTTCTGTAGGGACAGGAAGAGGGTCGTGCTTAATCCATAGCTTAGATTTCATTCTTTTTTCAATTTCATTTTGAGTGAAGTGTAGTATCTGGCTATATCTGTAAGACGATTCCAATGAAATACTGTTATAAGCAATAACGAAATCTTCAGGTAACACAAGTTCTGACTGCGGTCCCTTATCCCAAAATACTTTTCTTACATAAAACCCATCTCTAGCCAAAACATAAAACGACTTTGCATAACTTTCGAATAAATCAGTATTGTTTTTAATATGGTTATTAAAATATCTTTGAACCCTAACAGCACTTTCTTTAAATTCAGGAAGCACTGCGTAAGCACGGGTTGGAGATTTAGTGTTTTTTAATAAATTGTTTGTAGCGGTAGATTTAAACTTTGTAATTGCTGTATGCAAATTCGGTAAATTAACCTTACATGCGGATTGAGCTGAGGAATCTGATGATTTTTCTAGTATACCTCTTATATCTACCATTTTTTTACGCATTGATTGAGTGCTATCAAAATCGGCATCAAAGCCATCCTTAACTTCCTGCCCAATACGATCAAGCTCAGTCTGCTTCAAGCCTACTGCTTCATTCACTTCTGATAAAATATAATAATCTTCGTTTTCTTCTGCCATAATTTTCCCCCTATTTTAATGCAAAAAAAAAGGCCAGAAACCACGAAATTAATCGTAAATCTCTGACCTTTGTTATCTTTGGGTGTTTTAATACCTAAGTTTCTACGGGCCTTTATATATTATAAAAACTACTCTCTATTGTGCCACATATGCAGCATTAGTAAAATAATACATATCAATAATGCCTCAACCATTCATAACGCTCGCAATGCAATAAATTAAAAAAAGCAATGATATTAATGTTACAACAACGCCTTTTAACGACATAATTATTTAGCCTTTCTTTGATAAACTTTTTTTGTCATCACAGCGTTAATCATTACATTGTCTTTTACACAAATCTTGATTTCGCCTCCCCCTACATTCAGCTTTTTAATTAGTTCACCTATTGTAAGACTATCGTCTAAATTAGTCAAGAAGCTGCGCCTCCCTTTTGGTAAAAACCTTCCAATCAATGACTTGGTGCTCCTTAAACTTTGCAACGATATTTAACTCTCCGTTTGTTAGTCTTTCGTTATCAGCGATTAATAAGATAGCCTTAAATAATTCATTTTTTTTCATTATTAATACCCCGTTATCGGGTCAAGATTCGACCCTTTATTATTTACATTAAACTGATCTTCACCATCTTCCCATGTAGTTTCTAGTAAAGCTAATCTATACAAGTTTTCGCACATATCATCATCTTTCTTTGATGCCTTTCCATCCTTATCATAGCCCCAACTTGATATTTGCCCTATTGTCCTTACCATATCTCTAAAAAAGAACAGGCTAGGCTCACCATGAAAGTTATTTAATAGCTCATTAATAGATAAAATACCGTCAGACTTCTGTTTAGAACCTGCTTCTAAAAACAAATTATATTTATATAGCACATCATCAATTTTACCCCATGTTGTGTTTTCTTGATTTTTATCTGCCTTTGCAAGGGGATCACATATAACCCTGTTAATTTTAAGCCCATATCGATTCATTTTATTAGCTATACTCTCTCCAATAATAGTGCCATTACCTCTTATGCATTCCTCAAAACAACAATACTTATACCCAGCTTTAGATGTAGCTAAATACAGAACATCATGCTCCTTGCTCATACCAATATCTATCGCGACATCAACAAGCCAATCCTTAGGAATCTCTTTTCGATCTATAACGTGTTTCTTGTAGTCAAAATCAGGCAATACCTTTGCTGCAGCAAAGGCG
>TARA_R100000655_G_scaffold31517_2_pt1 | contig 26520 bp, 29 predicted proteins | sample TARA_R100000655 | Tara Oceans TARA_R100000655 (sample SAMEA2622497) | marine metagenome | biome: marine biome (ENVO:00000447); feature: deep chlorophyll maximum layer (ENVO:xxxxxxxx); material: "saline water (ENVO:00002010), including plankton (ENVO:xxxxxxxx)" | depth 90 m
AATTAGTGCTGGTTTAATACAAGAAAAAGATATTGAATCACATACAATTATTGAAATCAATGATAATATATACGATGCATTGGTAGAGTGGGCACAAGATAAGCCTAATGTAATACCAGTCAAGGGGGATTGGTATGATGATATACCTACTGATAGAAAGTATGATGGTGTATTTTATGACGGGTTTGGAGATATGTTAAATAAAAGATATTTTCCTACTAGAATAATGCAGCATTGTAAAGAAGGAACTATACTTACTTGGTATAATAACTTCTTGCAAGATCAAAGTCAATATGATGGAGATGTAAAAGCTATTAAAAAAGTTCATGAAATAGAACAATTTGATAGACAAGAAAGAATTAGTTACGATACGGTGACATTAGAAATACCAGATGAAGCTAGAATAAAATGGTATTTATTAGGTAATGGGAACACATACTACGCACCTTCATTGGTAGTAGATAGTGATGATATATAGGAATAAAAATGTGGGATTTATTTAAAGATGATAACGATTACAATGAAAAGAATATTATAGGATTTCTTTCATTTGCACTTATGTGCGTATTTGGTATTGTAGATTTAGCAATGGGTATTATAGGAATAGAACTTATGATAAATGATTATATTTATAATTCATTTGTTTGGGTGACTTTAGGCTCTTTTGGTATTTCTGCATCAGAAAAGGTATATAAAAAATAAAAACGTAGGGGAATAAAATGGAAGTAGGCAAAGACACTAAATTTACATTATCTCTAGAAACTGGAATTAGTATTTTAGTTACTGTAGGTATGATTATTGGTATGTGGTATTCCTTGCAAGCAGAAATAGAACTTGCTAAAGAACTACCAGAACCTGAGGTTTCACGTATGGAGTATGATTTAAAAGATCAGATGATTCGTGATTCTATATTAAACACAGAGGGTAAAGTAGATAAGCTTGAAGAAAAAGTAGATGACATTAAAGAAGATACTAGAGCTATCACTGAAACTCTTATAGACATGAATAACAAATAATGAGGTACAGAGATGAACTATTACTATGGTATGTCATGGTTAGCTGGACTTTTGCTATGGGTATCGCCATTGCATGCTCAGTCAGTTAATTTAGACAGCTTCCAAGATGTGCAACTTTTGAATGTACAGAATTGTGCAGTAGTGCAAGTAAATGCAGCTTGGAATTATAAGAATAGAGCTAATATAGAAAAGTTATCAAAACTTTGTTATGTTGCTGAAATAGATTTAACTAATAAAAATATAGGTGCGGTAATACAAAAAGAATGGAATATTAAAGTAGTACCAACTATACTTATATTAGAAAACGGAAAAGAAATAATGAGATATGAACCTGGTATATCAATGAAATTTGATGAACAAGAAGTATTTGATAAAATTAAGAAGGTAATTAAATAACTTGTAAATATATATATGTTTAACTATATTAACGTTAATGGCAAAGATATTTAAAAGTCAAGAGGTTTTTAAGAAAACCAAGAAAAAAACTAGACAAGGCATGTCTAATTTAACAAAGTACGGTACTAAAAACAGTAAAAAGTACTACAAGAAAAGGTCAGTAGGCCAAGGAGGATAAGATGCCACAAGGTAAAGGCACATACGGTAATAAAAAAGGAAGACCAACTAAGAAAATCAAACTAGATGGTAGTAGGTTGAAAAAAGCGGGAGCTAAAGTTAAGAAAAAAGCTAAATCTCTTTTGAATAGAGGTAAAGCTATTGTATCTAAATACAAAGGCAAAGTAGATCGTAAAACAGTTAGAGGAGTTACTAAAACTAAAGGCGGTAATTACCCTAAATATGCAAAAGGATCTGCTAAAGGCAAGGACTTTAATGCTAAATTAAGAGCAGCTCGTAAAAAAGGTCAAAAAACAATGACTTGGGATGGTCGTAAATACACCACTGGAGTTAAAAAAACAACTAGAAAAGGTGCTACTTATACAAGTAAAGTTGGAAGAGGATCTAAACTAGGCAATATGAAACGTAAGATACAAGCTAATAGAGCACAACGTAAAAATAAAAAGAAAAAGTAGGAGAAGTAATGGCTAAAGAAAAAGCAATAGAACTAAGTTTAATGGAAAAAGCTGAACAAGACATGCAAGGCATGGTTGAACAGCATAATGAACTTGTCAATTCAATTCAAGAAATGAATGGCAGGCTTACTGAACTTAAACAACTAATAGTTGAACATCAAGGTTACATGAAAGGTTTAAAAGCATGTGACGAGGAATGTGCAAAAGATGCCTAAGTTAGACTTAGTTGGTAAAATCATCGACAAGGTCGCAGACAATGTTGATAGATTTACTTTGGACAAAGAAGAGAAAGCTATGATGATTGCAGAAATCAACAAAGCTCAATTAGAAGTGAACAAAGTTGAAGCTGGTCATACATCGAGGTTTGTCAGTGGCTGGAGGCCCTTTACGGGCTGGATTTGTGCCACTGCACTCGGGTATCACTATATATTACAACCTCTTTTAACTTTTATCTTGTATTCATTTGGACACGCAATAGAGTTACCAGTGTTTGATATGACTACATTAACTACAGTTTTACTTGGGATGCTCGGTCTCGGGGGAATGCGTAGTCTAGAAAAAGTTAAAAGATCAGCTTAAGGAGAGTACATGAAACTCAAGAATCGTGGTATTATTATACCAGATCAGCATTATCCGTTAGAAGATAAAGCTGCAGTTAATTGTGTTGTTAAAGCAATTAAAAAGATTAAACCTGACATCTTTGTTAATCTAGGGGATGTAGGAGAATGGGAGTCAGTATCTGCATGGAGGTATAAAGATAAAAAATTACCACCATTAGAATACCAAACTCCTTTAATAGATGAAGACATAAGATTAGTAAATGAAGGATTAGATGTTTGGGATAAGGTATTGGAAGAAGTTGGATGTAAAAAAAAGTATTTACTCCAAGGTAACCACGATTTGTGGTTGGATAATTTTGTTACTAAGTATCCCTATATGCATAATTACAGTTTTGTTGAAGCGTGCAAAATAAAAGAAAGGGGATATAAGTACAGTGAATATAATTTACCTATACAAATTGGTAAGCTCACTTTCTTTCATGGTGCCTATGCAACTACGTATCATGCAAAAAAACATCTTGAAGCTTATGGAGAAAATGTAATTTATGGACATACACACGACCTTCAAAGACACACACTTACAAAATTAGGTGGAACAATAGGAGCGTGGTCTTTGGGTTGTTTGAAAGATATGTCTCATGAAAACAATAGATGGTTAAAAGGTAGATTGCACAACTGGGTGCATGCATTTGCAGTAGTTGATTGGTTTACTAATGGTAAGTTTAAAGTAGAAGTAGTAGAAATTATAGACGGTAAAACAAGTTTGTGGGGAGATATAATAGATGGCAATGAAGACAACTAACAGCTTAAAAGGCAATCCTTGGAACTCTACAAATGATAGAAGACTGCATAATGCAAAAGCTAAAAGTGCATCTTTAAAGATGAAAGGAATGAAGAATCGTGCCCAAAGAAGTATTAGACTTAAGAAATTTTAGTGGAGGATTAAATAACAATACAAATCCTAGAGACTTAGATACTTCAGAATTTCAAGAGTTAAAAGGGTTAAGTATGGAAACGCCAGGTAAATTAAAAATATCTGGTTCTGTTACAGACTTACCTCATGCTAGCTCTGCTGATGAAGAAAAGTTTACAACTACACTAAATTACGGTAATGGATTGTTTCACTTTAATAGTGATAGAGATCCAAATGATGGAGCTTTATCTAATACGGAACTTTTATTAATTAACGACGTTACAAATCATAAAGTAAAAGTATTTGATAAAACAGATGGTGCATATGAATCTGGTTCTGAAATAGATTACGGAACAACAGGAACTACTGTAGATTATTATGCTGTAGATGGACAGGTTCGTGTATCTGCAAATAATCAAGCTAATACAAACAATCAAAATAAATGGTATGGTTATATTAATCGTGTATACCATTATGGTAATGACAATGTTGATGTTCATTTAATAAAGACTGTTAATGGTTTTAATGTAGATAATGCATATCCAACTCCATTAAAAAGTGGAACTCATTCTGCTCCAGATGGTTATGGATATCAAGTAAATCAATTACAAGCTTATGAAGTAGGTAATACAGATTTTTTAGGAACACCTAATAGTCAAACAGAATTATTGTTTAATAGAAATGCTGCTTCTTGGACCGTAGCAGCAAACTCAATAACTCCTTCTGGTACTAATAAATTAGATACAGTAGCTTCAGCATTTAACGCTTCTTATACAGGATGGTCAAGTGGATACGGTCCTTTAGGTTTATATATGTGGTTTGATCCAGCTGATCAAAACACTGGAGATCAAGCTAATGCTGATATTAATGTTTTTGCAAATTCTTTAAATAAACAATATAGTATATGGGTTACAAATATTTACGATGACCAAGAATCAAATGCTACACACGTAGGATATATTAAACAACCTCCTACTTTAACAGCAGATAGAAAAAGAACTTTATATTGGTCTGTTATTGGAAGAGTACCAAACAAGAAAAGACAAACAGGATTTAAAGTTTACTGGGCATTAGACGACGATGATATTGTAGGTATTAAATATTTATTTATGGAAATAGACTTTGAAAAAGGTATTAGACAACCAGGTACTGACGTATATGTAAAGTTGGGACAAACAACACATAATAATTCTGGTGCAATTAGTTCTGATAATGAAAAAATGTATGCAACAGGAGCTTCATTTAGTGCTACAAATATGCAATCTATAAGAGGATCAACAAACATACAAGAATTATCTATTTTAGAACCCTACGTAGAAAGAGGGTATAATCCTCTTGGAAGAGCTGGTACTTGGTTTAAAACTTCTGTTATATTAAATAGAAGAGCTTATGTAGGTAATATTAGATATTATGATGTAAATAATAAATTACAAACTGCTAATGATACAGTATTAAAATCAGAAGTAAATAAATTTGATACGTTTGATAGAGATAAACGATTAGATGTAGAAATAAATGATGGTGATGATATTGTTAAATTAGCATCAGTAGGTAGCAAATTGTTAGAATTTAAGAAAAATAGTTTATTTATTATTAATTGTAGTAGAGACCAAGAGTTATTAGAGGCTACATTAAAGTATAAAGGATGTGAAAAAGATTACCATGTTGTACAAGCGGAAGGATTTGTAGCTTGGTTTAATAAGTATGGTGTATTTTTATATGACGGAGAACAATTAAGGGATTTATTAATAGGCCCTACTGGTCAAAAAAGATTTAAAGATTGGAACACTCAATATTATAGCAATGATGGAGTAATAGGTTATATACCAGACAAACAAACATTAATTATAGCAAATCCAGCGATAGGGGGCTTAAATAATAATCCTAGTGGTGGTGTATTAGAAATTGATTTAAAGACGTTAGGATGGGCATATAGTGCGTTAAAACTAAATACTGTAGATATATCTAACTTTGTTAACGTTAATGATGGAAAATTAGTGTGGTTTGAAAAAGATAGTAATGATATTGAGTTAAAATATTGGAATCCAGAACCTTCTTTAAGAGATACAAACAATGCTTCTGTTCTTTTAAAAACTGCAGCATTTGATTTTGGAGATCCTAGTAGAGATAAAACTATTACTACAGTATATATTAACTATAAAAACGGTGAAGATATAACTGTAAAAGGATTTACGGATGTAGCAGCAAGCAATGATGGTTCTGCATTTAGTAGTGTTACGTTAGGAACATTAGCAGGAAATAATGACACTACGAATAGAGTTGCTAAATTTAAAGTTAGGGGTATAACTTCTGCTTTTAAAAAAGTAAAAACATTTGGATTAGAATTATCTGGTGCTACAGATCAACAAGATTTTGAAATAAATGATATGCAAATAGTTCACAGAGTAAAAACAATTAAATAATGGCAAAAGCATTACAAGGCAATAAAAAGAAATATACAGAAAATTTGTATAGTGAATCTTATGCATCAAATACTGGTGCTGGAGGTGTTCTTGTTAGCACTAGAACTAAAACAAATGATTTAGAACAAAAAGCAAATACACAAATACAAATTACATCTAAACCTGCAAATAGAGATGGAGTTACAGGAGATAGAAGATTAGTAAGAGAGGGAGATACTGTGTATATATATTACAAATTAGAACAAGAATGGTTTAAAACTGAATTGGAGAAAGCATAATGGCAAGTTTAATGGATGTAGCTTTGGCACAACACGATGCATCTGTGTCAGAAGAAGAAAGAAAAATGCAACAAAAAATTGATGATAGCAAAACAATAAAAGCTTTAGATACTTTTACTACTTTGTCAGAAGGTGCACAAATGGGTTTAAGTGCATACAATATAGGTGCAAATATAAAATCTGCAGCACAAGGATTTAAATATAGAAAAGATACTAGAAGAGGGTATATAGACAAACAAGTTGAAGGCGGTATGAGCAGAAAAGAGGCAAGGCAAAGTTGGAGAAGCACTGGGAAACCTGAAGCATTAAAAAAATTAGGAGATGCTAGAAGTTATGCATCAAAAATGGAAGAAGCTGGTAGTTCTTTAAGTAAAAGCACTTTAGTGTCTATGTATTTGGAAGGAACTAACAGCACTACTGTTATAGAAAATTCAGGAACAGGAGAAAAAGTAGTAGTTGATGACAAAGAAAATGGAACAAATGTTAATATAGGTAATTATACAGATGTACAGAATTTAGGTTCTGAGGCAGGTGCAGCAGGAGATAATACAATTAAATCTGATGAAACATTTGCATATGGCCCAGGATTTGGAGGAAGACTTGTTAGCGGATTTTTTAATTGGAGAAATAGACGTAAAAACAAAGGCGGCGGAGGAGCTGGTTAATGTTAGGATTTTTTAAAAAGAAAGATCCATTTATGGACAAACTATTAGAACATTTGAAAGAGCGTGAAGGTTATAAACAAAGTGTTTATCTAGATACGCTAGGTAAACCTACTTGTGGTATTGGACATCTATTAACTAAAGAAGAACAAGAAAAATATCCTGTTAAATCTTTAGTACCAAAGGATGTTATTAATGAATGGTTTAAAGATGATATAGATACTGCATTAACTGCTGCAAAAAAACAAGCAAGTATATTGTGTACAGATAATGATGATATTATAATTGCATTAGTATCTGTTAATTATCAATTAGGTGCAAGTTGGTCTAGAAAGTTTCCTAAAACTTGGAAACTGTTATGTCATAGAGAATATGACGATGCAATACAAGAAGTATTATATAAAAATCCACCAGATAAAGAACCTTCTAGTTGGATAGAGCAAACACCAGTAAGAGTAAAAGATTTTATAAAAGCAATAGAATTATTAAAGGAGATTCAAAATGGCAACAGCTGAGCAGTTACAAAAAGCAAACAAAAAAAGAAAGCAAAATGAAGATGTACAATTTCCATCACAAGAAGAAATGGGAATGAGTGATAATGAGTATATGGATTTTCAGTTTGAACAAGGTGTGTACGAAGATGAAAGCGGAGTTTTAAGGCAATTAACACCTGAACAGTTCAACGACGTTAGAAGATTTGAAGGTGAAGATATTCCTTTTAAAGATGATATATACGAAGGAGAACAAGGCGCTGCTGGTTTGCGTTCTGCTAAAGCTACCTTAGATCCGTTAACAGACGCAAAACGTACAGCTTCTAAAGAAGTTGGCCCAAGATTTGAAGGAGTCTTTTGGTTGCGTTCTGTAAGTCCTGAAATAGATTTTCCAAATTTAAATAAACATTCTAAAAAGGAGAAAGCATAATGGGTTGGCAAGTAGCAATGGCAGTTGGCGGTGCAATCTTAGGAGGATTGGGAGCACGAAGAAGAAGACGTGAAGAAAGAGATAGAAGAGCAAGAGAGAAAAAAATAGCTTTAAGAACGCAAAAATCTTTATTGCAAGCAGTCCCCGATATTAGACAACGTTATAGGCAAGAAGCAGGATTTATGAGAGAACAATTTGGTGTTCAACAAATGTCTGGTTTGCAAGCATATGGAGTAGAAAGAGAAGGAGCCGAAGCAATGATTGGTAGTACCAACTTAGCTTATAGTGGTTCTGCAGAAAGACAAAAATCTTTATTAGACGAATCTATGTTATTGCAACAAAGAGATCAATTTGTGAATATGCAAAGAGACTTTACACAATTACGTGAAGCACAGACAAGAGAATTAAGAGATGTACAAGTTGGATTGTTAAATATAGAAGCACAATCAGCACAAAGAGGATATACTATACCTAGTATGGGAGCATCTTTTATGAGAGGACAAAATACTAATTTAGGAGGAATATACTAATGGCATCATATACAGAAGCATTTTTAGATTCATTAAGTAGAGCTAATAACAGTTTAGCGAATTTAATGCAACAAGTTAAAGAACCTACTTATGAAGAAAAAACAAGAATTGACACAGAAGCTGAAAAAAGCTTGTTAGATAAAAGAGGAGAGGTGCAAAAAGACACAGAAGGTTATCTTATGGGACAAAAAGCTGGATTTGATAAAGAGTTATTAAATATGGAAAATTTAGCTGACTATGAAATAGCCGCTTTAAATGCTGTAACTTCTATGAAACTTGGTCAAATGAAAGGTGAACAAGCAATGGAACAACTGCATCATGCAACTAAACAAGAATTAGAAGCGGCTAAATATGCAGCACAAGCTGGTGTAGCATCTATTAGCTTTGATTATGGTAGTACTATTTCTAATCCAGAAGAAAATCGTGGTGAAGGATTTTTTGGATCGTTAGCAGGATTAATTCCTGGTAGAGGTACATATTCTAGATTTATGGAAGGTGATGAAAAAAGAACTAAACAATCTCAAAGTGAGTTTCAATTACAATCTAATATGTTAAAAGCTCAATTACCAGCTATGTTAAAAGAATATAAAGCAAATCCTGAATCTGCTTTAGTTCAACAGTATAAAGATTTAATTATGGAAGGTCTAGGTACAGCAGAAAAACTATCAGAAAATTCTGCGTTTCAAGGATTTAGCGATCAAACTACATACTACAATACTGAAATGGACGGCTTTACTAACATGTTAGATATGTTAGGAAAATAATTAATGTTAAATACCTACATTAGAAGTCTAAACAACAGTTTAGAAAAAGGGCAAATTACGGAAAGTTTGTATCTAAAACAGCTTAAAAACTACTATGATTTGCAAGGAGAAATATTAGACGAAACTAGTTTAAATTTTGTAGAAACTAAACTAAATGAAGCTAATATTCCTATATCTACAGCTAATACTGACGGAGTAATTAAACAGGCTATTTCTGGATTATTAGAAGGTTTTACAACTTTTGGATTTGCAGATAAACCAGATACTCCGATGGAAAAGATAGTAAATAATGTAGGTCATTTAATAGGATTGGCTCCTGGTGTTGTGTTGGGAGGTGGCCGTATGATTACTGGTGCTGCAAGAACTGTAGGTAATGCATTGATAAGACGTGGAGCTGCAGAAAAAAATAAAAGTCTTGTTAGATTTGGTAAAAAATTAGAAGAAAAATCTGAAGTATATTCAAAAAGCAATGTAAGAGCACAGAAGTTTTTAGGTAAAGTAGCTGATAAATTAAGATTTACTACAAAAGATGGTAAGGTAGATTTTAATTTAAGAAGTATGCAACCAGTATCTATAGATCCTAGAACAAATAGAAACATATATGAACTAAAATCTATTCCAGGTAAAATAGCAGATATAGTACAAACTAACGCATTGAGTTTTATGGGAGACAATAAAGCTGGTGCTTTAGATTTTATTACAAAAGGAATATTGCGTGGGCAATTTAGTAATGAGGCTGTAGGTAGAATACTCCATGAAGCTGGACACGTAGGTTTGTTAATGGCATTTTCTAATCATCCATTAGCAGCAAGAAACGAAGGTGGTTTATCTGCTGAAGGTGTAAAAGCTATGGCATTTGCTGGTATGCACGGATCATTAGCAGGTGCAATCTTTGGTAGTATTGGACAATATGCAAACATATCTAAACTAATGACATCTACTAATCCTGCTATGGTAAAAGCTGGAGAAAAAATTATAAGAAATACAGCTAAAACGTTATCTACTAAAAATACTCAAGAAGCAGAACAATTTGTTAATACCATAGTAAGAGGTACTGCTGGTGCTGGGTATGGTGGTATAACAGCAAAAATAAATGATTTACCTGTAGAAGAACAGATATACGAAACGTTAATGGGTGTATTTTTTAGTGTTAATGCTAGACCTACTTGGGAAGCAAAAGCAACTAAAGATATAAATATAAATGCAAATTTATTTAATAGATTAAATTCTAAAGAAGAACAACTGTCTTTACTAAGAAGACAAGATTGGTTTGTAAGAGAAAGCAAAGATTATCAAAGATATTGGGAAAATCATTTTGATGCTATACGTCAACAACAATTAACAAGTAGAGAACATATAAGTGATTTAGTACAACAAAGAATTTTAAGAGCAGTACAAGAGTTAGAAAAAACAGGAAAAATAAGACAAGAAGAAATAAACGCTGTATTAAAAGGAAAATCTTCTAAGGAAGGTGCATTAGACTTATTGTCAGAATTGGTGCAATTTAGAGACAATTTAAGAGACCCTAACTACAATATAAATATAGATGTAGAGCCATATAAACCTAATGAGTTAGTAGATATGACATGGTTAACACAAGCTAATAATTGGGTAACTCAACAAAAAGCTGGTAATACAGTAGATTTCCCTGCTCATAGTTTAACAGAGGTATTTAAACGTGTACAAGCTGCATACGGAGAAAAAATAAGTGAACAACAATTTATAGGAGATACAGTATCTATATATAATAAATTAAAAAATGATAAAAAATCTCATACGATAGACCCTAGAACAGAAAGACGTGTTGTAGATGTTGATAAATTTGTAGAACAAATAAAGAAAAAATATAAAAATACACAATGGGATAATAATGCTTTAAATGAAACTAGAAGAATAGCATTAAGATTTGATTTTTTAAGAGAAGTGCAAAATGACTACATGGTTGATTTTACAACAGGAAAACCTCAGCAAAGAGAAGTAGGCAAACCTCAACCTACGCCTAAAGACGATCCTCAAGGAAACAATATAAGCAAATTAACGTCTGGTATTAGAGACGATTTTGCAGGTTTTAGAAATATGAAATTAGAAACGATAAGTTATATGCAAGTTTATGATTCTGGAACAGGTAAACCTATTTGGGTATCACCTTTGTCTAAACAAGTATATGTAGATAAAAATTCAGGAGACTTGAAAGTAACTCCTTATGTAAAAACTAAACAATGGATAAAGTTTGAAAAAGAACAATTAAATGAAAGAGGAAAGTTTATATACGGCGGTGTAGCAGACACTGGGAGATTAGATGTTAGAACATATCCTTGGGCACCTCCTCCTGCTAAAGGTAAAAAAGCAAGTCCATATCATTGGAATGCTAAGGTTATTAAAAATTTACATGACGCTATTTACAAAGAAATATTAAGCACAAAAGAAGGTAAAGAGTGGTATGCAAATCAAGAAGGTTATATAAAAAATTTAAATAAAGAAACTACAGCTAATACAGTTGCTACTATGATATATAGAATGCGTGAACTTGGTTTAATAAATAGACAACAAGAATTACATGTTAACAATTTACCAGCTATAGCAAAAAAAATACCAAGATATTTTAGAGCTGAAAAAGAAGTAGGTGGATATGGAAACGAAGCTAAGTCGCAAAAGTATTTAAAATTAATGGATACGTCAGATATTACTTTTTTAGAAGGTAAAAAACTTAAATTAAAAGATGAAACTATGAAAGGTATTATTTTAGAAGATTTGAACCTTGGAAAAATAAATGAATCAGAAACAGATGGTACCATTATATTATCAGATAAAGTATTTGATAAACATGTAGAATATATGGGCGGAGATCAAGGCACAGGAATGGCCAAAGGAAGCTTATATGCACCCCCTAGAAACGGTGAAAGCCTTGTGATAGGTAAATATGCTTACGCAAGAGCAGATAAAGCTGATATGGCTTATATGAAAAAACATGGGTTAAACTTTATTATGTATACAACATCTGCTAAACATTTTTATAATCGACCTGTTAATAAATTAAATCCTAAAAATTATGATGCTACTAAATCTACAGCAGAACAAAATATCTATCCCGACAAACCTGAAACTACAGATTTGCAAACAAAAGATTTTACTTGGAGTATAGATATTAGAGAAAAAATAAATGTTACTGGTAAATTAAACATGATGCAACAAATGTTTTTAAATGCTAATGGTGTACAGTTTGACAAAAGTACTGATGTAGGTAGAAAATTTTATGATTCTTGGGAAAAATTATTAAGTGAAAATGTAGATGGTGTAGAGTCTGTAAATAAAGCAGCAGAAACAGCATTAAAAAAGAATAAATCGTGGGATAATTTAAACATAGATGAAATTAGTGTAAATTTAATAAATGATGTAGTGTCCCATAGAACAAAACATCCTGCATTTAAAAGTATAATAAAGCATTTATATTATGAAAATAAACATAATATGACTCTTGATCCAGAAAAAGCAATACAAGAACAGTTAAACGAAAGACATGTAGGACAACATATAGCAGACGCAGATTATGCGTTAACATCACTAATGGAACGTGGTAATTCTAAATTTGTAGAAACAACATTAAGAAATTATATTATTTCTAGAATTGTTAGACCGCAAGTGCAGTATAGTTATTCTTCTGTATTAGCACCATATGATTGGAAATATAGTCTTAAGAAACAACAATACAGTTCTGCCGAAAAAGGTTTAGCTGATAACGAGTTTATGTTATGGCCTGGTGCTAAAAGAATGAAAGTAAGACACCCTATATCTGGTAATGAAATTTCATTAGGTAAATGGTGGCAACAAATGAGAGACGTTTTAAATAATAATAAACGTAAAAAATTTATTAGAGAAATGACACCAGAACAAAAACAAAAATGGTTAGATTCTCAATATGCTATTATTAATCGTTCTCCTATTATGACTGCTGGTAATATGAGAGCGTTAAAGTTTGTAGGATTTGCTGGTGGTAAAGCAGACAAAGGGTTTGCTATTATTACCAATAGTAGAAATGATATGATGTTGGGTGGTGCTGATAAGGATATTGATAGTGCTCATTTATCTTGGGGTATGCCTAGAGATATTAAAGAGGGATACAAACAAGACCATGTGCAATTTGAATTTTCTAAAGATAGCACAAGAAAAGAAGACCACAAATTAAAAGATGATGAATTTATTTCTGAAACTTTAGGTATAGATGTATCAAAGCCAGATAAGACACCTTACGGTATAATTCATCTTGGTAATAAATTAAAAGCAGCAGAAGCATCTACTTATGGTAAAGATTCTTTAGGTATTATAGATAATGGATTCACAGCTATAAAACAAATTGCAGATTTAGATTTACAACGTAGAACAGATTTAACTCAAGCAGAAAAATTAGAAATATGGCAAACTATTGCAAGATTAAACGCTGGGATTGGTAATAGATTTGTTGACGCATCTGAAGTAACAAGTATAGACAGTGCATTTAAGTATGTACAAAAAGCACAAGAATATCTTTACGACACATACAATATTAACACTCGTAAAAGAGAAGTAAAGTTTTATAATAAGTTTATTAAAGGATTGATGAAAGGTGATATTGCTGATTACGGAAAAGAAGCAGATAAGATGTTAGCTAGACAAGGAAATGATCGTACTATATCCAGTTTATTAGCTGAAAATATTAAGGATTTAACTTTAAAAGTAGATCCTTTGGTTGGTATGAAAAAGAACAATATATACGGCGTTATGAGAGAGGTTAATAATATTTTAGAAAAAGATCCGTATGCTAAAGCATTTGGTATAGACAATAAAGCTGTATATGATAATATTATATTTAATGATTCGTTGTTAACTAAACAAGAAAAAAAAGCTATATTAAACAATCCGCACTTTTTATATAACAAAATGAATCCTATTCGTGTATTAAAAGCTCTGGAAAAAACATATGATTTTTTTGACAAAACACATAAAGACTTGGGAGATAAAAGTATACATGCGGTGTTAAGAGAGTATACTGGTATGTCACGTGGACAATTAGATAGTTTTGTTAAAGAATTAATACATACTGCACAATATCAAAAGTTTATGTATAGTGGAGCATCTGATGCTAAGCTAAGAAGATTTGCATTTGGTTCTAAAAATATGCCTGATAGAATGAGTTATCCTGAATTGGTAATGATGAGTAAAGAACGATTACAAAAAGATCTTATGAATTATTATGCAGATAAAAATCTAGGAACAGAAATACCAGATAGTGCTAAGGCAAGAATTAATAAAGAAGTAGTTAGATTGTTTGAGTACTGGCATGAAGCAAACCCTGCGTTACATTTAAATTTTAATGCTATGCCAAAAGAAATAGGTGCAAATTTACAAAAATTACAAAAAAGAATTATAGTAACTAGAAATGAAATTAGAAATATTATGAGATATATTAATGGTAATAAGTCTAAAGGTAAAAGAAAAAATACTATAGATATGGACAAATGGAGTTTTACAGACAGGCAAAAGTATGATAGGTTAAAAGCAAAATTAGGTAACTTAGAATATGAATTATTACGTTTTCAACCTGAAGGTATAAATAATATGGCACGTAATGCTGCTATATCTAAAGAAGTAAAACGAGATATATATAAATATGAATTTGATATGCTTGAAGCTGTTCAAGAACCTACTCCTACTAGAATGGAAAGTAAATTATATGATATGGTTAATTTGCCAGGAGCACAAAAAATTAAAGATGTAGACGGTCCAGGGGTTGTAGCTGATAATAAAATAGTAGCATTAAGTAATGGTAGGTTTGCTTCTCAGTTAACAGATTGGGAAGCTTTGGGTAAAGCAAAGAATTTTAAAAAAGAAATACAAAACCAATTAGGTAAACTTGATAAAGAAATAGAAAAAAAATATAAAATGGCACCAGAAGCGTTAATTAAAGAACTTGACAGGTTTGAAGATATTTTAACAAAAATGGTGTTACATGGTAATACTGCTCACGTATTAGATTTATCTAGTATTTATTTAAAATCATTTGAAAAATTAAACGTTATTTCTGGAGTAGAAATAGATCCTAAAACAGAAGCTCCTTTGGTAGATTACAATCATTTAAGAGTTTTTAGCAACATATTAGAAAATAGATATATGACAAGCTGGAAAGAATGGGGAGCTAGAAAAGCTATACATAAAGAGTATATAAAAGAAATAAAAGAAATGGAAAAAGAAAGTGGTGAAAAAATTATGCCACCTGAATTTGATACAGATTTAATGTTTCCTTCTGAAATTAGTAAAATGTTTGAAAAGGTAGAAAAAACATATAAAATAGGCACAGCTAAAGTTACAAAAGGTGGACTGTTAAAAGATGTTGGTGTTAGAATACCTACTACAACAGTAGAAAGTATTGGTCAAAGTATTGGATCTGCTAATACTAGAGGTAATACATTAAAAGAAGCTATAGAAGCTGATTTTAAAGGAAAATTAAAACTTATTGAACCAGAAAATATATCTGACTATAAAAAAGCTAAAGACATTTTAGAAGGTTTAGCTGCATACGAAAGACAATTAGGTCCAGATCAAAGAGGACCTAGAGAATTTGAAGCAGATCAATCTATACAAAATTTAAAAAAGAACGTAAGAATATATACAAAAAAATTAGAAGATTTTGTAAAAAAGAATCCAGACCTTAAATTTAGAGTAAAAGGTATTGGAGAACAAAAATCAAAAGATTATACCCCAAGAGAATACGTTGATTTATTAAAAGATGTATATACAAGACAGATGACTGAGTCTTTTGCACTTATGCATGAAAGTAATTGGGTTGAATTAGAAAAAATTATTGGTGGAGAAAATTTTGTAAAAGGAGATTTTGGCGGGGGAATTTTTAACTTTAACAGATTTTACAACATCAAAAAAGGTGAAGATTTAGTTACTGATATTAATAGTTCTGAATATAAACATAGAAAACTATCTGAATTGTTTTTGGATAAAGAAGGTGTAATAAATCCTGATAGAGTTATGTTTATTGAAACATATAATTTAAACGACAGAAGATTAGCTGAAGGTAAGAATACTTTACGTAGACATTTTCATACAGAAGATATAACATGGATAGAGTTTCAATTAGATATACGTGATCTTGCATTAGAAAAATATGGAACTGTAAAAAAAGATGGTTCAATAGACTTAGATTATGCAAAATTACGTAGAGTTAAATCAGACAAAGTTAAAGGAACTATGTTAGATGAAATGAGAAATTTTATACGTGAAACTAATAATAATAAATTAGAAAATAGTTTTATCGGTTTTATTGGTACTGAAGAAGTAAACGGGTCTAGGTTTAGTGATAGATATCATCCCTTATATCACCCCAAAACTAAAGCTTATTTAGAGTTTGTACAAAATGACCATATACCACGAGAAACATTGCGTTTATATGGAGAGCTTTATAATAAAAAAACCAAAGAAACATATAGAACTTTTGAAGAAATAGATATAGAAGCTTTTAAACGTGGAGAGGTTATAGGTAGATATAAAGCATCGACTGGACTTTCAGAAGGACAATTAAAAGTACAAAGTACTGATTTGTACAGATCTTACGAACGTGGCTTTATTACCAAAAAAGATGCTGCTGATGCTCTTTATAGAAATATGGTTAATAAATTAATTAACAATCCAGAACAATATAATAATGATTTTTATGACGGAGTTACTTTTGACAGACTAATGAACATATCTACAAGAACTGGTGGCATAGATGCTCCTGGTGTAGGAAAGTTTAGCACTGTAAGAAGAAGAGCTCCTATACCTGTAGAAGGGTATGATATTACATCAGAAGCATATACAAGATATATTAAAACAAGTTCTATTGGAGTTACAAGTCAACAAGCAGCATTGACTGCAAGATTACATATATCTAATTTTAAAAATAAAGTATTACCTGGTAATAAGAGAATAGATGCTGACGTAGGTAGACAATGGTTGCATAAGATTGTAGATATTACAAAAGGGTATATGAATATGCCTAGTACGAGAAGTATGCAACTACATGGTGTCACAGAAAAAGATATGAAATTGTTAGAAAGATATGCAAAATCTGGTTATAGCATGCATTTTGCAACAAAAGAAGGCGATATTATTAATAAAAAATTGCTTAATGATTTTAGAATGTATACAAGACCTAGTGAATCTGAAATACGTTCTATGCAAAATGAATTGTATGCAAACTCTGGTTTAAAAGATTTAGAATATAACTTTAAAGAATCAATAAAAAAAATTAATGATCCAGAATTTACATATATAGACCCAAAAACAAAAAAGAAAGTTAAACCTACACGTAAACAAATTAATGCAGCAGAAAAAATAAGAGCTGAATCATTTAAAAAAGCAAAAAAGAAAATAGTATACAAAATTAGAAAACAATTATTTGGACAATACATAAATACTAAAGGAAAAATAATTAAAAGAGATGATATATCTCAAATAGATTATGCAGAAAATACTATTATAAAAACTAATGGAGATGTTGTAAGGTTTGATCGTGGTAAAAGTACCGATGGTATGATTAGAGAAAGAACATTGGAATATAGAAATGATTTTATATTTAAAAAAGGTGTTGATGGTAAAACAACTATAAACAGAGATAATATTGATATAACTGGTATTAGAAAATCGTTTAGAGGATTTTACAGTGAAGAAACTGTTGGTAATGTATTTTTAAGATTAGAACAAAAAGCTAATAAATTATTAGGACATTTAACAGATGGCAGAATACAAATAATGAAAGATTTGCCAAATGATCCTTCTGCAAGACATCAAGCTATGGTTAATAAACTTAATTGGATATCAGACATAGAAGGTAAGTTTGAAATGATGTCATTGCTTGCACACCCTAAATCAGCTTTAGCTAATTTATATGGTGGTACTACAAATCTTATAACGGATGTTGGTTTTCAGTTTTATTTAGATACATTTAGTGAGAAAAAATTATTAGAAGTGTTTAGAGATAAAACAATATCAGAGGTTGATCCTGTAACAAATCAACGTATTACAAGACCTATACGTAGCAAAAAAGATATACATACGTATTTTGAAAGTTTTGGTTTTTTAGAATCTAACATTATTAATGAATTAGCATATTTAAGACCTGCTACAGATACAGATTGGCAAAGTTTTGTAAATGTTGCTGGTCCTAAAATAGCAGAAGCTTTTCAAAAATTACCAGTATATACTAAAGATGCTAATACTAATGCACGTAATCAAACAAAACGTGATCAGATTATACAAGAACAATTAACTGTTAGTGAAGCAGCCAAAAAGTTTGGTATTAATAAAAAACTATTAGATTTAGGTTCTTTGGCTATGAGTAGTACAGAAAGACATTTGCGTATCAAAACTGCTATAGCACATTATTTAAAAGCACGTTCATTAATGACAGACTCTAGAGGGCAAGTAGAAGTATCTGAACAATTTTTATTAGAATATGCACAGAAAGGTATTGAAGCTACGCAGTTTATATATCACGCAACAAATAGACCTAATTTTGCTAATACAGCATTTGGTAGAATTATGACAAGATTCCATCCTTATAGTTGGAATAGTATTAGAAGAAGAGCAAATCTTATTACAGATTATATGTTAACAGAAGGATATGGAAACTTTGATGCTAATAAAAGATTTGAAAGACAATTAAGTGCTGACCTTATGGTATCAGCTCTTGGTACTGTATTTTTAGCTTCTATGTTTGAATATGCATTATCACCACCAATGAGTTGGGCTGTTGATGCGTCACATTTAATGTTTGGTTCGCAAGAAGAAAAAGAAAGAGCATTTTACAATCAGTATGGACATCCGTTATTATCTCCTTTATCTATTGTAACTCCACCTGCAGCTAGATTTATATTAGGACCTACTACAAGTTTAATTAACAACGACTTTGAAGCATTTTGGAAATATACAGCTGCAACAGCATTTCCTTTTGGTAGATTAGGTAGAGATGTTCTAAGAACTGCAGATACACCAGAAATGTGGGCAGAGTGGATCTTTGGAATACCAGTGCATAGGTTTGCAAGGCTTGGAAAACGCCCAGATTTAGACAAAATTGATGAAGATGAAGAATCAGGCTCTATTTGATGCTTTAATCGAGTCTTGTTTTGTTTTGCTTATGTTACCTTTAAAAAAAAATTTAAATGCCGTGTGTGTGCATTCTCGTAATCTTTTTTTCTTCAAAGGGCAAGGTAGGTCGTAATTTAATACAACCTACCTCTTTTACTAACAACACATAGGAATGTACGTGTCATAAATCTCTTTCGTAAACAAATTCACCGTGATCTCCACATCCTTGACAATATCCTACGAAGATATCTCCACATTCAAAAGCTTCTCCCATAGGGTTGCTACCAGTATTACATACAATGCATACTAATAAACCTGGATCTTCTTCTATTTCTTGTGGACCACAATCTTTAATACTATCTACCATTTCTTTTATTTCTTTGGTAAATACAATATTGCCTTTATTTAATTTGCCTTCTTTTTTTATATCCCAAGCATCATCTTTCATTTTATCTCCAATCTTATCCCCCCTAGTTAATATATTATATACATCAGTGCCAACCAAGTGTATTTGCTTTATTATAAGGGATAAATAGGGTTTTCACCTACCCGCCTCCTTTTAAAGCGTGTTAATATCGGGGGGATAATATTAATTATCTTGGTTAATTCTTTTAAGTATTTCTTCAATCATGTTTTTTTCAGTTTCACCAACAAAAGGTGCCTTTCTATAATTTAAAAGGGCAGCCTTTACAATCATTAGTTCAGCTGGATTGTAAAAATCTAAAAAGTTTTTACTTACCTTTTCTTTTGCCATTACTCATAGCCTCCACTTGCATTTACGTAACCATCAGTGCTTTTATCATCAAAGTCTCTTTCATCAAAACCTTCTTCAACATCTTCAGATTTGCGTAAAGTTTTATTACGTGTTTCTTCTTTTAGATCTTCTTCTAATGCTCTAATAATTTTACTTGCAAGTTTAATTATCATAACACCTTCTTTTTCACTTAGATTTATCTTTGCCATCAAGATACTCCTTTTCAATTTTAATTAATCTAATCCATTCACTATATGGTAATATAGCTAATGCTTCTTTTCTATCCATACGTGTAACAACTATATTTACATCATCATTATGGTAGTCTGGATATAACCATTGTGCTACTTTCTTTTTACGTTTAGCCTGTATAGTATATCTTTCTACTAAACAATCTACTTGTTCTGATTTGCCTAATGCTCTACCGTCAGAGGCATAGGCCCTCTTTGCAGAGAGCCCAGCATCTTTAGCTGCATTAACACATTCACGTTCAAGATTGTTTCCACGTATCTTGTTTTTATGCGTCATAAGTTTTGCCTTTACGTTTTGTTTTTCCAAACAATTCCTCCATATTTATAGTACCAATCATAAAAGATACTCTAAACTTGTGAATTGCAAATACAATACTTATAGATGTACCTGCAAACTTATGTAAAGTAAATAACAATTTGAATATCCATACATAAAATCCTAATTGTCTTTGTCCTAACATAGGTTCACGGTTATTTATTAATTTAAACATATTTAACTTTCGTTTAGTTTACGGAATGTAAAATTATCAGTGTTAAAGAATACAGTCATTTCAAAACGATCTTCATCTCTTGATTTTTCAGAAGATATAGTTCTTACTTTTTCTGTTCTTTCACCTTTAATAACTAATACTTTATCCGCTTTTTGCACTAGATTAGATGAACCTTTTAAAGAATGTAATGCTACTACATTACTAGCAGCACTTGTTTTATTAAGGTGTGAAACAGCAATAATTATAATATTATTCTTTTGAGCTATTTGTTTTAACCCATCAATAACAATATTTTGTTTTTCTATTTCACCTCTGTTGAAGTCTACTTGAACTTCATCAGCTGTATCTATTACTAATACATTCGGTTGATATTCTGCAACTATTTTCTTTATTGAATCTATTCTTGGTGCTATAGTCATAAGTTGTATATGTTCTAACTTATCTTTTAACGTAAACTCTGGATCTGTTTTATATTTATTATTGATCCATTCTTGTGTTTTACCTATAGCCATTTGACCGAAACGTCTGAAGGTAAGTTCTTCTTTCATTTCTAATGATAAATACAATACATTTTTCATTGCCTTTGTTACCACATATTGAACAAATGCTGATTTACCCATACCTGTATCACCAGAGAATACGACTAGTTCCCCTGGTTTAAAGTTATATGATGGCATACTAAACATATTACCTACATCAATAGAACGTTCTGTTAAATCGTCATTAATGTAGTTTCTTAAATTTTGTTCTAATATATCAATACTATTAATTTCTAAAACAAAATCTTTGTTTTTAAAGTATACACATTTTGGGTCACAATATTCTGCCATAATATGATCTTTGCAACTATAAACATAATTGCCTTCGTAGGTATTACCTACAGATCTTATTACTTCATTATCTGGTAATGTTCCGTTTGCCCATGTTAATAACCCATTTAAAGCTACTAAATATGGCACTCCAGAACGTTTGTATGAACTAGCCATACGCATTAACTTCATATTACGAGAACCTTTAACTGGTCCTTCGTTGTAAACATGTTGCATGCAAGAAACAACATTAGAAACATCACCTTTTCTACTATTACCATTTGTAACTGGTGCTAACGTAGGTGAAGCAACTATCATTGATTGTAAATATGGATCAAATTGTATGTCATTTTTTACGAATTTACTATCATAAAATCCGTCATACTTTTTAGACCATCTACTGTATGCTGTTTTACTACTTGCAAACTTTTTAATTTGATTATAAGTATAATCTTGTAACAAATTCATAGGAACAAATACTTTATATAAACCTGTTTTGGTATTTAAAGACCATTCACTACGAATAATACGTGTTTTATCATATATAGAATCACCAAAACTAAAATGTTTTTCTAATGTTAATTTTAATTTTGTATGTAATTCTTTACTTGGTTGTAAACCAAATACATTTTTAATTTTTATATGATATCCACTGCCACTAAACCATACATTGATATCTTCTGCCATAACACCTTTATCTAATAATTCAGATAAACATTGCATAACATAAGGATTAAAAGATTTATCATCTATTTCTCCTTTGTCAATATCTAAATGTATATAATCAATATAACAAGCACCCTGATATCCTTTTACAGAACCAGTTTCTTCTACATGTTTACGAAATGAATCGTCAAAATGATAGTAAGAACGATACATTTCTTTTTTAAATGCATTATTCTCTATAAGAACATTGTAATTTGTCATGTCATCAACAACATTTCTATTTTTGATTTCACCTATTACAATTTCTACGATAGCTTTGCTATTTTCCATCCTTTTGCATTACCTTTCGATTCTATTTCTGTTAACGTTAAGCCCATTCGTTCTAAATCATTACTTGAACGAATAGCTCTAAATGCTCTACTGTAAGTACTTGGCGTATGTACTTTTTGATGAGCAAGTCTTCCATAATTACCTATTTGATTTTCAAAATCGTAACTATAGAAGACTTTAGATCTGTTCTTTAGTTGGTTTGACAACCATAAAAGAACTATTTTTTTAGCAGTCATTAGAATGGCAAGTCATCAAGATTAGTTTGTTCTTGTACTTCTGGTACGCCAACAGAACCTGTACTTTTCTTGTAGTTTTTAGGATATCCTTTTGCTACTTGTGCTTTAAATTTAGCTTCCAAGTCATCAGTTTTATCCCAAGACGACATTACACTCCAGATTGCTCTTTTGTATTTACCTGTAGATTCATAACTTATACATGCAACTTCTGCATCTTTTAATACATCTACATTGATTTCACCTACATCTGATACATTTAAGTCTTTACCAGCTGCTAAATACAATGTATTTACATCATCTGGAAACTTTAAATCAGTTACAATACCATTTGTATCTTTTTCAAAGTTTTGATTTATAAAACAAGTATAACTATACCCATTTCTTTCATCTTCCAATGTAACTTTTAACGTTGTATCATTGTATTGTGAATCTTGTTGAACTACTTCAGTAACTTTACATTTGTTAATAAAATAGTTATTATTATTGTTGCCACTATTAGCAACTTTAGTACCCGTAATAGCCATTATTACTCCTGGTTATCATTATTATAATCACGTGTTTTATCATCAACAGCATCTTGCATCATGGTATTATGATTTTCAGAATATTCAATAACACCTGCTACGGTTTTATTTAAATCTACAAATTCATAACCATAATCACCTTTATAGTGTACAAGATGTACTAACAAATATTCACCGTGATCGTTTTTTATGTGTTGTACCTCACCTGGTTTCATGCCAGTAATTCTATGTTCACTTGGCATTTTTTTTGCTTTTGGTTTTTCCAACTTTCTTAACCTCCTTATTATCTATAGGTTTAGTTTTTTGTGGTTTAGATAAAGTTATAAAACCATCTACAGTTTTACGCCATTTAACTTTAGTATCATAGTATCCAGAACTACGTCTATCTCTATATGTTTTTTGTTGTTCTTCAGTTAAATGTGGAACTGCTACTTTAAACAAATTATCCATTACTTCTAATAAATCATTTGTTAAAGCAGATTTTGATTGTGCTGTTTTTGCATTTACTAATTCTTCTGCACTTGCAAATTGCACATCACCACCAAAACCAGCAAATGCTAATGCTCTACCTACTGCTGAGGTTTCACAATTTTCTATTGCTGAACTTTTATTTACAAAACCAGTGTTATCTCTTTCAGCTGCTAAGCCAGTGTAACATACGTCTGGTTCTTGTAGTGGATTTGGTATTACTGTAGCTTTTACTATGTATTCATTAGCATAATCACCTGTAGGTGAATCTACTATATTGCTTACACTAATTAATTCAGTAGTAATGCTTGATAATGGAAACTCATCACGAAATGCAACAAGTCGATCTTTGACTAATGTATAGTCTTTTATATTAAATCCCATTTTAATTTCTCCAGTTTAAGTTAATATTAAATTTTTTTTAGTGTGCTAATATACAATAAAAAGAGTTAATGTCCAACACAATTTAAGAAGATTAGATCGTGCTGGACATATAACAATTAAGGAAAATAATAAAAAACCTTAATTATTTAACTCTCAACATCATTGTAGGAAAATGGAAATCCATTTGTTTATTGTATGGTTGTTCTGTTAACACTTTCCTAATAGAATTTGCTATAAAACTACCAGACATATTGCTACAATAAGATGTTGCTTTTGCATTACAAGGCTCTTCACTTCCTTCATCATCTGAATACCAAGTTGATTTATATTTAGATAATGTAGGTTGTTCTAATACATATTGCTGGTAATGTTCTGCACCCATACGACCATCGATAAGTAAAAATGGTTTTTGTATTTTGCATATTATTTCTACGGCTTCTAATCGAGACTGCATGCTATCGAAACCTAGAACAATAATATCATTACCTTCAATACTTGGTATGTAATTATCGAACCTTTTTGTAAAACATTGTATATCTACTAATGGATTAATTGTTTTACATATTAATTCCAATGCTTCTGTTTTAGGCTTTTTTAAGTCTTCAACACGAAACATAGATACGCCAAGATTTTCATCACTGACATGATCCATATCATATAATTTTAGTTCTGTGCCACCCATTCTAACTATCTGAGTAGCTGCGGCACTACCAATAGCACCGCAACCTAATATATGATATGTATATTCATGAAATGTACTTACAATACTACTATATCTTTGACTTAACATCGATACCTCCTTTAAAGCTGTTATTGTAATCTATTACATCATAAGCACCCATATCTTCACAATCTAAATCACCTTCTATACATTTATCTAAAAATGTCCATTGAACATCTTTTTGATGTATCCAAAAGTCTGCGTCAAATTGTGTTATGGCTTGATATAAGAATTGTTCGTCTGATTGATCGACACAACCAACTCTTAATTCACTTTTTGCTTTTGTAAGTCTATTATTTAACTTATTTATAGATACTTTATATTCATTAATATCAAAATTAGTTAAATAATCTAATAGAACATTATCGACTTCTGCTTCTAATTGTGTCATTTCTGGATCATCGTCTTTACCAAACATATTTAACTGTTTGTAACTATTAGAAGTTCTCCATCTATTACCATCATACTTGTAATTAGTTGTATTAATTAAATTATATGTTGGTTTATCACACAATTCATCAACTTGTTTAACAATACTTTTTGGTATTGTTTTAGTTGCTGGTTTGTCAATAATATCCATTTCTACATCTTGATGCATTTTGTATGGATGCCACAAGTTAACTCGTAGTTTATATTCTTGTTGTAAATTAATAACAAGAGATATAGACATTTGTCCATTACTAAATTCATCTATTGCAGTTAGATCTGTTGCAGACCAAAATACTGCCATTGTATGATGACTATGCCACCATACAAATTGAAACGGTTTGTTTTTCATTTTCATAGCTGTTTCAACATAATATTGAGCTAATGCATCTTTGTCTATTTCTGTATTACCGCCACTAATTTCTTGTTTTAGTATTACTGGTTTATGCATTTTCCATTTATTATCTTCATCTTGTTCAGCTATAAGAAATCCACCTATTTCTGATTTATATTCATCATAAGCATATTGTGCAAAGTTTTGCAACTTTTTCCAATCTTTATGACTTATATAGAAATTAGCCATTGTGACCTCCTCGGGTTGCTACCCATATTGCCATTTCTCGTTCACGTACATCTCTATCAATATCATCATCAATAGGTTCTTCAAATTGTGCTTCTTGTTCGCCAGTTGGATGATCCATTTCAAACAAATCTTCTTCAAGTTGTTCTACTTGTTCTGTTAGAGATTTTTCTTTACCACATAGATAATTTACGACTTCTTCAAATTCGTCAGCTCTTGTAGTATCTTTCCAGTAATAACAATCATTTTTAACATATTCTTGCATTGCGTAATTAGCATTGATGTAATGTTCTAAAATAATTTGTAACATACCGTTTACTTCACCATTTAATTCAACAGAAGCGTCAAGTACATCTCTTGCTTCTTGAGTATCATATTCATATATTTCTCTCATAGATTCTAAAAGAAATGCTTTTTCTTGACTATAGTCACGAACATAGAAACCATCTAAAAATCGTTCCATTTGTTGTAACAATGATTCTTCCATTGAATTTCTATGACCGCCATAACGTTCATGACTAGGAACATGTGCTGCAAATAAATCACACAATCTCATATGTCTATCAAATGTATCAAAACCTATAGCTTCCCACGCTTTTTTAGAAAGTCGTTTATCTGCTATTAATGTTAATTTTGATATGCCATTTAAAGGATTAGATGTATTGCAATTCCATG
>TARA_R100000655_G_scaffold82935_2_pt1 | contig 26463 bp, 22 predicted proteins | sample TARA_R100000655 | Tara Oceans TARA_R100000655 (sample SAMEA2622497) | marine metagenome | biome: marine biome (ENVO:00000447); feature: deep chlorophyll maximum layer (ENVO:xxxxxxxx); material: "saline water (ENVO:00002010), including plankton (ENVO:xxxxxxxx)" | depth 90 m
TTTGACAGTTTAACAAATGCAACTTGGATGGGTTGGTATAAAATAGATGACATTTCAGCAGACAGAAACTTTATGGGACAAAGTTCTTCATTTAGTTTACAAATTTTTGAAAACTCTACAAATAAACCTAGATTTTCATTATATGATTCTGGCGGTGGTGGTTGGACAGATATGGAAGGCAATACTACTATTACTGTTGATAACAAATGGCATCACATTGCTTTTGTTATGGATGGTTCTAATAACAAGATGTATACTTATATAGATGGTAAATTAGATTCAGAAGGTGCTTGGACAGGAACATTAAATGGCTCAGGTGCAGACATTTATCTTGGAGGATATCGCTCAGGTAATGAAAAATATTTTGCAGGTTTATATGATTCAGCTTCTTTCTGGAATGTAGCTTTAACAACAACCCAAATAAGAGCTAAGATGTTTTCAGATTTTGCTAGTTTAGACAGCAACACAGGTTGTAAAGGATGGTGGCAGTTTGATGAAGGAACGGGGACTTCAGTAGCTTCTGAAGTAGGAAGTCACACAGGAACAATATCTAATGGAGCTTGGGCAGGAACAGGAACATTTACACAAGGAACTTCCACAGTTGATATGACAGGAACTGGTACTTTAACTATGAATGGTGACATAGATTTTAATATTTTAAAATGTGCCGCTGCAACCAAAACTACAACAATAACACGATTATCAACTGGTTATATTAATATTAACACTAATTTATATAAAGGTGCTGGTACATTGGCTAGAGGTAGTGGTCTCAGTTGGAGATGGTCATGGAAAACTGGCACTGGTGCAGTAAATAATAGTGGTTTATCTGTATCTGGAGCTTCATATCCAGTAGACTTAAGTAGTACGTATGTAGTATACTATCACGATGCAACAATCGCTAAAGAAGTAAAATGGGAATATTTTATTAATGGTACTGATACGACGTTAGCTGCAAATCAAGAAGTCACAGGATATTGGAACAATGCTGCTTATCAAACAGATGCCGCAGATTATAATCTTAAATGTGGAACTATGAGATATAGTGATAGTGCAGGTGGTAAGTTTATTATGAGTGCTGGAGATTTATGGTTCACAAACACAGCTGGTGGTTTACAGTTTTCTTATCCATCTAATACATTTACAGTAGGCCCCGGCGCAACCGTTTCAGGTTCTAGCGCAGGGACTAACTTCCAATCTCAAAATGATTTCTCGGTTGTAGGTAACATAGAAAACTTAGATGTTACAAATGAAGAATTAACAGTATTAGGAAACGTAACTAACTGTACTGGAGATATACATAGATGGAACCCTACTATTGATACAGGGCAAATGTTAGACGCAGATACAGCAGATGACCGAGACGTACGTTTAGGTAGTGATTTAGATAGAAATACGGAGTTAGTAACATAAGCAAAGGTTTAAATATGGACGAGACAGATAAAATACTATTGATTCGCATTGACGAACGCGTCAAGACCATTTATAATAGAATGGATAAATTCGAAACACTCTTTACGAATCACTTAGCTCATCATGAAATGTGGGAAAACGACCTCAAACGTCAAGTAAGATGGTTAGTTGGTGTCGCACTTACCGCAGCTACAGGCATGGGCGCGTGGGGGATGATGTAATATGGAAACATTTACGTGGAATACACAATTTAGAAATAGGGTACGCCTGTTGGCAGGTATAGAACAAGAGGAATTAGACAACGATACTCTTGACATATTAGCCAATATATCAGCAGAATGGTTCCAAGAAAACACTGGCCTCACTTATACACTTAATTCAAGTAACTCTTATGATATGGCAGTTATATATTATACCTGTTATCTAGGGTGTTTAGCCCAAAATGGTGTCGGTATAGACCGTATAACAGTAGGAGATTTACAAGTTTATTATGATACATCAGATTATGAAATGTATGCAACTCTTGCTAACCAAATGTTAGCTATGAAACTCGGACTCAGTATTAAGACAACTACATACAATGCAGCTCCATACCTTGGACAAGTCAATTGGGACAAAAACGTTACTGGTGTCGATGCTACTAAGACAATGTATCCTCCAGTGAGAGGGGTACATTATGATTCTTAATCAGCAAGGTGTTAGACCGGGCTCTATTAATATGGGACGTGTATTACGTCACTTGAGATATAGAAGCGAACAGAGTAGAATAGTTACATACTATAGACCTCCTATTTATAATAAAGATAGTTATGGCGTAGAAACTACAGTGGTAAATACACCAGAGATTCTTATGCCAAGGTTATCAGCTCTAATACGCCCTAGCATGACTGCGGACTATCAACTACAAAAGTCTGGTCATAATATTGTAGGCGCTGCTAGAGTTTACACACCCAATATTCAAACAATTAAGAACCCTATCTTGGATGATGCTTCAGTAAACGTGAATAATTTTGACCAAACGGTAGGGAAATCGAACATTGTCTTTAATGAGATAGAGGGATGGGATAGATTTATTGATATAGGTCGCTATATTTATCAAGTTCCTACTAATGCTACGACTAATTGGGCTTCTGGTAGTGCAGATGCTACATTTGAGTCTGATGGGCAAACACTTACAGCTACATTAGGTACAGATTATTCAGGCACAATCAATTATGCTACAGCTGCTACAAACACTCTTGAAGCAGATAGATTTCAATTTGACATAAAGGTTAGTGGAGCAAGCAGTATAGAGCTTGAAAAGTTTGCTACATATAACGGTGGAACTAGTACTCAGTTTTTGTCTTATACTCCAGCTACTACGCTTACAATACCTACAGGAAGTTGGTTAACAATAGATGTACCTTTTGCTAGTGGTAGTATATCTGATGGAACTACTATATATAAAGAAGGTAATCGTTTTGCTGTAACTATGGCAAGTGGTGCCAGTTTCGATGATGAATCTGATTTTAGAAAATTTGAGTTTGATATTTCTGGTGCAGCTTCTGGTAATAAAGTTTATATTAAAGGTTTAAGATTTTATAAATCATTATCTTGGCATGTTCATTCTGCTAAAGAATTGAATAGAGATTATATGATTTTTAACTGTGTACGAGTTACTGGTGCACGTGATTCAAGAAGGAGGGCATACGACTAATGGCACCTGACCACTTGAATTACATAGAACGTACTATTATAGATAATTTACGTACAGGTACATATAAAACTGGGATAGACCCAGTAGACGCAACAGCATGGAGTAATGGTTCAGTTAAGGTATTTGGTCAATTTCCAGAACCTGAAGAAGCACAGTACCCATGTATAGTAGTACAAATGGTTGCTAATGGTATAGAAGAACAATTTTTAGGACAAGTATTTGATGACACTCGTGGTGAGTTATATGGTGCTGCATTTCAGATTCATGCAATTGTGGATGGAGAATCTACTCTTGATAATGGAACTGGAAATGGATTTAAACAACGTAAACTTTTAAATTATATGATGTTATCTATCGCAAACATAGTTAATGACTGTACATTTAATCCTAGTAATACTGAAATAGTTTCAAGATACCACACAGGATTTAAAGAAATAGGTTATGACCCAAATTTAGAACTATTTGCTGCTACCACAGGCATGATTATAGTATTTAAAAACGATAGATAGAATGACAAAATTACAATTCCCAACGAAAGGTGAGACTATTGAAAGAGGTCAAGCCATTTCGATTATTAATACGGGTTATTTACCCTTTATACCCTTCACAACTCAGTATAAAATGGGTTTAGCTGGGAGTCAAACAGATTTTTTAGTACCTACACGAGTTAATCTTAGTGAACAAGGTAGGTCTGGTGTAGCAGATTGGGCATATAGACCTAAACCTATGTCAGGAAATTCTTTTAAACCAAACATAGAAAGATATAACGAAGCGAGGGCTGGAGAAGCAAGAGATGCTACACCCGGTTATGGGATGTATGACAAAAAAGCAGACGAATATGTGGCATTTGGTCCAGAAAAGTTTCAAAGAAAAGAATTAAGAGATAGACAAACACCCACAGACCAACTGATGGACGATTTACGTTTTACACCAAACAATGATATGTTTAGAAGGTCTACAGCTATAGCAGCTGAATTAGCTAATATAGTGTCTTCTATGAATGCTGGTGAGGCCCAGTCTCAAAAAGAAGACGCTGAGATGGAAGAAGAGGCCATATTAGATTTATTTTATGAAAGTGAAGTTCCAGAACTACAAGCTATTATGCAAGAGGCACGCGCTAAAGCAGAGGAAGGTGGTACTTCAGTAATAGGAAATCGTAAGAAATATGGACTAAGTCCAGAGACATATGATTGGTCTGTTAAAGATATGGAAGATTTAACAAAAATGCATGCCATGATTAGTATTATAAACCAAAATGCTAGAGGAGATTTATTATCTGACAAAGTTATAGGTCTTGAGGTTACCAAAGATGTTAAGTTTTTTGCAGAAGATAGAGTTAAGGGTGACTATGGAAATATACCAGATGCAGAAAAAGCAGAAAAATTTCTAGCAGATACTAGAGATAATATGCAACAAAAATTTGATGCCATTAACAAAAAGATTAAAGAATATTTAACTACAACAGGTCATATGTATAGAGATATGACAGGAGGAAAAAAAGCTCCTTCGCCTCACACATTAGAAGGTTTTACAATGCAGACAATATCACGTGCCCGTGAAGCACTTTTACATGATACTTACAAGGATGCTACTTATGCTTTCCAATTTCCAGATGGAACTAAAGCTGAAGGAGGTCCATATGAAATAGCTTTAGAGATTATACCAGTTTTTGATAGTGAAGGTGTGTTACAAAGAGTAAACCATACTGTTGCTATAGTAGAAATGGCAGGTTATGAAGGAGCTAGAGCTGCTATGCAACCGGGTATGGCTAATTTACTACTTAAACATATGCATGAAACATTAAAATTAGATTTAGAAGTAGCTACAGATATATTGAACAGAGCATCAACTATAGTAGGTACAGAATTACAACTTATGGCAGATAGAGGTAACCAAATAGGAACTCGTTTCCAGACAGATTTAGGTTTTTTTATGGGTGATAGTTATATAGCTTATACTACTATGACATCTACTATGTCTAACAAAGAGATTAGTGATGCTTTATTTGGTATGATTATGGAAAGTGCCGGTAGTCCAGAGAATACTAAAGAACTAGCGGAAATGTTAGAAGCAATGTTTAATGATGGTGCTTCACTTACTCAACAATGGAAAGATAAAGTAGGTGGTAATGACTATACTGTAGATAAAGGCTTTGTATATGCTAAAGGAGGAGGACCATTTACTGGGGATGGAACAGGTCAAGGGGTAGGAGTAGTTCCATTTATAGGTTCAAGTCGACAAATGGGATTAACAGAGGCTCTCCAGAGAACACCAGCAGGAATGTCAAGAATAGGTACTGTAGCTAAGAACCCAATACGACGTATGACTGGACAAACACCGGGAGCAAAAGACTTATTATTTAGACCTGATGGTACTGCAAATCGTGAAAAGGGTTGGCTATCTAAAGCCTTTGGTATTAATCCATCTAAAACTGGTTTTGAAAACATGGACCCAGATGGTGTAATTAGAGTACGAGAGAGCTGGTTTAAAAAGTATGGTGCATCTAGAAATATAAAGGAATTTAATCCTTACACAGATAGGATTTAAAGCACAAGCTTTATATACTACAGTTGAGTATAATAAGGGTAGTGTAATGTAATGTTGTTTAAACAAGCAAAAAAGAGGAACAAAATATGGCATATTACCTAGGAAGAGATTGTGATGTATTTTTCACAACCGAAGGAACCGACACGTCTGACATGGCGATAGGAGTAAACGCAAGTAACCAAGCTTATGTAGATAGTGATGCAACTATCACATCTGGTTTTACGTTTGCATTATCTATGGCTAGCGCAGCATCAGTTTCCGGAGGTCGAGTAAGTGATTTGATAGGCGTGGACCTATCAATGGCATCATCAGACGAAGACGTAGGTCCCTTTTTTGGTCACATAAATACGCAAAAAGTAACAAGTGGTAGGAAAGACACCACAATAACTGTAACTCGAAAAAAGAAAAACAATATATGGGATATTATTTTTAATGGTCCCTCTTTGCCGGCAGATTTCGAGGGTAGCACAAATGAAGCTGGACGAATGGGAGCTCGATTCGGATTAGCAAACGGTGCATCAACATCAGCTAGTGATATAGGTATGGGTTTAGATTTTCCAGCTTATGTCTGTAGCGGAACAGCAGGGGCACACCCTGTTTACGGATATCGCGTGCATATGAGATTAAGAAACGGTGACGGAACTAACTACGGAGAAGTAATTACACTAACAAATTGTGCAATTACTGGACACTCAGTATCAGTCAATGCAGACGGTACTACAGAAGAAACAATGGAACTGACTACATCAGTAATGCCAGCAATGGCTTACTCAACGACCGCAGCTACATTCAATACAACGCCTACAGCGTTGGGGATGTTCTAATGGTCTATTTCGTAGGAAGAGATTTAGATGTTATTGTATCTACAGAAGAAGCAGACAATGGTTTATTCTGGCAATCAGGAGCTACAGGACCATCTTGGGCTTTTGATGATGCAGTATCTAAAGCATCTTATTCATTAGTAGCAGTACCAAGAGGGCACACAGATGCTCAAGCTTCTGGTAATGAGTTAAAATATTTAATTGGTGCAGATTTATCCGTTGGTGCAATGGATGAAGATATAACATATGTAGGTTTCCGTGATGTTACGAAAGTAGAAATCAAAAAGGAAACAACATTAACTTTAACACGTAAGAAAGTTGACGCAGTATGGGATGATTGGTTTAACAACGCAAGATTTGGATTAACAGGAGCTGCTTTAATAGGTGCTTCTGATAATGAAGAACCAACCCAAACACGTGGATTTAGAATCTGGTTGAAACTAAAACCTAGTGGAACTAATCAAGGAGATACATTTACATTGAGGAACTGTTGCTTACAAAGTCATACAGTAACTACAAACGTAGATGGAACCTTTGATGAAACTATAGAGTTTATGACTTATATAGACCCTAAGATAGGAAATACTGGTTCAGCCGTTGTAACCCCAACAACTGACTTATAAGGTTGTTAAATAACTAAGCAGGGCTGTGCCCTGTTTGGTTTTATAAAAGGAGATAGAAATGTCAAAAGAAGAAAAAGAAATAGAAACTTGGACAATAGAAAGCTTGGTAGCTTTAACAGACGAAGTACAAAATGAAGAGGTTGAATATAGAGGAAAGGTTTTAAAAATACAATTCTGTGAATTAACAGAAGAAGAAGAACCTACCGGCTCATTTAAAGATGACTTCGAGAACGAAGAAGAAAGAATGACTTATTATCAAGAATTAGGTACTATGAGAGTACTTAAAATGATAGAAAAAGCAAACGAAAAAGTTCCAGAAAATAAATTATTGGATAGTGAAACATGGTCAAAATTACCTACTACCCTAAGATATGCTATTGCTAATAAAATAATGGCTATCAATGCGGAAGTACGCGAAAATTTTACCATGGGATGACCGAGACACCTAGACCGGTCGTCCTTTACGTCCCTCTTATGAAAGAGTTAGGAATATCATGGACTGAAATAAAGAATATGCCCGCATATGAACTAGAAGGTTTACAAGGGGCATTGAATGAATATAATGCTCTCCATTCTATGGATGGATATACAGCAGATGAAGTGGGTGAAATCGCCAAAAATAAACCCCAAATAAGGTCTTCTTGGGCTCATTACCAAGAAAAAAGGGCTAAATTTGATGATTTAATTGGAAAGAAAAGAAAAGTCTCATTTGATGGATTGATGTAGAATGGGTGTAGCAGGTCAAATATTCGCAGCTAGAGTTGCTATTGGACTCGCAGTACCCTCTCCTAAGGCTCTAAGTCAAACAGGAGAGATGCTGGGTAACTTCTCTAAGAAGATGTACAAGAAGTTAAATAGTCACCATCTCGAAGCAGCACAAGAGAGAAGCCAAGTAACCACGCAAGAGTTACAACGAGCGAATGCTCGAGTGGCTGAATTCCAAAAACGCTCTCAAGCCGAATTGATGCAATCTGCACAAAGGTCTTTAAATAGAACTAATAAAATGTTTTCAGGACAAGTAGCGTCATCATCGCGACAAGTCCAACAAATGCGAACTGGTTTACAACGCGCTACTCCTGCTTTAGCACCCAAATTATTCGCTAATATAAATACTGATATGAAATCGGCTGAAAAATATCAGCGTATAATGAAGAATTTTATTGAATTAAATAACCAAGAAAGACAATCTGTTATAAAAGCAACTGAAATAACACTAGAGCAGTCTAAAGTTAGAAGTGCTGCTGCTGCTATACGAGCTAAAGAATTCGTAGAAGAGCAAGAATATGCTGCTTCTTTGATAGAGGATGCTCAGGCATTAGAAAAAACCTATGAGCAAATGCTTATTTTAGATAAAGAGCGCTCACAAGAAAAAAGAAGGCTCGCTGAAGAAGAGAAAAATCTACTAAAGGACCAAAAAGATGCACGAGATAGTGCAAATGAATCTTTAAAAATTCAAGAAGATTTAACAAATGAATTGACAGAAGCCCAGAATAAGCTCCATGATGCTATGCAAAAGGCAGTTTATACTATGAAAGAGGGCTTTGGACAAGTATTAAGAGATTCTATCTCTATCTTAACTGGTTTCTACTATAAACTTGGTGAAACTACCTCTGCTTTACAAGTATTTGAAAGAGAACTGTTAAATGCAAATTCTGTGTTTAATCTTACTCGAGACGAATTATTCAAGACTTCTCAGACTATAGTACAATTTGGCCAAGAATTTGGTCTTGCTATGGATAACGGAGCCGCTGGTCTCTATCAACTTGCTTCGGCTGGTTTAGATGCTAATGAAGCTATGTCTGTTTTACCACATACTTTAAAACTTTCTATGGCTGTACAAGGAGACCATAACACTATATCTAAGCTTACTGCACAGACACTGTTCGGTTTTGGTATGGAAATGGACCAAGCAGGTTTATTAACAGATAAATTTGCGCATGCTATTCAGAAATCTCTTATTGAGTATGAAGATTTAACAAGCGCTATCAAGTTTGCTCTACCTTTCTTTACTGCTACAGGGCAAAGTATAGACCAACTATTGGGGTCTCTACAGGTCTTGACTAATAGAGCTTTGGAAGCTGGTATTGCAGGTCGTGGTTTAAGACAAGCATTAGCTGAGTTTGCTGAAGGTGCAGAAGATAATGCTACTGCATTTGCATCTATGGGTATAAACATCCTTGACGCTAATGGTGAAATGCTACAGTTGACCGAAATTGCTAGATTATTCGCTGACGTAGTAGGGCCTGAAACAGCTAGTAATACTGAATTGTTAACAGCACTGATACAAGATTTGAATGTACGTGGTGCAACCGCGTTTATTCACTTAGTACAGAATGCTGAAGAGTTTGAAGAAGCAGTACAAGCTACTGTAAATGCAGGTGGAGAATTAGATGAAATGGTTAGAATTCAAAATGAATCAATATCCGCTCAAATGCAAATTTTAAAGAATAATGTCGAAGCAATTTTCTTTATGCGTGATGCTAATGCAGATGGAACCGAATCCCTAAACGAGTTCCACCAAGGTGTATTAGACGTTATCGCTTCACTTAGGGGATTAATCGTAGAAGAACTAGCAGATGGTACATTTGCATTAACTCAATTTGGAAGAGATATAAGAAAAATAGCAGTACAAGGTGTAGAATTATTTGCCGGGGCTGTGAAATCTATGGTTAATATCATTAGAGAGTTTAGTAAAGAAGGTTTCTTAAACATCTCTATGCTTAAAGCTTACTTTATGCCTGTTTCTGCGGTTCTTAAAGTAGTACAACTATTAGGTCCAAACGTACTAAAATTAGCACTATGGATTAAACTTTTAACAGCAATAATACCTGTTAATACACTGCTTACGCTTGCAGATACAGTAGCCACGATAGCTAATAACACTGCTAAGGTAGCTAGTGCAGCAGCAAGTAGAGCATTGGCAGGTGCAGAAGCAGGTAGAGCAGCTGCAACTAATGCGGCAACTACTGCAACACTGGCACAGACCTCCTCACTCGGTTCACTGGGTGGAATGTTAAAAGGATTAGGTAGAGCATTGATGAATCCTTATGTTGCAGCCGCAGCTTTAGTAGCAGTTGTTGGTTATTTAGTATTAAGAACAATGGATTTAAAGGCGGCATGGGATGGATTAAAAATTGGTTTTTCAGAAACACTTAGAATGTTAAAATATGCAGTATCTCCATTAACGGAAATGTTTACAGAATGGGGAGAAGCTACAGAAAGAGCTATGAAATCTTTCGGTTTTTCGGATAATCGTGCTTTTATGATAGGTATAATGCAAGAGATAGGTTCTATTGTGGCTTTAATAACCTTTGCAGTTGCTAAAGCTATAGCTACAGTTTTACAATTTATAGCAGATTTAGCACATACTACCGTAGATATAGTATTAGGTCCTAATTTAGAAAATTTAATTTGGGCTATTAAAGAATTAAGAAAAATGGATGAATTGGGAGCAGGAAATTACACAAGAGACGTTGCGACTGGTGGCGCGTCTACAATGATAAGAAACTATCAAGAGGCTACTGGTCAGTCTACTTATGATATAATAGCTAGTGAACATAAATTAGCAGCCGATGCAGCATATGGTACAGGTGGAGATGGTTACTGGGGTACTCAATATTCGCCCGGAGGTATGTTTGATTATGTTATGGATTTTGCTAATGGTGGTAAAATTCCAGCATATGCTAATGGAGGACCTATTTTAGTAGGAGAAAGAGGTCCAGAACTGATTATTCCTCCTAGGATGGGAGGACAAGTTTTAAATACTGACAGGACCCGAAATCTATTAAGAGGACAGACAGGCATGTCCAATGGTAACGGAATGATTAATACATTAATAGTACAAAATTTAACAGCGGCTAATTCAACATCTAATAATAGTAAGATAGCCGTAGACACTTTTGCAGGAGTAGTATAATATGGCAGGTCCAATAGATATACAAAAGAATTGTTTTTATAGAAAACATAACATTACTACAGAAGGTGCTATAGAATTAAGACCTTCTTTAACAGACGCAGCTTTATCAGGAACAAGAGATATAAAGCTTAACGGAGGAACTAGTTCTAATATATTTTTATTGTCTGGGGCAACCCCACCATCATTAACCTATGGAGATGGACAATTAATAGGTGGAGATTTAGTTTTATATTGTAGTGGTACAGAACTCAGTTCTACAGGAGCTCCTCCTATAGTAGACCTTTATGCGGCAGTTTCTGGAACTACATTCAAAGAAGGAGATATGGAATTATCCCATGGTTGGGAAAATTTAACTGGTCAAAGTGGTAGCGTAGCTGCTGGTTCGGCTATAATAAATGGAACAGGTACTTCCTTTATGACGGATTTTAACGTAGGAGATGATATAAAGATAGGACCTGCGGCATCTCCTGAAATCAAAGTAGTTGCAGAAATTACAAATGACACTACTCTTACTTATTCAGGAAGTGTTCACGGTTCTGGTATAGCAGCAACCTCTAATAATTTATATAAATCACGTTTTTTTGGTGATGAATTATCTGTTTATACTGCTCACGCAGATAAAGATTTATATACTTATTCCGAAAATTTTGATGGAGGTCAAAATATAGGAACTGCTTCAATTGCTGGTTTTAAAGTTTCTGAGCCTTATATTTCATTAAATAGTTTTAATGGTGATAAATTAGCAAGTACACTTTATGCAGGTGGTAATTATTCATTAACTTATGGTTTATATCAATCATTGACTGGTGAAGACGCAGGACCTTCAGGTGCAGCCTTTTTCAAAGAATACTTTGGAACTAAAGAAGATAATACGAGAGCTGAAACTGTGGTAGAAGTCATAGAAACAACTTACACAGTAGGTCCTACTCTTGATGCAACAGCAGAACGCAGAACTGCTCCTCAGACAATAACAACTACTGGAGATAACCCTATAATGTATATCAAACCTCTTGACGAAGAAAAATTAGATGATTTATGGGTACCAGCCAATGACTATAGAGAAGGTATGGAAAATATTTTTGCTTTTACTCCTTACTGGAGATGGAAAGATATAAAGGGCCTTGTACAATATAGAACTAGAGAAAAAACTAACGTAGAAGAAGCTGAAGATGTTAATACAAATAACACTATATTTGATAGTGGATTAATATATGCCAGTCCAAACATAAGTACGTTTTACGGTGCAGGTGATAAAAGTGGTCTCCCCGTTAACAAATCTATAATTCAAATTTCAAATGAAGCATATGCCGAAGGTGGCTCTTCTTTACAAATGTATAACTTATGGAGTTATTCTAAACTTAATGCTTATCGCACAGACCAAGAGGGATTAGACCCTATGTACGGAATTAGTGGTGCTGCTAATCCACAATTCTGTTGTGTTGGTATGAAAAATGTGCCATTCCCTCAACAAATAGATAATGCTTTTAATGTTAAAGCACAAGGTAATGGTAATGGTGAAGGTCATGCATGGGATAATGTTACATTACCAGAAATTAATATTAAATTCAATGTTAAAGAAATGGATGTAGTTCCTACTATAGCTAGTACACTCACAGATGCAGCTGACCAGATAGCCAAGCAAGGGATATTTACAGATTACTGGGGTGCTAATATGACTGCCGGAACTGCTGTAAATAGATACACTGATACATGTTATGTTAGTGGTACTAAAGATTGGGAAGTTGGGACGGGACCTTTCGATTTTCAATTTAGAACATTGATGCGCAACTTTACTATATGTTTTTCTAATTATCCACCTAATGAAGGTGAAGGGTTAGATAGTTTCATTCATCGGGGATTAAAAGACTATTATGATGGTACTACACCCGGTGATAAATTTATAGGAGGTCTAACAATATTTAAAGACCGTGCTGCAAAAGGAGTTTATAATAGTGCTGGAGCTTCTGGCACTGCATTCGAAAAAGGTGATGGTAATGTATTAACTGCTATGTCTTTACAATGTGGTCAATCTAATTATGCTCAAGGTAATTTGATGTCTGGATATCAAGATAATGTATTAAACATTGAAAATGTAAGAAATCGTATTTTAAAATTTAATAATGCTAGTGGTACTGCTACTCAGTCTGCTGGTCTAATGTGTTTTGCTGGTATACCTGCTAACGATGGTAATAGTGAAAATGCGACTGGAGTATATGGTCAAGAATTTGAACAATCTGTCAATTTATCTATGGACCAATTTGTTAATGCTAAATTTGTTTTTAATGTACTAGGTGGTTCTGCCGCTGGAAGACTAGGTGCAGTAAATGATAATATAGGAAAAGCTGACCAGTGTAGGGTTTACTTTACAGATGGTGTTATAAAAACTGCCAGTAGTACTGAGACAGAAGGGACAGATGTATTAAGCGCGGGCACTTTAGAAGAACCCGTTTCTTTACCTATACTTTTCCCTACATCTCCTCATAACTCTACTGCCGGTATAGGACAAACATGGTTAGAACAACCATCTTTATGGCCTAGATATATGACGTTATGGGTAACCAACTATAGACAAACTAACTATCAATCAGGTACTACTGACGATTTAATGGGTGAACAACAACCGTGGGCAGCATATACTGGTTCTAAAGTTGATTTTGGTATAACTGGAGACTATCCTAGTGATTATGGTGTAGACAAACAAACTAACGTTTTTGTAGATAATATACATTTTTCTAATTTTACAAACGCAGTACACAATGCGTCTGTCAAAGCGACAGGACGCACTGATAATATAGTAATTAAGTCATGGCCTACTAAATCTCCAGTACAAGTTCCACCAAATTACGCATTATATGATGCAGTAGCAACCGCTGCTGGTAGACTACCGGGAAGTATGCTATCTCCTACCTTTACAAATTACCATATGCCTACTTACGTACTTTTAGGTTTTGATAATGGTCCTGCGGATTTTTATGCATCTGGTGGTGCAGACCCGGGCACAACCCAATGGTATCAATGGCATGGATTTGGTACAAGTGCTTTTAGCAATTTAGCTAAACAAACTACTTATACTACAACGCACAACATGTCGTGGTATAGGCACGCCGACCAAAGTGGTTTGATGAAATCATATGGTAATTACTTACAAAATTCTTATTTTTCTTATGCATTCTATAACGGTGGTGCTGCTACTAAAGCTGTACCAAGTTTCGCAACTTCTACTCCTACAAGAGGATTTATACAAACCACTCCTACTTTTGGTGCAACACAACCTACTGTGGCTTCTGATGAAATATTTAATTTTGCTACTGGTTCAGCAGCTTCTTTATTTACAGATGGTCTTACACAAAAAGGTTTTACACAATTTGGTGCTAAAGGAGATAATGGAAGTGATAATGATTATGATGGTTCTTGGCTAAAAAGAGAACACCCCTTTGTAGCAGCTAAAATAACTAAAATACCTTTAATTTATGATGAAGATGATATTTTAGAGGAAGGTGTTATTGAGGTAGATAGAGGTGCTATATTTGATATGCCTTTATCTGATGAGTATATAGTATATACTGTTGGAGGAGGTACTGGTTCATTGAGACCTCATGCTAATATTATAGCTGAAGGTAGTGCAGATAGTCCTTATTACGATTATGATACAAAAACTACTACTCAAACATGGTCAGGTACAATTAACAATACAGACACTACAATGGATATAGATGATGGTAATGGTTTGATACAACCAGACCCCGCTTTTGGTGTAACCATTTCACCAACCGATTATTTTCATACGGGTTCTTATGTAGCTTTACACAAAAGAAGTGATAGTTCGGTCCCTGAAATTATTAGAATTGATGGTTATGAAATAGGAGGAGGTGCTACTGGTTATGATAGAATGACTATATCACGAGCTCAGTTAGGTACTACCGCTTCTGTTAGGACGTCAGGGGATTATTATTTATATCCTATTATTAATACTTTTTCTATTAAAGGAGTTACACAAAGAAAGCAAAGAGATGGTAATAAAATTTTCTTGAACGTTCCTCAATTAGATTCTGTTATTAATGAACAAAATTTACCTTATTTATACATTTCACCTTACAAGTATTGGCAGTGGTTCCAAATGTGGCCCGGTGAAATGGCTATTGGCACTCCTGCATCAGCAACAACAAATGCCGGAATGGCTGCGGTTGAAGGAACTAAATCAGGACCTAAAGCTTATAGTGCTATTAGTTTAATGAAGTCTGGTAGTGCTGCTACAACTGCTACGGGTACTACATACAGTGAAGAAGAATATACCTTCTTATCTGCTATGACAGGTAGTGTAGGAAGAGTTTCACCTTACAATAACTTATGGAGTTTAGATACGGCTACTAGTGGCTCATCTATAGAAACTAGCATAGATTATGGTTTAGGTCCTTACACTGAAGATACTAGAACAGGTGGTCAGGTAACATCAAGAGGAGTATATTCTCAAAACCCTATGGCATTTAATTTAGATGGTTTAATAGCTAGTAAAGATTGGGGTCATGAAGAGCCTGTAGTAAATAAAGTAGTATTAGGAGCTCCCTTACTGTCTTCTTCTGCTGTGTTTTATGGTAATGATTACACTACAACTACAGCAAGACAAGGTATAGCTGCGGGTAGTACAATAATACAAGAAGATGTTAAACCTTATTATTTATGGAAATATTATGACCCCGTACCATCTGTGTCTAATTTTACAGTAGGTCCAGCGTTTAATCTATTAGATAGAGAAACAAATTTATATGATTTAACTAATGAGAATTTAAATGCTGTTAGGTTTAATTGGAGCGAATCGGGTGAAGATATATGGTATAGAATGTTAATAGTAGATGAAAAGGCCGTATATTCTAAATATCATGGATTCTTCGGTGCTGCTCCTCATCCGATGTTATATGGAGCTATGAATGAAGTTCCTACGTCCGTAACCTCAGCACCTACCCTTACATTTAAAGATACTACTACAGATTCATTTGGAACTACCTTTGAACCTACTGTAGGTACAGGAGCACGTATGAGTCCTGAAGGTCTACAAGGTTATGCCTTTGATACTGGTGTATCAGGTGCAGCTTCAACAATTAGTTGGCCTTTCACATCTAGTAAAGGAATATACCTCTCCACACAATATACTTTCATAATTCATTTAACACCCGGTGAATTTTCTGGAGCAACTAACCAGACTATATTCCATAGAGGTACTGCTGGCAACGGTGGATTAATAATAGAAATGGATAATGGTGTTGTCAAGGTAAACATGGGAGGTCTTACAACTCCTCTATCATCCAAGACTGTAAGTCCACGTGACGGTAAACAACCTATGATGATAGCATGTGTATATGATAAAAATGCAGATGTTCCTTGTAAGCTTTATATCAATGGAAAATTAGAAGATTATTCTTTGACCGGAACTACAGACCCTTCAGAAGGTGCAGGAACTACAACTTACATGTGTAACAATGCAGCTGGCAATCAACCTTATTATGGTTTAATGGAAGAGTTTATTATCTATGGTGGAGTAATATATTTCCCTGACGATACTGGTGAGTTTGTGTTAGATGGTTCTCGATATGTAGAAGTTGAAGATGATGGAACTAAATCAGACGCACTATCTGTACATGCTAAATTATTTATCATGGATTATCATAACATAAGAGGTGATGGAAAAGATGTTCTCTGTTCTACACCTACAATTTCATGGAGGCCAACGATAGCATGAGCTTACAATGGAATAGTGCAGGTGCTTCTAACCAAACAGGTTCTGTATACACTACATGCACTGCTAACCTTGTTTTTACTGATGACAATGTAAGAGCCGTTTATATAGATTGGGATGATGGAACTGACCCTCAAGGTAATAGGTCTAATAAAAAGGAATATGCTAACTATCAATGGCAACAGATAACTAAACCTACTGGCACGCTCAACGTAGAGCATACCTATACTGCTACTGGTACATACGCTCCAGTCATACAAGTATTAAATTCCGACGGTATAGTATCTGCTTATTACGGTTCTGATAGCACTAATACAGATGTCTCACCTTATTTTGACAATTCAAGTCATTATACATTTAAAGCTATAGATGGTCAAGCTACAGGTATTATGAATGTAGAAAATAAAAGTGTACTTAGTGGTATAGATAATTCTTTATTTAACAAAGAAGGAGCCAAGGACATATATATGACCGTTCCTCCATTACTTACAGCTGCCCAATTAACTGGCACTGTAGGCACTATAATATTAGAAATAGAGGCTGTAGTAGCAGAAAGTATAGTATCTTCTGCGGATATAACTGTACAGGCAGGAGCTACTCGTAGTATAAGAACGTTAAGATTAGAACATACCATCAATATAGCAACTGACCAACAAGTACCTATACCTATAACTGGTGGTCGCGTTTTAGAAGTTAAGAAAGTTACATACATGAACCCTAAATACACAGGTTCAGCTAGTACAAGAACAGACAACTTTAAAGCAAACAATGTTTTTAATTATTTAAAGATTTTTATTACCACTAAAGGTAATGATGGGCTCTATTACCCAGTGACATATGTATCAGCTGGTAGCCCAATAAAGAAGGCCGATGACGCTAGGCGTTATATAACTATGGACTTCTCGCAAAGTAGAGCTAAAGCTTCCAATGTGCTTAATAGCGCTTATAGATACGATGTAGGAAAGATGTGGATAAATCCTGCATATAAATGGAATGCTATAACAGGTTCTACCGCTGGAGATTATGAATTCTTTGGAGACAATACTAGTGGGTCTGATTCTAATAAACAAGTATCTTATACTTATGGTCAAACAAGACCAGATGGGTTAAATAGTACAACCTTTATAGGTGCTCCTGCTACAGGAACAAGTATACTCTTCTGTGAGACTGGAATGACTGGTAGTCCTCAAGGCTACTGGGATATAGAGCCGACAATCTCTGATAGAAGGTTCAGAACTAATCAGGTTTTAATAGATGAGTTTGGTGCATTTCAAGACCAATATCATTTAGTAAGAACATCCATGCAACCCACTCAGGCAGTAGTTTCTAATACTGGTTCAGAGATAAGTTCATTGGTTAATAATAAACCATTTGTATATAGGATAACACCTCCTAGTGATGCTGATTGGACAAAGGTAGATAAAGACCCTGATAGTGCAACAGCAAGTTATACTCAAGAAGTATTTCAAAATACCTCAGGTACTAGGTTATTACTTAGTGGTATGAACCAACAAGATTTTGAATATTTCAATGGTGATAATAGGTTTGAAGGTGGTGTAGCAGACCAGAACCGTAATTTTGAATATTTATTAATGTTATGGCCTAAGAAAACTAATAAGGTATTTTTTAATATATCTAATTACGCTTCTCAATTGATACAAGATTATATGTATCTTAATACCTCCCAAGACGACAGTGTGTGGTCTGTAGCAGGGGTAGATTATCTTGTGATGGAAGAAACTGGGACAAAACTACAGAACGCCTATTGGCAATCAGTACCCTTTAATGATACTACTGCCGTTACTATGAACACGCGGTATACCTCTGGTTCTAATGAAACTTATAAAGATACAACTGTAGGTTTAGCTAAATCAGGTTATATTGATTATGATATGCCTTTAGATTGGGCTAAAACTAACTTCACTGATTTGTGTGGAGGTATATTTAATCCGACAGTAGTTCCTACTGCTCCTGTAGCTGGTGACTTTGATATAACTATTACAGGTAATGTAGCCACTGGTAGTGCAGATTCTACTTACGGTAAGAGTATTACCCTCAGTTCTATTACTGCTGCGGCTGGTAACGAGCTCAGTACTTTAGGAACAGCAGATGACATAGGAGCTTTTAAATATATAGCTTTCGTTAAATCTGCCGACAAGGGAACAAATGTAGTAAACCGCCCACTATGGGTTGCGGGTGCTGATGGTGTAAATGCTGCTAACGCTGGCCTTACAACTCTCACTATGATTTATGGACAGAATGATGCAAGTAATTATAATATAGATAGTTTAGATGGTGAAAGTAGCGTCATATTTGTTATACGTAGAATAAATGCTTATGATGTTTTAAATGGTGCTTCTATGGTAGACAAAGGTTCTAGTGCTATACTAACTCCTCCTGTCGATTATCTATCTGGTTCTAGCTTCCCTCATACTTATATGTTATCTGGTAACTCTACCACATTAACTTCGTTTGGTACAGCTTTCTCTGCTGCTTGGAAGACTGGTGAATATTATCCTCTACGAATAGCATTGAGTGGAGCTGTAAGTAACTCCCAACCATTTTTTCCAGAGATATTTAATGTATTTGACGCTACTGAATCTCATGTAGAGATAGTTAAAGAAGTAGATGATAGTGCATATAATTTAAATGGCGTCCCTATAACTAGTGATGTACAAATATCACGTGGAGGCACATATTATCAAGCTATAACAAGAGGTGGTAAAGTTTATGTTTCCCGAACGGGTGATAGAATTGAGACTATTAGTTTTAGTAGTCAAGCTCTTGGAACTACTGATGGTAACTTTAATGATGTGTTTAGTAGAGACCCTGCGGCTGGAACAATAGCCGATAACAAAGGAAGTATGTATTGGAACTTACACAACATAAGAATGTTACAGTCAAGAGCTAAAAGAGTTTATTGGGATAACCAGCAAAAAGATGGTACATATGTAAGATATTTTGGAGTTATAACTAATTTACAAGAAACAACCCCACGCGGTGGACCTAAAGTCAATGTATCATTTACATTTCAAATGACAGTAACGGAGATATGTCTGATTGGTAAGGACAACGAACTTATGACAGACTTATTCCCTCTTGGTGGTATATCCACAGAAAAAGGATATACTAGTGGAGGAAGGCTTGATTAGTTATGTTGACTAAGAATCCTCGTATATTCATAGATGGTAGGCAAATTGATTTTATTAAAGCTTCTTACTCTCTACCGGGTGTACTTTCTGCTGCATCATTATCCTTTAGTGTTCCTTTATCAATAGCAGGAAACGAAAACTTATGGGATAAAGAAGTAACTCTTTATGTTGACAAAAGTGATAGTAAACCTATCTTTAGAGGATGGGTCAATAGAACTAAGAAAAATTTTAATGAAGTAGAGATATATGCTGAAGATGGATTTGGATATATGGTGAAGGGTGGTAGTACTACTGTATCAAAGATACAACTAGACGAACGACAGAATTTAGATGGTTTGACGGTTGGTGCAGCTATTATAAAGTTATTAGAATTAACGAAGTTAGATACAAAAATTAAAACTGATTATATAGGAGACACTTCTCCTCGCATTGGTTCTGTTCAAAAAAAGCCTATCAGAGGAACTCTGTTAGTGTTAGATATTATAAAACAATTATTATCTAAACCCATTAATTTGTCTGACCAAGATTTACCTAGACCTAATATCGCTAAATTAATAGATGATGGTACATACTCTCAGTTAGTCATAGAGGTAGAGTCTGCGTTAGATTCATCAGACATATCTTATACATTTAACGAAAATAAAAACATAACTACTATTAATGTTATAGATAGAAAGGTTCCTACTATTATAGTAGTAAGTGGTAAAAATGGTGTAAAGGGTACCTTCTCTCACGATGGAGCTATCAAAGCACTAGACCGTACATATTTAGAAGTTAGTAATAACAATTTAGAATCCCCAGCTGCATGTAAAGAATTTGGTGCACGATTGTTCCAAGCTAATCTAGAAAATAAATTTGAATATCAGATAGGTGTTACAGAAGGTTTCTATTTAGCCGAAAATCAAGTTGTAAGAATACAAACAGATAATAAAGATTTTTCAGGTAACTATAGAATAGTGGGTAAAAATATAAGTTTTGGAGATACTACCTCTATAGGTATAACTATTAATAGAAAGCCTCCTACTCTAGCTGAGTATATCAGTAGTAGAGATAATTAAGACTTAGGATATGCTGCGTCGTTTAATTGTGGTTGGTTAGAACCAGATACATTATTTAATCTATTAGTTCCCCATGCGTTACCTGCTTGACCATTACCACCACTGGATTCACCATTGGCTGGGTACATAGTTCGATAACTTACTGTTCCTGCTGGCATCCATTCTCCATCACCAGTTGGTCCATCATTAGGTCCTAGATATACAGGACGGTCTATCTTACCGTTACCATTACCTCCAGCATTGAGGCCCATTTTACGTCCGTATCCAGTTATATCAGTTTCGTATTCCATGTTTAAATCTCACATTTATCACCAACACAAGCATACTCAGCCTTACCTTGAGTATTGTCTGAGTTCTCATATTGAGACAAATCTGTATAGTTAATTACGGGAAGCTTCTTTATAAGCCTTTCGTAGGTTCTAGCGTCAATCTCTTCATAAGGAGCTAACTCATAATGTCCACCATCATAAGGTAAAAATGACACACCATTGATAATGTCCCAGTTCTGATATACCCAGTTACCAACTTCAAACCACTCATCATCTCTTACATACACAGTCATACTAGCATTGTGTTCACACCAGTTATGTTGTAAGTTTTTATAATGTTTTAATTGGTCTAATGCTGTTACATCTTTACGGGTTATACAATCATCAGGAGACTTAACAGGGAATTCTAATACCCACGTAGAAGCAGTATCTTTATCTTGTCCTACTTCAGGGGTTGCCTTTATACCACTATCCTTCATCATTCTAAACAAAGGGTCATTAGCAGATATCCTATATCTACGTATGTAGTGTTGAGAATAACGTGGGTGGACACCTGATGCTGAATCTACTAACTGTGAAACTGTACCAGATGGCTTGACACAAGTGGTGGCTGCTGGCATTTTTGTACCAAGGATGGTAGATGCTTTGCGAGAAATGCGCAAAACACGGCTTTTAAGGGCCTTTAAGGCGTCCGAGGTCAATACCGAGGGGTTATCCATCTGACCAGTCAAACTAACTCCTAGAAGCGCTTCTACGTCACAGTTCTTTTTCCATGATTCTCGGAGATATGGGAAGTATGTGAACGAGCTCTGTATAACACCGAGCCATGTAGCAGTCTCAACCTTATCTAAAAGGGTGTCTAAATCATCCTCAGCTCTAACAACCACTTCACTTAAGTTGCAGAACTCCATATCCCTAAGCATTATTTCGCCACAAGGGTTAGTGCCTTGGATTAATGGAGCATATCTGCGAGATGGAGCTTTCTTCTGTGCAGCATCAAGATTAAAGATGCCCCTTTCCCCTGTGCCTGATAGAGCTAGTGCTGCCCATTCTTTTAGAAATTCAGCAGCGGTTGGCTTTTCTCTAAATATAGCACTGTTATTTGCCATAGCTCTTTTGATAGGGAAAGGCCATTCTTTTGCATGACGCATCTCTTTATCATTTATATCACTTAAAGATATCTGAGAACTACGTCTCACCCCTCCTACTACTACTATCTCTGCTATCTGATTACATATATCATGAGCTTCTAACGTAGTAAGTTTACGTCCTTGCGCATTATGCATAGTCTCACGAATGAAATCGTGTAACTTAATTAAAGGAGCTGGTCCTGACGCACGACCACCCATCGTACGCAAGCGAGCCCCCTCTAATCTAATCTGTGAATAATCAAAGTAAATGTTTTGTCCATCATATAAATTAGACATTAACATCTTAACTGAGTCAGCCCATCCTGCTTTAGAATCAAAGATGGGTATTTTTTCTAATCCTCGACCAGACTTAATTTCAGGTATGGTTGGTAGTTTATCTACTTCCTCTTTCTCTACAGAAAAGCCAAACCCAGTCCCACACATTAAAATATATAAACATTCCGCGAATGCTTCTACTGTATTAATTTTAGCAAAGGAGCAGTTGTATATACAGGTGTTGTCAAACTTAGCAGCAGGTCCTGCCGCCCATAGGAAACGCATAGAAGGCATTACTGCAAACTCAGACATATACTTTCTTATCTTGTTAACAGTCTTCTCTGGTATATCTGGCCTTTCTGAAATTATAAAACTAATAAATCTCTCTATGGTTTCTGGCCAATCTTCTCTACGATTCTCTTCTTCTATCCAACGTGAATACGTTCTCTTATAAATAAATTCTGATACTTGATTTTTAAACATTTTACCACTCCTTTCGCGGTTCATTACTATAGTATAGGGCTACTATAAAAGCCTTTTCTTAAATTAAAAAAATTATTGATAACTTATCAAAACCCTGCGTGCGCAGGTGCAATCCTCATCTTCAGAATCGCACTTACACACTTGGTTTGAAGTTTCGAAACCTGATGCTAACTTGTAGTTTAACTCAGGCATTACTCTTCAACTACGATATCGCCGTAGTATCCGTGTAATATTTCGTCACGAGCAACTGTCATCTTCTCTCTCTTATTGAAGACTTTATTAAATCTCATAACTGTAACCATTTCTACTTCTGGTTTTTTTACTTCTTCTTTAACAGCTTCTTTCTTTGCTGCTTCTTTCTTGGTTGTTTTCTTAGCTGCCATTCTTAGGCCTCCACATTCATCAAACGACCATCTTCATACTTTCTGTATGTTTCTCCACTGATTTTAACAATGGTGAATTGTTCTACTGCTTCAGCAGCTTTTTTGACGTCAACGTCTTTCTTACTTGCTTTTTTATCTGCCATGATATCACTTTTTCTTTTTGCGGCGTCCCGCTTTCTTCTTCTTTGGCTTTACTTTGCGGGGGAGTTTGGCGCTCTTAGGCGTCTCCTTCTCCCACTTCTTCGCCATCTTGGGCTTGTTCTTGTACATCCAAGCTCTCTGTTTCTGACTTTTGAAGGGCATCTTGTTGTTCCTTGTTTTTATTTTCTAGGAAAGCTTGCCATGGTATAACCAAATCTTCTTTCTCTAGGTACTCTTCTAAGTAAGCATGGTTTGTTTGTAGAATAGAATTTAGTTCTTGGTTTTGATTACTCAAGTTCTGCATCTGTTCTGCTAACATCCTTGTCTGCCCAACTAAGAAGTTGAGATTGTCCATTGTCTGAGAGGGACCTGTTCCTTTCTCGTAGTCCTTTACCCAGTCTTCTATTTCGTTCACACGTTTCTCTAGTCTTTTCAATGTTGCCATTTCTCTTTCTCCTAAACACATCCACATTTGTCTGTGCATATGTTCATTTGTATTAACTTATCCTTTGAATACCTATTTAAAGCTTTCGACCTAATCAGGTCAATTTGGCGACCCGCTTTATTAGGATTGTCAGTATACCAACCCCAGTCACCACCGGGTTCATCATATATACTGTTAAAGATAAAGTAAATGTCTCTATTCTTATAACCTGCTGCTACTAGTTCAGTAGCTATTACATTATTATTCTCGTGGCTGCTATGTCCACGCTCTATATTACGCTCTATTAGCTTTATTATACACTCTCTAGGGGGCTTAATATATTCATTGCTTATACTATAGCTATGACTAATAGAGCTTGTTGCTTCATCTATCTTGTTTAATAGATACTCTATGCTATATGATACTGTATGCTCTATCTTATAGTAATCACAAACAAATTCTACAAAGTTTCTCAATGCTTTTTTACTTGGTTCAGATGGTATAACTCTACCACTTTCTTCCATAGCCATTGCATACAACTCTTCAATACCTGTTTTCATGACTTCATCAACTGTGAACTGTGTACACCATACACCCGTTGGTTCATTAGTTAACTTAGATATATAAGCAGTGTTGACTATACGTCTCATACATGACACACTGTTGTTTATACATATGTCATCTAGTGTTTTCAAACTATACTTCTGTTTTAAATGTTTGAGATATTCTTTGATTGCTGTTCTCTTTATATGCTGGGGCAAGTCCACTGGGCAATAAAAGTCTATATTCATTTGAAAGCCCTTTCCCCCTGTAAGATATATCCTTGGGGTAATTCCTAGTGGTTTGCAGAACCGGCGTATAAATCTCCTCACATCCATCAAACATTTCTTTACATCCTTATTATCGTCAAAGTCAAACCAAACTGTATTAAGTACGGCAGTCTCGTAATTAGTTTTTCCATCAGGTTTATCTTGAGAACTGTCAAATACATATACACTTGCATAACAATTCTTTTTCCCGTTGTACTTCTTTATTTCTTCTTCGAGCCCTTCGACTGAGTCGCACTTGGCGATTCTTGCTGGGATTCCAAATTCTCTATAATACATGGGTCTGTTATTTCTTCTCCTACTTTTTCTAATACTTCTATCTTCTGACACCAATCTCTAGGTATCGCTAAGATATCCACACCATCTGTATCTGACCAATGTTGGACCAGTATTAAAGCTTTACTGTCTCTAAACACAAGCTCTCCTATAGTCTCACATACTGCCATGTGATTCAAAGGATTATTAAAATCCAGTGTGTGTATTTTTATCTGCTGGGCTGCGTCATTCCATGTGACTTTTACTAGAGGGCCTTGACCCCCTAATCCTTTTGCGTATTTTTCCATTCTTTCCATTCCTCAAATAGCATAGCTACTAGGTTGTTGTCCCCTATATTTTTATGATACTTAGCATTAGGGGGTGCTTCGTCTACAAAGTAGGCGTTCTTAGGCCTATCAAACAAAAGCCTATCATATGGCACTTGTTCTATTTCTAACCATTGTTCTGTAACAAATTTAGAATCTAATGTATTAGGACGTGTTGTCCATATAGTTATATGATGTTTATTATTTTTTAACCACTGCATAAATTCTATTACATTAGCTATTGGGTGACAGAACTTCCATAGTAATTCATCTTCAGGCTTAAGTATAACATTTTCTAAGCCAAACACTAACTGCATTCTTTCTCCCAACGAGATGCAAGTTTAAGCCACCTTTGTTGTACAACACTCCAGTCATATTCTTTCTTGGCTTTCTTTCTCGCTGCTTGTGAAGCTTCTAATTTTTTATCAGCGTTATGATAATAATAATCACATGCATCAGCTATAGCTATTGCAGAACAGATTGCTCTGTGAGGAGCTGCTCTTGCAGGTGTATCCCACCACATATCTTTATATGGTAACAATATACCAGCATCACAAATATCCTCAGGTATTAATTTGTCTCTACCATTCGTAGATTCACTACCTAACATATCTCCACCACATGGATATAAGGGTATATCTGCTGTCTCTGGGTTATCTTCTTTTATTATCTCCCAAGCAGTTGTGTAATTAGTTACTGCAACAGGAGTTCCACAAGCCATCGCTTCTATAGTGGGTATACCAAATCCTTCACCAGCAGTAGGTAATACAAATACATCTAAGCAGTTATATAAATCTACCATACCATGTTCTGATAAAGCTTGTCCGTTGTCTAGATGACCCATCAAAGGAGGCATTAAGAAATCCTTTACACCATATTGTTCAGCGAAGTCAGGGAATCTCCATCCCATAGCATCATTCCAATCCATATGTAATACTAATCTAGCATCTTTAGGTGTTAAATCATTACGGTCAACAAACTCTTTAAATCCC
>TARA_R100000655_G_scaffold26313_2_pt1 | contig 26459 bp, 39 predicted proteins | sample TARA_R100000655 | Tara Oceans TARA_R100000655 (sample SAMEA2622497) | marine metagenome | biome: marine biome (ENVO:00000447); feature: deep chlorophyll maximum layer (ENVO:xxxxxxxx); material: "saline water (ENVO:00002010), including plankton (ENVO:xxxxxxxx)" | depth 90 m
ATGGAGTCATCCAAGTTTTACTGCTTGGTGAGTATCCACCATGCATCAAAGCATGCAAGCAATTAGGACGTTTCTTAGAGTGACCAAGCTTGGCAGACTTATCAAGTATAAGCCTTAACGACATAGAGCCGTCAATCCCTCTAAGCATCCAATCTTGGATGGTTTGCCTGACACCTCCGGACTGTCCGCCATAACCAAAGGGGACAGGCTTTGGATCGTCAAGTTTTACATTGTCAAGAGGTTGGATGTAGACGTTCGCGTCGTTGCCTCCTGCATGCTCGTTGACAAATTGCCACACGTCGTCATAAGACAACTCTTTATCGGTGACTAGGAGCTCAGCCTTTACAACTTGAGCTTTGGACTTTGGTGCAGTCTTGACAACTGCCTTAGTTGACTTTTTAGCCATATCAATTCTCCTTTCTACGAGAATAGTGTAAATGCTTAATTGCAAGTACAAGTATAGAATAGCAAATAAAAAGTCCGGGAACAACAATAAAATGCTCCCCGATGATCTTTTTTTATCCCTGACATAGACAGTCAAGAAAAGAGAATCACGGAATCAAGGATTTTCATTTCCTCTCTTCTCTCAAGGGAATCAAGGATTTTCAAGGATCAAGGAAGATCAATGAATCAAAGATCAAAGAAGATCCTTGACGAACCGATGATCAAGGATTCTCTCTTTTAGGATGGGAGAATCTTTTTCTTTCCTGAATGGGATTGATGTGATAAGATATGATGCAAGAGTCCAGTCCAATCGTAGGGAGCAGGACATGTCCAGTCAGGGAGTGGTGGCTCATCTCCCGTCAATCCTTTTCCTAATAGAAGGCTCTTGTCACCCCTAAATAAATACAAGGTGCGAGCGGAAGGGAGCTTCGCCAAGTTCCAGACTTGTCCACCATTGAGAAAATACTGGGTCTGCCACGATATTTGATGTGGACGTAGATTTAAAGACTTTAGGGACTTTAAGTTACTCACCTTTAACTCAAGCCAAAAACTTTTGCCATTTTTTATGCCATGCACATCAGGGATTCCTGGCATAGCCCATGACTCAATTCTAGTCCAAAAGACACCTAACTCCTTTGTGCCTTCTCTTAAATCTTTCCATAATTTTGTTTCGGGATTACCCATAAAGAAAAGATAACAAGGTGCAACAGGATTTGCTACACCTTATTTATCTTGTTTAATCAGCAGGAAGTGACCTCATATAAAGGTGCATCTTCTTCAAAATACTTGCCATGACCATACATTTCTTTTGCTATCTTTCTAACAGTTTTTGTCCATGAACTTTCAACACCATCAGCATAAATTTCCTCGCCATCTTCTCCATATACGACTAGTACATTGCTGTCTTCTTGAAGGTCACCATAACAATAAACATCGTGTTTCTCACCTTTGTCATCTGTATAAGTGACTTTACATTTATAATCGCCCATAATTAGCTCCTTAAAAATAGTTATTAATTAATTTATACTAATAATATAATAAAAGATTTTATGGTGGACTACTCTTTAATTATCTTTTGTTATCTGGTTTTTATGTTCTATAATTAAGTTATCTTGAGTTACTGCTTTGAGTGCAGGAAACTCATTTTGGAGTCGTTGAATTTCTTTCATAACTTCCTCCTTACTCATTTGATCTATCTTTCCATGCAGTATCTCTTTACGATCAATATAAAGTCCTGCCGCTTGACCTCTGCTTTTTTCAGCCGCGACTGCTGATGCGAAGTTCCCTGCTGTGATTGCCTGATCGCGAATTTCCGCGAGTTTTTTTACATGACCTTCAAAAGTCACTTCATATTTCTGTGCTAACTCTTGTTTGATTTCACGTATTCGCTCTACAACATGAGGGTAACGTCTGCCATCTAACAACTGCGAAGCAATAGCATGAGCAGATGCGACTGAATATCCTGCACGAATCGCGGCTTCGGTCTGGGTTATGTCTTCACAAACATACAATCTAGCAAATTCTTCTTGCTTTGGAGTAATTTGTTTTTCTTTACGAGGATTTGCAACTACATCAAGTTTTTCTTTGTGTGTTTTCTTTGCGAGTACCATAGATACTTTATATAATAGTACCAAATGATATTAAAGTAAAAAATTAAAGGGCGTCCTGTTTTTTCCCAGAAAGCCCCGAAAGTAGAATAAAATATACAATCTTGCCACTAACTCATTGTTATTGTTAGATAGCAAGATATTGTATATTATGGATTGTGTAAAAACGATTTTACACTTTTATGAATTTACCTTCTATATAGTAAAGTTATCTGTCTTGTAATGCTTTTGTGACAGCTTCTTCTACCATCTTTGGCGTTTCATCAAATACTGCTTTGCATTTTATCAAATACGAAACAGTATTATTTAAGCTCAAAGTGGTGAATCCAAGTTCCTTGCACAATTTGTCACGACATATTTTTAATTCATTCAATACGTCAGTTTCAAGTGCTACGACTCGTTTTTCAATATCAGCCATTTTTACCTCCTTCCTGAAAATTTTGGTCCCACATTCTTGCATAGTAGTCAACTAATCGTAGTTGTTCTCCAGTAATTTTATTTGTCACTTTTTGTTTTTCCCCACACGGAGGGCAAAACTCCAACCAGTCATTATCATTGAGTATAAGTATGTCGGTATCGGTTTTTTCCTCACAAAAGCTACATCTATTTCCCATTTTGTTTCTCCCATTTATCAATTTGGATTAACAGATTTTTTGCACATTCATATCTGCCTTTACATATATCTCCCGTGCCGTCGGACAATACTTCTACTCCGTCAACCACGCCTTGCCAAGTTTCAATTTCCTCCTGCAACCAAGTTTTCGTTAGTTCTAGTACAGGGACTTCAGCACATTTAGCAAACTTACTCATGCTGACACCACTTTTTGAGTAACGTAATCAATTCTAGCTAAGTGATCTAAACGAGCACCACAAGCAAGTCTTTGGTTGACCCATTCCTCATGCTCTTGAATAATATCTTCAAAAGTTGTTTTACGCTCAACTTCTGTATAACTATCACGCCAAGCTCTCATGTGGACATCAGGTTCACACTGATGCCATCCATTACTAGACATACATTCTGTATAATATACAGTAGTGAGAAGTACCTTAGGAGATTGCTGTAAGTCCTCAGGTTTAGGGACAGCTAATATATAACCACGATTAGCTTTATATTCTGTCACACTAGGTAAATAATTTTCCATTTTAATATCCTTTCATTATTATTAAAAATTAAATATATATTATAAGTATACACATTATTTATCTTTAATATACCAGTATTTTATCTTTTGTTTTCAAGGAGTTGACCAGTCTAATCAAGGAAAATAAAGGACTAAAAAAGAAGTGTCTTAGTATATAATACATATATATTTAATATAACGTTAACAATTAACAAGGAGACATCAAATGTCGTACAATCCAGTAATTAATAATAATCGTTACTCACTTTTTATGGACGTCGTTAGCCGTATACATGACGTCGCAAAATATTACGAGGGTCAAGGTAACGAGTTATCCCAATTAAACTTTGGTGGTAAGGAAGTCCACCCAAACGTAGCAGTTTGGCATATTGACGACCTCCAACAAATGACCATCGTACACTCACCAGTTCAACCAATGCCGTTGGCAAGTAGTGTTGAGGTCTTTTTAACCAACTGGAATAATGATGATGTCAAGCCAGACACAATCAAAACTTGGTACATTTACGAACCTCAGCATGTGGAAGATTTTCATAGTTGGGTCGTTGAGGAATATCTAAAAACTTAAATCAAGTAAGGCATGGTTTTGACTGTGCCTTATTTTTTAACTTAGCTTGGTCAAGGAAAACAAAGGATTACAAAAGACTTTATACTTGATTATGTAGCTTGTATATTATTAGTATATTTCAACAATTAGTAAAGGTGATGTCATGTCTCATAAATTTTATACTTTTGTGTCTTTATGTAAGCTCACTAAAAGTTTAGTAGCTGTCTATGCTTCAAATGATTTAAGTGATGCTGAACTCAAAAAAATGAGGGGTATGTTAAAAAGTGAACGCAGTTATAATCACAAATACCCTAACTTGATTTATAAATGGATTGGTACAGTAAGTCAAGATCAAGTGCGTAAAACTCCTTATAATTTACTGTTAAATGGGAACGTCATTTACGGCTCACAATCATGAGTGAGGTTAAACAAAAAGCTACTCGCAGGAGTATGTATAATAAAATTACGCATAAAGATATTCCTACTACACAAATTGGTATTAAGGATCCAAAAACAATAGAAGATTTAACATATATCAAAGGTTGTATAGAGGAAGAAACGGGATTAGTGGTTAGTTATCAAAATACAGTTAACTATCTTATCAAGTATTACTTAGCCGAGACATAAAATTTTAAGTTGGAGGGCTATACGTCCTCCAATTTTTTATACCTAGCCTGGTCAAGGAATATCCAAGTTCCTTGGTTTTTGGCAATTTTTGGCTTGTTTGATTAAAATTAAGACTGTTTTAAAGCCCTTCAGACAGTCACAAATGTGTTTTAGGTAGTAAACTAACCCAAAATATTTTGACTATTTTAGCTAAATTGATTGTTTTTGGTCAAAAAAAGCCCCCAGTCTAAGACTGGGGGGAGGAAAAAATAAAATCACTTTTAAATATATCTTGGGAGAAATATTGTGTTAATTTACTCTAACTCATTTTCTGCCGAGGAGCCAATCAAAAAATGAGATTCCTGGAATGTTTTTTCTTTTCTTAGCGAGTACAGGACGGAGTGTGACGGTTGCTTCTTTGATGTTACGTTTAACTCTAGATGGCTCTACATGTTTAATTGCTTTTTTAATTTCCCTTTGCAAATCTTTTCCTCTGTTAGAATGGGATCTATTTGGGTTAAGATTATAGAGTATGTAGTAAAGCTGTCCTGCTTTAAGACCTTCCTCTTTAGCTAACTGCTTCAAAGTAATGTTTTCATTAGCGTTTCTTTTGTGAACTCTTGCAACTAATTTTGAATCGTATTTAGATTTCATAAGTTTCTCCTATTTATTTTGGTGGAGAAAGATAGGCTAAAACATATCCAGCGAGGAAACATTTGAGAGTTTTGCCTATCCCTCTCCATAACTTTAATCCCTCATTTTAAGTTCATATATTTCATCGTAAAGTTCTTTTATCATTGTATCATACTTTGCGAGTTTTTCGTTAATTAAATTGATTATTTGTTTTCTGTTAGGATAACCTTCGTCCCTTGCAGAAATATCACTGAATGCACCTCCCGAATAAATTTCCTTGCCAAGTTGCTCGCGTGGATCTTCATCGTTGTGTAAAGTATCATGCTCTGCTTGCTTATCTTTTTCGGTGGGGTTGTCTAGGCTTCCAGTAAATATCTTAGGTGGTTGTCTAAACTTCCATGGTCGTATGTAATCGTCGGAATAAATATCTTCATATTCATTTAAAAAAGGCGATTTAGTAATCGACTGAGGAACTTTAGCTTCAGGGTCGTAACCCTGAAGCTTTTTAATTAAATCTTTTACTTTCATATAACCCTTTCCTCATAGTATTTTGCTATGCGTTGCTCAACATTATTGAAGTGGTCTGTTACATAAGATACTTCATAGTCTGAGTTTTCGTCTAGCCACATTTCGTCAAGTATTGCAGTATCTATAACAGTACTCTGTGCAAATGCGTCACCGTTTCTACGAACAATGCGAAACTTAATATCTAAAGTTTTTAGTAGACCATTTAACCTTTCCCTCGTGGTATGGGTATTCCATCCACAAAGATTAAAGTACATACCGTCAACATCTTTCCAAGCAATTAAGTTCCCAAACAAATACATGAATGTACCATCAAACCCGACAGTAATTACTGTATTGTTTGAACTAAATCCTTCATTGTTTCTAAATGCTTCACAAGCTTCTTCAGTTATTTTTCTCATAAAATGCTCCTTTCTACGAACATTGGTTAATATATAATTATAGTATAACACGGGATTTATAATTTAGTAACACCCTCGACAAAAAAAGATGCAACTTTTTACTCAACGTCCCACCGATAAAATATATGGTCATTTATTCTTACTGTCTGTGTAAACATTTCACTCCAACTGGGACTAACCCAATATGCGTGATAATGAGTAGAACCTTCAGTAAGATCTATATGATTTAACTCACCATATAATAAACCTGATGCAATTTCCTCAGCCCATAGATAAGCTTGTTCATCTTCTATTGTTTCTGGTTTACCATCACAGTAAAAACTAAATTGACATTTATCAGGGATTGGAATGCTCGTGTTCCATGAATAATAGTATCCTTCTTTTACTACTTCGCATACAGTACTAGGATAGCGATAGTCTGCTACCCTAGTCATGATTACTTGCCCGACTGCAATTTGCCCGACGGTAGGTTCACCTCTGGCTTCAAAGTAAATTGCAGTTGCAAGACATACCAACGCTTCAAGCACGATGTGCCTTCATCCACTCTGATAATATATCAGTAGCTTCGTTTTTGCTAATGTCGAACTGCTCCATGAGGTAAGGTCTAGCCCCGAACATGTTCGTTTGACCACTTTCCCTTAATTCGTCTAAGTAGTTAAAGCAGTCTAATTTGAATTGTAGCCAATCATTCATTTCGTCTTGGCTTAACATTTGTAGATCTTTTCCTTTCATAATATCCTCCTATAATCCTGATCTAAAGGTAAGATTGATTCGCGAGCCACCTTGACCAAGTAGCTCAGGTACGCCATGTCTGCTTTGCATTTGGCTATCGCCATCAAATATAAGAACATCACCATGCTCCATAAGAAACAAATCAGTTGTATAGGCATATCCAGTTTCACCTAGCTTGTGGTCAAGAAACTGTAGCTTGCTCGTATTTGAATGGGCTTTTATATTCAACTCATATTGTCGCCACTCAAATATTCTTGTTGCACCAAACGATACTGAAAACACTAGGTCGTCAATATCTGGTACAGTATCAGTATGTAAAGGTATGCCCTCACTACCATCACGGTATAAACCGACTAGGCAAAAGTCATAACCTTTGAATGTTTTACGGTCAAGCCAATCATCACAAATAGCCATCTTGGTTATTTTGTTGGCTTCAACCAATAAGTCGTGTACGTCAGGGTGAGCAGTCCAAGGTTCAGGAGTCATAAGCTTTCCTGCATAGTTAAACTCTCTATTACCAAACCCTCGTGTGGGTCTGCCCTTTATCACTTTCCCATTTGCTTCCCTATCTTGGGGTACATCCCATTGTAGAAATTTAGGGTCATATTGTTTTAAGGCTCCCTTTATATGGTAGACTGAACCACTAGAGGGATAAAATCGTTTTATTTCCATACTTCCTCCTATTTAAAAAATAAACTGATAAATAATATTAAGAACACGAAACAGAAAAACAGCGTCATGATCCCCACCAATTTTTCGGTTTGTTCCTTGTCCAGAAAGTATATATTCTAGAACGGTGGTTCATTTCATGCTCAGTGATCAACTCGTCGATGATACATTCTATTTCATCTTCTTCCATACCAAACTTTCGCAGTTTAGCGATAGCTTGGTCTTTGTTGATAATGGCTTCTGCAAATTGGGAGAGCGTGTTTTCACGCTCCTCCATTAGAAATGCTTTCATCTTACCCATTGTAGTCACCATGCTTTACTCGTACAACTTTTAGCTGACGCTCTTCAATGTGTTCCCAACACTTATCCATAAGATAGAAGTGTATCTTTTGGCGACCATTCCAATTACTGTAGGCATGATGAAGGTGCTCTTCAAGACCAAACTTTTTCATAATATCTTCAAGAACATCGTGACACATAATGCCTTCACTTTCTTTTATTATGCTACCATCCTTTGCGAATATAGTAGTCTTATAATTGCGTGTATCACTTTTGAATGTTCGGATAAAGTGATCCATATAATATTGTGGTAGAGGGCAAACACCATCTTCAAAGTGTGTGCGATAAAATATATTGTAACGATCACCAAGTAGTTCATAGAACTCGTCTTTGGTAATAGTCTTGAAACAATCATACAACTTACGTGTCGTAATCATGCTTAGTACTTGCTCCATCTTTTCAAGTTGGGCTAGACGATATTTAGTAATGCTAGGCATAGAAGCTCCTTTCTGCGAGCGTTGGTTAAAATTAATATTATATTTATTACATATAAATAATCAAGTATAAAGTCTTTTGTTATCTTATTAATTCAGATGGTTCACCGTGATAGAGGACCTTTAAAACTCTATCACGGTTCGCCAACGTCTGCTTTCGTTGTATAGTTTTTCCGTGAATTTATAGGGCATGCCTTTGTGATAATCACCCACTTTGCTTTCTATAGTTTTTCACAATGAACGGTGTGTCTCTTCACACATGGGGGGAGCGAAAAACAGAAAGATCCACAGCTCAGGTGAGACGCGTCTATACAACTCGCCCCGAAAGGATTGATTATCTCCCCCTTACTCCGATAAGACAAATTCTCTAGAACCTTCACCAACATAGTTTTCATTGTGGATATATAACGTATTACCGTCAATCACAAATGTATGGTCTTTGGTAAAAGAAATCCTGCCTTTTAAACTGTTGATACCAAAATGTTTCGCTTCAGGTACTGTAGGACTCGACCAATCTAAACAAGCGAGTGCTTCAAGTGGCGTCATTGGGGTATCAGGTAAATTAGAATTTTCTATCTTGTTGAGTAAACGCTCATAAGTTACATCGTCACTCAACATGTTCAAATATGTTACATTGTCATTATTCATTTTATTCCCTTTCTAGATAAAATGGTTAGCGTGTATTATATTAAATAACTATAAATAAAAATGAGCAAGTACTATTTTGTCAGTGGGGTTTCCACGTTCCTGCTATCAAATTTCCACAGTTCGTACATCCTATTTCACCTCCAGTTGAGCTCACTAGAAAAAACTTATCGTTGTCACAAAGACTGCAGAGACAAGTTTCTACCTCTTCTTTTGTAAGCATAACAGGACCTTTTATGAAACGTTTAATTCTTTCCTCTGGGAATGGGATAATATTTCTATTTGGTTTTTTATGAATGGGGGTTGACTTCTTTTTTTCCATGTAGCTATTCCTAATTTTTCGTTAATGTAATAAGACCTATAAGCAACTATAGGATCAGTAGATTTATACTCGTCAGGCATTGCCTGAGCAAACTTTGTGAACCCTCTGCTTTTTAATTTAGGTGGAGGGCATTTTAAAAAAGATAATACTTTTTCACACGCATGTCTTTTTTCGTATCGATAAGTATACTCTTTACATAAAGCTATAGCGAGCTTCCATAGAAAAGAATAGTTTTCAATTGTTCGTCCTGCCCATAAAGTACAAGGATGTTTGGCATGGACAGGCTTGTAAGGTGCAGGACTATCGTAGTGCCAATGGACAGTGCATAACATTTGAGTGCTTTCAAGTGGCATTTTGACGACATGTTTATCACAATGCCATTGAACGCAGTTTTCAATATTCCAGTCGAGTAAAAATATATTCATACGTTATATATACAACAACTAAAAATAGAAGACTGTAATTATTTTTTCAGTGAATATAAAGTCATACTGAAGTGGGCTGTTTCATCATTGCGTCTTATCCAACCCTTACCAAATGTATCAAAGGTTTTCAATGAACGATAAAAGTTTTCTCTTTCTTCTGATACTCTGTCAATTATTTCTTTTGGTGATTTAGTATCTACAAGTTGAAGAGTTTTAGGACCAATGGCTCCATCTTGTGTTGCACCAATTACTTTTTGTAAAGCTTTTGATGCTCTTCCAGGACCACTATTCACAGCCCAGTCAAAGATTGAAAAGTCGACTCCGTTAGGTAAATCATCTCCCTTTACTTTATCCCAATAATTTTTCTTATATATTTCTTCTACATGATCCATTGGAATGTTTTTTAATTCATCAATAGTACATTCCCTACCAAGATATTCGTCGTAAACCTTTTTGGTTACTCCTTTATTTGTTGCACCTCCTGGATCTTTTGGGTGGTCTACAAAACCTCCCTCATGTTTTAAAAGCATACTCAAACAATCTTTAAAGTTTTCTTTCATTTTGTTCTCCCTTTTATTTAACGTAAAGTAATCTTCTGGCTTGTCCTTCCGTTATGTTAAAATGATCTGCTAAATCTTGCAAACCATATTTTTTCTCTGTTGTTCTTTCTATGTGAATACCACCAGTTTTATCACCCAAAGTTTTACCTTTGTTCTTTTTCCAATGGTTTTTTACTTCATGAATAAATTCATCATTAAATTTTGTCATTTTTTTCTCCTATGTTTGCATGACAGAGTGATTATCTTTCAACCCTCGAGTCCAAGGTTTATCACTCAAAGTTTGTTTAGCTTCCCCCCAATTAGGACCAAGTTCAGCATCTACTATACTTGGTACTTCTAACTGGACACATTCCTGCATAATTTCTTTTATTTGCAGACATTGTTTTTCATTTTCTACACTAACATCTAACTCATCGTGAACTTGTATCATGGGTGTAATACCCTCTTCGTGTAGAGCTACCATTGCTGATTTAGTTTGATCAGCGGCTGATCCTTGAATTAGTTTGTTGAGTGCTTTATATGTAAACGCTCGTTTGATTGCAGGACCATGTTCCGTGTACGCTTCTTGATATGACATAGGTTTCCATGAACCGTAGGCATTTGGCTCCCATTTATCAAATCTACATCTACGCCCAAGCAATGTTCTTATAACTCCTTTTTGTGTAGCACGATTAGTAGCATAATCGGATAAGGCTTTTACGAATGGGACCTTTTCGTGGTAGATAGCAAACAACTCTTTTGCATCTTCATATTCTAATCCCAAGCTTGCTGAAAGTTTCTTGCTCCCCATACCATAAAACAAGCCGAGGTTAATATCTTTAGCTTGCTTGCGTGGGACACCTACAATGTCAGACGCCATTTGATGAAAGTCTGTTAATGGGTCTATGTTATACTGCTCTGCAAACTTTTCTGCTCCTCTAAAATTCATTAGTTTTGCATAATGCACCACAAGGCGAGGTTCTTGGCTACTATAGTCAAATGCCCCCCATAGAGTGTCTTGTTCGGGTATAAATAAGCTACGAATTAGTGGACCAATTTCACCGTGTCGTGCAGGGATTTGTTGTAAATTAGGATTACTGTAACTAAACCGACCAGTGACTGTGCCACCAGAATCACTACGCAAAGGATGTAACTCTGCATGAATGCGACCATTAACCTGATGTTTTAATATTGTATCTATAAAGGTAGTTCTTGCCTTGTTTAACTCCCTCGCTTCTACAATCATTTTAGGTAACTCATGTTCGTGGTTAGCTAAAAATCCCTTTGTAAAACTAGGTGCTCCAGTTTTTTCTGTTTTACCATAAGTAAGACCTATTGAATCAAAACTTTTAGCTACACTTTCAGCAGACCATATTTCTACATTTACATCAGTTTTAGCTTTTATCTTTTTTAAAAGTTCTTGTTCTCTGTAATAAAGATTTGCCTTTACGTTTTCAGCTTTATTTAAATCAACCCTTACACCCTTTGCCCTCATGGGTATAATTGTTTTGAGTACTTTTAGTTCTAAATCAAATATGTCCTGAATGTCCTCCTTTATTATAAGGGACTTAAATAACTTCCAAAGTTTTAGAGTTAATGAAGCATCTTTTTCTGCGTATGTTCCTACATGGTGAGCAGGAAGTTTCCACATCTCACTTTTATGGCTCACACCAAATGCTTCAGCGGCTTCTCTAAGTTCTACTTCTGATTTTTTCTCTTGTAGGTAATCTTTACCTAGCGAGTTAAGTGCATAGCTAAACCTATTTTCATCTAATAAAGGAGCAACCACCATAGTGTCTACTATTCTACCTTTTACATGGATATTATTAGCCAATAACCAACCGACGTCATACGGAGCATTGTGAAATACATAGTCACGATCAATAGATACAAGGTCTCTAACCCATTCAAGTGTAAGCCTTTCATCTAAGTTAGGACCAATTTCATGTCGTATGGGAAAGTACCATTGTCCACCCTCTACAGCTACAGCTACACCTATTATATATCCATCTCTTCTAGCCCACCCTGAACCAAGCGTGGTTAGATTAGGGTCTTTAGTTTCTAAGTCTATAGCTACTTCTGTGTAACCTTTTAAATCTGGATAACCATCAGGCATTACCCATTCAGTAGGGGGTTGAAATAGGGGGAGTTGTCTCATCTTTTTTCACTTTCATTGGTTTTTTACATTTACAAAAAATCCATTTGTTTTTCAGCCTACGAAAAGTTGTTACCTTACTCTCCAAGCCACAATCACAAACAGCTTTAACTTCTTTATCTAGTTTGTTTGGAATGTTTAGGGTAGTCACTAACTGTTCCTTGCCTAATTAACTCTGCTTCAACTAACATTAAATAACGCCTGAGATCACGCACATCGTCGATAATACCTTCTTTACGTTTGTCGGCTTGGGCTGATTTAAATATATCGTAGTGTTTATCCTCTACTTGTTTTTCTAGCCTGTCCCATTTACGAGCAAGCATCATAAAAGCACCTACACCTCCTCGTTGTTTCCAACTATCGCCGTAGCTTTGCTCAGACACATGTAGCCCTTCAACATCATACAAGGCTACTCTTTCTACAATTTTAATAATTTCACTTGGGTTTTTCACTTTTTCTGCCTTTCTTTGGTTTTATTGGATCATATAACTTTCTAGTTATCCACTCTACGCAAGCTTTTCTCCACGCTAGATCTTTAATGCTCTTTGCTGATTCTAGTGCATGGTATCTACCTCCTTCCCAAGCTTCTTTGTGTACTTCTTTTTGGTGTCTGTTTAAAAACAAACCCCACTCTTCTTTTTCGAATGTTTCTTTTTTACTTTCATCCTTATAAAAAGTATGAATTTCTCTAAAGTCAGCCATCTTTGCTCTTTTGTAATTAAAGTAACATTCCAACATGGGGACAGCTACCTCAGAAAAAATAGAGTTTTCAAACTGTACCTTTTTTAATTCATCTAAAACATCATACGTTTCTTTATCGTCCCATATTTTGAAAAAAGTATTTAACTCATCATCAAAAGTTGTAAACGAATCCATTATAGGCATTGGGTTATAACTCGTACCATCTTCACCTAAAGTTAAGTAAGGCTCGTAGTCTGGTGGCATATCTTTTAATCTTTCTAGTATATCAACATAAGCGTGAAGATTATTACTAAATTGAGTATAAGTACCAACACCTAACTCTAACCTTCCTGCAAAGTATTCTTGAAGCATAGACATGTGAACAGCGTTTGCACCATACGCTCCCCAAATTAAATCATTACTACGATTTACTACTGTCATGTTAAGTAGGTCTTTTCTTTCACTAAAAAATATTTGAGTATTACATGGGTAGTCTTTACCATTGTTTGTTTCAACTAAATCTTTTACTGGATCCCACATTGTTAAAACTGTACGTCTGTCGTTTGGAAAAGAAAGCAACCTTTCTATTACTCTATCAAACTGATCATAGCCAAACCATTTTCTCCACCTATAACCATAAGCACCATGATACGTTATACCATCGTCTGAGTATTGGTTCATGCGTCCATTAAAAGTATTTACAAACTGCACGTCATTACGTCCTGCTAACATCCATAAACTTTCCATAAAATGGAAAAAAGGGTTAGCGTCCCGTTGTGGATAAAACAATACTCTTTCTCTTGGGTGAGTATAAGTAGTGGTAACTGGACCAGGAAACTCTAAAACATCACCACCACGAGTACTTACAGCTACCCCATTCTCTTCTAAGGACTGTTTTACTACAAAAAGTGCTTCGCTTACGTTCCTAACATAAAAATTATACATATAAAGCTCCTACGCTATTTGATTAATATTTTGGGGTACAAACATACTACCCACCTTGTTTATGACCGTCTGAAGGGCTTTAAACGGAGTCATTTTTTGGCTCTATTGGGTCAATATTAAAAAACTGCAAGTTTTTATTACATTTTTGAAAAACTAGGTCATCTACTTCACCTTTGTCTGTTTTTTCATAACCACCATTAATAAAGTCAATATATTTTTGTGCTACATTTACTTTATCAAACTGAGGTAAAATCTGTTTTCCGTTTTCTTGCAACTTTAACCACCTGACTTTTACTGTTACAGCATCGTCTACTATGTCTGCAAATTCTTGAGGAGTAGAATCGTGTGGTATTTGAATATAGTTTTGTTTATCACCCTGACTATGAAAAGGATGTTTTACTTTTTGAGATGAAGTTATCATACCTAAGTCTGTTGCCATTGGAACAGCACCACAAATAATCGCTTCTACAGTTGTTCTATTAAAATGGGATCCGAACCCTGAATATTTAACCGACCAACTTGGATCAATTTGTACACGAGCGTTTTTTAAAATAGAAAAAACTTTTTCGTTTGGTAAAACTCCTGCATAATGCATTCCGTGTTCTAAAGCATTATCCCAAATACGAGTACCATCAGGTTCAAAGTACTTTTCTTTACACTTATCTTTACTTGTCATGTACCTATATTCAATCCCTGCTCCACCAACTATTTTGCTTTGCTCATTTTTCATATAAGAGATTGCTCTTACTAAAGTATCCATACGTTTCCAAGCTTTGAATATTTGTACTGCAACCAAACCAGTCCTTTCTTCAAATGAATTTAAGTTTTCTTGGGTAACATCAAAAGGGTTACATATCATAGTGCGAGGTAAATCCATTTTAGCAGAAGATTCATAAGCTGAGTTATGTACACAAACAGAGCCGATAAAGTGTTTTGAAACTTTTGCTAGGTGAGGATACAAATGAGGTAAGTTACCATCATGTATGATAGCTATGTTTTTAGTTCCATTATCATAAAGTTCTAACCACTCCTTAACACCTTCATTATCTTTATTTAACGTAGGTACTGGAATATGCCAAAGGACAGCATCATACTTACCCATATCATGCACAAAGTTTTTTCTATGGTAAGAACTTAGATATGGTATCTTTGGTACTCTAATCCAACCTCTTGCTTGGTGGTGTGGATATCCAGTACCTTCAAGCTTTGTAGTGTATTCCCTTATATCTTTAGGTAGCTTTCGCATAGGAGTATACTTGTCTCTAGGGATAAGCATACGGAAATCAACTTCATGTCCTAACTCTTTTAGCCCTTGAGCTAAAAACTCTACATGATTTATAATACCACCATAATCTTGAATCTGATACATTGTCATAAGTATTCTCATAGTACTGCTCCCTCAGGTGGTTTTTGGAAAAGGTCATCTTGCTTACCATTATATCTACTTCGTGGTTTACCCTCCCCATTTTTTACTCGTATATACTTATCAAACTCACAAAGGCTATGTTCAATGGTTCGCATATCTACTTGGTCTTTTGGACCAAACCTAAAAGGCAAATGATCTTGAGCTTCGTATAATAGAGTTTGCATTTCTAAGTTAGCTTGAGTTTGTGAAAGCGACTTTTTTAAATCTCTCTTGTATAACCTATTCAGTCCCCTCTTTGCTCCTGGTCCTGCGTTAGCCCAAGTATAACGGTCTTTTGCCGTCCCCAAAACAGACGTGTAGTTGAGGTCGGTAACGACTTCGTATGACATAAAGCCTCCCCCTCCCCATCCCCTAAACTTACCCATCGCTTCATGCGTGGCTTGTAACGACTGCGTTTCTTGGGATACCTTCGCCAGATCTTCTTTCGCTTTCCATATCGGGATGAGAAACTCATCTACAACAACCTCAGATTTAGGTTTCTTTATACCTTGATTAGTAATTATATATGCTCCAGTAAAAGTTCGTAAACCTTCGTGTAACCTTTTTTCTAAAATAAATTTAGTTGATTCAGGTTCCCAATCTTTTACCCAACCATGCTCTTCAGCAAACTCACTTGTACCTATCATTCTAAACAAACAACAGTTAAATATAATTTCAGCAGGAGGACGATTGTCATTTGGTTTAGTCCAGTTCTGACGCATCCAAACTGTTACCCTATCATTTTCCCTAAACGGATTTGTAAATTTATAATCCCTTAATATGGGGTCGTAAGTCCAAGGAGGAGGCTTTCCTGCACTCCTCACTTTGAACATGTTATGGCGTTCATCTATCCAATAGAAAAACTTTTCAACCATACTTTCATCTAATAACTCACTAACCATTTGCAGGACGCAACTCTATAGCTTTAGCTTCTATAGCTATCTTAACATCTTTTAAACTTCCAGGAGAAGGATTTAAGTTTCTTAGCTTATCTAAAGCTTCTGCCAAGTTTTTAGATTCTAGTATTACTTGTTGGTTGCGATGTCTGTTAGTGCCAACTTTAGGAGTTGGCTCCTTTACCAAAGCTACAATTACATCGCTAGGATCAAACCCATTACTACTCTTGGGTTGAGTTACTTTTGGTTTTTCTTCATTTACTTCCATTTTGTTCTCCACAATTTGATTGATATATTGGTCTGAATATAGTTTTGCTTTTTTCTTTACGAGTGAATGTAAAGCCAAGCATGAAGTATTATGGTTAGGGAATCCTTTATTATTGTCCCATCTACCACCTTCTATTTCGGCACAATCCTTCAGACCAAAGGACTGCCAAATAGAATCAATTAATTCTTTGCTATAATTTTCTTTTAAACTTTCAAGGCTATCGTCGTTGTACACAACTAGATTACAAAGCATTTCTGGATGAGCCAATACACCCATCGCTTTAGAAGCTACTCGTAAATCTTTAAATTTATAAAACAAAAAAGGTGGACCATCACTTCCTGGAACACCATCGCTAATAACATAAAACATATATTTCCCTTTCTTTGGAAAATTAAGTAATGCCCCTATTCTAATAATAGGGGCATCACAGGACAACAGTTATTTTATCAAGCTACTTTAGCATATTCAACTGCTTTGTCTAGTGCTTTTCTTTTGGTCATAGCACCAGTCCCAAACCATGCAGAGTGTAAAGCGTTACCCTCAGCTTTGGATTTTTTCTGGTGGTCTACAACATAAGTTACTGCGTTCAACGCTCCCCACCAAGTACCTTTTGCAGATTTAAGGTTGCTTCCTGGAGATAAGTCAACAGCATCATAAACTTGTTGTGCCGTATGCTTAAACTCATCCCATAGTGGTGGCAATGGTACGCTATTGTTCACATCTAACTCACGGTGTTTAGCCCTTTCAATTAACAAGTTAGATTGAAACAGTTCGGCAATATAGTTAGCTATTTGTGAATCCTTTGCTCTTTTGCTAGCTAGGAACTCAGACTGTTCTTGGAACAACTTCATTTGTTGTGAACTAATACCAAGAGCTTCTTCAGCAGACTTTTGTATTTCCTCATCAAACATTTGTAAGTGTAATACTCTAAACCTATTGCCATCTGCATTAAGTGCCATCGTAAGAGTGTTATTACAAACAACTCTTATTGGTGTGAACATAACTGTCATAGCTTTACCAACTTGGTGACTATTATTCAAAAGCAAGTAGCCTTTAATTTCATCACCTCCTGCTAGTTGGAAGTTTCCAGTTAGTTTAGCCAACCCCCAGATGTCCTTACCTTGTTTTAAACTTCCTGCAGTTTCCATTTTCATTTTTCCTGCTTTAGTAAACTTGGTAAAAAAGTTCATCACTTCTGAGTTTTGGAAAGGTACATAACCTTCACCACAAGGCGATAACACCTTGTTATCACTGTCACGAACTAAGAAGTAATTGTCTTCACAGCGAAGAAAACTTGCTTCGCCAGTCGGATCAATTATGTTCCAACAGTTTGGTTTGTCAGTTGTATAAGCAGGACGTTTACTAACTGTCCAGTTAAGACCTGCTGATTCTAACATTTGGTCAGGAGTAAAATTATCATCTACTTGCTGACCTAGCCCATGCCAAGGAACTTTCCCTGCATAAGCCATAGTTTCTACTTCGTGTGCCATATATCCCCCTTTCTATGAGTTTAGTTGCACGATTTCACTTATGTTAGGTAAACTATCATAAGTTTCAAATGGTACGTCTAAGTACCCTTTACCCCCCTCACCGTCTAGCAAAACGCCTAAACGTAACTCTACATCATTATGGGGCATTGTAAATATTACTGGAAACTTGTCTGTATCAGAAAGCTCAAGTAACTTAGTACTATCCAATGCTCTGTTCCTATTAGTGCGTAAAGCTTCGTTGTTAGCTTCAAGCAAAGACTGCTTGGTAAAGTATTTGTAGTCTGGTATTTCTTTTTTCATTTAATATTCCTTATAAAAAATTAACCATGTATAATATAAACCACATATACTTTACCATGATAATTCTTATTAGTTCTTATTTTATCTGCCAGATAAATTAAAACCTTGACTAAACATAGGATGCACTAAATGTAGGTTTTGCTGTGCTCTAGTCAACCCTACATAAAATACTCTTACTTCATCTTCTTCAAATGTATTTATTTTTCTCCACATAGAATAAGGTCTACGCATCGTATCTGTTAACATTAAAACATTAGTAGCTTCTGCTCCTTTTGCAGAGTGTATAGTTGAAATCCTAATTCGTGGTTCACGAGTAAGTGACTCACCTTTTCTTAAACAAGCTTTTAAATATGCCTTATCTGTTTTTGATATTTTACCTAATCCTTCATCCCATGAAAGGCTATGCAACAACCCATGTTGTTGACGTAATTCTTCCATTGAATAAAAAACACCCTCTTTACCATCAGGCATTGTTTTTTGTCCATAAGCAACTTCTGCATTCAAAAGCATAAATTTGTATATGTTTCTTACTTGATCGGCTGTTATTTTACCACCTTCTCTTAAATGTTCCCACAACTTAACTGCTTCAATAACTTTACTGTCTAAACTTTTAGAGCCATTGTAAATATACAAATGTCCTCTACGTCTTACCTCTTCTTCTATTTGTAATGCTCCCCTTGTAGTACGACTTAATAATAGCCAATCACCTTGTGATAAATCAACTTTTTCTGAATGGGAATGCCACATGATAGTACCTTGCTCCTCCTTTGGAGCAAACGGTTTTTCGTGCCTAGATACCAACTTTTTTATTACTTGATTAGAAAGTTCATGGTGCTTTGCAGGAATTCTATAGCTTTTATCTAACAAAATTATTTCCCCTTGTAGATTCAAAAAATGTTGAACATCAGCTCCTGCATATCTAAAAATAGCTTGGTCATCATCTCCTGCAATATATACCTTATCAGAATTTTTTATGAGTAAATTAACCATTTCCCATTGAATGGGTGAAAGGTCTTGGGCTTCATCTATAAACAAAACTTCTAGCTTGGGGGAAAGGCTTCTATCAATGAACACCTCTAACATATCTGTATAGTCATATAATCCAAACTTGTTTTTGAAATGTTTTAACCCTCTACTAACATAGTCTACTCTAGCCCAATCTGTTTTGAGTGGTACAATACTTTCATTGTAAACTTTTCTCAAAGGTTGACGAAGTATCCTCGACATACCTATTATTTCTAAAAACTTATCACCATAACCAAAGTCTTTGTAAGGTGTTTGTTGCATACTAGAATCATTGTAAAAGCTACCTATTTTCAACCACTCTGATATTTCTTTATATTTTTCTGCATTCATAATTTGATTATGATTTAATCCTGCTTGGAAAAAAGCAAGACTGTGTAATGTTCTAAAATAAGGTAACTCTTTTTTAGTAAGCTTAAACTCTACACATGCTCTATCAATCGCTTCAGTCGCGGCTCGTCTAGTAAAAGCAAAGTACCCTATTTTATCAGGCGATACTCCTGCTGTAAGGTATTGCCTAACTAGACTAAGTAACTTGGTTGTTTTTCCAGTTCCAGGAGGACCAAGTACAATGTTCATTAGATGATATTGTCAGGTGAATTTAGTTTAGGTAGTGGCATCTCTTTTTCCTCCGTTTCAAAATGCTCTTGTGGCATTGACCATACATGTACACCTTTACCTCTAACTCGCCAAAACTTTTTTTCTGCTTCAAGCTGTTGAAGTCTTAGTGTTATTTTGTTAGAAGTATAATGGTTAAAATCATTTACGGACAAATGCTTTTTTATATCTTTTACTTGGAAATAAACTCTGCCATCTAACCATACAGCTACTCCCTGCAAGATATCCTCACGCTCTTCACCCCTTGCTCTTTCACATGCAAATGCATGAAGTAAATCTTCAAACTCACCACGAAAAGTAGCATCAGGTGGTACTTCAATAATTGTTACATTATCTAACAAAGTTTGTATTCTAGTTTGCCATGCTCTTTGGTTTACTGAAACTGGAAACTTATTTATTTGTGAAACACATTCTTTTTGAAATTGTGTTTGAGTAGTTAATCCTCCAGTTGTTAACTCTACACGCTCTCCATCTACATTCAATATCCAAATAGGTGGATCACCATCTATTTTAGTTAAGCTACTTAAATCATTACGAGTAGAAGCAGGACCAACCCCATACTTTCTACCTTTACATAACTCTTTATCACAAAAAGGTTTAATAGGTTGGTCATCACATTTGTAAAAATACTCTTTCTTTTTCAATTGTCTTATTACTGCTCCAACTTCTGAATGACTTAGTGGAGGAGTTAGGTAATCCATATTATATTTTTGTACAAGCGTTTCCCAATTTTCTTCATCAAATAAACGAGCATATACTCCTAAATTAAACAAACCATTGTTGCGTGAACCTTGAGGAAAGTTCATTGATATAAGTCTCTGTAAACATGGAGGACCATCTGTTAAAACATCTTTACTTGTTCCAAAAGATAAGTCAAGTTTACTTAATTCTTTTGGTGAGATGATAAATTTTTTACAATGTTCTATAAACTGTTCGGGGGATAAAACTTCACCATTGTATGGATTAAAACCATAGCGAGTGCTGTTCTTACCTGAATGGTAGGGCATATTTAAAAAATTTCCAGTGTCTCCTCTATCTAATAATATTTCAGATTGTTTTGGAAATATTTCACTACCTGAAAAACCAAGTGCTGAAGATAGTTCCGTCATAACTCTTTGTAATTCACTTGCTTCTATAGGCTCATTCAAAAACAACCATATATGAGCTCCACCACTTTTAGTCCTACCAACAACAGCAGGAACTTTAGCTTCTTTGAGTGAATTAACAATTTGTTTATGATCTATATCATACTTATCAATATCAATAGCACCCCATTGACAAGTATTATCACTACGAATTGGTATTATTCCTAATCCAGTACCACCCTTTAAATGCTCTTCCCACATTTCTAAAGTAGTAGATTCTCTTATAATCTTAGCGTAACCTTGCTTTTTAGCATCACTTTGTCTGTTTGATTTTACAACAAAAGTGCCATGAGCAATATCACTACCTTTGAATAAGTTAAAAAATTCTTGTGCTAAAGACATACTTTTTCCTTTAAAAGTGAGAGCCATAGCCCAAAGTTATCAGAAAAACTATGGCTCTCGCAACGTAGAGGAACTAATTACGATCAACCTCTACGTTGAACTCTACATTATGCTATCGTCGTTTTCCTTTGAAGAGTCAACATCTTTAGCTTCTACTTCTCCTGCTTTAGCAGAGTTAGCAAATTCTACTGCCATTTTGAAAATAGAATTTTCATCACTGTTTGAAAGGTCAATTTCCCTTTCGCGAACTACCTCCCAACCAAACCAACTACCTTTTTCATTTGATTCTGGAACAGTAGTCAGCTTATATATTTGAGACATAAGTGGCATTGTATAAATACCATTCTTGCCTTTACGAGTAAGTGATTGTGATTGGCTCAACCACTTCCTAGCTTTTTTCAACTGTGAACTTGTCATAGTAATTAAGGCTCGTTGTGGACCAAGTTCAGGATGTAAGAAAATTACATAAAACTGAGCTGTTCTAGTTAACTCATTTCCATTTGGTAACATATCTTTACTACTATCTTTATCTCTTACAGCAGTTTCTACTATTGGGTCGCTTGGCAAATAACTTTCTACAAAGCCACCTCCTTTTGCAATAGGTATCCATTCAACATATCTAGTGTTGTAATGGCATGGTATAACTCTAATACCATCTGTGCCACTGTACCTTTCACTTAATACTGTATTAAAGAAGTCTCCTGCTTCAGCACCTTCAACATAAGCACCTTCACGCTTTTTAGTTTGGGGACTACTAGAATCTAGTATTCTTAGAAAAGGAATGGCAAGGTCTTCAGCAGTTATTTCACTGAATCCTGCTCCTGCCATTTCTTCAAATTGTGTTGCACTAGCAACTTGAGTATTTGTTGCATTAGCAACATTAGTATTCGGTTTATTCATATCTTTCACCTCTTAATTTTAGTTTCTTCACCGATGTATACACCGAGCAAGTCTTGGGGCAACTCTGCACCAGACTCTACTTGCTCTCTAACCCAACCTTTTAATGTCATAGGTTCAACCCATTTTTTAGTGCTAACTGACATATCACGTTGGGAAAGTTCTTCAACAAACTTTTCAGCTTTTTCTTCTTGTCCTCTTACAAAACTTGTTGATACAACATTTTTTATAAGATCACCGAAACCGTTGTCCACCAACCATTTAAAAGCTTCATCTTGTTTATCTTTTGTAATGGAAGCTCTATAGAATGGTTTCACTTGTATAGTAGAACCATCATCTAATTTTAACTCTTGTATACTATGCTCAGCCATAGCTGAGGGTAGCTTTTCTTGTGAAATTTCACGCAAGTTAATCTTAGCTTCCTTTAATTGTAATTCTAATTCTGATATTGAGTTTTCTAACTGCAACTGTTGTTTGGCGAGTTTACTTACTTGGCTCAAACCACTTTCATCTACAGTTTTTAAGTTCTCAGCTGTTGATTCAAAGTCCATTATAAACCTCCTGGTTTCCAATTTAAATCTGCTTGTAAGGGATAATATTTTTCTTGTTGCCTATCCCATTTCAGCAACTTGAACCTACCATTGTTATGTCTAGAAGCTATAGCAGAAGCAAGAGCAATGGCTACTGGATCTCCTGCTAACAGTAAATAATCGTTATCTGTAAACTTTTCTAGCTTTCTACCCATTTTTCTGATAGTGGGCTGAGTAGAAAAAGTAGTCTGCTTATCGCTTGTTAACAATATCTCTACGTCTCCAAACTGTGTAGCATCTGTTATATCTCTGCCACGCATTTCTTGTATTATGTAAACAGTCACGCCTTTCTCCACATGCTTTAATTCAGGTGTACTTTACATTATAAACGTAATTTTAAAAAATAGTACATTTATTTTTTCTCCCATTATTTCCCAGAAAGCCCCGAAAGTGGAAGATATTATATATTGTATATTATAATATACGAAAAACAGAAAACATTGTTTTATCGTTTTTACCTCTATATATAAAAGTGATAAAAAATTACTGGTAAATGATAACATATAAATATAGTATTTTTATATACGCTCTAAAAGAAAGTGAGAGCAATGCGATATAAATTTAAATATAAACCTTATGATCACCAGATTGAAGCGTTAGAACGTTCATGGAAAAAACGATACTATGCTTACTTTATGGATATGGGTACTGGAAAGTCTAAAGTACTTATTGATAACATAGCAATGCTATATGATAATGGTGAAATAGATTCAGCTTTGATCATTGCACCTAAAGGTGTCTACAGAAACTGGGAACGTAAAGAATTACCAGAACATATCCCTGAACACATAGAAAGGGATATAGTTGTATGGTCACCAGAAAAAACACAAAAGAAACAAAAAGAGTTACAGATATTAAAAAAAGTAACAGATAACCTTGTGCTTTTCATAATGAATGTTGAAGCTCTATCAACCAAAAGAGGTTTTGAACAAGCAGATAAATTTTTGTTTACACATAGAGCAATGTTAGCAGTAGATGAAAGCACCACTATAAAATCTAGAACTGCAAGCAGAACAAAAAACTTAATAAAACTTTCTAAGAAAGCACCTTACAGAAGAATACTCACAGGATCACCAGTAACTAAATCACCTTTAGATTTGTTTACACAATGTGAGTTTTTAGAAGATCATATACTTGGTCACTCTTCGTTTTGGACTTTCCAAAATAGATATGCTAAAATGGTTAGAAGAACATTAGGTTCACATAGTTTTAACCAAATAGTAGGATATCAAAACCTGAGCGAGTTGAATGGGTTAATTGAAAAGTTTAGCTATAGGGTTAGAAAAGAACAATGTTTACAGTTACCTGATAAGGTCTACCAAAAAAGAATAGTTGAACTTACAGATAAACAAAAAGCTATATATGTTCAAATGAAAAAATCTGCTCTTGCTTTTGTAGAAACAGAAGGCATGATTAGTGCTTCAACTATATTGACACAAATTATAAGATTACAACAAGTGTGCTCAGGCTTTGCTAAGTTAGATGATGGTAAAACCATTTATCTAACAAACAATAAACTACCTGAGTTAATGTCAGCACTAGAAGAAACAGATGGCAAAGTAATTATATGGGCTAACTTTACTTACGATATCGAGAGTATATCTGCGAAGCTTTCTGACATATATGGTTCCAATACTGTTGCGTCTTATTACGGAGCCACTCCCAACGACGAGCGACAAAAGATTGTAGAAACATTTCAAGACCCCCAAAGTGAGTTAAGGTTTTTTGTTGGTCAGCCTAGAACTGGAGGGTTTGGTTTAACTTTAACTCAAGCTCATACTATAATATATTACAGTAATGGTTATGATTTAGAAGTTAGACTACAAAGTGAAGATAGAGCTCACAGAATAGGTCAAACCAACAAAGTTACATATATAGACATTATTGCAGAAAAAACAATAGATGAAAAGATTTTAGTGGCATTAAGAAATAAAATTGATATCAGTAGCCAAATATTAGCTGAGGGCTATAAGGAATGGATAATTTAGAAGAAGAAGAGAAAAAGAAAAAACGAAATTTTCTTAGGAAGAAAAGGTGGTATCAAAACTGGTTGTTTGAAAAACTTGGATTAGAAAATGTAGATCCAGACCACCAAGAAACGCTTTTAGATAATACTCCTTTAGCAGAACAATTAGAAACTATTGACTTTGTAAAACATAAACCAAGAGTTTATTCAGACTGTTATATGCTCAATGAAAACATAACAGCAAATGAAGCTAGGGAACGTGCAGAGCGTGCCGATAGAGAAAAAATTAGAAAACATTACATTAAACTTGGATATAAAAATGTAAGAGTAAAAAGCAGATGGGCTAATCAATCAGAAGCTACAAAAAAAGCTTGGGCGAATAAAACAGAAAAACAAAGAGCCAAGCATCTTAAAAATATCGCTAAAGGTATTAGAAAAAGTTTAAAAAATAAGAAAGCTAAGTAGGTCTTTGCATGACCAAATAAATAATAGCTATTATAGAGCCAACAAGCACTATAGAACCCAATATAACTCCAGTTATATTTATTATATTTTGTCTTAACTCTTGTTGAGCGTACAGTTGTTCCTGACGTTCTTTACGAATTTTTACTTGCATTTTAAGTAGATCACTCCATGCGTTTGGTCCATGAACCATGTTTATCCAAGTGCGTAGTTCATCTTCCATTGCCTCAGCTTTTTTCTTAGCCGCGAATGCGTCCATAGCTTCTTGTTCTACTGAAGAGCCATTAAATAATTTTTTAAATATAGGTGGATTTTTTGCCATTTTTTCTGCATGATTAACATCTGATATTGCTCCCATCCATTTACCAATGTCACCATACATAGATTCAACATCTCTCCCTGCTTGGAAACCTTTCTTTATGATAGAAAAAGCTGAACTTGCAACAGCTAAAGCACTCACTGGATCCATAACTAACCTATAAGATTAGTTATACCACCTGATCCTCTTCTATTTTCTATGGCTTGGGAAGTAGGGTCAAATGGGAATAGCTCAGATACAGATGTATTAACGTTTGTGTTCGCAGGAGAAGGAGCAGTTGTATTCATAGCTAATTGACTTACGTTAGGTATAGGTTGAGTTTGGGGTAAAGGTTCTGGCTCCGTTAAATCACTGGCACTTGTAGGTTCTATGGTGATTGTTTGTGGTTTTGGTGGACCTTTAACATCATCAAGTGGAATAATCATATTTCTTTGTTCAGGAGTATCATAAAAATAAGGTATACCCATATTGAAAAAATAAGCACCAATTTGTCTATCTAATTCAGGAGTAATAGTAAAATCTTTTTCAGATTGTTTTAATAACATTTTAGCAAACTCTGGATCCATCATTGCATTTTCAAATATTGCATCTGCTTTTGCTTGAGCATTTGCTCTGTACGCTCTGCCTAACAAAAAGATTAAAGCTGTTCTTGGGCTAATTCTTCCTTCAGCTTGTGCATAGAACCTTGATTGAATAGCCGTAAAACTTGAACCTATTTTTTGTTGTACTTTAGCCATGAAATCTCTTGCACCTATACCAGGACCTTCTTCCATGCCTGTGAGTAAAGCTCTTTCAAAAGCATCAGCTATAACAAACATATTATTTGTGTGACCTTTACTAAAAGCTGTATCTAAAATATTTGAGTTTTCATTTATCCATTGTTTAAATTTTGCAGGATTTTCCATAGCACTTGGAGCTTTTTTCAACAATGTTTCCATTACAGATTGATT
>TARA_R100000655_G_C3000062_1_pt1 | contig 26267 bp, 44 predicted proteins | sample TARA_R100000655 | Tara Oceans TARA_R100000655 (sample SAMEA2622497) | marine metagenome | biome: marine biome (ENVO:00000447); feature: deep chlorophyll maximum layer (ENVO:xxxxxxxx); material: "saline water (ENVO:00002010), including plankton (ENVO:xxxxxxxx)" | depth 90 m
CTTTAGAAGAGGAGGAAACTCAGGAAGATGATGAGAAAGTAGCTGAGGAAGAGGCTATAGATAATCCAGCTCCTAAGAAAATAAAAGAGACTAAAGAGTATGAATTTTCTAAAGAAGATGTAATATCTGAAATTACTGTAGTAGTTTCTGAGTTATTATCTGAGGCTCAAAAGGATATAGAAAGTATTAGAGCTGAGCTTTCAGAAATGAGAGGATATACAGAAACTTTAGAGCAGCAAAATGAGGCACTAAATGAGGATTTAACTAAATTAAGTAAAGAGCCTGCTGCTGAAGATATAAATACAAGTAAGTTTACTAATAATAATGTAAAAGAATTAACTAAACGAGAGTTAGGTAAGATGACTACAAAAGAGAGGCTCTTATATAACTTAGAAAAAATTAACAATAACAAATAAAAAATAAAAAATTATGGCAAATCCCGTAACTAGTGCTAGTTTATATGCTGGTGAAGCTGGAGCTTATATTGGAGCTGCAGTGCTTTCTGGTAAAACTTTATCAGAAGGAAATGTAACAATAAAAGAAGGAGTAAAAAAGGCTATAGCTTTGACAGTAGTTTCTGATGGAGGTTTAATAGAGGCTAATGACTGTGCTTTTGATGCTAATACTATGACGTTCACTGATAGAATGTTAACTCCTACAGATAAAAAATTAAATTTAGAATTATGTGCAACTGATTTAGAGAAAGACTGGCAGGCTGCTCAAATGAAAGCAGGTAGTAATAACTCTGCTATGAGCTCTGACTTTAATGCTTTTTTAATGGGGTATTTAGGAGAGGCAATAGGCTCAAATATTGAAAGCCAAATCTGGTCAGACTTAAAGACTGCTGCTACTGCAGATAGTGATGTAACTGATGTAACTGGTACTACTTTAGACGCTAGTAATATTCTTACTGAGATAGGTAAAGTAAGAGATGCAGTATCTGCTACAGTGTGGGGTAAAGATGATTTAAAGTACTACTGTGGTACTAATGCTATCAGATTTTATATGACTAAGATGGCTACTCAGGGGTATTTAAATGCTTATCAAGCTGCAGATATTCCTTTAATGTATGAAGGTGTAGAGTTAGTACATGCTCCAGGAATGGCAGCAGATACTATCATAGCCTCTAGAGTATCTAATCTTTTTGTAGGTACAGATTTACTTTCAGATGCAGTAAATTTCAAAGTAATTGACATGAGAGAAACTACTGGAGCTAATTCTATTAGAATTGCTGCTAACTTTGCTTTCGGTGCTAACCATGCAGTGGGTGGAGATGTAGTTTTATACTCATCATAAAAATTAAGTAATAACTAAGTAATAGGAGGCTATTTATTAGCCTCCTAATACTACTAAAAAAATAAATAATATGGCATGTGATTTAACTGCAGGTAGGCTACTAAAATGTAAAGATAGTGTAGGAGGTATAAGGGCAGTAGGCTTTATACAGTTAGCTGAGTATGTACCTACTTACTCTAGTGAGGTGCTAAGTTCTGTTAGTACTGTAACTGGTTATGCTTATGATTTAGCTAGAGGTAGCTCTTCTTTAAATGAGGCTTATCAAGTATCTGTTGAGAATGGTAGTGTATTTTATGAGCAGACTTTAACTTTAAAGCTATCTCAGTTATCTGCTACTGATAGAGCTGAGATACATTTACTATTACAAAACAGACTAGTTTGTATAGTTTTAGATAATAATGATAACCAATGGGTTATAGGAGAAATTAATGGTGCTGAGGTAGTATCTGGAGGCTCTATGGTCGGTCAGGGGCTTGGAGACTTTTATGGATATGACTTAACACTAGTAGCTCAGGAGAAAGTACCTATGAGAAGTGCTGGTACTCCTACTGATACTATAGGTAGTAACATAACTGGACTTACTTTAACTCCAGGAAGTTAGTAGATTAAAGATATTTTAAATCTTTTAGAGGCTTTTACTTAGTATTAGCCTCTTTTTTTTTACTATTTTCTTTTATTTTATACTTATAATAAAGGACTAAAAATGAAATATAAAGTTAAGGATAAATATAAAGATATATCTATAAGACCTGGAGTTAGAGTACTTAAATTAAGTGAGGTAACTCAGCAGGAGATAGCTATACTAATTAAAAATGGACATACTGAGTATTTTACTGAAGTTAAAGCAAATTCTAAAAAGGATAATTAGTGCTATTATTTACTCAGAATACAAAAAATATAATATATGTTTCTACTCCTGAGTATAGCTCTGATGATGGTAACTATACTGTATTTAGGTTTACTAATGATATGACTGGAGTTACCTGCACTACATGGGTTAATAACTCTGCTTTAAAGGTTGAAAATAGTAATCCTATGTATAGATATTGTATAGAGGATAAGCAGACTGGAGTACTTTCTGAAATTACTGGAGAGATTAAGTTTCCTAATGTAGGATTTTATACTTATGAAATAATTAAAAGTAATGTAGCTCTAGCTATAGGTACTCCTCCTAATATATTAGAAAAGGGTAAAGCTTATGTCAAAGGAGCAGATGAGGAGGTAAGCTATAAAGAGCATGTAAATACTACTACTAATTATTTATATGTCAAAGATTAAAAAAATAAAAAATAAAAATTAAAAAATAAAAAAATATGAGTATAGTAGATGATAATAATACACTATTAAGAGAGCAGTTAGGTAAAGGAGATATAACTGTATTTAACTCTAGCTCTTCTTTAGGCACTACAGATTTTTACTGTGTGTACTTTCCTATAGAGAGTACTATATCCTCTATGACTGTAGCTAATGCTACTGATGAGGGATTTTTACAGACTACCATGCCAGCAGGTACTACTCTTTTTATGAGAATTACTTCAGTATCTATTTCTGGAGGAGTAGGAGTAGGATATACTGAGCATGATAATGATAATACAAAGTAATGAAATTAGGGTTATCGCTTTCTGTAAATTCTGTAAGTGGAGCTAAATCAGAGCCTCTAACTGACTTAAATGATATAGCTGGACTACAGTTATGGTATAAGAATTTAAATGGCTTATCTACTGTAGCAGGAGAAACTGATTATAATAATTTTGTAACTGGAGATGTTATGCAGTGGCAAAGTCAGGTAGGCTCTAATCTTTTGCATAATGACCAAAACTACAATAGACCTCAATGGAGTGAGAGTAAAATGGCATGTGATTTTAAAGGCTCTAAGCATTTTGATTTTACTAATCAAATATCTAACTCTGGAGATTTTACTTTTACCTTTTCTATAAGGTTTGATAGTGTCTCTGTAGCTAATGGTATTTTAGGAGGTACTTCTCATAATATGTTTGAGTTAGAGGATGAGCATACTTTTCAATTTAGAGCTGGAGGTACTGCTCAGCTAGAGCTAGTTAGCACTAGTGAAATAGTTATTAATAGATGGTATGAAGTCGCTTTAAGGAGAAACTCTGGTACTGTAGATGTAATGGTAAATGGAGTAGGTATAGTTAATGAGCAATGGGACACTGGTACTGATAGTGATACTATAGAGTTAGACCATGTAGGAGGCTGGAATGGAGGAGGAGTTTCAGAGCTAGATGGCTATATAAGAGATATGGCTTACTATAATGTAGCTTTAAATGATTTACAAATTAAGAATATTTTCGGATTATATGGCTCTTATTAAAATATTAAAAAATGGCTAAAAAAAAGCAAACTAAAAATAAAGGTTATAGCTCTAAATTATCTGCTATCTATTTAAAGCAGCAGAATACTCCTAAAAGTTATGAGACTGCAGGTGTGGAGTGGGTTAACTATGGAGATGGTCAGGACTATAAAAATTTATATCCTAACTTTTTAATAGATTTATATGATAACTCAGCAACTCATAGAGCTATAGTAGATGCTGCCAGTGCTATGATAGCTGGAAAAGGAGTGCTAATAGAAGATGATACGAATACTGAGGCAGTAAGTAAACTAAATATATTACTAAAAAATATAAACTCTAGAGAAACTATAGAAGGTTTATTATCTAAAATAGCTAAAGATTTGTACTTACATGGAGCATTTGCACTTAACATCATATATACTAGAGATAAGCAGAGTATATCTTCTGTAAATCATATACCATGTGAGAAAATTAGAGCAGGAGTGCCTAATAATAATGGTATAGTAGATAAATACTATGTAAGCTCTGACTGGTCTAATTATAGAAAAAAGGAATGTTATCCAGTACCAGTACCAGCATTTAATCCTAATGATAGAAGTGATACTAACCAGATACTATATGTAACTGATTATACTCCAGGTCTAGAGATTTATGGAGCTCCTTCATATTCTGCATCCACTAACTGGATTTTAACTGATAGCTTAGTATCTGAATATCATTTAAACAATATACAGACTGGTTTTTCTCCTACTACCTGGATTAATTTTAATGATGGGCAGCCTACAGAAGAGGAGCAGAGAATGATAGAAAGAGCTATAGAGAGGAAAATGACTGGAGTAGGAGGTAAAAAGATGGTTTTGACTTTTACTGATGAGGGTACTAATGTACCAGATATACAAAATTTAAGTCTATCTGATGCTCATGAGCAGTACCAGACTTTAAATGAGCTTATAATACAGAATTTAATGATAGGACATAGAGTAGTATCTCCTTCTTTAATGGGTGTTAAAACTGCAGGACAATTAGGAGGTAAAAATGAGCTTTTAGATGCTTATGAGCTTTATAGCAGAAGTGTTATCCAGCCTTATCAGGATATTATAGTAAAAGCTTTATCTAAAGTATTCTCTATAGCAGGTATTAATATACCATTTAGTATAAAAGATGTAGCTCCTTTCGCTAATAAATTTGGTATAGATACTTTAAAAGAAGTATTAACAAGAGATGAGCTAAGAGCTGAGCTCGGTTTAGAGCCTTTAGAAGCCTCAGAAGAGGTAATAGAGGATGAGGCTAAGGTAAACATGAGTAAGAGGCTTAAAACAGAGGATATAGAGAAATTAATAGAAGGCTTTGGAGAAAATGAGGAGGAGTTACTAAAAGATTATGAGTTAATTAGTACAGAGGATGCTAATGATGAGGATGAGGATGAGGATTATGAGGCTAGCTTAAATAAAGATAGACTAGACTTAGCAGATGTAAAGACTGGTAAAGGCTATCCTAATAGAAAGAGTAAACAAGATGGTAGAAATAAATCAGGAGACCTATTTAGAGTTAGATATGTCTATACTGGTAATCCAAATCCAGAAAGACCATTCTGTAAGGCTATGATGAGAGCTAACAAAGTATATAGAAAAGAGGATATAAAGTCTATGAGTAGAATGGCAGTTAATCCTGGCTGGGGTGCTGGAGGTAAAAATACTTATAGTATCTGGCTGCATGACTGCTCTAATGGGTTGAAAACTAATGACTTACAAAAATTTTATAAGGGAGGTGGTAACTGTAAACATAAATGGTTTAGAAAGATATACCTCCAGAAAGGTAATAGAGCTATAAATGATGATGAGGTATTAACTACTACAGAGGCTAGGAGTAGAGGATTTAAGCCTGAAGTAAATGAGAAAGAAGTACCAGTAGCTCCTAATGACATGCCTAATAAAGGATTTTTAAACAAATAAAAGAAAATGGCAGAAGTATTATTCATATCAGAAGAAAAATTAAAAAGCTATGCTATAACTGGTAATGTAAGTGCAAAGCATTTACTACCTCATTTAAAAGATGCTCAACGTATCTATATAGAGAGTGCTCTAGGTACTGACCTATATGAAAAGCTACAGTCAGATATAAATGATAGCACTTTATCTAGTCCTTATAGTAGACTAGTAAATGATTATATTCAGGACTGTTTAGTGCACTACGCAACTTTACAAGCTATACCACATTTAGCCTATAGGATAGAAAATGGTAATATATACTCTAAAGTATCTGAGACTGGTAATCCTTTAAGTAGAGAAGAGCTAGCAGATTTAAAGGATAGTATAAAAAATACTGCAGAGTGGTATAGAGCTAGGCTAGTAGATTATTTACATCATAATCAGTCAAGCTTTCCAGAATATAGTACAAATACTGGAGCAGATATAAAAGCTAGTAAAAGTACATATACTAATAATATGAATTTATTTTTAAATAGTGATGATAAATTTTATTATATGGTAAATGATTAAGACAAAAAAAAGATATAAAAAAGTTAAAAATGAGGTTAAGTTATTAGCCTTTTTAAAAATACAGAAAGAGGATGCCAATAAAAAAAACAGTACAAGAAGTAGCAGAAGTAGCAGTCGTAAATAGTACGACTTTTGCTTTAACCTACACAAATATAGAGGCAGGATTAAAGCTTTTACTTTTAGTTATTTCTATAATTTATACACTGGATAAATGGTATGCCCATAGAAAAAGAAATCAAAAAAGCAAATAATTTGACAACTATTTTTTTTTATATCTAGTAATTTAATATCTTTTTATTTTGATACTAATATACTACAAATACATAAAAGTCTCTTAAAACGCTTTAAAATAGCCTTAAAATGAATTTTAAATACTTTAAATTTAGTGAGTTTGATAGTCCAGATGAGCCTGGAAGTGGTAAAAAAATGTACGTGCCTTTTATTAAAATTTTAGATAAAATTAGAGAGGATTTTGGTAAGCCTATAGTAATTAATTCTGGCTATAGGACTGCTAATTATAATGACAAAGTATTAGGAGCAAGAGTGGGCTCTAGTCATAAAAAAGGTCTAGCAGTAGATATTAGATGTACTAACTCTGGAGATAGAGTTAGCTTACTAAATGCAATATATAAACATAATATAAGAAGAGTGGGTATAGCTAAATCCTTTTTACATATAGATATAGATAATGGTAAAGGATATGCTTGCTGGCTTTATAATTAATAACAATTAAAAATAATAAATATGGAATTTTTTATACAAAACTGGGGAGAGTTACTTTTAGCAGTAATGGCTTTTATTAAAGTAATAACTAGACTAACTCCAGGAGTTAAGGATGATGCAGTATTTAACTACTTAGATAAGCTTATAGATGCTATAGTACCTAATAATGAGTAGTAAAAAAAAGAAACTGCCTTTTACATCAGTACTACAAGCAGTAAACGCTGGATTTGGAATATTTAAGCATACTGCCTCTGGTAAATTTAGTGCTAGGAGAAGTCTCTCAGGTATATTAGTTATGGCTGCTACTGCAGATATGGCTAATAAAGGAGAGATAAGTATTAATGCTCTTATATTAAGCTTTATAGCTATACTGCCTTTAATTGCTTTATCTTTAAAAAAATAAATGCCTAATAAACAATTAAGACTTAATGAGGAGGAGATAAAAGTAATAAAAAAACTAAGGAGCAAAGAAGAGAGAAGAGTTCTAGTTTTACCTGATTTACATGCTCCATTTATTACTCCAGGATTTTTAGAGCACTGTAAAGATATTTACTCTAAGTATAACTGTAATGCAGTACACATGACTGGAGATTTATTAGATAACTCATTTTCCAGCTTTCATGAGATAGCTCCAGATGGCTTATCTGCAGGAGATGAGTTAAAGTATGCTATAGAGCAAATAAGACCATTCTGGGAAGCTTTTCCAGTAGCTACTGTATGTATAGGTAATCATGATGCTATAATATCTAGAAAATTAGTAGCCTCTGGATTGTCTGAAGCCTGGCTAAAGGATTTTAATGAGGTATTAGGTACTCCTGGCTGGATTTGGTCTGATAGCTTTGATATAGATGGTGTAAAGTATTTACATGGTACTGGTAGCTCTGGTAGAAATGGAGCAATAAATAGAGCTATAAACTGGAATACAAATTTAGTGCAGGGACATATACATACAGAAACTAGTATAATATATCATGCTAACAATGATAGACTAATATGGTCTATGCAGTTAGGAGCAGCTTTTAATGTTAACTCTTATGCTGCAGCTTATGCTAAAAATTTTACTAAGAAACCTATAATATCAGTAGGAGTAATACTAGAAAATGGTACACTACCTATTTTAGAGCCCATGAGACTATAATGTATAAAAAGAATTATAACATAAAAAGAGTACTAGAGATGATATTAATATATACTCTAGTATTAATGTCTATTGTATATTACATTAATTTATTAGCAGTTATTACTCTAGGAGACTTATTTTAAAGCATTTTAAGCCACTTTTTAAACTTTTTAATAGTAGTTATCATAAAAATAAATTAGAGCTTTTATAGGCTCTTTTTTTATTTTCCTATCTAGTAGACTAACACTAATTTAAATTGTTAATAACTTTTTACACTAAATGTTTGTGAGTGTGAAAAACTTTTCTTTTATTTGCATAGAAATCAATTAATAATAAAAAATAAATAAGATATGAAAAATTTAAGAAACCAAAACAGAGAAATCCTTTTTAATAGATTAGAGTGGGATAATGATTTTGAGCATGTGCATACTAATAATGATGGCACTGATATTTTTGCAATTTGGCTAAATGATAATGATAATCGTAAAGAGCCTACTACTCCTAAAGGTATGATGACTAGACTAGGTCTACTAAAAGAATGGAGCTTTTTACTTAATTTATCTTTAGTAGAGTTAGTAGTAGATGATAGAGCTTTAATTGTTAACTTATTAAAATAAATAGATATAATAGTATAATCATGAGCACTAAAGAAAAGATAAAATACTGGTTAAATAAGCATCCTCATTTAAAAGATGATGATAACAAACTATGCGTAAATATTTGGAATGATGAAATGAAAGAGTATATTTGTAGAAGTCATAAAAGAGCTAGAGACTTCTTTGCTTTATATTCTGCTGGAAAGTTAAGCTCAGCTCCTAGTATTAAAAGGATAAGAGCTTTACTGCAGTCTAAGCATCCAGAATTAAGAGGAGATAAATTTAATAATAGAATATCAAATAAATAATATAAATTATGAAAAATTATAACCAAATTAAATTAAAAATATCTAATTTATTAAATGATAGTAAGTTCTGGCTAAAGCTAGAGAGATTTACTGGATATGATATAGACTTAGATATATTAGAAGAGAGAATAGCTGCAGTAGAAGAGTATATAGCAGAGCAATATATAGAGGCTATAGAAGAGCAGGAGGAAAAGCCTGAGCACTGTAAATTTTGTGGAGAGGAGGTAGAGGCTCTCCAGTACTGCTCTTATGAGTGTGATGTAGCAGATAATACAGAAGGAGTATAGAGTAAATCTGATGAGCTTTTATAAAGCGAAACTAAGAGAGGTTAAGTAACTAAATAATAATAATGTGAGCAGTTATACTTTGTGGAATTACTAGCTCCTCTCTTAGTCATTTACTAAATAAAAATAGAAATTATGACCAATTTAATGAAAAGACTAAAGCCAGAATATAGAGTAAAATTACAGTTATGTAATAGAGAATATCCTCACTTATTAAAACGTACTATAGAGGCTCTTAATGAGAAGGTAATATATGGAGATTTAAAAGTAACTGATGCCTATAACTTATCAGCTTTTTTAACTGACCATGCAGTAAATATACATGATTTAAATGATGTAATATTTGATGCTTTTGTAGTAGAGCCTCCTAAAAATATATAATAATGGATATAATAAAAAATATTAATATATCAAAAGTAGTAGCAGATATAACTACTGCAGTTAAGGATGGTCTAGTAAATCCTCTAGAGGCTTATGTAAGTCTAAAAAAACTAGAAGAGATAGTAAAGCAGGCTAAAAGTAAGATAGATGAGGAGGCTTTATCTGAGGCTAATAAATATCCTGAGAAAAGCTTTAACTTTTCAGATGTAGAAATAACTAAAAAAAACTCTGCTGGTAGATATGATTATAGTAATATACCAGAAATAGTAAAAAAAGAGAAAGAGCTTAAAGAGTTAAAAGAAACGTATAAAGCAGCCTCAAAATATGATATAACTGATTTAAATACTGGAGAGATATTAAATGCTCCTATATATAAACATGGAAAAGAAATACTAAGTATAAAATTAAATAAATAATTATGGTTAAAAATAATAAAACAGTAGGAGAGGCTTTAATAAGCATACAAAGCATTTTAAAAGCTCCTAAAGGACAATATAATAAGTTTGGTAACTATGCCTATAGAAGTGCAGAAGATATATTAGAGGCTTTGAAACCACTATTAAAAGAGCATGAGTGTATATTAACTATTACAGAAGATACTAAAGATATAGCAGGATATTTAGTATTAGAGAGTACTGCTATAATATCTAAAGGTAATGATACTATATCTGTAAAAGGTCATGCTGGTATTAATCCAGAAAGGAAAGGAATGGATATAGCTCAAAGCTTTGGTAGTAGTAGCTCTTATGCTAAAAAGTATGCTCTAGGTAATTTATTTTTATTAGATGATACTAAGGATGCAGATAGTACTACAAATCCTAAAGAAGTAAAGCCTATAGAAAATAAGCCAGTAATGACTTTAGAGATTTACCATGCTATGCTAGAGTATATTAATACTGGTAAAGCAGATTTAGTAGCTAATAAATTAAGTAAATATAAAATGACTAAAAAGCAGTCAGATACTCTTAATAAAATGATAAAAGAAAATAAAAAATGATGATAAGAAACGATAAAAAAACTATGCAGGACATAGTACAATTAACTGCAGCTTTAATAGATGTAGATAGTAAAGTATTACTAGGTAATAATAGGAGGAGAGATGTAGTCTGTGGTAGAATGGCTTTAGCTAACTTTTTAAATTTTGAGTTAAAGTACCATTATGCAGATATAGCTAAATATCTAGGTAGAGATAGGACTAATATATATCATTATGAGGGGAGACATAAGGATAGTTATGACTTCTGGAAAGAGTATAGAGCTTTATATGATAATATAAAGGCTAGCTATGTAGGGGTTAATAATGCCTCTATGACTAATAATGAGATGAGTAATATCATTAAAAGTACTGATATTAAAAATGATATTAATGGTAGTTTTAAAATTACTTTCAAAATAGGATTTGCAAAGACTTCTATTTTAACTTCAGATTTAGAAATAACTATTAAAAAATTAAAGGACTTATTTTCTAAATATAACTATAACTTCAGTGTAGAGCATAAAAATACCTGGAGCTATGAGGTCTAGTGGATTTATAAAACTCCATAGAAAAATAAAAGACACTAAATTATATAAGGATAGTACTGCTATACATTTATGGCTAGAGCTTTTAATAAGAGCTAATCATGCTAAAAATGACTGGAATTATAAAGGTAAATTATGCTCAGTAAATCCTGGAGAGTGTATAGTATCTCTTAATACCTTAGCTACTAGTACTGGTATGAAGATAAGCAAAATAAGGAGCATACTTAAAAGGCTAAAAAAAGCAAAGATGATAACTACTAATAGTACTCCTTATCATACTGTTATAGAGATAGTTAGCTGGAGTAAATACCAGGAGACAAATAAAAAAGAGCAAAGCAAAAATAAAAAAAGAGCATATAATAAGAATGTTAATATATATAAACCTTTAAAAAGTTTTAATAAATTAGTATGAGTATAAAATTACCTAATAATTTAGAGCTAGAAAGTAAGGTGCTCTCTGCTTTAATGAATACTACAGATGCTATACACACTATAACAAATTATTTACAAGCCAGCTCTTTTTATGAGCCTAAAAATAGGCTAATATATACTACCTGCAGAGACTTATATAACTCTAGTAAAATTCCAGATATGTCTTTAGTATCTGCTGAGCTAACTGATAAAGTAGATATATTATATATATCTAGTATAGCTGCTGACTATTGCTCTGATGATTTACTACCTGATTATTGTAAAATAATTAAGGAGCTAGAGATGAGGAGAGATATGCTATCTGCTATTAATAAATTAAAAAAAGCAGCTAATTTAGATGTAGATATATTTGATTTAACTGCAGAGGTTACTGGTTATATAGATAAAGTAGGAACTGCTCCTAGAGAAAGTATAGTAGATACTGCTACATTATTTAAAAATACTTTTCAAGCTATAGAGGATGCTAGTAAAAATGAAGGAGGAGTACCAGGTATATCTACTGGATATAAAGACTTAGATAAGCTTACTAATGGATTTAATAAAGGAGAGCTAATTATATTAGCAGCTAGACCTGGAATGGGTAAGACTACACTAGCTTTAAATTTTATGCTAGAGGCTATAAAACAAGAGAAAAGAGTTTTAATGTATTCTGTAGAAATGACTGCTACTGAGCTAGGATTAAAATTAGTATCTAATTTATCTAATATAGAAGGAGATAGAATACATAGAGGTCAGCTAACAGAGGATGAGTATAAAAGCGTACACAAAAATACAAATAGTATAATAAATTCTGGCTTACTTAATGTAGATGCTGAAACTTCTGACCTATTTAGTATAAAAAGTATCTCTAAAAAATTAAATCATAAAGATAAATTAGACATGATTATAATAGATTATATCCAGCTTTTATCTGGAGGAGATAAAAGTAATAAGCAACAAAACAGAGAGCAGCAGATAGCCTATATATCTAGGAATTTAAAAGCTTTAGCTAAAGAGTTAGATATACCTATAGTATGCTTATCTCAATTAAGTAGAGCAGTAGAGAATAGAGGCAATAGGAGACCTATGCTATCTGACCTTAGAGAAAGTGGAGCTATAGAGCAGGATGCTAATAAGGTTTTATTTATATATAGAGATGGTTACTATGCTAAAAATAATGATAAAACTACAGAAATAATAGTAGCTAAAAATAGGTCTGGTAGTACTGGTACTTCTATACTAAAATTTTTAGGAGCTACTTCTGCTTTTAAAAATGATAATTTTACCCCTTTTTAATATGAGAATAGATTTTAATATAAATCCATGTCCTAAGCCTAGAATGACTAGAGCTGACAAATGGAAAAAGAGACCTATAGTACTAAAATACTGGAGTTTCTGTAATGAGTTACAATTACTAGCAAATAAATATAAGTACAAGCCTGGAGAGGTAGTAGACCTTATCTTTTATATACCTATGCCTAAAAGCTGGAGTAAAAAAAAGAAATTAAGCATGTTAGGCAAACCTCATAAAGCTAAACCAGATATAGATAACTTAGCTAAAGCTTTTCTAGATGCTTTATTACATGAGGATAGTTATGTATATTCTTTATCTGCAGAAAAGTATTGGAGTGATAAAGGTAGTATAATGGTAATTACTGGAGATTAACACTATCTTGTTAATATAAGTGGAAACTTTATATTTAAGTATATAGAGTATTTTATAAATTTGTATATAAATAAAATTAAAATAAAATGAGTGATTTTAAACATAAGCCAGGAGCAGGTAGTATCTTTAAAAATGATTATAAAGAAAAAGATAATCAGCCAGACTATAAAGGTAAAGTAATATTACATGATGGTACTGAGCAGCAGGTAGCTCTCTGGATAAAAGATGGAGCAAATGGTAAATTTTTCTCTATGCAGTTAAGTGATGTATATAAAAAGCCTGATATAGATGCTGAAAAGGAAAAAGATGACCTACCTTTCTAGGTTAAAGCAAGAGACATTTTATGTATCTGCTAATCATAAGATAGTACTTATAGCTTATTTTAATAGGCTAGATAATGCTTTAAAGCACTTAAATCCTAATGATAGTAGTATATTACTTTTAAGTGAATTAATAGATGTAGCTATAGACTATAGTAATAGCTTTAGTGAGGAGAGAGAATTATTTTTCTATGAATGGGTTAGAGCCTTACCATTAAATTTAACCTTTGCTTTAGGAGGCTTTGTAGCTGGTATAAAAAATAATGAAAATATAGAGCTCTGTAATATGTATTATAGAGAGATATTAAATGCTGGCTCTGACTGCTTAGATAATTTAAGTATAATAAGACCAGAAAAGGAATAAAATGTCTAAAGTAGATGTATATGATGCTTTATCTGAGGCTTATGGAAAGTTTAAAGATGTAGCTTTTAATATATGTAATGATGCTAATAAAGCAGATGATGTAGTACAGATGACTATGGAGGCAGTGCTTAAAATGCCTAAAGAAACTCTGCAGGATATTTTTAATAAAGGAGGTTTACTATTTTATATTATAAGAATAATAACTTTAAATATTAAAAGTAAGACTAGTAGATACTACTATAAATATGAGAAATACTATGAGAGAATAGATGGTAATACTACTGCTGGTAAGTATTCTAATGACTTTATAGGAGGCAGGAGTGTAACTCATATAAGACTAGATGCTATAGAAGAGTTATTAAATGATTTATACTGGTATGATAAGGAGTTATTTTCTACTTACATGGCAGGAGGATATACTTTAGATACACTAGCTGAGGAGACTGGAATAAGTAGAACTAGTATATTCCATACTATAAAAAGAGTTAAAAAATATATAAAAGAGAATGTCAAAGAAAAAGCCAGGAAAATTAAAGAAACTGAGTAATTTTGCTTTAGCTGCTGCTAAGTTTGCTGCTGGAGGATTTATTAAAAGTACTAAAGAGATTTACTCTACTAGAGTATTAACCTGCTTAGCATGTGAGGACTATAATGCAGATACTGATGAGTGTACTATTTGTGGATGTCCTATAGAGGCTAAAGCTAGCTGGAGAACAGAAAAATGTCCTAAAAATAAATGGAAAGAGTAATAGAATTAAATACAGAGGATTTAGAAGAGCTCAAAGTAGTTTGGAAAGGAATTAATAAAGGTAGAGCAGAAAGCAAAGATATAAAAGCTAGAGCTATAAACCTCTGGAATAAATTAGGTAATAAAAGATATAGTACTACTACTGGATGTAGAATATGCTTAGCAGATGTGCATAATAGCTTAAAAGCACTATATAATAAATACTACAATAAATAAATAAATATGACTAATAAGATAAATCCTAAAATGCTAATACCTAAGAGTGAGCTTAAATTCGACTGGCTACTAGATAAGGTAACTAATGATATAGTAAAACTATTAAAAGAGAAAAATGCAGCTTATGGTAATACTGCTTTAAATCCTCCTAATATATTTAGTAAGCTAGATGCTACTGAGGCCATCTGTGCTAGACTAGATGACAAATTATCTAGAATAAAAAATAAAGGATTAAATGATAAAACAGAAGATACTTTAGATGATTTAATAGGCTATCTACTACTCTTAAAAATGTCTTTGCACAAATGAAAAATAGAAAGCTAAATAGTAAAAATCCTAAATATAATAAGGATAAAAAAACAGAAAGACCAATTAAAAAAAAGGTTTTATACTGTGAGGTTAAAGGAGTTAAGGTATATGGGGTGTGGTATGATAATTAAAGGTATAATATTATGTTAAATAACTCATTATATATTAAGTAATTATTTATATTTATATATAGGAGATAAGGTTACAAAAGTAACACTAATAAAAAAGGATATTTATGTACTCAAATAAAGATAAAGAAAAGTTCTTAGAGTTACTAGCTAAAAATGCTGGTAATATTAGTAAAGCATGTAAAGCTTTAGGATGTAGTAGGAAAGCTTATTATGACTGGTATAAGGATGAGGAGTTTAAATTAGTAGTAGATGAAATTCAGGAAAGCCTAATAGATGATGCTGAGAGCCAGTTACAAAAGTTAATAAAAGAAGGTAATGCAGTAAGTATATTATTCTTTTTAAAGACTAAGGCTAAAAATAGAGGATATGTAGAAAGGCAGGAAACTGATATAACTTCTAAAGGAGAAAAAATTAATATAAATTTTAACCTAGAGGATTAACCTCTATGATAGAGATAAATCCAGATTTAACTAGCAAGCAAAAGAAAGCACTAAGATACTTACTAGATAATACTACTACAGAGCTATTATATGGAGGAGCAGCAGGAGGAGGTAAGAGCTTTCTCTTAGTATGTTATGCTATAAGTACTAGCTTAAAATATCCAGGAGTAAGAGGATTAATAGGCAGGAGTAAACTAGATGCACTTAAAAAAACTACTCTTAATACTTTCTTTGATGTATGTAATCAGTGGAATATAAAGTCTGGAGAGCACTATACATATAATGCTCAGAGTAATATAATTACTTTCTATAATAAAAGTGAGATACTACTTAAAGATTTATTTTTATATCCTAGTGATGCTAATTTTGATAGCTTAGGGAGTTTAGAGCTTACTTATGCCTGCATAGATGAGGCTAACCAGGTAACAGAAAAAGCTAAGAATATACTGAGCTCTAGATTAAGATATAAGTTAGATGAGTATGGATTAATACCAAAACTATATATGTCATGTAATCCAGCTAAAGGATGGGTATATACTGAGTACTATAAACCTAGTAGAGATAATACACTACCAGTACATAAGAAGTTTATCCAGGCTTTAGTAACAGATAATAAGCATATAAGCAAACACTATAAAGAGCAGTTAAATAAATTAGATGAGATAAGTAAAGCTAGACTACTTAGGGGAGACTGGGAATATGATGATAGTAATGATGCTTTAATAGAGTATGATGCTATAGTAAATATGTTTAGTAATGTAGTGCCTACTGGAGAGAAGTATATAACTGCAGATATAGCTAGGTATGGTAAAGATAAGACTGCTATATACTACTGGAATGGTTTGCAGGTAAGTGAGATAGTAGTTATGGATAAAAGTAGTATGGTAGATGTATCTAATAAAATTAAAGAAATACAAAGAAGAGAAGGAGTTAGATTAAGTAATATAATAGTAGATGAGGATGGTGTAGGAGGAGGAGTTAAAGATATATTAAGGTGTAAAGGATTTGTAAATAATAGTAAGGCAATAAGAGGAGAGAATTATACTAATTTGAAAACTCAATGCTCCTATAAATTAGCAGATATGATTAATAAAGGTAGGATAGGAGTAAGTACTAATGATATAAGATTTAAAGAGAATTTAATACAAGAGTTAGAGCAGATAAGAAGGACTAATATAGATAAAGATAGTAAGTTAAGTATTTTAACTAAAGATAAAATAAAGGATTTAATAGGTAGGTCTCCTGACTACTCAGATGCTTTATTAATGAGGATGTATTATGAGCTAGGATTAAATAAAGGTAAATATGCAGTTATATAAAAGCGAAAAGAGCCAGACATGCCAGCTCCTTTCTAAGAGAAATCAGTTAATAAATAACTTTATTAAATAATGAAAAACTAAGCAAAGATAAAAAAAATATTTTAATTACTAAAATTATATTTATAATAAATGAGGATAATAGAACTAAATATTAATGATGTAAGTAGTAGATATAACTTACCTACTACATGGTCAGAAGTAACTTTAGAGCAATATAGTAAGCTAATGCTACTACTAGATGATGAGGATAGTAGTGAGGTAAATACTATTATTAAAACTTTAGAGACTTTATTAGGAATAGATGGTACTACTCTTATTAAAGTACCTTTAAAACAACTTAAAAAAGTTTATGTAGAGTTAGGAGCTTTAACCTCTACTTTACCTAAAAATGAATTAACTAGAGTAATAGATGTAGATGGTACTGCTTATGGATTTATACCAGATTTTGATAATTTGACTTTTGCTGAGTTTGTAGACTTAGATACATACCTGCAGGATGCCTGGAATAACCTAGATAAGATTATAACTGTATTATATAGAAAGATAACTAAGATAGATGGAGATAAGTATAATATAGAGGCTTATGATGTAGATGCTACCAGGAAAAGGAGAGACATTTTTAATAAAGGATTAAGTATAGATACTGTATATGGTGCTATAGTTTTTTTTTATCATATAGGGAGCAAATTCATAGAGACTATGGAATACTCTTTAATAGAGGAGAATATAAAACTCCAGAAAATGAAAGAGAAAATATAAGATATGATAATAATGATAATGCTTTAGCAGAGAATTATGGATGGTATATGATAATACACAAAATAGGAGGAGGAGATATGATTAAGATGGATGAGGTAACTAAAAGAAAATTAACAGAATGTCTTAACTGGCTTAGTTATACTAAAGAGTTAGAGTTAGAAGAGGCTAGACAAAATAAACTAAATAATTAGATATGGCAAGATTAAACAAAACTTATAATAATATAGTTAATATATTAACTAGAGTAAGTAGAGGTCATGGTATGGTAAATACTGTTAGTACTGGAGATGTAGATAATATAGATAACTCTGGTAGCTCTGACTATCCTATAGTACATATAGTGCCTACTTCTGTAAATACTGGAGCTCATTCTTTAACATATAATTTTAATATAATAGTTATGGATTTAGTATTAGAGGATGAGAGTAATGAGCAGGAGGTATTAAGTGATACTCTAATGATAATTACTGATATAATAGCAGAGTTAAGAAGAGGAGGTAAAGTAGGAGGAGTTAATGATGATTATTTACAAGATAACAGAGGATTTACATGTGAGCCTTTTACAGAGAGTTATGATGATAAAGTATCTGGATGGAATTGTACCTACAATATAGAAGTTCCTCATAAGTTTGATGCTTGTGATAGTTTTAATTATACACATGATGGTACAGAGTTTACAGATGATGGTAATATAGATTTAACTAGTAGAGATACTGGAAGATAAAAAGAGCATAGAAAAGAGCATAGTAAAAAAGCTTATAAGTAATTGATAACTAAATAATTATAAAAATAAAAATAAAAAAAGAGCATAGTAAAAGACATATAACAATAATGATATATATTAAAGAGTTATAATTTTATGAAATTTAGTACTAAAGAAACTGAGAAAGAATTTAAAAAGTTTGCCGAAAAGGTAATACATAGAGCTAAAGTATTATTAAAAAACAGAAAGAAAAATACTAGAGAGGCTAATTTAAGTAATAGCTTAGATTATGATTTAAAGGTATATCCTTCTGGAGCTTTAGAGTTAGGATTTACTGCAGCAGACTACTTTAAGTATGTAGAAAGAGGTAGAAAGCCTGGTAAAATGCCTCCAGTAAGTAAATTAGAGACCTGGATTAAGATAAAGCCTATTAGGATAAGAGATATGAGTACTGGTAGATTTAAAACAAAGAATAAGGCTAATATAAGGTCTGCAGCTTTTGGAATAGGTAAAAATATAGCAGCTTATGGAGTAGAGCCTACATGGTTTTTTAGAGATGCTTTTAAAATGCACTATAAAAGAATAAATAAAGATATAGCTAAAGCTTATGCTAAAGATATTAATAAGTTTATGAAAATAACATTAAAAGACAATATAGAATAATGAGTATAACATTAACAAAAGATGTATTATATAAAGAGATGCCTGCTGGCACTGACTGGACTTTTACTATACTAAGTAGTAATATATCTGGTAATTATAAATTTAAATATATAGCAGATTTATATATAGATACTACTGGAGCTGCTAGTACTATGGTAGCTAGACTAAAATTTAGCCCTAATGAGGGAGATTATGGTATAATTAATTTAAGTGAGATACTTCAGCAGTATGTATCTCCTGACCATAAGCCATCTGCTAGTACTAGCTTTAAAGGAGGTGCATATAATGCTACTAGCTTTCAATTTCCTTTACATGTAATGGATAAAGCCTCGCAAAGCGTAAACATAGCTAGAAGGCTAACTATAAAATGGGGAGAAGAGTACTCTGGTAATGCTACTGATAGCCCTACTATATATGCTAATGAGCTTACCTCTTCAGATTATCTTTTCTGGAATGGTGTAGCTTATAATAATGAAGGTTTTGAGGATGATTTCGAGTATGGTATAGATATAACTAACTGGAATAGTAAGGACTTTATACCAGAAAATAGCTCAGCATGCTTTTTAACTGATGCTCCTAATGATAGACAATATATTGGAGATGATGAGTATGCTACTTTAGCTTTTTTTAATGGATATTTAAAAAGTCATAGTAAAGGTAGTGATGCTACTCATGTAGCTATAGAGGTATATGATGCAGGTAACTCTTTAATATCTGGAGATAGTTATGATATAGACCTAGACCATGCCTCTACTCATTTAGGTACTGGAGATAGTGATTTAACAAACTCAGGAAAGCATATTTTATATGCAGGAGTAGGTACTGCTAATTTAAGGCAGGTTAAAGGAGGTGCTTTAGATAGTAGCTGGAGTTATTATGATGTCTATTTAACTTCTGATACTTCTGCTAATACTCAGGAAAGCAAAAAATATAGATATTATAAAAGAAGTGCAGACTGTAAAGGCTATGAAAAGATTAGGCTAGTATGGCTTAATAAATATGGAGCATGGGACTATTATACTTTCACTAAAAAAACATTAAGAGAAAGCAATATAGCTAGAGAGTACTATAATAAAGTTAAAGGAGACTGGAGTACTGTATATTCTAAATATGACTGGGATAGGGGTTTAGGAGTTTTAAATACTCAAGTAATAGAAAAAGCTACTCTAAATTCTGACTGGTTTTATAGTGATGATGAGGCTGCCTGGATGGAGCAGCTTTTTATATCTCCAGAAGTATATATAATAGAGGATTTTCAAAGTGCTAATTTAGGGACTGGAGCATGGTATGGTAAATATTTAACTCCAGTAGTAGTAACTAGTAATAGATATGATATATATACTAGAGCAAATGATAAACTAGCTCAGTATATAATAGATATAGAATATTCTCATAATAAAAAAGTACAAAAAGCCTAATTAATGAAAACTCAATTAATAGTATATACACAAAGCACTAAGAATATATCTTCATCTGAAATATTTGAGGATGAGGTTATATTAGATTTATATGCAGATGAGGAGATACCTCTAGTATTAAATGCAGATGATTTTACAAATATAGTAGAAAGAGCTAGCAGTTATAGTAAGTCTTTTCAGATACCAGGTACTAAAAATAATAACTTATTTTTTAATCATATATACGATTTAACTTCTGATACTTCTTTTAATCCTCATTTAAAGACTAAATGCTTAGTAAAAGTAAATAGAGTAGATGTCTTTTCTGGATATTTACAATTAAATGATATAATAAGAAAAGAAGATAATACCAGTTATGAAATTACCTTATTTTCAGAGGTAATAAATCTAAAAGATACTTTAAGTGTTAAGTCTTTTAGAGATTTAGATTTTAGTGAGCTTAATCATGCTTATAATGAGACTAATATTAAGGCTAGTTTTACTGGTACTTTGCAAGTATCTAGCTCCTTACCATCTGGTAGCTTTGCTGGTACTGGTACTACTACTTCTGTAGTTAAATATCCTTTTGTAAGATGGAATACAGAGAGCCAGTATGATGGTACTGACTATCAGGTAATAGATGCTCAGAATGTCTTTAAACCTTTTTTAAATATAAAGTATATACTGCAAAATATATTAAATGATGCTGGATATACTTATAGCTCTGCTTTTATAGATAGTGCTGCTTTTAATAAATTATATACAGATTTTCATAGAGGTAATACTAGTGCTCCTGGTACTTCAGGGCAATTTAGAGTAAGTAATACTGCAGATGTAACTTATGGTACTGGTACTTTTACTAAATTAGATTTTAATACTATAGAGAATAATACATTCTTTGGCTCTTATTTAATAGGTGCTAACTATTATGATGTAACTGATGATGAGTTTACTAGTACTGGTACTCAGATGACAGTTAGATTATATCTAGATATAGGTACGTGCGCTGCTACTACTGATACGTTAACTATAATATTAAGTATAAATGGGGTTTATCATTATTTTTTCGGTAATTTTTCAGTACAGTCAGGGTATAATATTGATGTCAATACTTTTGTAGCTGAATATCATTTGTCTGCTAATGATGAGGTAACTGTAGAGGTCAGGGCTAATAGTGGTAATGTAGATATAAAGAGTACTAGCTTTGTAGAGTACTCAGTAAAAGAGGATAATACATTTATAAATGATGCTTTAGTAGGATATAAAGGAGATACTAACCAGTGGGAATTTTTTAAAAGCCTTTCTGATATGTTTAACTGGATAGTGATGCCTGATGAGAATAATCCTAATAAATTACTTATAGAGCCTTATAAAGACTGGGTAGATGCTGGAGATACTTTAGACTGGACTAATAAAATAGATGTAAGAGAAATGAAATTCAGTATTATATCTGGCTTAGATAGAAAAACTAATTTTAGTCTAGCAGAGGATGAGAATGACTGGATAACTGCTAATCATGGTAAGCCTAATAGCTGGAAGTATAATTACCTAAGAGATAATGATATAGAAATATTTGACAATAGTATAGGCAAGATGGAGGTAAAAATGTTTGCCTCTACATATATTACTAGATTTCAGGGAGGAGAGCTAATATGTCCTATGATTATAGATAAGGAGTATGCTGAGGACTGGGAAAATGTATTCAGGATATTTTATGATATAGGTACTAGGACTTTACCTGGAGGTATAATAGATGGATATAATTATTCTGATAGCTCTTATCTATTATTTTCTCCTACTAATGAAGTGCCAACTACTTCAGCTAGTTTATCTACTGATTTCGGTATATTAAGCTATACTAGTGCTATAGGAAAAGTATTAAATACTTTATATAATACTTACTGGTCTCAGTATCTTAGTGAGTTATATGATAAAAATACTAGAATAGTAAAAGTAAAAGCTTTTTTAAGTGAAAATGATGTATCTAACTTTAAATTTAATGATGTTATAAGAATAAAAAACAAAAATTATAGAATAAAGCAGATAGATTATAGAGCTAATCAGTTAAGCTTATTAGAATTAATAACTATAAAAGATTTATAATATGCAGTTTAATGTAGGAGCAGATAAAAAGCCTAAAAAAATAAATGATTTTGGAGAAGTAACTTTCGAAAAGTATGTAACTGGTACTCTTACAGAGACTACAGTAACTCAGGAGGAGTGTGAGAGCTATGGATTTATATACTATGATAGTAAATGCTGGATAAAAGATAAAGATAGTCTAGAATTTGTGCAGCCTAATAATATTATAGAGGCAGCAGTTAAGAGTAATATATCTCCTGCATCCAGTCATAGCTTAATAGTAGGTAGTTATAATAACCTCTCAGGTAATGTAACTAACTCTATAATAGCTGGTAGTGGAGCTCTAGCTACTATTAAAAATACTATAGTATTAGGAGGTAATGCTACTGGAGACCTTCCTGGTCAAAGACAAAGTACTGTAGTTATGTTTGGTAGGCAAACTACAGTAGGTACTAATAAAGGTGCTTATATAAATAATACTACTAATAAATATTATCCAGTAATGAGAAATAGTGCGATATATTTTCACTGTGATGTATTAGCTTTAAGAGTAGGAGGCTCTTCTGGCTCTGGAGGTGTAGGAGATTATGCTAGCTGGGTTGAAAGAGGAGTAATAATTAATCAGGATGATACTTTAAGTATATCTAGAGAAAGAGATGCTATAAAAAGCTCTGGTACTGTTACTGGCTGGCAGCCTACTGCTGCAGTTATAGATGATAATTTATATATAAAAGTAAAAGGAGCTGCAGATATGACTATAGAATGGAGCATAACTGCTAGACTAACTCAAATATTAACTAATGTAAGTTTAACTCCATGATAGAAAATTTAAAAAAAATAAAAGAGGATATAATTATAAATCTAAGTTATATGAGGCAGGTATTAAAGAGCTTAGAGGCTATAGAAGATAAAAGATTAAATAGTAATAAATTAAAAAGTAAAAAGACATGGTTGAGCAGGTTATACTAAAGATTATAGCAGATAGTGCTGCTGCTAGTAAAGATATAAATAAAGTAACAGAAGATACTAAAGGAGCTAAAAAAGAGACTACTTTACTAGGTTTAGCTTTTGATAAGGTTAAAGCTGCTATGGTAAAAGTAGGTCAAGTTAGTAAAGTTATGTTTGGTAGTATTAAAGCTGGATTAATCTCTACTGGTCTAGGAGCTTTTATAATACTAGTAGGCTCTTTAGTACAATATTTTAAAGATAGTGAGGAGGGTGCTAGTAAGCTAAAGCAGATAATGTCTCAGGTAGGAGTAGTAGTAGGTAATATTACAGATATATTTTCTAATTTAGGTAAAGCAGTCTATAACTTAATGTCTGGTAATTTTGATGAGTTTAAAGAAGGAATAAAAGAGGCTACTAGTCAAGTAAAAAACTTTGGAGAGCAAACTAGGAAAGAAATGAAGGATGCTAACCAGTTAGAAAAGGATAGGCTAGCTCTTCAAAAATTTGAGAGAGAGGCTAATGTAGATAAGGCAAAGACTGAAGCTGAAATAATGAAACTTAGATTAAAAGCTAGAGATATAGAGGAGTTTACTGCTAAAGAGAGGCTAGAATTTATGAGGCAGGCTAATCAGTTAGCAGATGAGCAGTTAGCTAAAGACTTACATGTAGCAGAAGAAAAATTAAGGTTTCAGCAGGTAGAAAATTCTTTCAGTAAGAGTACTCAGGAAAATTTAGATGCTGAGGCAAATTTAGAGGCAGAAGTATTTAGAATACAAAAGGCTAATTTTTCTGAGAGAAAGAGAATGAAGTCAGAGGAGCAGGCTTTAGTAAGAGAGGATGCTGCTAATACTAAGGCAGCTCAGAAGGTAATAGATGATGCTAAGGCTAAAGCAGATAAAAAGAAAGCAGATGACCAGATAAAACAGGATAAAAGGGAGTTAGATAGTGCTAATAAGCTACTAGCTCTTCAGCAGGAAAATACCTTACTAGCTATACAAGATGATAAAAAAAGAGCTATAGCAGCTTTAAATATACAGAGAGAGAAAGAGCTAGCAAGTGTAGCAAATATGGAAAATTCAGAAAAGTTAAAAGCTGAGATAAATAAAAAATATAACATCCAGATACAAAATCAAGATGCAGCTACTTCTGAGGCAGAGAGAAAGCTAGGTATAGGAGATGCTGCTGCTGCTGCTAGTTTATTAGGAGGCTTTGCAGACTTAGAAACTGAAGGGACTAAAAAATGGAAAAATCTTAAAATAGCAGAGACTAGGATTAATAGTTTTGTAGCTGCTCAGGCTGCCTTTTCTTCTATGTCTGCTATACCAGTAGTAGGTCAGGCTTTAGGTCTTATAGCTGCAGGTCTAGCTATTAGGCAGGGACAAACTCAAATAAATGAGATTAAAGCTACAGAAATACCAGAAACTAAATTAAATAGAGGAGGAGTAGTAGGAGGATATGGCTCAGGTACTTCTGATAGTGTAAATGCTAGACTATCTAAAGGAGAGGTAGTTATTAATGCTAGGAGTGCTAGAATGTTTAGAGGAGCTTTATCTAGAATGAATGTTGCTGGAGGGGGTGTTTCTTTTGCCTCTGGAGGAGCTACTTCTGCAGAAGAGCTATCTGGACTACCTGGATTAAGTAACGAGCCTCTAAAAGCTTATGTAGTTACTGATGAGCTTACTAAAAGCCAGGATAGATTAAGTCAAATAAGAAGGAGGAGTAGTATTTAATATATAATTAGATATTTTATATTTATAATAAAGACCTATGGATATAGTAGAATTAATAATAGATGAGAAAAATAAAGAGCTAGCTATAGATGCAGTATCTTTAGTAGAGTTTCCTGCTATAGAAAGCTCATGGATATTTATGAGTAAAGAAAATAAGACTAATAAACTTTCTTTAGCTAAAGTAGATGAGCATAAAAGACTATTAATAGGAGCTGCTCTTATACCTAATAAAATGATATATAGAAAGGATGAGGATGGTAGAGAGTACCAGGTCTATTTTTCTGAAAGCACTGTAAAGAGAGCTAGTGAGCTTTATTTAATTAGTAATAATCAGAGTAATGCTACTTATGAGCATGATAGAAAAATATCAGGAGTTACTGCAGTAGAAAGCTGGATAGTATCTGATACTAAAAATGATAAAAGTAATATATATAATCTAGATTTACCTAAAGGCTCATGGGTTTTATCTATGAAAGTAGAAAATGATGATGTATGGCAGGCTATTTTAGATAAAAAAGTAACTGGATATAGTATAGAAGGATTTTTCTTAGATAAAATGGCTAACCTAAGCAAGCCAGTAAATGAAGATAGTGAGATATTAACTGCTTTAGCAGAAATATTAAAAATACAATAAGCTAAAAAATAATATATTTATAATAAAGATTAAAAAAATGGATTTAAAAAATAAAATTAGAGTAGCTTTAGGACTAGATGCTGAAGTAAAGCTAGAAGTACAAGAAAAGCTAGTAGATGGTACTATAATAGTATCTACTGCAGATGCTTTAGATGTTGGCTCAGATGTTTCTGTATTAGCTGAGGATGGTACTACTATTAAATTAGCTCCTGGAGATTATGAGCTAGAAAATGGTACTACTTTCTCTGTAGCTGAAGAGGGTGTAATAGCTGAGATAACTGCTCCAGAAAAAGAAGAGGCAAAAGAGGAAGAGGATGAGGAATATATGGAGGAGGAATTATCTTTAGAAGAGGAGGAAACTCAGGAAGATGATGAGAAAGTAGCTG